>JADMIO010787687.1_pt1 | contig 12325 bp, 7 predicted proteins | sample 8958161 | NCBI WGS metagenome assembly JADMIO01 (sample SAMN16585339, study PRJNA669376) | soil metagenome | isolation source: Crop rotation soil | place: USA: Cullars Rotation, Alabama | collected 2011 | reverse complement strand
CTTTCCTGCTGCCGGAAGGTCACACTGCCGCGCTCTCCATCCTTCAAGGCCAGCTCCGGCTGGGCGACGGGCAGATCGCCGCTGAAGCCGAACTCGCCGTCTTCGAACGCAGTGGCACGGAGCTTTTAATAGAGGCCGACACGGAAACCACTTTCCTGGTTTTGAGTGGAGAGCCCATCGAAGAGCCGCTTGCGGGCTATGGCCCGTTCGTGATGAACACGCAGCAGGAAATCCGGCAGGCGCTGGCGGATTATCAGTCCGGCAGGATGGGTCATCTGCAGGAGTAACGCGGGGTCAGCCCCCGCATTACGCCTCAGCAGTTACTGCATTTCCTCACCATGACTCAGTGGAAACGGGACGACATTGTTCAGGTCTGAATCGGCTTCCGCGCGGGCTTCCTCGAGGATCTCGTGCGCCAGCTCCGCGTTATGGTGATTGACGACCAGCCGCACTTCGACGGGCACACCCGGCAACGGTGAACTCTCTCCCAGAACAGAAACCTCGATGCCGTTAGCTTCGAGCAATTCTTTCACGGTCTCGGCTTCCACGATGTCTCTGGTGACGAACACGGTCGCTTCTTCCGCACCGTGCATCGCGTCCATCTCTTCCGGTGGAAGAGCGGCAACCAAAGGAACGTCGCAATCCGAACACCGCGCAAAACCTTCCCGGTATTCCGCGCTGCACTCCGGACAAAACATAAGGATGCCTCTCGACAGATTGGATTAGAAGGAGATCATACAGTGATAAAGTACGACTCTATGGCAAAAATAATTGGCGCAGTTGCAAGTTCTCATTCACCCACGATCGGTTTTGCTTTCGACACAAATAAACAGAATGATCCGGTGTGGGCGCCGATCTTCAAGGGTTATGAACCGGTACAGAAGTGGATCGCGGAAAAGCAGCCGGACGTCCTGTTTCTGATCTTCAACGATCACGTTACTTCGTTCTTCTTCGATCACTATTCGCAGTTCGCTCTCGGTGTAGGCGAGGAATACCGGACGGCGGACGAGGGTGGCGGTCCCCGGAAGCTGCCTCCCATCAAGGGACATCCCAAGCTGGCGGCGCATATCGCGGCAGGATTCGTGGCGGATGAATTTGACTTGTCGTTCTTTCAGGACAAAGGACTCGATCACGGATGCTTCTCGCCGCTTTCGATCCTGCTGCCGCATGACGAAAACTCCTGGCCGACGAAGATGATCCCCATGCAGATCGGGGTCTTGCAAACGCCAAGTCCCTCGGCAAAGCGCTGCTATAAGCTCGGACAATCTCTGCGTCGCGCCATAGAGAGCTATCCGGAAGATCTCAAAGTGGCGATCGTGGCAACCGGCGGACTCTCACATCAGGTGCACGGCGAGGGTTGCGGCTTCAACAATACGGAGTGGGATATGAAGTTCCTCGACCTGCTCGTGGAGGATCCGGAACAACTCACCAACATGACTATTGCCGAATACGCAAAGCTCGGGGGATGGGAAGGCGCTGAAGTTGTAATGTGGCTGATCATGCGCGGCGCAATGGCCCCGAAGATCAAGAAACTCCACCAGTCCTACTACCTGCCTTCAATGACCGCGCTCGCCACGGCGATCTACGAAGACGACGGCCCGGCAGAAACCGTCGATCCACTGAAGATGCGCGAACGCATGAACCAGCAACTCGCCGGAGCCGAGACGATGAAGGGCACCTATCCGTTCACGCTCGAGATGAGTGTCAAAGCGTATCGCCTGAACAAGTTCCTGCATGACCTGATCGATCCCGCACACCGGAAAAAATTCCTGGCGGAACCGGAAGCGGCGTTCGAAGAAGCGAAACTTACCGAGCAGGAGCGCGACATGGTTCGGCGTCGCGCGTGGATCGAGATGATTCAGTACGGCGTGATTTTCTTCCTGCTGGAAAAGCTCGGTGCCGTGATCGGCGTGTCAAACCCGAGTATCTATGCTTCGATGAAGGGCTTGTCGCTGGAAGACTTCCAGAAAACACGGAATGCGCAGATTCAGTATTCCGTCGCGGGCGATTCGAAGCAGATGGGCTTCGATAAGAAGTAACCGATGGGGCACAGAGAAAACGCCGTTCTCCCTGTGCCTCAGGTCATTCCCCTGCTACTGTCTCTGTCCGCGGCCGCCCGCCGGCGGCGCAGGCGCGGGGGCAGCCGCTCCCGGCCGGGCGCAATCTGCGGCATTTCCCGCCGCCGCAACGGTTCCGTAATCCCAGTGTTCATCGGCCTTGCCATCCACGAAGCGCCACATATCAAACCACGTGGTGGTATAGGTTTTTCCCGGCGTGCGCGGATCGGCGCATTCGCGAACCACGGCGACAGTTACCAGATCGCCCTCAGCAACCACTGAAACAACCTTCGTCGCCCAGCTATTCTTGTCGGGAATAGGACGTGGATTGCCTCGCCCACCGAAGAAGGTCATGACCGTCTGACGGCCGTTGGCGCAGCACGGATTGTGCTGAATGTATTTCTCGGTGAGCCACTTCGGCGCTTCATCCCAGTGGCCCGCTTCCAGCAGGTCGCGCATGATGTGCATGGCCGCCTGCTTGTTCGTGTGCAGCTTGGGATCCTTGCTGGTGAAAAGCGATTCGGGATCGCTCGAACCGACAACCGCATCCTGCGCGGCAAGCAGGCCTGCGGTCATCACCATGGCAGCCAGCCCCAGGACAATAAGCGTGAGACGTTTCTTCATGGACGTTTGCTCCTCCAACGGAAAGTTCTATTTACAAACGAAACCTGCGGGATCTCCAGTATTCCCGCTTCTCCTTTAGAAGTGAACGTGAAATTTATCCCAGTCGCGAAAAGGTGTAAAGGAACGGGGGCGCAAGGATCCGAACTGAGTGGGCGGTCGATCCGCACAGACGAGGTGGTGCGAATCACCTTAAAAAGATTTCTCGAACTTCGCACCACCTCGTCTGCTCCCTTTCTAACGAACTTGAAGGTCGCAGCCACTCCTCCTCCTCGTCGAGGAGGAGACTCGACCGACGCGCGTGCCTCGGCACTTTCAAATTCAAACTGAGGCACAGCGGACTGATACTATGGACCGGTGCAGTGCACTCTTGATTATCGGCCTGAAAATTCAAAAGACAGGCCTGCCAGTGCCCAGGCCAGATAGCACCGCGCAGTGTCCGGTATGCCACTCGCCCCATTCCACCAAATCGTTCGACGCGGTTGAACCCGGCTTTTCTGTGTGGAGTTGCGAAAGCTGCGGCTTGCGCCGGACATCGCCTGCCGTTCCTGCGAGCGAAATCGCGCGGTATTATCCCCAGACCTATTACGGCAAGGAGAACGTCCGCTTCAACGCTCTCTTCGAGAAAATGACGCGCTACTTTCAGGCACGCCGCGCGGCTGTCATCGACAAACGAGTCGCCAGGGGCCCCGTGCTCGATGTTGGGTGCGGGCGCGGCTTTCTCCTCAAATTCCTTGCCGAACAGGGATACGACCCTTATGGAATAGAGCTGTCGGAGCATGCCGCCTGGCACGCACAACACCGACTCGGCCTGAACGTCGTGACGCAAAGCCTCGGGGAGGACGCCTTTCCCGGCCTGCGTTTCAACGCCATGGTCTTTTGGCACAGCCTTGAACATTTTGCTGCGCCTGCTGAAGCGATAGCCTTTACCCGACACGCTTTGAAGCCCGGCGGGCTGCTTGCCGTAGCCGTGCCAAACTCGGACAGCCTGCAGGCGCGCGTCTTCGGTCGTCATTGGTTTCATTTGGATGTTCCGCGGCATTACTTCCATTTCGGCACACGCTCACTGCAAACGCTCCTCGAGAAGAATGGGTTTCGCGTCGTCAAGACCGCTCATTTCTCTCTTGAGCAGAATCCGTTTGGCTGGGTTCAGAGTTTCTACAACGGACTGGGATTCAGCCACAACCTGCTTTACGAACTGCTCAAGTCAGAAAGCGCCCGGACCAAGCGGGCAGCGGAACTGCCGATTCAAACGCTCCTGATATTCATCACGCTTCCGGTAGTACTCTTGCTCGGCTTTGCGATGACGATCCTGGAAACCATGCTGAGGAGGGGAGGGACGATCGAGCTATACGCAGTGAGGGATCAGGGCTCAGATCTGCCTTGAAGCTTATGCACCGCTTTGAGATTTTGCTGTGCGCCGGCAAAATCGGGCTTCAAGCGCACGGCTTCTGAAAATTCCGCAGCCGCATTATCCAGTTTCCCGCTCATTAAAAGCGCCACGCCAAGGCTGTTGTGCGCTTCAGCATTTTCCGGGCGTGCGCGAAGAATCTCCCGCAAATGCGTTTCTGCCTCTGAAAATTTTTTCGTGTTCAACAGCACGGTGACGAGTTGCGCCCGCGTGGCAAGATTTTCCGGATCCAGTTCAACGGCCTTCGACAGGTAAGGCGCTGCTTCCTCGAACTTGCCCTGCTCCGTAAGCAGAATGCCGATGGGCAGCCAGGCATCGCGAAAGTTCGGATCCAGCTTGAAGACTTCCTTGAAGTGAACAATTGCTTCATCGCGAGCATGCTCCGCTGCCAGCGCCTGGCCGAGATTGTAATGCGCCATAATCGACGGCGTTCCCGCGGCGAGTGCGTGTTTGTACAAGGTGATGCTGTCTTTCCAATAGCCGGCCTGAATGAAAGTCAAAATCGCCAACACCGCCAGCCACAGAGCGGCGGCAGATCGCGTCGCCATGGCAGGAACGCGGAAATAGCCCGCAAGCTCCGCCAGCCCCCAGGCGAGAATCAGAAACAAACCAATTGAGGGCGTATAGCTGTAGCGGTCCGCCATCGATTGAGATCCGATTTTCACGAGCCCGATAACCGGGATCAGTGTTCCGAGAAACCACAACCAGCCCACGATGAAGTATTGATGCCGACGCATCAGGAGAATAGCGGCAATCGTGATGATCCCGAGTACCGCCAGGGCGCCCAGGGCCTGCCCCGCGGGCACTGGTGGATAGGGATAGAAAACACTCAGGTCTTTCGGCCAGATCAACAACGCGATGTATCTGACGTAAGACACCAACGCATTGGCCACCCGAAGGGACAACGGGGAGCGCTCGATCCCGGTGACCGCTCCACCCGCGCTTTGAGCGATGTAAGAAATGACCGAAGAGGCGATGATGACAACGAACAGCGGGACTTTCTCCCACAACAATGGTTTCGCCCGTGAGACCCATTGCCCGAAACGTTCGGCGGGGCGGAACGATAAGCGCTGGAGCGGCCAGTAATCCAGAAGCAACATGACGAACGGCCAGGTGACAACCATGGATTTCGTCATGAGCGAGAGCGCAAGGAAGATGACAACGGGATAAAACCTGCGCGCATGAGCCGTCGCGCCCCTGGCGTAGCGAATATACGCATAGAGGCAAATCATGGCGAAGAACGTGCTGAGAACGTCCTTTCGCTCTGATGCCCAGGCGACAGACTCCACATGCATCGGATGGAGCGCAAACAAACCCGCCACCAGCCCGCAGCGCCATACGGGCAAAGCCATCGCCCGGAAAACCCCATAGACGAGCAGCGAATTCAGAATATGCAGAAGGAGGTTGATCGCCAGGATTGGCCCTGCCTTCATACCGAAGAACTGGACGTCGGTCATGTGGGAAAGCCAGGTGATAGGATGCCAGTTGCCGAAGAAGAAAGTGGTGAATGCCCATCCGATACTCTTCGCTGTCAGTCCTGCGGCAACCATGGCGTTGTCGAAGAAGTATTTCGGGTCGTCCAGATTGATGAACTGGTGGGTACCGATTCTTGCGTAGCAGGCGAGGGTCGTCACCACGATCCCTACGCAAATCCAAAGATCCGCGGAGTTTGTTGGTGGCGGGCCGGCGTCTTCTTGTTTTCGAGCTTTCTTCATTAATGATGCGTTGCCATCAGCCGCTCGACATTACCACAGCTCTTAATAGCTGAACCGGTATGACGACTCTCCCCTGCCGCTGAGATAACGGGTGTTGTCGCCGAGTCGATAAAGCATGTGAGCAGCATCCATCGGGTATTGAGTCTTTCCGTCGTAGGGGTATTGGCCCATCGCGTGAAAAGGCAGCGGTTCCACGGTGTCGGAATGCGCGGAATAGAAGTCCATGTCTTTGGCGAAGCCATCTGCGTAAAAGAAGTAATCGCGGATCCAGCCTGGCGGTGGAGGCTGCAGGGATGACGGATCGAACTCCAAGGCAACATCGTCTCCGGAGCCGAGGATGGCGAATCGATCATCCGGCTGCGCGACCAGGGCCATCACATTCCCTGTAGCGGTGTAGTACCCCGCCTGGCGGCCGTAAGGTCCGCTGCGACTGACGTCCTCATATACAAAGGATGCATCGCCGGGAACCGAACCTTCGACGCGGCGCGGATACCCTCTAAAAGCGAGCGAGGCATCGGCCAGCGGAACTTCGTGGACTTGAGACGCTGCCGTCTGATCGCTGGTATCGACAAGGATCTGATCCCAATAGATTTTCAGATTGGTGCCGATGCGGATGCGCGTTGTTCCTGCAGGAATACGTCCGGACAAATCCGCGACCATCGTCCGGGCCAAACCCGCCGGAAAGCCGATGTCGTCACTCACCCGCACCCATTGACCCTCGTGATTCCGCGCTTCCAGAAATGGAACAACACCTTGGACGTTGGCCTGGTAGGCCGCAAAGATGGACGTGACAGTGAAGTAGTCGGTGAAGCCGTGCATCAAGAGGCGCAGCCGACGTCTGGTATCGATCTCCCCAAGGTCCATTTCCAGATAGTGCATCTTCGCAAAACCGGCAAACGGCAGGGAGTCGAAACCCGCGACGTAGCGGCGATCGCGATTCAACAGATCCGGAAGGACATTGCGGCCACGATCGTCAGTCGCGGCGCGTGGCGGCCGAGCGCCGCGTGTAGTCACAACCTTGAACTCGGGAAACGGCGGCTGGCTCGCGAAGTATTCGTTCGGGTAAACATCAACGCCGGCCGGATGATCGACCGCAAGAAGGCGGACGTGATCCAGGTACGTCGTTTCTTCCATGACCTCGGAGAAACGAAAGCTCAGTCGCCCGTTCTTCCTTTTGACGCGGCTGCCGTCAATCTTCAGGTACTCCGTGGGATCCGGCAGGTTTCGTTCACCGGGCCCGACCCATTCGCCGACAACGCCAGGGCCAATCGCATCGGCGATGAATTCATAGCGCTCCCCGTTCCACGCAAACAACATCGGACATGAACTGCCGCGGCGATCGATTTCCTTGACCACATGCCGCCGTCCGGAGACGAGTTGAACTTCGTCCTGCGGTACGCCCATCGGCCAGAGCAATCGGACGATGTCAGCCTCTTTCGCGTCATCGATCCCGGCAAGGATCTCCGGCGCGCTCTGCCCGAGGTAGCCCGAAGACGAAACCACTTCCCATTTCTGACGCAACGCACCCGCGAAAACCTCGACCTTTGTGCCGATCGCACTCCGATTGTCGTTAAGCCCCTGAAGCGCGAGCCGGAGTGCGCCTCGTCGATTGCCGCCATCATTCCGCAGGAACACCGGCGAGCCGCCGTTCTGCGTGATCACAAGATCTGCATCACCGTCACTGTCCGTGTCACCGACAACAAGTGCACGCGGACGAACCAGGCCGAGGGCCGCCAGGCCCGCTTCCCGCGTCACATCGACGAATCGCTCGCCGCCGAGATTCCGCAACAAGACGATTTCACTCTCGCCCACTGCGGCCAGGTCAAGCCACCCGTCGTTATCGACATCTACCGCCGCGAGGCCCCAGCCTCGATTCCACACGGGCGCCGGCACGGGAATACGTTCAAAGCCCTGGCCTGACAAATTCTTCCAAACAGACAGCCCTGGTTGTCCCCAATGGGTAAAGGCCACGTCCATCCACCCGTCTTTGTTGAAGTCGAACGCAATCGCACCCGCGGCAGGCGCCGGAAATGCGGACTTCCACTGATCGTTCGACCGAAACGGACCTTCCCGCGCATTGATGAGGACCGCGGCAGCACGCCGCCAACCTGTCAGAACCAGGTCCACTGCGCGGTCGTTATTGAAGTCGGCAGCGAGTGCACCGATCCCCGGGGCATCGCCCGACAGACCCGATTCCTTCGTCCAATCGGTGAACGTTTCGTTCCCGTTGTTGCGCCACAGCAGGTTCGTTCCTCCCGTGCCGAACGGAAACTCGAATTGACCCGAGCCGTTGGCGGCAAAGTTGGAAAACCGCGAAACGTAGAGATCCAGATCCCCATCGTGATCGTAGTCCAGCCACGTCAGCCCGAGCGGCAGCCCTTCGACTCGTATGCCGAGCATTGCTGTGACGTCACGGAACGTACCGTCCCCCTGATTCCGGTACACGACGATGCGATCTGACAAACCGAGGACCACATCATCGCGGCCGTCGTTATCGTAATCACCGACGGAGCATCCCAGCGTCTCTCCCGCCACGTTAAGGCCGGTACGCTCCGAAACATCCGCAAATGCCCGTCCCGTATTGCGCAAGAGAGAAACTCCGCGAGCGGAGCCCGGCACGAGCAGGTCGGAGCGTCCGTCCCCGTCGAAGTCGATGAAGCACGCTCCCGCACCCAGCAGCGGCAGCACGTGGTCGGTTTGCGCAGGTTGAACTCGAGGTTCGAAGCGAACCCCGGCTTGTACGGTGGCAATCGAAAAGCGGACCGCAAACTGGGCTGGCGCCGGATCCGAGCCGGCCACCGGCTCCGCAGTGGAGTACGGTCCCTGCTCGCCGTAAGTAAGACTTATGGTTTTTCCGATTTTGGACTGGGTGAGCTGATCAAAGCGCGCGAGGTGCTGCCGGGCCGCGTCCTCGTTTCCTGAAAGCTGATAAGCGCGAGCCAGGCCAAACTCCGCGGAGAGATGCGCCGAGTCCAGCGACAGCGCTCGTTGATACGCGCTGATCGCCTGGTCGAAGCGCATAGCCTGGGCGTGGAGTTGACCCAGGAAATAAAACGTATCGGCATCGCCAGGATCGATTTTGGCTACCTGTTCGAAAGCGGAGACCGCAGGTTCGATCTGCGAAAGATTGCGATACAGAATGCCCAGGTTGTACCAGGCGCGAGCGCTATTCGGTTGCTGCCGGGTTGCCTCCAGCAACGCCTCCCGCGCCTCATCGAAGCGCTGGTTGTTGAGCAGGGCGATGCCTTCGTTCAGCCGGGCCGTCAACAGAGAGGAATCGCGGCGGAAGGCGCCGCGGAAGGAATCCAACGCCTCGACAATGCGCCCCTGGTTCATCCGCGCCACGCCGAGATTGTTGAGGCGAATGGCGGCGGCGTGATTGCCGGAAGATTGCGAAATTGTGGCAGGCACGCGCCGCTGACAGGACGGGAGAAAAAGACACGAAACTAAGAGGACAAGCGAAGAGGCCGTGCGGGCCAACACGAGCGGCCGGCGGCGGGCTCCAAAACTCACTTGCCTTCCTGCACGGTCACAACCTGGCCAGCCGGAACATTAGTCAAGCGATCGGTCTGACCGCTCGGCCAGCGAACTTCCACACTGTCTGCGCGATCGCGCTTGCCCAGGCCAAACGTCAGCGTCCGCTCGCTCTGCGAAAGGTAACTCGAACCGCTGCGTGCCATTTCCGTTTGCGTCTCCCCGCCGGCAACAACTTTGACGATGGCGCCGAACCCATCCCGGTTCGAACGCGTGCCGGCCAGGCGAATGCGCAGGCTGCGATTCAGGCCCGCTTCATTGCGCAGGAGCACCGCTGGGCCGCCGTTCGTGGTCATCACGATATCGAGATCGCCATCGTTGTCAAAATCGCCGTATGCCGCGCCGCGAGCCACTCTTGGCTTGCTGAACGCGCTGCCAACGGACCGGCTGGTTTCCTGAAAATTGCCTTTGCCGGTGTTTCGAAACAAATGCGACGGCTGGGCATACTTGATGCGCGATTGAATGCGCTCGATATCCGCCTCGATGTGCCCGTTGGCCACGAGAATATCCAGCCAGCCGTCGAGATCGTAGTCAAAGAAGAAACAACCGAAGCCGAGGGTGAGCAGGCTGCTTCTTCCGACTTCCGATCGTGGCGCTTCATCGACGAAAAGTCCGTTGCGCTCGTTGTGATAGAGCGCCAGCATCTGGTTTGCAAAGTTCGTGATCATCAAGCTGGGATAGCCGGATCGATCGTAGTCGGCCGCCGCGACGCCCATGCCGGCGCGAGCGATGCCCTCTTCGCTGTACGCAACACCGGCAAGCGTCCCTTTCTCGGTGAAGGTTCCTTTCGCGGTATTCACGTACAACCGATTCGGCTGGGTGTCGTTCGCAAGAAACAAGTCGGGCCAGGTGTCCTGGTTGACGTCGAGCACGGCAACGCCGAGACCCTTCGATGCGTTGTCGAACAGTCCTGCCTTCACCGTGACATCCTCGAAAGTCCCCTTGCCGCGGTTATGCCACAGGCGCGCCGACGCTCCCTTGTAGGATTCCGGCGTGCAGTAGGACTTTCGAGTTCCATCCAGGGTGCAGAAGATGTCGGTCTGCGGCGTCCATTGAACGTAGTTGGCCACAATCAAATCGATCAGACCGTCTTTGTCGTAGTCGGTCCACGCCGCGCTGGTGCTGAATTCGTTAGGTCCGAAAAGGCCGGCCTCTTTTGTGACGTCGGTAAAGATGCCGCCATTATTGCGGAACAACAAACTCTGGCCGAGAGCGCTGACAAACAGATCATCATCGCCATCGTTGTCAAAGTCGCCCACCGCCGATCCCATTCCGTAAATTTCAATTGCAAGGCCGGCTGCACGAGAAACATCGGTGAACGTTCCATCTTTGTTGTTGCGGAACAGTTGCAGCGTTGCAGATTGACGACGCTGGCCTGGCCAATCCTTGCCGTTCGTGAAAAAGAGGTCCTGCCAGCCGTCTCCGTTGTAATCGATGAACGCCACGCCGGGACCGAGAGTTTCAGGAAGGTATTTCCGCCCTGTTGCGCCGGAATAGTGGGTGAAATTCAGCCCCGCAGCCTTTGTGACGTCCTGGAACTGATTCGGCGGCGCAGCGGTTTGAGGCGCCAGCAGGACGACCGCTCCCAGCACCAAACCCAATTTGCCGATCATCGCCTGGCCCCCGCAATGACCGAAACATGTTCGTGGATCGCCTGGCGTTCGTTGTTGTCTTCGGGGTGGGCGGCTCTGTAAGGTCCCGTAATCGACTGGGCAGACTCGTCCGCCTTGAAACGCAGATAGCGCTTTTGGTGCTCGAGAGCCTTGCTCTCCTGACCGAGCCCGTTGTAGCACAGCATCAGATTGTAATGGGCCTGCACGTCTTCCGGGTCGATCGCCAGCACCGCCTCGAATTCCTTCACCGCTTCCGCATACTTCTTTTGCAGGAACAGAACGCGGCCGGCCTCGTTCCGCACCACCCGGTCCTTCGGGTATTGCTTGATCACAACCTGAAGATGCGACAGCGCATCGTCATAAAGGCCCTCCGCTTTGCGGACCCGTCCATAAAAGAAGTGGGCGCGCGCAAGGTTCGGCGAAAGTTTCAGGGCACGGTCCAGTGCCTGACGTGCGCCTGCGAGATTCCCTTCCTGCTGGCGAACGCGGCCGATGTTGACCCAACCGTCGGGATTATCGCCAGCGGCTTCAGTCACGGCATTGAAGGCCGCCTCGGCTCCCTTCAGATCTCCCTGGAGAAAAAGGCCGATTCCATAGTCGTTCCAGCGCTCCCAGTCTCCGCTTTCCTGCTTTGTGAAGCGGGATGTCGTGCGTGGCGCCTTTGCGTCCACGCGCAATGCCGCCGTGTTTTCCGCCAGGGTGACGATGGGAACATCCGGAATGGCCTTCACCTTTCCGGACACCTTCGACGTATCGCCGGTGAACACCCAGGAACCGTCGTCGTAGTTCTTTGTCGGCGCCGGAGAACCGGGAGCACGCTCGCCGGCAAACGCAAACTGCGTATTCCACCAGGCGAACTTGCGATAGTGGAGCCGCGCCTTCAGGTTGATCTTGCCGGTGGCATCCGGCGGAACCTTCAGCCGGTAATGCACGGTATCGGCGGCGCCTGGCGGGATCAACCGCACATACACGAGTGAACGCGTTGACCATGCGTTTCGTTTGTTGATCGGGTTTCCATTCGCGTCGATTTGAAGCGATCGATAGAAATGAGCGCCCTTTTCGACCGGCCCTTTGCCATTGTCCTCGACCGACCCGCTGGAGAAAATGACGCGCCCCTTGTCGTCGGTGGCCTCGAGTTCGAGCCAGACATCGAAAGCATCCACAGTGCCGCCCGGAAAGAAATGTCCGATCTTCTTCGTCCGGACGACCACATCAACGCGGTACTCGTCGCCGGGTCGAACGACGGCATCCACCCGATTGAGCGGCGCCGTAAGTGGCGCGAGTTCCGCTCCTGAAGCGGCGGCGTTGACGTCTCCTTCCTCGCCCACGGCGAAGGTCGTGGCGAGATCCGCCGTTTGGGCAGCACCGTGACCT
>JADMIO011246975.1_pt1 | contig 12326 bp, 8 predicted proteins | sample 8958161 | NCBI WGS metagenome assembly JADMIO01 (sample SAMN16585339, study PRJNA669376) | soil metagenome | isolation source: Crop rotation soil | place: USA: Cullars Rotation, Alabama | collected 2011 | reverse complement strand
GGAGGCCACGGGTCCCGCGGCGCCGCGGACCGCCTCCGGAAGACTCTCGGGCAGGATCGAGGGCGTGCGCTCCAGCGCCACCGCGCGCTCGATCGCGTTCTCGAGCTCGCGCACGTTGCCGGGCCACGAGTGGCTCCGCAGGTATCCCATCGCCGATCCGGAAATGCCGGTGACCGGCTTCCGCATCTGATCCGCGAACTTCGCGACGAAGTGCTCCGCCAGCATCTGCACGTCTTCCGGGCGCTCGCGCAACGCGGGCAGGCGCACCGGAATGACGTTGATGCGGTAATAGAGATCCTCGCGGAACTGTCCCTCCGCGACCATCTTGCCGAGATCGCGGTTGGTCGCCGCGATGATGCGGATGTCGGCGTCCACCTCCTCGGTGCCGCCGACGCGACGGAACCGCCGCTCCTGCAGGACGCGCAGGATCTTCACCTGCAGCATCGGGCTCATCTCGCCGATCTCGTCGAGGAAGATCGTCCCCTTCTCGGCGACTTCGATCAGCCCCTTCTTGTTGCCGTCGGCGCCCGTGAAGGCGCCGCGCATGTGGCCGAAGAGCTCGGAATCGAGCAGCGTCTCGGTGAGCGCGCCGCAGTTGACGGCGACGAACGGCCGATCGCTGCGCGGCGATCGCACGTGAATCGCGCGCGCCACCAGCTCCTTCCCCGTCCCGGACTCGCCGGTGATCAGCACCGTGCTGCCGGTCGGCGCGATCGTCTCGATCAGCTCGAACACCTGCCGCATCGGCGCGCTGTTCCCGACGATGTTCGAGAACTGGTGCGCGGAGTGCATCGCGCGCTTGAGCAGCACGTTTTCCTGCTGCAGGCGCCGGCGATCCAGCTCCTTCCGGATGCGGAACCGGAGCACCTCGGTGTTGAACGGCTTCTCGACGTAGTCGTTGACGCCGAGCTGCGCGACGCCGCGGAGCAAATCGGGCGACCCGTACGCCGTCACCATGATCGCGATCACGGACGGGTTGATGCTGCGCGCGTGCCGCAGCACCTCAAGCCCGTCCACGTCCGGCATCTTCGCGTCCGACACGACGAGATCGAACTGGCGCTGGTTCAGCAGGTCGATCGCGCCGCGGCCGTTCTCGGCGACCGCGACGTCGTGTCCTTCGCGCTTGAGCAGAATCGCGAGCATCTCGCGCATCGACCGCTCGTCGTCGACGACGAGGATCCGCGCCGACTCGGCGGCTGGCTTGACGGCGCTTTCGACGGTGGCAGGCACGGCCATCTCAGGCGACTCCCGGCTGGCTTCTGGCCAGCAGTTTCTCGTACTCCCCTTCCACCGCCGTGAGCGGCAGCAGAACCTCGACGCTCGTGCCCTTGCCGGGCTGCGACGCGACCCGCACTTCGCCGCCGTAGTCGCTCGCGATGCGATGGACGATCGACAGGCCGAGGCCCGTGCCGCGCGCGAAGGCGCTCCTGAACGGCTGGAAGATGCCGTCGAGATCCTCCGGCGCGATGCCGACGCCCTGGTCGTGCACGCCGATCACAACGTCGCCGCGGACGTCGGGGCCCGCAGCGGTCGCGCGCAGCGCCAGGCGCAGCGTGCCGCCGTCGGGCATCGCGCGCAGCCCGTTGGTCGCGAGGTTCCACACGATCTGGCGGATCTGTGCCTCGTCGGCGCGGTACATGACGGGCTCCGCCGGAAGGTCCACGACCACCGAGTGCCGCGGCGTGACCTCGACGCTGTTCTCGAGCAGCCGCGCCGCGTCGGCGAGCACGGATCGAACGTCCATGTCGGCGGCGGTGGCCCGCTGCGGGCGCGCGAAGGCGAGGAAGCCGCGGATCGTCTCGTTGAGCCGGTCCGACTCGCGCAGCACGATGTCCATCAGCTGCGACTGGTCGTCGGTGAGCGGCAGCTCGTCGCGCAGGATCTGGATCGATCCCGCCATCGACGCGAGCGGGTTGCGGATCTCGTGCGCGATGCCGGCCGCCATCTCACCGACCGCGGCGAGGCGCTGCTGGACGCGGGCCTCGCGATCGCGCTTTTTCTGATCGGTGACGTCCTGGAACGTGAAGAGGAACCCGCTCTCGCCGCGCGGGGTCATGAGCGGCGCCACCGTCATGCCGAGCTCGATCTGCCGCCCGTCGCGGCAGCGGAACCCGAATTCGTGCCGCCGCGCGTCCGGCGCGGAGGGCAGCTGCAGCACCTCCACGGCATCGTGGCCGACCACGTCGGCCGCCTCGAGCCCCGTGATGGCCTCGGCGGCGCGGTTGAAGGTCAGGAGCCGGCCCTGACGATCGCTCGTCGCCAGACCGCTCGTCAGACTGTCGATGACGTGCTGGTTGAACGCCTGGAGATCGGCGAGCTGGGTCGACGCCTCCGCGAGCTGCGCCCCCGTCCGCCGCAGGCCTTCCGCCAAATACCCCGTCAGCGCGGCCACGGCAAAGAAGCCGAAGACGTTGAGGCCCACCGTGTAGAACGCGATGCGCGCCGGCGGCATCACGTCGCGCACCGGCGCGAACGGCAGCGGCACGTCCTGGTATTGCGCGATCACCAGGCCCGTGTAAAGGAACGAGCTGAGCACGCTCACCGTGAGGCCGCCGCGCCACGACTGCACGGTGCTGGCCGCGATGATCGGCATCGCGTACAGCATCGAGAAGTAGCTCGCCGCCCCGCCCGTCAGATAGACGATCGCGGAGACGATCAGCCCGTCGCACGCCAGCTGCACGTCGATGAGCCACGTGTGGCGATCGACGTACCGCAGCGTCAGCGTCCAGAGGATCGTGAGCGCGTACGTGAGGCTGATGAGCGCGAAGAATGGCCGGATCTGGAACCACGACAGCGCCGGGTTGTGCTCGAGCTGGTACTGGACGACGATCGCCGAGCCCAGCACGAACGTGATCGCCGCGGCCCGGCCGCCGATCAGCCACAGCAACTTCCGCCGCAGCAGGTTCCCTGACATCGCGCTTCTCGCCTCTTGCCTCGCGCCCCGCTACGTCAGCTTGCTGATCAGATCGAAGATCGGCATGTACATCGCGATGACGATGCCGCCGACGACGCCGCCGAGGACCGCGATCATCAGCGGCTCCATCAGCGTCAGGAGGCCCGCGACTGCGGTGTCGACTTCTTCCTCGTAGAAGTCGGCGATCTTGGCGAGCATCGCGTCGAGCGCGCCCGTCGTCTCACCGACGTTGATCATCTGGACGACCATCGACGGGAACACGTTCGTCTCGCGCAGCGGGGCCGACACCGTCTCGCCGCGCTCGATGCTGGCGCGCGTCTTCTGGATCGCCTCTTCGATGACGGCGTTGCCCGCCGTCCGCGCGGTGATGTCGAGGCCGTCGAGAATCGGGACGCCCGACGCGAGCAGGGTCGAGAGCGTGCGGCAGAAGCGCGCGACCGCGATCTTCCGCAGGATCATGCCGAGGATCGGCGCCTTCAGCAGCAGCGCGTCGATCTGGTAGCGGCCGGCGGCGGTCGCATAGTAGCGCTTGAGGAGGTAGCCGATGCCGCCGAGGCCCATGATGATGAACGGGCCGTACGCGACCAGGTTGTCGCTGGCCCAGATGACGACGCGCGTCGGCGCCGGCAGCTGCGCGCCGAGGCCCGCGAACAGCTGCGCGAACGTCGGGATGACCTTCCACAGAATCGCCGCGACGACCACCGTCGCGATGACGATGACGGCGATGGGATAGATCATCGCCGACTTGACCTGCCCCTTCAGCTTGACGTTCTTCTCGATGTAGACCGCGAGCCGCTTGAGAATCGTGTCGAGAATACCGCCCGCCTCGCCGGCCGCGATCATGTTCGAGTAGAGCGCGTCGAACGACCGCGGGTGCTTCTTCATCGCGTCGGCAAGCGCGGCGCCCGACTCGACGTCGCTCCGCACCGTCAGGATCACCTCGGAGAAGCCCTTGTGCGGCTCCTGCTTGCCGAGGATGTCGAGGCACTGCACGAGCGGCAGGCCCGCGTCGATCATGACGGAGAACTGCCGCGTGAAGATCGCGAGGTTCTTGGACGGCGCGGCCGCCCCCTTCGCCTTCGCGCCCTTCTTGGCCTCCGCCTTGGCGGCCGCCTTCGCCGGGTCGATGCGCGTGACCGTGATCTGCTCGCGCCGGAGCGCCGCAATCGCCGCGTCGATCGTCTCGGCGACGCGCTCGCCCGTCACCGTCTGTCCGGCGCGTGTCCGTCCGCTGTAAGCAAAGGTAGGCATGGTGGTTTACCGCGTCAGTGGTGGCCGGTTCGGCATGCCCGCGCCCGGCCGGTTGCCCATTCCCGCGCCCGCGACGACGCCGCTGCCGCGCGCGATGATCTGTTCCAGTTCGTCCTTCAGTGACGACGCGTTCATCGCCGCCTCGAGCGTGATGAGCCGCTTCGCGTAGAGCGTCGCGAGCGACTGGTTCATCGTCTGCATGCCGAGCTTCTCCTGCCCGGTCTGCATCGACGAATAGATCTGGTGGACCTTGTCGTCGCGAATCAGGTTCCTGATCGCGGGGTTCGGCACGAGGATCTCGAGCGAGACGACGCGCCCCTTGCCGTCGGCCTTGGGGAGCAGCGCCTGACAGACGATGCCCTCGAGCACGAGCGAGAGCTGCGTGCGGATCTGCCCCTGCTGGTGCGACGGGAACACGTCGATGATGCGGTTGATCGTCTGCGCGGCGGAGTTCGTGTGCAGCGTCGCGAACGTCAAGTGGCCCGTTTCCGCGATGCGCAGCGCCGACTCGATCGTCTCGAGGTCGCGCAACTCGCCGATGAGGACGATGTCCGGATCCTCTCGCAGCGCGGCGCGCAGCGCGTTCGAGAAGCCCTGCGTGTCCTGGTGCACCTCGCGCTGGTTCACGAGGCAGCCCTTGTGCGGGTGCACGAACTCGATCGGGTCCTCGATGGTGAGGATGTGCTCGTGCCGCTCGGTGTTGATCTTGTCGATCATCGCGGCGAGCGTCGTCGACTTGCCCGAGCCCGTCGGCCCGGTGACGAGGACGAGGCCGCGCGGCCGCTCGGCGAGGTTGGCGAGCACCGGCGGCAGTCCGAGCTCGTTGAAGCCCTTGATGATCTCCGGGATCACCCGGTAGACCGCCGCGACCGCGCCGCGCTGGTTGAACACGTTGCAGCGGAAGCGCGCGATGCCGCGGATGCCGAACGAGAAGTCGAGCTCGAGGGCCTCCTCGAAGCGCTTCTTCTGCTGATCCGTGAGCACGCTGTAGGCGAGCGCCTTGGTCTCGGACGGCCCGAGCGGCGGCAGATCGAGCCGCTTCATGTGACCGTGCACGCGAATCGTCGGCGGCGTGTCGGTCGTGATGTGGAGGTCGGAACCACTGTTCGCGACCAGCGTCTGGAGCAGCTCGGGTAGTGTAGCCATTGTGTTGTTTACTTGACCGTTTCTCGGGCGACTTCCTCGATTGTGGTGACGCCGTCCATGACTTTCATGAGCCCGCTCCGGCGCAGCGTGATCATGCCCTCGTCGATCGCCTTGCGGCGGAGCTCGAGCGCGGAGGCGCCGACGAGAATGAGCTCGCGAAGTTCCTCGGTGATCTCCATCACCTCGTACAGACCGACACGGCCCTTGTAGCCCGTGTTGTTGCAGCGCTCGCAGCCGGTGCCCTTCTTCGGCATGACCTTCTCCGCCTCTTCCTGCGTGAAGCCGGCGTCGACGAGCGCCTTCGACTCGTGCGGGTGGTCCTTCTTGCACTCGGTGCACAGGCGGCGCACGAGGCGCTGCGCGCAGATCAGGTTCACGGAGCTCGCGACGAGAAAGGGCTCGATGCCCATGTTCATCAGACGGCTGATCGTGCTCGGCGCGTCGTTGGTGTGCAGCGTCGAGAGCACGAGGTGGCCCGTGAGCGACGCCTTCACGGCGATTTCCGCCGTTTCGAAGTCGCGGATTTCGCCGACGAGGATGATGTTGGGGTCCTGCCGCAGGAACGAGCGCAGCGCCGCGGCGAAGTTCAGGCCGATGTTCTCGCGGACCTGCACCTGGTTGACGCCCACGAGGTTGAACTCGACCGGATCCTCGGCCGTCATGATGTTCGTCTCGGGCGTGTTGATCTTGGCGATCGACGAGTAGAGCGTGTTCGTCTTGCCGCTGCCCGTGGGCCCCGTCACGAGCACCATGCCCCAGGGCTTGCTGATCGCCGTCTCGAGCTTCCGCAGCGAGTCCGGCTCGAAGCCGAGCCGCGTCATGTCGAGCATGAGCTTGTCCTTGTCGAGCAAGCGCATGACGATCTTTTCGCCGAAGAGCGTCGGCAGGATGGAGACGCGGAAGTCGATTTCCTTGGTGCCGCCTTCGTTGTCGCCGAACCGGATCTTGATACGGCCGTCCTGCGGCAGCCGCTTCTCCGCGATGTCCAGCTTGGACATGATCTTGATACGCGAGGTGATCGCGTCGCGGAACTTCATGGGCGGCGCCATGACGTTGTAGAGGATGCCGTCGATACGGAACCGGACGCGGAACTCCTTCTCGTACGGCTCGACGTGGATGTCGCTGGCGCCCTTCTGGATCGCCGACATCAGCATCAGGTTCACGAGCCGGATGACCGGCGCCTCGCCGCCCTGTTTCTCGAGCGTGCTGACGTCGATCTGCTCGATCTCCTCGAGCATCTCCACGTCTTCGTCTTCGATCTGCCCCGTCGTCTCCTCGAGCGCGCGGGTCACCATGTCGAGCGTGGCCGCGTTCGTGAGGTTGGCGGCCTGCTCGGGCTTCGCTTCCTTTTTCTTCTTCGGCTCCGTCGAGATCTTCATCGGCGGCGGCGCGTTCGCGGGGTAATACCGCGTCAGCGCGTCGCTGACGGCGGTCTCGGAGGCGACGACCGGCTCGACGTTGTAGCCCGTCATGAACTTGATGTCGTCCATGGCGAACACGTTGGTCGGGTCCGTCATCGCGATCGTCAGCGTCGCGCCCGCGCGGCTGAGCGGGACGATCTGGTACTTCTGCGCCGTCTCGGACGGAATCAGTTTGACGATCGCGGGATCGATCTCGAACTGCGAGAGGTTGATCGAGGGGACGCCGTACTGCTTCGAAAGCAGAGCGGTGATCTCCTCGTCCTTGACGAAGCCGAGCTTGACGAGGTTGTAGCCAAGCTTACCGCCGCTCGTCTTCTGATAGTTGAGCGCCTCCTGCAATTGCGCAGGAGTAATGCGCTTCTCTTTGAGCAGCAGCTCGCCAATGCGGACGGGCATCTCTAAAGTCTTCTAAAGTCTGCCGGGATCGCGCTGGGGGGAACAGTGATGATACCTGACTGACATTTTTTGTCAAGCCCTTTCAGTAGGTGAACCGCAACCCGACGCCCCAGCCCCGCTCGCCGGCCGCCGACCCGAAACTCCACTGCGCATCCGCCATCAGCGACCCGTACACCGCGTAACTCGCGCCGACGCTGCCAACGGGCGCGGCGATGTCGCCGGCGGTGTTCCAGTGGACTCCAGTCCGCAACCACACCGCTCGATGCGGATGCGCCTCCACGCCGAGCGCGGCGTCGCGCCACTCGCCCTGCGGGGCCGTGGACGTCGTCATCTCCATATCGCCGGCGACGGTCGCGTTCCGGCTGACATGGATCGCGATGCCCGCCCGCACGCGCCGTTCGAGCTGAAAATCACCGAACTGCGGTTCGGTCAGGTGATGCACGACCAGGCCGATCTGGCCGAGCGCGCCGGAGAGCATGACGCCGGCGTCGGCGTCGAATCCGTTCCTGCCGTTGCCGCGCACGTACTTCAGCGTGGACCCGACCGCGAGCCCGCGATCGCCGATCGACTGCACGACCGACACGCCGGCATGGTGCGCTGTGACGCCGTTTCGGCCGTTCGTGTCGCCGCCGGTAGAGGTCGCGGCCGCCGCCGGTGCCAGACGTCCTTTGTAGTAGACGACCCCGAGAGGCGGGCTCCCGAGACTGATCAGCAGCGGCGACCCGTGATCGAACGCGCTCCCGTCGAGCACGACGCTGATGATCGATCCCGATGCGAGCCCGGCCGGATTCCACACCGGCGCCGACGCGTCATCGGCGACGGCGGTGAAGGCGCCGCCCATTCCTGCCGCCCGCACCCCCACGATCGGCTCGGGCTGTCCGGCCGCGGGACGCGCCCAGATGCCGCAGGTCACCATGACGGCCACGAAGGTCGTCGTAAGTCGCACTGCGCGTGAGAGTTCTGCGTCTAGTTCGCGAAACATTTCGTCCCAGTTCGTCGTATAGGCCGTGGTACAATCCGGCCGTTCCCGGACAAACCTTATGACTACCACAGGCTCCCCGGCCGGCTCGACGCCTGCCTCCAAGAATCTCCTTGCGCGGTACATCGGCATCATCACGGCGCCGAAGGAGACCTTTCAGTCGGTCGTGGTCGCGCCGAAGTGGTTCGGCATGCTGGCGTTGACCGCCGTACTCTCCGCCTTCTTCACGGCGCTGCCGATGACGACGGAGGCGGGCCGGCAGGCGACGCTCGATCAGCAAGTGCAGTCGATGCAGTCGCTGGGCTTTCAGGTCACCGATCAGATGTACGAGCAGATGGAGAAGGGCAAAGGCCGGATGCCCTACACCACCGCCGGGAGCGTCATCGTCGTCTCGCCCATTATGGCGGTGATTTTCGCCGGCATCCTGTTCGCGATCTTCAACGCGGCCCTCGGTGGGGAGGCGTCGTTCAAGCAGGTCCTCACCGTGCTCGTCCATGCGGGCGCGGTCTCGACGCTGTCAGCCATCATTTCGGGGACCGTCAACTATTTCCGCGGCGGCGTCGGCAGCGTCACGAACCTCGGCGCGCTGCTGCCGATGCTCCCCGAGAAGTCGTTCGGCGCGAACCTCCTCGGGACCATCGACATCTTTCTCATCTGGTGGCTGATCGTCCTGGCGATCGGCCTGGGCGTTCTCTACAAGCGGCGCACGCAGCCGATCGCGATCTCGCTGCTGTCCGTCTACGCGTTGATTGGCATCGTGATCGCCATCGTGAAGAGCCGAGCGGGAGGCGCATGAGTCGTAACAAGAAGATCCTGATCGCCCTGGGCATCGTCGTCGTCCTGGGGGCGGTCGTGTTCGCGAATCTGAAATTCAAGCGGCAGGAAGGCACGGTCGTCAACGTCGAGGCCGTGCAGAAGCGCGACCTGCAGGCGGTCGTATCCGCGTCGGGCAAGATTCAGCCGCGCACGCTCGTGAACATCAGCGCCGACACGATGGGCCGCGTCGTCAATCTCGCGGTCGAGGAAGGCCAGCGCGTCAAGAAGGGGGACTTCCTCCTGCAGATCGACCCGCGCAATCTCACGACCGCGTACAACCAGACGACGGCGTCGCTCGCCGCGTCGCGCTCCACCATGGAGCAGCTGCGCGTGCAGATCGACAGCACGAAGACGAGCCTGAAGCAGGCGCAGGACACGCTCGCGCGCCAGCAGCAGCTGTTCAAGCAGGGGCTGACGCCGCGCGAGGCGCTCGACAACGCCGAGAACCAGGTGAAGATGCGCCAGGCGGATCTCGACGCGCAGACGCGCCAGGTCGAGACGCAGCGCCTCCGCATGCAGCAGGAGCAGGCGCAGGTCGAGAACGCCCGGCTGAATCTCAGCAAGGTTCGCATCGAGTCGCCGATCACCGGCATCATCACGCGGCGCAACATCGAAGAGGGGGAAACGGTCGTCATCGGCACGATGAACAACGCCGGCACGGTCCTCCTCACCGTCGCCGACATGGGCGTCATCGAAGCGGAAGTCGAGGTGGACGAGACCGACATCCCGAACGTCGCCCTCGGCCAGAAGGCGAAGATCACGATCGACGCGATGCCGGGCAAGTCGTTCACCGGCAAGGTCACCGAGATCGGCAACAGCCCGATCCAGGCGGCGGGCAGCACGGCGGCGTCGCAGGCGACGAACTTCAAGGTGAAGGTGACGGTCGACGGCGAGATTCCGGAAGTGCGCCCCGGCTTCACCTGCACGGCGGAAATCACGACCGCGACGCGCCAGCAGGTGGTCGCGGTCCCGATCCAGGCGACGACCGTCCGCGAGTCGATCGTCGACAAGGACGGCAACATCGTGCGCGAGGAAACGAAAGGGCCGGCGAAGGGCCGCGGCTCGTCCGTCGCGGCACAGGAGCTCAAGCCGGGCCAGGAGCGCAAGGAGCTCGAGGGCGTGTTCGTCGTCAAGGACAACAAGGCGGTGTTCACGCCGGTGAAGACCGGGATCGCGGGCGAGAAGTATTTCGAGGTGATGTCGGGCGTGACCAGCGGCGATCAGGTGATCATCGGCCCGTTCAGCTCGGTCCGCGAGCTGCGTGACGGCGCCGCGGTGAAAATCGAGGCCGCGCCGGCCTCGTCGGCGACGGCGAAGAAGTAGGCCGCGACTTCAGTCGCGGGAACGACATATGTTTCAGTTCCTGGAAGCGGCGGGCATCGCGCTGGACGCCATCTGGTCCAACAAGCTGCGATCGTTCATGACCGTGCTCGGCAACATCGTCGCGGTCACGTCGATCATCGCGGTGGTGTCGCTCGTCCAGGGCATGAACGAGTACGTCACGAACGCGATCGTCTCCGACGTCGGGGCCGACAACTTCACGATCTCGCGCATGCCGGTCATCCGGACGCAGGCCGACGAGGACCGCGTCCGCAACAACCCGCGCGTCACGCTGCAGGACGCCTCCGCGATCAGGAAGTTCAGCGACAACATCCGCGCGATTTCCGCCGAGGCCAGCGCCGGCGCGTCGATGTCGTACCGCAGCGAGACGGTCGACGGCGCGCAGGTCCAGGGCGTGTCGCCGGACTACATCAACTTCTCCACCTACGACGTCGAGCGCGGGCGGCTCATCAGCCCGATCGAGATCGCCACGAACCGGCCGGTCACGATCATCGGGTGGGACATCGCCGACAAGCTGTTCGGGCCGGTGGACCCGATCGACAAGACGCTCAGCATCCGCGGCGTGCACTTCCGCGTCGTCGGCATCCACAAGAAGAAGGGGTCGGCGTTCGGCAACTCGCAGGACAACTTCGCGATCATCTCGCTGGGCAACCTGCAGAAGATGTTCGGATCGCGCATCGGCCTGAACCTCGTCGTCAAGCCGAGGACGCCGGAGCTGGTCAAGGCCGCGATGGACGACGCGACCGTCGCGCTGCGCGTCGAGCGACGGCTGCGCCCGAACGAGCCCGACAACTTCGGCATGTTCACGTCCGACACGCTGCTCGGGATCTACAGCACCGCGACGAGCGGCATCTTCGCGGTCCTCATCGGCGTCGTCGCGCTCTCGCTCGTCGTCGGCGGCATCGTCATCATGAACATCATGCTGATGGTCGTCAGCGAGCGGACGCGCGAGATCGGGCTCCGCAAGGCGCTCGGCGCCCGCCGCCGCGACATCGTCTGGCAGATCCTGACCGAGTCGGTGACGCTGTCGACCTTCGGCGGCTTCATGGGCACGTTCATCGGGTTCCTCCTGGCGCTCGGCATCAGCAAGGTGTCGCCGCTGCCGGCGTCCGTGCAGGTGTGGTCCGTCGTAATGGGCATCGGCATCACGGCGGTCGTCGGGTTGTTCTTCGGGCTCTATCCGGCGATGCGGGCCGCCAAGCTCGACCCGATCGAAGCCCTCAGGCGGGAGTAGCGCATGAGCGGGGTTCGCACCGGGTTGATGTCCGAGATCGTGTCGATGGCGTTCGACACGTTGCGCGGGAGCAAGATGCGCTCCGCGCTCACGATCCTCGGCGTCGTCATCGGTATCACGTCGATCGTCGGGATGACGTCGCTCATACGCGGCTTCGACCAGTCGCTCCGCGACTCGATCAGCCAGCTCGGGCCGAACACGATCATCGTGCAGAAATTCGGCACGCTGAGTTTCGCGGCCGGCAAGAGCTTCCTGGAAGTCGCGCGGCGTCCCAATCTGACGATGGAGGACGCGCGCGCGATCGAGCGCGACTGTCCGTCGGTGGCGCTCGTGGACGTCTGGCTCGGCGCGCAGGGCGGCAACAGCCGCTCGCGCGTGTATTACAAGAACGAGCGCACGCGCCAGGTCGCCGTGTTCGGCGCGACCGAGAACTGGTCCGCGGTCAACTTCGCGAAGATCGAACTGGGCCGCGTGTTCATCTCCGCCGAGAACGAGCACCGCAAGCCGGTGGTCGTGCTCGGCAACAGCCCGTGGAAGGCGCTCTTCCCCAACGTCGATCCGATCGGCAAGCAGGTGCGGATCGGGACGATGCAGTACACGGTGATCGGCACGCTCGGGCCGCGCCCGAGCCCGGGCAACTTCTCGACCGGCGTCGATGACTTCGTGCTCATCCCGTACGGCGCGCACGAGAAGCAATTCGGCAAGGTCCTCAAGGGCTCCGCCAAGATCAGCGCGAGCAGCTTCAACCCGGCGGTCTTCCGCACGGCGATGATCGCGGTCGTGCCGCGCGAGGGCCAGCGCGATGCCGCGATGCGCGAGGTCGAGTCG
>JADMIO011011185.1_pt1 | contig 12326 bp, 1 predicted proteins | sample 8958161 | NCBI WGS metagenome assembly JADMIO01 (sample SAMN16585339, study PRJNA669376) | soil metagenome | isolation source: Crop rotation soil | place: USA: Cullars Rotation, Alabama | collected 2011 | reverse complement strand
AGCACCAACCCCGACCGCTGCTTCACCGCCGATACATCGGCAGCTGTAATCGTCCCGCTCAAATCGATATCCATCTTGTAGTTGGCAGCGCTTGCCGCCAGGTTCAGGTTCGCCCTCACCGCGGCAATGTCGGCCGCGCTGACAGACCGCAATCCGCTCACGTCACCCACCATGAAGCCGATGGCCGCCGACGCGTTCACCGCGCCATTCACGCCGGTAAGCGAGATCTTCACGCGCGTGCTGTCCGGAATGCCAGTCAGCGCCACCATCACCTCCGTGCCGCTGAACGACGGGGTGACCGTGCCGATCGGATTGCCCTGCGCGTTGGTCGCGGTGACGCTGGTGACGCTGGTGATCGTGCTGTCGAACTGGAACACGATGAGGTGCCCTGCCCCGATGCCCCGCGGCTCGACGGTGACGTTGCCGGCGATGGGCTCCAGCGGATCGAGGATCTGCACGTCGAACGTGCCGGCACCCGCGCCGTGAGTCTTGCGCGATTGCACGGCGATGAGCGCGACCGACAGCGGCGTCACATCCACGGTCGCCGACGCGGGCCCGGTTCCGGCCGCATTGGTCGCTGTCACACTGCAGGTGTAAGTCACGCCATTGGTCAAGCCACCGACCGTCACCGGCGACGTGGCCGCGGTGCCGGTCTTGCTGCCGGGATTGCAGGTCGCGGTGTATTGGGTGATCGCAGCACCACCGTTATTGGCCGGCGGGGAGAAGGCGATGCTCGCGCTGCCGTCCCCGGCCGTGGCGATGCCGATGTTCGGCGCATCCGGCGGGCTGATCACGGCGGGCGTGACCTGCACAGAGCCGGAGGCAGCGCTGTTGCCGGCGCTGTTTCGGGCCGTCACGCTGCAGCTATACGCAACGCCATTGACAAGGCTGGTGACGAGCAGCGGCGAGCCGGCGCCGGTGGCGGTCCGCGTCATCTGGCCGCCGGCCATGCAGGTCGCGGTGTAATCAAGGATGGCGCTGCCGCCATTCTGCAAAGGCGCGGAGAATGCGATCTGCGCCTGGGTGTTGCCCGGTGTTGCGCTGCCGATGCCGGGCGCTCCCGGCACCACGGCGGTGATGGTCACGTTCTGCGTCACCTGCGTGGCCGCGAGGTAGTTGTTGTTGCCTGCCTGGTTGGCGGCGATGGTGCAGGTGCCGGCGCTTGACATCGTGACCACGCTGGTCACCTGGCAGACACCCGGCGTCGTGGACGAATAGACGATCTGGTTTCCGGATGCACCGCCGCCGGCGGCAGGATTGATGGCGAATGAACCACTGGGCACGAATGACTGCGTGGACGGTGTTTGCGCCCCGAACGTGATGGTCTGCGGCGCCTTGGCGATGGTGATGACCAGGCCCGCCATGCCCGTGCCGCCGGCATTGCTGGCACTGACGGTGGCGTTGAAGGTGCCTGCGGCCTGCGCCGTCCCCCCGATGGCGCCGGTGACGATGTCCACCGTCACGCCGGGCGGCAGGCCGCTCGCGTCGAAGCCGGTGGGTGAGCCGCTGGCGGTGATCTGGTAATTGAACGCCTGCCCGAACGTACCGTTGGCGGTACCCGCGCTGCTGATGACCGGCGCGCCGGCGAGGACCGTCACCGTCACCTGCACCGGATCACCGACGACACTCGGCCCGCTGCGCTTGCCGCGATAGGTGAAGGTATCGACGCCGGTGAATCCGGGGTTCGGCGTGTAGGTGGCGGTGGTACCGGTGAAGGCAGTCAGCATGCCGTTGGCCGGCGGCGTGACGACCTCGACTGAGGTGAACGCCGACCAGTTGTCGTTTGGTGCATTGACGTGGGCCGTGAACGTGATGTGTCCGGAGACATCGATGGGCACCGCCGTGTTGAACGGCGTCGTGACTTCGTTGGGCACGAGGCTGTTCCCGATGTACGCGGCGATCGCGGCGAGCTCGGCGTCGTTCAGCGCCTGGACCGGCCCGAAGCCCGCCATCAAGGTCTGCGTGCTGCGGACATAACTCAACACCGTCGCCGTGCTGCCGGCGCCGTTGAGCTGGTTGCCCGCGGGCGTGGTGGTATGGCAGGCATCGCACACCGACGCCCAGAGCGCGGCACCGTTGGCCGAGGTCGGCGTCACCATCACCGTGCCGGAGGCGGCACCGGTCCCCGCGGAATTGGTCGCCGTGACCGAACAGGTGTACGGAACACCGTTGACCACGTTGGCAACCATCAGCGGCGATGCCGGCCCGGTTGCCGTGCGGGTGGTCTGGCCGCTGGCGGTACAGGTCGCGGTAAAGCTCAGCGTGGCACCGCCATTGTTCGCCGGCGGCGTGAAGTTGACCGTGACCTGCTGGTCCGAACCCGATGCCACGCCGATGGTCGGCGCGCCGGGCACGACCGCGTTGATGGTCACGCTCTGTGTCGCCTGCGTGGCGGCCGCGTAATTCGCGTTGCCCGATTGGTTGGCGGCAATGGTGCAGACACCGGCCGTGAGCGTGGCGACGTTGTTGCCGGACATGTTGCAGACCGCCGGCGTGGTGGTGCTGTAGGCGATGGCGAGGCCCGATGTCGCGAAGGCGACGGGGCTCAGCGCGAACGGCGTGCCGCTGAAGTTGCGCGGGCTCACCTGCGCGCCGAAGTTGATGCTCTGCGACGCGGCGTTGATGCTGAACGCATGGGTGACTTGGTTGGCGGCGTTGTAGTCGGCGTTGCCGGCCTGGTTGGCGGAGATCGAGCACACGCCGGTTGCAATGGTCGTCACGTTGTTGCCGGACACGGTGCACACACCGGTCGTGTTGCTTGTCAGCACCACGCTCAATCCGGAAGACGAGGTCGGCGCGGGCGTGATGGCAAACGGCGTGAGCGCGAAGCTTTGCGCGCCGGGGTTGGCGAACGTGATGTTCTGGTTGGCCTTGGCAATCGTCAGCGTGAAGGACTGGTTGGCCGGCGGATTGGTCGCCGACGGATCGGTCGCCGTGAAGGTCAGCGGGTAGCTGCCAACCGTGCCGGTGGCCGGCGTCCCCGCCAAGGCGCCCGTTCCCGCCGTGAAGGTCACGCCGGTCGGCAAGGTGCCCATCACCGAGCGTGTCGGTGTCGGGGTTCCTGTCACCGTCACGGAGAACGTTCCCGCGGAAAGCACGGTGAAGGTGGTCGCATTGGCGCTGGTGATGGCCGGTGGCACCGGCGTTGCCGTCGGCGTCACCATGACCGTCCCGGAAGGCGCACTGGTGCCAGCCGCGTTGGTCGCCGTCACCGAGCAGGTGTACTGCATGCCGTTGGTGAGACCCGTGACCGTAATGGGCGATACGGTATTGCTGCCCGACCCGCTGGGAGAACACGAGGCGTTGAAACTGGTGACCGCGCTGCCGCCGTTGTTGGCGTTCGGCGTGAAGGCGATGGCAGCCTGCGTGGCGCCAGGCGTGGCCACGCCGATCGTGGGCGCGCCCGGCACCGTCGCGGCGATGGTGACATCCTGCGTAACCTGCAGCGCCGCGTTGTAATTGACGCCGCCTCCTTGATTGGCGGCAATCGTGCAAATTCCCGCTGCAACCTTGGTGACGGTACTGCCACTCACGGTGCAAACGCCGGTCGTGAGCGAGCTGTAGACCACGGCGCCGCCCGGCGCCGTGGCCAGCGGATTGATGGCGAAGGTGCCGCCAGGTGAATAGGACTGCGTCGGTGTCGATTGCGCGCCGAACGTGATCGACTGGTTGGCCGGACTGATGACGACTTGCACGGCCATGCTGCCCGTGCCGCCAGGGTTGGTCGCGGACACCATCACGTTGAACGTGCCCGCCGCTGTCGCCGTGCCCGAAATCAGTCCGGTAACGGAATTGACGCTGACCCCACCCCCGAGCCCAGTCGCACCGAACGACGCCGGTGAATTGGTGGCGGTGATCTGGTAGTTCACCGGCGAATTGAATACCCCGTTGACCATGTTGCCACTGGTGATGACCGGCGCCGCCGGCGTGCCGATGGTGATCGACACGGTGCGCGGCTCGCCCAGCAACACCGAGGGCGAGGTGCGCTTGCCGCGATAGGTGAAACTGTCCGCGCCGTCGAATCCGACGCCCGGCGTATAGGTCGCGATGGTTCCGGTAAAGAGCGACAGGTTGCCCTTGGTCGGCGGCGTCACCACCTCGACATCGGTGAAGGCCACCCCGCCCAGGTAGATATGCAACGGCGGGCCGACATCGATGTTCACTGGCGTCACATAGGGCGTGTTGGCCGTGATGGGAGTCATCTGCGCCTGGATGTACTGGGCGATGGCGGCAAGCTCGTTCGACGTCAACGCCTGCACCGGCGCGCTGGCCTGCATCAAGGGCTGGTTGGCGCGGACATACTGCAGCACGGTGGAGGTGTTGCCCGCCGCATTGAAGCGTGCGGCGGCAGGCGGATTGCCGTGGCAATCGCTACACACAGCTCCCCAGAGGACGGTGCCGCTGCGCAACACCGGCGTCGCGGTCAGCGAGTTCGATTCAGCACCGGTGCCGGCGGCGTTCTGGGCGGCCACGGTACAGGTGTATTGCACGCCGTTGGTAAGCCCGCCGACGACAACCGGCGAGTTCGCCGACGTGGCCGTGACGTTTCCAGGATTGCAGGTGCCGCGATATCCGGTGATCGCAGCACCGCCGTTGCTGCCGGGAGCATCGAAGAACAGGCGGGCGGTGGTATCGCTCGCCAGGGTTTCATTCAGCACGGGTGCCGCGGGCGCCACGGCGTTGATGGCGATATTCCGATTGACGGGCGTTGCAGCAAGATAGTTCTGGTCGCCCGTTTGGGTGCCGGTAATGCTGCAGGTTCCCGCCGCGACGATCATCACATTCGTCCCGGCCTCGGTGCAGATGCCGGGTGTAGTGGATGCATATTCGACCGTCAGGCCGGAGGTGGCCGTTGCCAGCGGGTTGATGGCAAACGATCCGTTGAGGACGTAGGGCTGCGCTGCTTGCGCCGGGAAGTTGATAGTCTGCGACGCTTGATTGATGGTGGTGGATTGCAGGGCATCGGTGGCAGCGAGGTAAAGCGCGTTTCCATCCTGCGACGCCTCGATGGTGCAGGTGCCGGCGGCGCTCACGGTGACGGTGGTTCCGGCAATGCTGCAGACGCCGGCAGTGGTGCTCGCATACGACACGGCAAGGCCCGACGATGCCGTGGCGAGCGGCGAAAGTGTATAGCTCAGGCCCACCGCAAAGTTTCGCACCGGCACGGTTGCCGCGCCGAAGGTGATGGTTTGCGCGGCCTTGCTGATGACGAAGCTCCTCGAGACCTGCGTCGCCGCATTGAAACTTGCCGTGTACGCGGCGAGGTTGGTCGAATTGGCGTTGATCGTGCAGGTGCCGGTCGCCAGCATCGTCACGTTGCCGCCGGCGGTGACGCTGCAGATGCCCGGCGTGCTGGTGGAATGAACGACATAGGTGGGGTCGAGCGTCAGGTTAGGCGCGGCGATGCTCGAACCAAGCGCGAACGGGGTCGGACTGTACCCGCGGTCCGCCGGCACCGGGAAGGTGATGACGGGGCTACCCTTGGCGATGTTGATGGTGAAATTTTGCGTCGGGCATACCGGCTCCAGCGCGCCGCCGCACCCGGTGTTGGTTGCGGTGAAGGTGACGGCGTATGCACCGACGGTGCCGATCGCCGGCGTGCCGCCGAGATAGCCCAGTCCGGCGGTATATTTCGGGCTGTCCGCAGAGGTGGCGAAAGTCATGCCGGCGGGCAGTGCCCCTGCATCTGTGATGAGGGCATCCGGTGTGCCGGTCGTCACGACCCAGAACGTCTTTGCAGTACCCACGTTGAACGTGTAAAGCGCCGCGGGCGGCACGCCGCTGCGGAAGGCGGGCACGGCCGCCGACGACACGGGCGTCACCGTCCCGACCGATGATGGCGGACTCGAGCCGAAACTATTGCTCGCGACGATCGTGCAGGAATACAGGACGTTGTTGACCAGGTTCAGCACGACGATGGGCGAATAGACCGTCGTCGAGCTGCCGGTGCGCGTGGTCTGACCCGTGGCCGTACAGGTCGCCGTGTAGGTGGTTGACGGACCGTTGCCGTTCGACCCGAACGCGATGGTGGCGCGCTGGTTGCCCGCATAGCGCGAACTCATCAATGGCTGCAAGGGCGTTTCGGTCAACAGGATGTCGCCAGAGGCATCGGGCGCGGGGTTGTAATTGGAATTGCCACCCTGCGATACCTCGATGGTGCAGGTGCCGTTGTCGACCATGGTGATGCTGTTGGTCGACGCCACCGCCACGGTGCAGACATCCGGCGTCAACGACGCGTAGGTCAGTGCAAGGCCCGAGGAAGCCGTCACCGAGGTGAGCGAGAAGGTGCCGTTCGCCACGAAAGCCTTGTTCGACTGCACCGGGAAGCTGATGGTCTGGGCCGACTTGGCGATGTTGATGGTGCGCGTGTGCGACGCCAGGATCGGGGCGGCATTCCAGTCTTCATTGCCGGGCTGCGTCGCCTGGATCTGGCAGGCGCCCGCGGCGGTGGTTCCCACGGAGATGCCCGATGCCGCCTTGCTGCAGATGCTGGCCGTCTGTGAGTTGTAAACGATGGCCAGTCCGGAACTTGCAGAGGCCGCGGGCGAGAGATTGAAGGTCCCCCCCGGCGAATAGCTGGGCGTCACCACCTGCGAGCCGAACGTGACCGTCTGGTTGCCTTTGTTGATGACGATGCTGCGCGTCACGTCGGACGCCGCGTTGTAGGTTGAATTCCCGTTCTGGTTGGCCCGGATGATGCAGGTGCCAGCACCCTGCATGGTGACCGTCGTCGAGGTAGTGCCGGGCGTCGTGCAGTACTGGGGCGTGTCGGAGGTATAGGTGATCGAAAGGCCGGAGGAAGCCGTGGCCTGCGGGCTGATCGAGAACGTCGCGCCGGTGGCGTAGGTCCGCGGTGATGTCTGCGCGCCGAAGGTGATGGTCTGGTTGAGCTTCGGCACCGAAACGTCGATGCTCGTGGCGTGGTTCCACTCGCTGCCGTTGCGCGCCGAGGCATATATCGTGTGTTGCGAGCCCACCGATGCGCCCGCGGGCATGGTCCACTTGAAGGTGAACGTGCCGTTGCCGCTGCTATCCGCGTTGTTGTCGCTGCTGTTGTGGGTGAGCTCGTTGCCGTCCACCTGAAGGTAGGTGGACGACTCGCTCAGCGTGCCATCCTCGGCGGCAATGTCGACACCCATCTTGGCCCCATTCGTGCCGCCGCTGATGTTGATGGTGTATGTGCCCTGCGAACCTGCCGACAGGGAGAGGGGGCCACTGATCGAAACCCCCAGCGTCTTGTTGGGGCTGTGGCAGGAGCCGCAGCCCGCGCCGCCGTCGCGCAGCGTGCGGCCGGAGATGCCACCGGGATAGCCGAAGGCGGCACCGGACCACACGGCGGACAAGAGAAAGGCGGCCACCGCCGCGCGGAGCGATGCAACACCGGTTCGTGAATGGAACGACATCTGCTTCCCCTCGTTGCGATCGAATGCTGCGTGTTAGTTTGAAACGACCCGGCCGGCGGCCTGCACACTCGCGAGCGACGGCCATTGTTCGGCGCGGATCCGCGCGACCGGCGTGCTGCCGCCTTTGCCGTCGGGGCGAAAAACGATGATCTCGCCGAACTCCAGATCCATGCGTTGATGGGGCGGCACGCCGCCGTGCATGTGGCTAACCAGCAGGGTGTTGGTGCCTGGTCGCGGCGGTGTCGCCAATACCTGCGTGCGCGCGGCGAAGAGGTCCGTGATCGGCGCCTTGGCCACTTGCGCGAGTTCATTGGCCAGCTCGACCTCCCCCATCCCGGTGAGCCGCGCGGTTTCCTGCACGCGGCAGACCGGTGAGGACCGGATGCGGCCGATGGGAACATCGCTTTGCTTCAGTTGCCGGCCAAGCTCGCGCGCGGCGGCGGCTCCTTTCGCCGACAGATTGCTCACTTCACATTGTTCGGTGATGGCGCCGGTTTCGGTATGGCGCAGATACAGCACCAGGCCGCCGGTGCGCAGCGCTGCCACCAGGGCATCGCCGGCAAGTGCCGATGCGGCGTCGATCGCAGGATGCTGGGGCCGCGCGGCCCGGATTGCCGCTGCGGCGCCGGTGGGTGGCGTGGCGGCGGCTTGTGCGGGCAACAGATTCGCTGCCATCGCGGAAAAAGCGATGAGAAGTCGTCGAGCGCGCACGCTCCGTCCCAACCTGCCTGAGTCTGCTCGGCGCATGCTTGCGCACCTCTTTATTATGGTTTCCCTACGCCATGCGACTGACTCGCGCACGGTCGATCCGGCAAGTCTACTCAGCGCAGACGAGCCCAGAAAGGGAATTCCGCACATCCACATACCCTATTCGAGGGGCCGGAGACGCAAGGAAAGGCAAAACCCCAGCACCGGCGCGCCTCCCAGGCCGAAAATGCCCGGAAAGCCGCGCCAATGCTGGTGTTTGAGGTGCGCCTGCTAGGGCAGCGTGCGCCCTGCCCGGCTTTGGACGGCGGCCAGGTCGGTGTCGTTGATGGCGCCGGAGGCGTCGATGTCGGCCAGGAAGTTGTTCGCGTCCAGCGTCCGGCCCTTGTTGGTCTTGACGGCGGCGGTGTCGGCGGCCGTCACCACGCGGCTGCTCTTCAGGTCGCCTACCAGGAAGCCGATCGCGGTCGAGGCCGATGCGCTGCCGTTGACGCCGGTGACGCTCACCGTGGTGCGCGCGGCATCGGCGACGCCCGAGAGCGTTACCCGCACTTCGTTGCCGGCGATCGCCGTCGTCACGCTGCCCGTGGTGGTGGTGGCACCGCCCACGGATATCACGCTGCCACTGAAGGTGAAGACGATGAGGTGCGTGGACGCCTGGCGGGGCTCGACGGTGACGGCGCCGGTCATGGCGACGGTGTGGTCGAGCAACAGGTTGAAGGTCCCCGACGCGCCATGCACCTTGCGCGAATGCGCGCTCACGAAGGTCACCGGCGGCGTCGCCGTCGGCGTGCCGCTGGCCGGGGCGGAGGCCACGCTGGTGCCGGCGGCGTTGGTGGCGGTGACGGTGCAGTCGTAGCTCGTGCCGTTGGCAAGGCCGCTGACGACGATGGGTGACGAGGTGCCGTGCACGCCGATGCCGCCGGGCTCGCAGGTGACGTCGTAACCGGTGATCGGCGTGCCGCCGTCATAGCCCGGCGTGAACACCACGCTGAGCTGGCCGTCGCCGGCGTTGATGGCGTCGATGTTGGGCGAGTCGGGCGGCATGGGCAGCGCGCCGAAGGTAGCCGTGACGCCACGCGCCGCGTTCATGGTGACCGTGCAGGTGTTGCCCAGCACGCTGTCGCAACCGGTCCACGCGTCGAAGGACGCGAAAGCACCCGGCGTGGCGGTCAGCGTGACCATGCTGCCGGCCGCGTAGGCCTCGCCGCAATCGCTGCCGCAGTTGATGCCCGTGGCGGTGACCGTGCCGCTGCCCGCGCCGTCCTTGGCCACTGACAACAGGAAAGCGGTGCCGGTGACGGAGATGGACACCGTGTGCGCGTCGCCGGTGAGACCGTTGACGCTGTGCTTGCCGCGGTAGGTGAAGCTGTCCGGGCCGGTGTAGCCGTTGTCGGGTGTGTACGTGACCGTGGTGCCGCTGAATGCCGACAGGGTGCCGTGCGCCGGCGGCGTGACCACTTCCACGCGGTTGAACGAGAACGAGAACAGCGTGATGTGGCCGGACACGTCGATGGGTGTGGCGGTATTCACCGGCACCAGCGGCGCGTTGGCCGGGACGTTTTCCTTGATGTAGCCGGCGATGTCGTCGAGCTCGGTGGCGGTGAGCGCCTGGACCGCGGCAGTCATTTGCATCATCGGCTGCACCGAGCGGATATGCGCGAGCACGGTGCCGGTGGTGCCGGAGCCATTCAGCTGCTTGCCGCTCGGCAGTGGCGTGTGGCAAGCGGTGCAGATGGCAGCCCACTTCGGCGCGCCGGCCGACGAGGACGGTGTGACGTTGACCGTGCCCGAGGCCGGGCTGCTGCCGGCGGCGTTGGCAGCCTTCACCGAGCAGGTGTAGGCCGTGCCGTTGGTGAGGCCGCTGACGGTGACGGGGCTCGCCATCGCGGTGCCGGTGATGGCGCCCGGGTTGCAGGTGGCGGTGTAGCCGGTGATGGGGCTGCCGCCATCGTCGGCGGGCGCGGTGAAGGCGATGACCGCGCTGTTGGCGGCCGGCACGGCCTGGCCGATGCCCGGCGCGCTCGGCGGGCCGATGGGCGTCACGCTGTTCGATGCCGCCGACGCCGGGCTGGTGCCGATGGCGGTGCGCGCGGTCACGGTAAACGTGTATACGGTGCCGTTGGTGAGGCCGGTGACCGTGTGGCTCAAGGCGGTGGTGTCAGCCTGTGCGTCGACGCCGCCCGCGGGACTGGACTGCACCGTGTAGCCGAGGATGGCGCTGCCGCCATTGTTGGCGGGCGCGCTGAAGGTGACCGTCGCCTGCGCATTGCCGGCGGTGGCCATGACCGCCAGCGGGTTGGTCGGCGCGCCGGTAGGCGTGACACTGTTCGACGCGGCGGACGCGGCACTGTTGCCGTTGGCATTCATCGCCACGACGGTGAAGGTGTACGCCGTGCCGTTGGTGAGGCCGCTGACGACGATGGACGTGCCGGTGTCGGAGGCGGTGATGCCGCCTGGGCTGGCGGTGACCTGGTAGCCGATGATCGGGCTGCCGCCGTCGACGGCCGGGGCCGCGAAGCTCACCGTCGCCTGGGTGTTGCCCGCGACGGCCGTGACACCGGTCGGCGCGCCCGGCACCGTGCTCGGCACGACGCTGTTCGACGCGGCCGAGGCGGGACCCGCGCCGGCCACGTTGCTGGCGGTGACGGTGAAGCTGTAGCTGGTGCCGTTGGTAAGACCGTTGACGGTGATGGGCGAGGTGGCGCCGGTGCCGGTCAGGCCGCCGGGGCTGGCCGTCGCGGTGTAGCTGGTGATGGCGCTGCCACCGTTGCTGGCCGGTGCCGTGAACGCGACGCTGGCCTGGCCATTGCCGCCGGTGGCCGTGCCGATGGTCGGCGCGCCCGGAACGGTGCGTGGGGTCACCGATGCCGATGCCGCCGAGGCGGCGCCCGTGCCTTCCGCATTGGTGGCGGTGACGGTGAAGGTGTAGGCCGTGCCGTTGCTGAGGCCGGCCACGATGACCGGCGAGGCACTGCCGCTGCCGGTGAAGCCGCCGGGGCTGGCGGTCGCGGTGTAGCCGGTGATGGCACTGCCGCCATCGGAGGCGGGCGCGGTGAACGCGACGCTGACCTGGGTATTGCCCGGCGTGGCCGTGCCGATGGTGGGCGCGCCCGGAACGGTGCGCGGCGTGACGCCGTTGGAGGCCGCCGAGGCCGGACCGTTGCCGGCCGCGTTGGTGGCCGTCACGGTGAAGGTATAGGCCGTGCCGTTAGTGAGGCCGCCGATGACGATGGGCGACATGCTGCCGCTGGCGGTGGCGCCACCCGGGCTGGCGGTGACGGTGTAGCCGGTGATGGCCGCACCGCCGTCGCTGGCGGGCGCGCTGAAACTCACGGTGGCCTGCGCATTGCCGTACACGGCCGACACGCTGGTCGACGCGCCGGGCGTGGTGCGCGGCGTTGTCGAATTGGACGCGGCCGACGCGGCGCCGGTGCCTGCTGCGTTGGTGGCGGTGACGGTAAAGGTGTACGCCGTGCCGTTGCTGAGGCCGCTCACGGTGATGGGTGACGCGCCGCCGGTACCGGTGAAGCCACCGGGGTTCGAGGTGACGGTGTAGCCGGTGATGGCGCTGCCGCCATTGGAGGCCGGTGCGGTGAAGCTGACGCTGGCTTGCGCATTGCCGGGCGTCGCGGTGCCGATGGTGGGCGCGCCGGGCACGGTGCGCGGCGTGGCGGTGTTCGATGCCGCCGAGGCGGCGCCGGTGCCGGCAGCGTTGGTGGCGGTAACCGTGAAGGTATAGGCGGTGCCGTTGGCGAGGCCGGTCACGACCAGCGGCGAGGCGCTGCCGCTCGCCGTCGCGCCGCCGGGGCTCGCGGTGACGGTGTAGCCGGTGATGGCACTGCCGCCGTCGCTGGCGGGCGCGGTGAATGCGACGCTGACCTGCGTGTCAGCTGGTGTGGCGGTGCCGATGGTCGGCGCGCCCGGCACGGTGCGCGGGGTGTCGCTGGCCGAGGCCGATGCCGGACCGGTGCCCACACCATTGGCGGCAGTGACGGTGAAGCTGTAGCTGGTGCCGTTGGTCAGGCCGGTCACCACCAGCGGCGAGGCGCTGCCCGATGCCGTCGCGCCGCCGGGGCTGGCGGTGACGGCGTAGCCGGTGATGGCGCTGCCGCCGTTCGAAGCCGGCGCGTTGAAGGCGACGCTGACCTGCGTGTTGCCGGGCGTGGTGCCGGTGATGGACGGCGCACCGGGCACGCCCTGCGGCGTGGCGGTGTT
>JADMIO010972897.1_pt1 | contig 12326 bp, 9 predicted proteins | sample 8958161 | NCBI WGS metagenome assembly JADMIO01 (sample SAMN16585339, study PRJNA669376) | soil metagenome | isolation source: Crop rotation soil | place: USA: Cullars Rotation, Alabama | collected 2011 | reverse complement strand
ACGTTGACGGCGCTGGTCGCGCTGCCGATCCTGGCGCTCGTCGCGTCGCTCGTGTTCCTGCCGGCGTACGCGCCCGTCGACCCGGCCGTCGTCTTGCGGACGGAATCCGCCTACAACACCATCGAGGTCCGCGACGTCGACGGTCTCCGGACCATGAGCCTCAACCGCTCGGGCTGGCGCCAGTCGTACCTCGCGCGCCCCGGCGTGCGCGTGCTCGACACCTATCGCGAGGTTTTTCTCCTCGCGCCGCTGCTGACCGACGTGCACGACGTCCTGATCCTCGGCGCCAGCGCGGGCGCGTCCCTCACCGAGCTCCGGCACTACTTCGCGGTGACGGTCGACGCCGTCGACATCGACCCCGAGGTGCTCCGGCTCGCGGAGCAGTACTTCGAGGTGCGGCCGGACGCCGACACGCGGCTCATCGCCGCCGACGCGCGGCCGTTCCTCGCGACCTCGGCACGGCGCTGGGACTTCATCGAGATCGACCTGTTCCACGGCGGGCCCGACATGCCCTTCTACGTCGCCACGCGCGAGTTCTTCACGCTGGTGCGGGCGCGCCTGGCGGCGCACGGCGTGGTGATGATGAACGTCCTCGGCAGCTTCACGCCGGGCCGCGACGAGCTCGTGCGCGCCGTCGGCCGCACGATGCGGTCGGTGTTCCCGGGCGTCTACGCGGCGGCCTTCCGCGGCAACACCGTGCTCCTGGCGACCGCCCACGAGACCGATCTGGCGGGGCTCCGGTCGCGGCTCGAGGCGGTGCCCGTGGAGGCGCTGCGGCCGCTCGCCCACTCGATGCGGAACGTGCTGCAGACGCTCGCCGCGGACGACCTGCCGCCGCTGACCGACGACCACGCGCCCGTCGAGCAGATGACGCACCGGGTGCTACTCCGCCTCGACGACGACTGACCGCCGTCGCCGGTCGGTGGCGGCGTGCTCCGGATTTTCGCGCGGCACCGGCTTGACCCCGTGGCATGAACCGTGAGACGGCTCGTCCTTCCGGAAAGCTTACTCACGGAGGAGGCACCCATGACGTCGCGCCAGGTCCTGCGGCTGCTGCTCGCGCTCGTCGCCGTCCCGCTCTGCTTCGAGGCGACGACCGGATGCGATCTCATCTTCAAGCTCGACTACGTCCAGATGGACGACAACGCCCTCCGCTGCGCGTGCAGCTGCAACAGCAGCGGCACCGCCACCGTCGGCGTCCAGGCGAGCACCGACGACGCGGAGCAGGTCGGCGCGGCCATGAACCTCGTGCACGGCACGCTAGACATGGGCGCGAAGGTCGTCGGCGTCCGGTTCGCGAACGTGGCCATTCCCGCCGGCGCGACGATCCAGACCGCCAAAGTGCAGTTCACCGCGGCGGCCAACGACAACGTCCAGACCGATCTCACCATCGCCGCGGAGACGTCGGTGGCTGCGGCGACGTTCTCCGCCGCCGACAACGACCTGAGCGGCCGCACCGTCGGCGGGTCGATCGCCTGGTCGGTTCCGACGTGGGCGACGGGCGTCGCCGGCACCGACCAGCAGACGCCGGAGCTGAAGACGATCATCCAGGCGCTCGTCGACCAGCCGGGCTGGTCGAGCGACAGCGCGGTCGTGCTGCGCATCCAGGGCACGGGCGCCCGCACGGCCCGCGCCTTCGACGGCAACCCGGACCGCGTCGCGGTGCTGTCCGTCACGTATGATGCGAGCGTCGTCGCGACCCTGCCGGTGTGTGCCGACTCGAGCGTCGGGCGCGACGCGAACCACAACATCGTCCAGGACTCGCTGAACGCGCAGTGTGCGCGCGTGCAGGACACCGTGAACGGCCTCGCCGCCGCCTGCAGCTACCCGACGCCGTGCACCTGCACGGTGGTCGACGTGCCGGACAAGCCGGACAGCTTCCAGTCGAAGGTCTGCGGCGCCAGCTGCCCCGAGGTCCTGCCGGACGCCACCTGCTCGAACTTCGATCCGAACGGCTTCACCGCCTGCCTCGAGGCCGCCTCGACCGTCGCCGAGTGCGAGTCGTTCGTCAGTGCCACCAACGCCGCCGGCGGATCACCCGTCTGCGTCGCGTCCGGCAGCCCGCTCGCCTTCCACCTCTTCGGCCGGCGCAGCCGCTGCGACGTGAGCGGCACGTCCCAGATCCACGTCGGCGACCGGGAGCCGAAGCACGACCCCGCCACCGACGGCACGGTCGAGCTGCTCGGCGGCCCGTGCCCCGGCGGCGGGTGCAGCGTGAGCCCCTTCCTCGACCTCCGCATGGATCCGATCACGTTCGCGGTGCGGTTCCACAGCGATCCGACGTTCACCGACCTCGGCGCGACGGGCCGCGCGCTCGGCAAGGCCGCGCTCGACGGCTCGAACCTGGCGACGTTCGAAGCGAACGCCATCGACGGCACCGGCAAGGGCCGGCGCTCGTCGCAGGGCTACGCCGTCAACTCGAAGAACGCCGACCCCCTCGGCGTCAACGTCGACTGGGTGGCCCGGACGTGCGCCGTCGACGGGAACCTCGCCGCCGACGTCGACAGCGAGACGCCCGACGAGGGCAAGTGCCAGGGCGACGACACCGTCGTCTGCACCGCGGACTCGCCGGACTGCGACGACGCGGGCGGGCCCTGCGTGTTCGACGTCCACAACGTCGAGAACATGACGGTGAACGTGGCCCTCATCGGCGACCTCGTGAACCAGCCGCCGACGGCCGTCGCGGGCGCCGACCAAGCCGTCGAGTGCACCTCCACGGCCGGCGCGAGCTTCAAGCTGAACGGTCGCGGGAGCCACGACCCCGACGGGAACCTGAGCCTCGCCAGCTGGCGGAAGGGGAGCCGCGTCGGGTCGCTCGCCGGCAACGGTCTCACGACCATCCAGTCGCTCGGCGTCGGCGCGGCCAGCGACTACATCCTGCGCGTAATCGACGCCTACGCGCAGGCCGACGAGGACACGACGCACGTCGCGGTCCAGGACACGACGCCGCCCACCCTCACGTTGGCGGTCTCCCCGACGACGCTCAAGTCGCCGAACCACAAGCTCGTGAAGATCACCGCGTCGCTCACGACCAGCGACACCTGCGACGCGGCTCCGATCGTCAAGCTGCTCTCGATCACGAGCAACGAGCCCGACAACGGCCTCGGCGACGGCGACAAGCCCGGCGACATCGACAGCGCCGCCTTCGGCACCGACGACCGCAGCTTCGAGCTCCGGAACGAGCGCGGCGGCGTCGGCACCGGCCGCATCTATACGATCACCTACGAGTCGCGGGACCACAGCGGCAACGCGACCGTCCGCCAGGCGACGGTCACCGTTCCACACTGACCGGATACGCCGTCACGCCATCGGCCGGCGCGCGAACGCGAGCCAGCCGATCGCGGCGACGGCGAGCCATCCCGGCCAGTCGCCGAGCCGCTCGTAGACGGTCCGACCGTCGAGCAGCGGCACGCTCGCGTCGAGCGTCGTCTCGGTGAAGGGCGCCGCCTGCGCCACCACCCGGCCGACGGGATCGATCACCGCGCTGATGCCGGTGTTGGTCGCGCGCACGAGCGCGCGACGCTGCTCGACCGCCCGCAGGGTCGCGAGCGCCAGATGGATGCGCGGCTCCTGCGAGTCGCCGAACCAGACGTCGTTGGTCAGGTTCACGAGCAGGTGCGGCGATCCCTCCGCCACCACCCGTCGCACGAAGCCCGGCAGCAGATCCTCGTAGCAGACGAGCGGCGCGACCTGCCAGGCACGGAAGCGGAGCGGACGGACGTCCGCGCCGGGCGTGAAGCGGTCGGGCGTCGGCAGGCGCGCCCGGAGCCACGGGAGATACGTCTCGAACGGCAGCCGCTCGCCGCCGAGGAGCAGGTTCACCTTGTCGTACGTCCCCAGGACGGCGCCGTCCGCGTCGACGAGCACGACGCGGTTCGTGACCCGCCCCGCCCCGTCGCGCCCGACGGTCCCGAGCAGCAGCGGCGGATGCGACGCGCCCGTGACCGCGTCGGGGACACGCGTCGCGTCGGCGGGGAGGCCGGGGGGCCAGGCGCTCTCGGGCCAGACGACGAGGTCCGCGCCGGCGAGCCGCGCCGTGCCGTCGACCAGCCGCCGCCGTCCCTCGCGCACGTCGGCCCACTTGGCGTGCGCGCCCATGTCCGGCTGCACGACGCCGACGTGCAGCCGCGGCGCGGCGTGGCTCGCGGCGTCGACCTGCGCGATGCGGACGGCGCCGTAGCCCAGCACGGCGGCGACGCAGCCCGCGACGACGATCGCCGCGCCTCTCCCCCGTCCCGTCCGGAGATCGTAGAGCGCGCCGTTCACCGCGAGGCAGAGGGCGCCGATCGGCAGCGGGCCGCCGAGGTCGGCGATCTGGAAGACCAGCGGGAAACGGTGGAAGCTCCCGGCATAGTACCCGGGGAAGATCTGGGGGTAGAGGTGCTCGGCGGTCGCGAACGCCGCAGCGGCGGCGACGGCCGCGCCCGCCCCGCGCCGGCGCGCGCGCCACCAGAGCCAGGCGAAGGTCGCGAGGAGCCCGCCGTGCCAGACCCAGACGACGAGCGCGATGGCGAGGGCCGCGGGCCACGGCAGGCCGCCGAAGTCGCGGAGCGTCGCGACCAGCCAGGATGCGGCGCCGCCCCACGCGACCGTGCCGCACACCAGGCCGACGCCGACGGCACGGCCGCCGCGCGTTGCCGCATCGAGCGCCCCGAAGAGCGGGATGAAGGCCACGAGCGCGAGCGGCCACCAGCCGACGCCCGCGAAGCCGAGCCACACGAGCACGCCGGCCGCCGCGGCCAGCACCCAGCCGCGGCCGCTCACGTCGACCGCGGCGCCGCGGCGCCGGAGCGGCGCGCGCACCGGACGCCGATCGCGACCAGCGCGACGCACGCATACTGGGCGAGCGTCAGGCCGGCGTAGCGGACGTCGGCGCCGGGCAGGTCCGCCTGGCGGAGGAAGTCGCCGAGGAAGCGCGCCGGCGCGTAGAGGAGCGCGATCCAGGCGATGGTCGTGCCGGCCGGGCGCGGCTTCCGGACGAGCACGGCGACCGCCGGCACCAGGACGAGGAGCGTGAAGCAGAGCTCGTAGAACCCGAGGTCGTGGCGGGGCCCGTCCGGGAAGCGGATCGCCGTCCAGGCGGCGCTCGGGCGCCCGACGTGATCGTGCACCAGCGTGCACCCGAGCCGACCGAAGACCCATCCGACGACGAGCCCCTGCACGAGCACGTCGGCGAGCGGCAGCCACGGCGTGCCCGTGCGGCGGCGGAACACCAGGAGCCCGAGCCACGCGCCGGCGACCCCGCCGAACGCGCTCATGCCGTTCCAGAACGGGAGCAGCACGCCGGGCCGCCACAGCGCGGGGTCGCCGAGGTGCGGCGCCAGCGCGGCGACGTGCGCCGCCAGGAACCCGGGTATGACCGCCCACGCGACGGCCGCATGCAGCGTCGCCTCGGGGATGCCGACGACCCGCGCACGGGCCTCGGCGACGGCGAGCCCGACGAACACGCCGACCGCGACCAGCGTCCCGAACGCGGCCAGCGAGCCGCCCCCGGGGAGCGGGATCGTCCGCAGGGCGAAGTACGGGATCATGCGCGACCGGCCACCAGCGCCGTTCACCACACGGTCGTGGCCGCGGTCAAAGGCTCCGACCGGGGGCCGGCCCGACCAAACGGCCCGCGCCCGTCGGCGTCGTCGCGACCGGGCGCGCCGCTTGACCTTCGGCGCCCCCTCCGCGACGGTGGGCTTCCATGTCGACCCCGTGGCGCCACGCGATCGTCGTCGGCGCCTCTTCCGGCATCGGCGCGGCCGTCGCGCGCCAGCTCGCCGACGGGGGTGCCCGCGTCGCGCTGGTCGCCCGGCGCGCGGAGGAGCTGGACGTGCTCGCGCGCGACATCGCCGACGCCACGCACGCGCGCGACCGCGCCCTCGTCTTCCCGCACGACGTGACCGCCGTCGACGAGGTGACGGAGCTCCTGCCCCGGATCACCCACGCCCTCGGCGGCCTCGACCTGCTCGTCTACGCCGCCGGCATCATGCCGCGCGTCGGCGCCGACGAGTACGACGTCGGGAAGGACCGCGCCGTCTTCGCGGTGAACGTCGTCGGCGCGATCGCCTGGTGCAACGCGGTCGCGGAGCGCTTCGCGCGCGCCGGCGGAGGGACGATCGTCGGCATCTCGTCGGTCGCCGGCGACCGCGGCCGGCGCGGCTTCCCGGCCTACAACGCCTCGAAGGCGGCGCTCGACACGTATCTCGAGGCCATCCGGAACCGGGTCGCGCGCCACGGCGTCCGGGTCGTCACGGTGAAGCCGGGCCCGGTCGACACGCCGATGACCCGGGGCATGGAGAAGCTGCCGCTGCTCGTGTCGGCCGAGCAGGCGGCGCGTGACCTGCTCGCCGGCGCCGCGGGCGGCAGCCAGGTCGTCTACGTGCCGGCGAAGTGGCGGCCGATCATGTTCGTCATCCGCCACATCCCGTCGTTCGTCTTCCGCCGGCTCGACCTCTGAGCGATGCTGCCGCGCGACCGTCTCGAACGCCTCTCGGGGTGGGGGCGCTCCTCGAGCGCGCTCAGCTGGGTGTACCGGCCGACGACGATCGACGGGCTGCACGACGTCCTCCGGATCGCGCGCGCCGAGGGCCGCAGCCTCGGGCTCCGCGGCGCGGGCCAGAGCTACGGCGACGCCGCCACCAACGCCGAGAACGTGTGCCTCGACACGTCGCGCATGAACCGGATCCTCGAGTGGGATCCGGGCACCGGACGCATCCGCGCCGAGCCCGGCGTCACGGTCCGCCAGCTCTGGCAGTACGCGATCGAAGACGGGTGGTGGCCGCCGGTCGTGTCGGGGACGATGCACGCGTCGCTCGGCGGCGCCGCCGCGATGAACATCCACGGCAAGAACAACTGGAAGTCGGGCACGATCGGCGAGCACATCGAGGCCTTCGACCTGCTCCTGCCGTCGGGCGAGATCGTGTCCTGCTCTCGCACGGAACGGCCGGAGCTGTTCCACGCCGCGATCGGCGGCTTCGGCATGCTCGGCTGCTTCACCAGCCTGACGCTCCGGATGAAGCGGGTGCACTCGGGGCTGCTCGACGTCGAGCCGGTCGTTGCGCGCCGACTCGACGAGCTGTTCGAGGCCTTCGAGGCGCGGCTCGACACGGCCGACTACCTCGTCGGCTGGGTCGACACGTTCGCGCGCGGCGCGGCGCTCGGCCGCGGTCTCGTGCACGCCGCGCGCTACCTCCCCGAGGGCGAGGACCGGAACGCCGCGCAGACCTTGCGGGTGGTGCACCAGGAGCTGCCCGCGACGATCATGGGGGTCGTCCCGAAGTCGATCATGTGGCGGCTCATGCGCCCGCTCACGAACGATCCCGGCGTACGGTTCGTGAACTTCGTCAAGTATCGATCGAGCGTCGTCCAGGGCGCCCATCGCTACCGGCAGCCGCACGCCGCCTTCGCCTTCCTGCTCGATTACGTCCCCGACTGGCAGCGCGCGTACGGTCCGGGGGGCATGATCCAGTATCAGAGCTTCGTCCCGGCGGCGCCGGCCCGCGCCGTCTTCCGCGAGCTGCTGGAGCGGTCGCACCAGGCCGGGCTGACCCCGTATCTCGGCGTCTTCAAGCGTCACCGGGTCGATCCGTTCCTCATGACCCATGCCGTCGACGGCTACTCGCTGGCGCTCGAGTTCAAGGTCACGCGCAAGAACCGCGCCCGGCTCTGGCGGCACACCGCCGAGCTGACGCGGGTCGTGCTCGACGCCGGCGGCCGCTTCTACTTCGCGAAGGACTCGACCCTGACGGCCGCGCAGCTCGAGGCGTATCGGGCGGAGCCGCGCGTGCAGCAGTTCCTCGCCCACAAGCGCACGCTCGATCCCGACGGGGTGCTCCAGACGGACCTCTGGCGCCGCCTTTTCCCCGCCGGCGCGTCCTGACGGGCTGGGGCGCCAACCGGGCCACAAAGCCGCCGATTTTGCTTGCGGGCTCGCCAGGGAACGTGGTCTAGAAACGCGTGTGACTCGCCCGGTCGTCGTGGTGGTGCTCCTCACCTCGCTCCTCGTGGCATCGCCGACCCGGGCCATCCACCGGCAAGCGCCGCCCGGCATGCGCGCGACGAGCGGCGGCCCGCACCAGCTGCCACCGACGCGCTCCTGGGGCTACACGATCGCATTCACGTCGAGCGTGGACCTCGTCAGCACCGGCAACACCAGCCGACAGGTCTTCGTCTGGAACATCCGCCGCCTCGCGCAGAACCTGATCCGCTGCCGGAAGACGGGCGCCTGCGGCCTTCCCCGCCGGCCGGACCTCGCGCAGATCACTCCGACGGGATCGCCGGGCTCGCCGGACAACGGGAGCGCCAACGTCCGGTACGTCGCCTTCGACGCCGACGGCGCGTATGGCGGCGGCAGCGGCCCGCAGGCGTCGCGCCGCCAGATCTTCCTCTACGACACGCGCACCCAGGCGCTGGTTCAGGTCACATCCTCGGGCGCGGGCGACAGCGTGCAGCCGTCGGTCGACGCCGCGAGCCGCGCGATCGTGTTCGAGTCGACCGCCCCGCTGACCGGCACGGGACCTGCGGGGGTACGCCAGATCTTCGCCGCGCTGTTGCCGTCGCTCGAGATCGTCCGCATCACCGCCGGCCAGGGGCCGAGCAGCACTCCCATCCCGGACCGCCGGAGCGAGCGCGTCGTATTCCAGTCGACGGCGGACCTCGACGGCACCGGCGCCGACACCGGCATCTCGCAGATCTTCGTCGCCATCCGGAACGCGGCGGTCGCCCCGCCGACGTTCACCCTCCGTCGCCTGACGCGTGGGAACGCGCCGAGCCAGCACGCCACCCTCGACGAGCACGGGCAGACGGTCGCGTTCGATTCCGCGGCGACCAACCTGGCCGCCGACGCCTCTGCGCCCGGCGGCACACAGGTCTACCTCGCTTCCACGGCCATCGGTTGGGACGACGGCCTCCCGAGCCGCCAGCCGGGCCTGCGTCAGGTGACCCACGCCATCCCGTCCGGGCCCGGGGGGCCGCCGGTCGGCGATTGCTCCTTCCCGAGCCTCGACCCGACTGGCTTTCACCTCGCGTTCGTCTGCACCGCGGACCTCCTCGGGAACGGCACGTCGGGGAACCGGCTGTTCGCGCTCGACCTGCGCACCGGCACGCTCGGCCAGCTCACGGGGCGGGGAGCGGTCATCGGGCCGCTGTCGCACGCGGTCGGTCGCTTCCTGATCGCCTTCACGAGCGACAACGACATCGCCGGCACCGGCGCCTGCGGCCCGCAGCTGCAGGCGATCAACGCGTTCGCCGGACGCTGGACGGCGGCCACGCAGCCGGGTGAGCTGCCGCCCGACTTCTTCGACTACCTCGTGCCGCCCGCGCCGACCGTGCGGCCGGTGAGCACGAACCTGTCTCCCGGCTGCGACGACGGCGACTTCTGCACCGCCGACCGCTGCGATGCGGGAGGCGGCTGCCTCCACGTGTCGAAGGACGCCGCGTGCAGCGACGGCGACCCGTGCACGCTCGACGTGTGCACGACCGGCGTCGGATGCGAGCACTCGCGTCCGAGCGGCTGTCCCTGAGTCGCCCGTCGGGCTCGACGCTCCCGCGCTCCCTGCCGGCTGACCGCCCGCGCGGGTGGACACCATGTCCACCGGAAAGGTCACTCGCGCGCGTCGGGCCACGCCGGAGCAAGCCTCGGCGCGGCATGCTTCCTGCTGCCGCGGCGGCGGGGGACGTCGCCGACATGACGAGTGCTGCCGCGGTCATCGCCGCTACCGAAGCTCCGTACCAATCCTTCGACGACATGCTCGCCGGGCTGATGACGCTCGAGCGGCTGTTCCTCGGCAGCCAGGACCGGCGCGGCGTGTTCGCCGCCGCCTACGTGCTGATCACGCGCGAGCTCCGCCGGCGCGTCGGGCGCGGGCAGTTCCAGGACAACCCCTGGGTGGCGCGCTACGGCATCGCGTTCGGAAACCTCTACCGGGTGGCGCTCCACGACTTCGAAGCCGGGCCCCGCGACCGCGTGCCGAGCGCGTGGCGGCTCGCGCTCGAGGCCGCGGCCGCCGGCAGCGAGCTGGTCGTCCAGGACCTCTTTCTCGCGCTGAACGCGCACGTGAACGGCGACCTGCCCCTGGCGCTCACGTCGGCCAGCATCGACCCGGGCCGGCAGAGCCGGTACGCCGACCACACCGCCGTCAACGACGCGCTCGAGTCGGTGACCGACGCCGTCCAGGCCCGCCTCGCCCGCCTCTACGCGCCCGCGCTCGGCCTCTTCGACGCCGGCCTCGGCCCGCTCGACGAGGCGGTCACCGCCTTCAGCTTCGTCGCCGCCCGCGAGAACGCCTGGGACCGGGCGGTCGCGATCGCCAACGCCCAGAGCGACGCCGAGCGGGCGCGCGTCGCCGCCCGGATCGTCGAGCACGCCGGGGTGGTCGCCCGCCTGATCATCGCGCCGACGGTCCCGGTCTGGCTCCTCCAGGCGCTGAAGCACCTCGAGCTGACGCGCGACTGGCGCCGCTGCCTGGCGGAAGACGGCGGGCTCGCCTAGCCTTGCGGCGTCGCGTGCCGCTTGGTACGTCGGCGCGCGATGGCCCAGAAGGCGATCGAGGTCATCCTCACCCGGCAGCTCGCCAGCTACCTGTCGATGCCGATCTTCATCGTCGACACCGCCGGGACGCTCGTCTTCTACAACGAGCCGGCGGAGCGGGTCCTCGGCATGCGCTTCGAGGAGACGGGCGAGATGCCCGCCGAGGAGTGGGCCACCGCCTTCCGGCCGACGGACGAGCGCGGCGTGGCGCTGGCGCCCGAGAAGCTGCCGCTCATGATCGCGGTCGCGCAGCGCCGGCCGGCGCACGCCCGCTTCTTCATCCAGGGACTCGACGGCGTCCGCCGGCACCTCGAGGTCGGCGCGTTTCCGCTGATCGGGCATGCCGACCGGGCCCTCGGCGCGGTCGCGATCTTCTGGGACCTCGGCACCGAATGAAGGTGACCCTCTGGGGCATCCGCGGGTCGCTCGCGTCCCCGGGGGCCGAGACGGCGCGCTACGGCGGCAACACGTCGTGCGTCGAGGTCCGGGGCGACCGCGGGACCGTGCTCGTGCTCGACGCCGGCACCGGCATCCGGCGCCTCGGCGCGGCGCTGCCGCCGTCGGTCCGACGGGTGAATCTGCTCCTCACCCACCTCCACATGGACCACATCCAGGGGCTCGGCTTCTTCGACCCGCTCTACGATCCCGACGTGGAAGTGCACGTGTGGGGGCCGGCCAGCCCGACGATGAGCCTCCGCGCCCGCCTCATGCGCTACCTCTCGCCGCCCCTCTTCCCGGTCCACCTGCGCGAGATGCAGCGCGTGACGCTGCACGAGATCCCGCGCGGCGACTTCGCGGTCGAGGAGTTCCAGGTGACCGCGGCGCTCGTCTGCCATCCCGGCGCGACGCTCGCGTACCGGATCGCATCCCCCACCGCGACGCTGGCGTATTTCCCCGACCACGAGCCGGCCCTCGGCACGACGACCTTCCCGCTCGCGCCCGACTGGACGTCGGGCCATGCCGTCGCGCACGACGCCGACCTCCTGATCCACGACGCCCAGTACACGCCGGCCGAGTACCCGCAGCACGTCGGCTGGGGCCACAGCTCGACGGCCCACACCCTCGCCTTCGCCGCGCTCGCCAACGCGAAGCATCTCGTCACCTTCCACCACGACCCGTCGCACACCGACGAGGACATCGACCGGCTGACGGCCGAGGCGGTCGCCGCGGCGCGGCCGGCGTTCCGGGTGACCGCGGGTGCGGAGGGCGCGACCTTCGCGCTGCCGGCCTGATGCGGCTCGGCATCGCCCTCCGGAACATGGGTCCGCAGGCGACGGCGGCGACGCTCGTCGCCGCGGCGCGCGCGGTCGACGCCGCGCCGGCGATCGCCGATCTCTGGGTCGCGGACCACGTCGCCATTCCGCCGGACGACGCCGAGGGCTCGGGCGGCCGCTACCTCGATCCGCTGGCGACGCTCGCGTTCCTGGCCGGCGTCACCCATCGGGTCGGGCTCGGGACCGGCGTCCTCGTGCTGCCCTACCGGCCCGCGCTGCCGACGGCGAAGTGGATCGCGACCATCCAGGAGCTGTCGGGCGGGCGGCTGCTGGTCGGCGTCGGCGCCGGCTGGATGGAGCCGGAGTTCCGCGCCCTCGGCGTCGACCCGCGCCGGCGCGGCGCGCTCACCGACGCGACGCTCGCCTTCCTCGACCGCTGCTTCGCCGCCGACGTCGTCGAGGCGAACGGGCAGCGGTTCCTCTTCCTGCCGCGGCCGGCGCGCCCGCCGCTCTTCGTCGGCGGACAGCCGCCGCACGCCTTCCGCCGCGTGCTGGCCCATCGCGCCGGCTGGATTCCGGTCGGGGTCTCGCCGGAC
>JADMIO011426300.1_pt1 | contig 12327 bp, 7 predicted proteins | sample 8958161 | NCBI WGS metagenome assembly JADMIO01 (sample SAMN16585339, study PRJNA669376) | soil metagenome | isolation source: Crop rotation soil | place: USA: Cullars Rotation, Alabama | collected 2011 | reverse complement strand
CCGCCGTAGTTGCTATGCAGCCCGAGATTCGCGCCCTGCACCGCGACCGAGAGCTCCGAGGCGCCGAGTAGTCCCGCCACGCGCTTCGGCGCCTGGTAGTTCACCGACAGCGAGTTGAACCGCAATGTCGAAACCGTCTGCATCAGCCCGTAGTCGGTCGATGGCGTAACGGCGATATGTGCTAGGACCGCGGCGAGCTCACTAGGTGGCGCCGCGGGATCGGACAATGCGCGCGAGAGCACCGCGTCGGTGGCTAGCTGGTTCCGCTGCGTCGCGCCCGCCGTGTAACTCAGAGTCGCCGAGACTGTCACGGCCCCGTTGAACAACGCCAGGTCGGTCGCGAGCGCGCTCGTGTAGTCCGGCAGCAGCCGCCCCATATAGACCATCGAGTCCCCGACTTGGATCTCCTCTCGCTCGAGCAGGCCGTTGCCATTAGCGTCGCCGAACCCGAGGATCGGCAGCGCCCAGCGGCTGGCCACCGGGTAGCCTTCCACGAAACCCTGCTGGGGCGAGGGCGCCACGCCCTCGCCCAGCTTCGTCAGGACGTTCCGGTTGCGGCTGAAGATGAGCTGGGTGCGCCAGTTCAGCGCGGGGGTGCGTACCGGCGTAAGCCCGAGCGTGAGCTCCACGCCGGTGTTCTTGATGTTGCCGATGTTGGTCGTCACCGTGCCGCCGCCATTCACGGAGCCCGGTAGCTGGAACGGCATCAAGGCATCCACCTGCAGCTTGCGATAGGCGGTGAACTCGACCGACACCCGGCTGTCCAACAGATCGGCGTCGAATCCGCCCTCGAACTCGGTCGAGCGCTCCGGCCTGAGGTGGGTGTTGCCCACCCCGGTAAGCGAGAGCAGCCCGCCCAGAGCGGTGTCTCGGGTGTAGATCCGGAGCCGGTCGAGCGGGCCCGGCTGCACTTGCGCCTGCCCGTAGGCACCCCGCAGCCGCAGCGAGGAGACCACCCCCCGGAGTGGGGCCGGGAAGAACGGCTCCTCCGAGATCACCCAGCTACCGTTGAGCTTCGGCAGCGCCAAGAGCCCGCCTAGCCCGGGGCCGCCCCCCGTGCGGGTGAGCCGCGCCCCGTAGGAGCTCCCGCCGTCCAGCCGCAGCCCGGTCGAGAGCGAGAAGCGCGCGCCCGCGATCTGGGGCTCGATGTACCAGCCGAAGACCGAGGTGCTGCTCTTGCCGTCGGTCGCCCTGATCGTGGTAGCGTTGGTGAGCGAGCTGGTGCCGGGGACGAGCCCGGTAGCCATGCTGCTGAGATCGGTGGTGGTGTTCGTCGTCAGGTTGGCGCCGAGGTTGGTGGTGAAGATGAAGCCGCGCCCGAGCGGCCTGCGTAGCGCGCCCTGGACGTTGAACGTGCTCACTAGCGCGCGCCCGGTGCCCCGCGCCAACGTGCCGCTATCGGTCTCGGAGACTAGTCTGGCGGGCAGAAACAACTGGTCGTCGCGCGGTACGATGTTGAGCCCGGCGTTACCCGTGGCGGTGAACCAGCTGCGGGGCCGCCAGTTGGCGCCGAGGCCGGTGATCACCGTGATCGTCGAGGCGGTGGTGCGCGTGTAGTAGCTGCCCAGAAGGTTCGCCGTGTGGTCGAACACGCCGCCGTTGCCACCCTGGTAGTAGCGGCCGTTCACGGTATCGATGTAGGTGGTCATCAGCGCGGTCTGCTGGTTCTCCAGCGAGCTGCGCTGCTGCTCGGAGCGCTCGAGCGATGTCGTAAGGGTGACGTTAGCGGTCGCACCTAACCGGGCATCGACGGCGCTGGTCACGCTCCACCGCTTGTAGTGGTGCGGTTGGCGCATCCAGTCGGCCGGCTCCTGGTTGTGCAGGGCGCGGAAGCGTGCCGCCTCGAAGTCGGGGAGCCGGAGCAGACCGGTCTCGTCGCTGTAGCTGCCGGTCACGCTGTAGGTGAGCGCCTGGTTGCCGCCCGAGGCGGTGAGCGAGAGCGTCGTGAGCTTTCCGCGATCCAATATGGTGAGTGCCGGCACGTTGAGCGCCTGGAACCGGACGAGACTGTCTTGGTTGCAACGGAAATTGGTTACCGGGCAGAACAGCACCTGCCGTGTCAGTGAATCATGGCCCCAGCGGTAGTAGCCCAGGGGGTAACGGCCTGGTATGTCGGTGCGGCCGTGGGTCACACTGGCACGCCACTGGGTGGGGCCGGGCTTGCCGCGTTTGGTGGTGATGACGATGACCCCATTGGCGGCGTCGGCCCCGTAGAGCGTGGCCGCCGAGGGCCCTTTGAACACCTCGATCTTCTCGATGATGTTCGGGTCGATCTGGTCCAGCGGCGAGGGTGCCGGCACGCCGCCGTTGTCGATTGACTCGCCTGCGCGGTTGGTGGTGGGACTGCGGGACAAATTGCCGGCGAGTGTGTTGGTGAGATTCCCGCTCCGCGCCGCGGACTGGGCGGCATCGATCCGCACACCGTCGACCACGACCACCGGGTCGTTGCTGCGGAAGGCGCTGCCGAGCCCCCGCAAGCGCAGCTTGGCCGGGTCACCGGGGGCACCGCTGGTATGCTGCACCGTCAGGCCGGGCACGCGAGTGTTCAGCAGATCGGTCAGGTTCCGGACCACCGCGTGCTGCATAACCGAGTCGGCTTTGATGGTGGTGACCGCGTTGCCGATGTCCCGCCGCCGCTGCGGACCCGTCGCCGTCGTGACCAATTCGTCCAACTTGGCGGCGACCGGCTCGAGCACAACGTCAACCGTATCCTCCCGCTCCGCTCGTACCATGACCTGTCGACTCTGCTTCGCGTACCCGAGCCGCCGCACCGTCAAAGAATGGGTCCCCGAGTCAACCTCCGCCAAGCGGTAGCGGCCCCTCGCGTCGGTCACCGCGCGCCACCGCCCACCTTCCAGGAACACCTCCGCACCGGCCACGGCCTCGCGGGTCTTCGCGTCCGACACCCGGCCGACGATAGTACCGCCTTGTGATACCACCGAAGACGATCGCCCCCTCCGGACCAACATCGCCCGCATACCTTTTTCAAACACGACATCGACATCAGTGTCCAAGAGCACTTCTGTCAACGCCGCGGCGACGGTGATGTCGTCAGCCTTAAGGTGCACCTTGCGCCGCTCAGGAACTACGGCATTGCTATACATGATCCGGAGCCCGGATTCCCGTGCGATAACGGCCAACGCCTCGCCGAGCGTGGCGCCCGTAAGCGCCAACGAGAGACGATGCCGAAGGACCGGCACTTGCGCGGGCGTGGCCCGGACCGGCGCGGCGGGGGGTGCCGACGCGACTAAGAATCGCGGTGTTCTTTCCCCGGCATCGCCCGAGCCGTCCTGGGCCCGCAGCACCGTCGCACCTGTGCCGAGCAAGACTAGCGACCCCACGAGACGGGCTACACGAAACATGATTCGCCTCAAAACTTGCGAGTGGACGCCATGCTACGCGGTACGATGGGCCCGGACAACACGACCACCAGCTAGCGAGCGCGCGGATTGACGTAAAGCACGACCAACTCCCCCTGGCGGCCGCGGCGCTCGACCCGCGCGTCTAGCAGCGAGGCGAGCCGCCGTAGGGCGTCCGAGAGCGCCTCGGCGTTCAGGTCCAGCGTCGCCGTGAGCCGCGCGTCCGCCAGGACCGAGTCGCCGACCGTCATGCGGACGCCGTACCAGCGGCTCAGTCGCGGGAGCACGTCGCGCAGGGGGGCGTCGGTGAACACCAACCGTCCGCGCATCCACCCCAGGTAGTCGTCGACACTCACCTGGCGCGTCACCGTCAACACCCCGGCGGCATCGACCCGGCCGAGGTCCGACCGTGTGAGCACGACACTGTCGGGCGGGACGCCCGCGCGGGCGGCGGCGCGCGGCTTCAGTGCCACTGCACCCTCGGCCACGACGACCTCCGTGCTCGGGCCATCGGAATAGGCGCGCACGTCGAACCGCGTCCCGATGTCACGCGCCACCGCCCGCGCGGTATGCACGGCGAACACGCGCCCCGGATCGTGCGCCACGTCGAAGTATCCTTCGCCGTCGAGGCGTACGTCTCGCCGGGCGCCGAACGCCGCCGGGAACCGGATGGTACTGGCCGCACCGAGTCGTACGTGGGTCCCGTCGCTCAAGTACACGTCGGCCATTTGGCCCGGCCGGGTTGTGACGGTCCTCGTCGTTCCGACCTCGGCGGCCGTGCCGGGGCGCGGGGACGGAGAGATCGCGCGCCGCACCGTGCCGGCGAGCGCCAGCGTGACTACCGCCGCAGCCGCGGCGACCGCCCACCGGCGCCGCCCGCGTGCTCGGTCGATCTCGGCGAACAGCGGACGCGAGAAACCCGGCGCAACAGCTCGGCGCCCGGGCTCGGGGGCCGACCGGACCGTTTTGCGGCGCACTACCTCACCCCAGGCCCGGTCGACATCGAACGGCTCGGCCGGCTCGGCCGCGCGCTCCCACCCCGCGCGCAGCCGGTCCACCAGCGCCGCGCGCGCGGGAGCCGCCGCGATCCAGCGCTCGGTCTCCTGCCGTTCGGCGTCGGTGCCTTCTCCGGTGATGTACCGCGTAAGCCGCTGCCAGTCGTTCTCGTCCAGCATCGAGCCGGCGCTCCCGGGCTGTGGGTGACGTGTTTGCTATAACGTGCGAAGGGCGGCGTACCCTCTGTCCGGGTACGCCGCCCTTGCCGTTCTGACAGGTTCGTTCCTGCTCCGACTGATGCGCCGCGCGGTCGATACCGGACGAAATCTATTGAAACAGCCGTAGCACCGTTTGGGGTACCGGCGCGGTCATGCCCAGCCCCTGAGACTGGCCCGTAACCGCCTGAGCGCCCGCATCATCGTGCCTTCGACGGTCTTAATCGAAATGCCGAGGACCGCCGCGATTTCGGCGTAGCTCATCTCCCGTTCCCGGCTCAGCAGAAAAACGAGGCGGGACCGCTCCGGCAGCGCCGCGATGGCCTGCCTCGCCGCGCGGGTGATCTCGTCGAGCTGGGCCGCGTCGTCGGCCGGGGGGTGTACCGCCGGCAGCGCCGCAGGAGACGCGTGACGCGCCACATGACGGGCAACCACCCGCTCGTGTCGGAGGATCGTGATGGCCTGATTCCGCGCCGCCGCGTATAGATAGGCCCGGGTCGGCGTCCCCCCGCCGGCCCCCTCACATTGCTCCCAGATGCGCAGGAAAACTTCCTGGACGACTTCCTCGGCGATGTCGCGCGACTTGACATACCGGGTCACGAAGCCGCAGAGTCCGCTATAATGCTCGCGGAAGAGCGCCTCGATGCGCTCGCGCACCTCGCCGGGGGAGCTGTTGCCGTCCGCCGACACCAGGCGCGGACTCGACCTTGTCATCGTGAAGTGGGCCCGTAATTAGGAGAGTACGGTAACGCTCAAAGTACGGTGACACCCAATCAATGCATCGCGGGACAGGCTCCCGCAAGGGGAGCCCCCGAGCTGAGCGTCCGAACCGAACGGGCCGGGTGGCTAGCGCCGTACTCGCCCGGCAACCTACCGTCGTGCCCGGCCGCTAAACCGTACGGCCGCCTGCCGACTCGGAGCATCGGCTTTAATGAAGAGCCACTCGTAATCGCCGGTCGGCGCGGCGATCCGGCGTACCTCGACAAAATTGCCCTGTTGCCAGCCGGCAACCGTGGCGCGGGAATCGACCTGGACCTCCCAGAGGGTACCGTCTTCCAACCTCACGTAGCGGCCGTCGTCGACGATGCTGTCGACATAGAAGCCGAGCGGCGGGTGCACCGAGCCGCACGACCAATCGGAGACGCACGGCGGGACTTGGGCAGAAGATGGCGTCTCCTGCGCTCGGACCGCAGTGATCGCGAGGAGACTGAGGCAGAGCGAAAGGGCGAGCGAAAAGCGCGGGCGTTCCATCCTGTTACCCTCCACAGCGGATATAAGAGAAGCTATACCTCACTCCGCGTGGCCCGCCAGGACACGGCTCACCCTCAGCCGCGTGCCGGGCGATCAGGATCGGAAATTAATTGGCGCTACTCGACGGCTGCGGGCGGACCGGCATCGCGGCGGTGTCGCCGACGACCGTAGTCCAGGGCCGCACCCGCCACCGTGTCACCAAACCGTGCACGACGTACGGATCCGCCTTGGCGAATGCCTCGGCGGCAGCCGGGGAGTCACCCTGGAACAGGAGCACGGCGCCGTCGGCCGGATCAGCGAGCGCGCCACCGAGGAGCATTTCGCCACGCTCGCAGGCAGCCCAGGCCTTTCGGAGATGCTCGTCACGGTATTCGCCACGCCGGGCGACATAGTCATCCACTACATCGTAAAGAAGCAAATAGTGCATCGGGCGATCTCCGGTTCGGTCGTGGCGTATTAGAAATCAGATCCGGTCGACCCAGCCGTACGGGTCGGGGGCGCGGCCGGTGGCGATGCCAACGAGACGGTTACGTGCCTCCGGCGCGACCTGCCACGAATCGGCGGGCGGGAGTGCAATGTCGGTATCACGATAGCGAATCCGCTGAACGGGTGAGACGACAGCGGCCGTGCCGGTGCCGAAGCACTCTCGCAGTCGTCCCTGGCGGTGCAACTCGACGAGTTCGTCGATTCCGATGCGCCGCTCCTCTACGGTGTGGCCGGCGTCGCGAAGAAGTGTGATCACGCTATCGCGGGTAATGCCGGGCAGGATCGTGCCGCTCAGCGCGGGTGTGATTACACGGTCGTCGAGGACGAAAAAGACGTTCATCACGCCGCACTCTTCGACATACCGATGCTCGAGACCGTCGAGCCACATCACCATGCTGAACCCGGCGTCGCGTGCCTCCTGGTCGGCGATGAGCGCCGTGGCGTAGTTGCCGCCGGGCTTCACGTTACCCGAGCCCCCGGGGAAAGCGCGCACGTACTTCTCCGTGGCGAGCACATCGACGGGCGCGGCGAAATACGACCCGAATGGGAAGGTGAAGATCACGAGGTAGAAGCGGTCTGCCGGCTTCACGCGGATCGATTCGTCGATGGAGAAGAGGGCCGGGCGGATGTAGAGTGCGCCCTCGTCACCAGGAGGCACCCAGCGGTCGTCGAGGCGCAGCAATTCTTTGAGGCCCTCGAGGAACATCGCTTCGGGCACCGGCTGCATGGCGAGCCGCGCGGCGGTGCGGTTCAGGCGACGCGCGTTTTCCCAGGGCCGAAAGAGGAGCAAGTCGCCCGCCGGCGAGCGGTGCGCTTTCATGCCTTCGAACGCGGAGATGCCGTACTGCAGCGCGCTGATGGCAGGCGAGAGCGGCAGCGGACCGTACGGCACGATACTCGGCTCCTGCCAGGCGCCGTCCCGATACTCCGCCAACAGCATATGGTCGCTCATCACCGAACTGAACGGCACCTTCGTGAGCTCGACTCCCTCGGCCCGCGAGTGCGCCACCCGCTGAATCCGGATCGTGTGGCGCTGCCGTTCCGCTTCCGTCGACGCGGCCGCCGTCCTCGTCTGTGCCACTCGGCTCCTCCCGTTGGATCAGGCCTTCAATACCAAACCAACAACCACTACCAATAACATCACCGCTCGTCCTCAGCGGAGCGGAACCCCAGCGGAGGGATTGTAAGTCGTGAACGGTCGCGTCACAAGCTAACCGAACATGCACCGACGAAGGTCGTCGAGGTCTACCGGCCTACGCGGCCAGACCGGGGACCGCCAGCCCCCACACCGCCGGCCGACCCGGTACCATCCGGGTCCATGCTGCGGAGCATCGCGCGATCAAAGAACCGTCCGTTGGCGATGACGGCGCTGGGCTTCAACACGTTACGGATATCGACTAGCGGATCACCGTCGAGCACCACCATGTCGGCCACCTTCCCCGGCGCCACCGTGCCGAGGGAATCGGTGGCATGGAAAAACTTTGCTGGATTCAGCGTCGCCGCCTGCAACGCTTCCAACGGCGTCAGCCCGGCGCCGGCGAGCAACACCACTTCCTCAGCAGCTGAGAGGCCCGGCCGGAATTTCCTCTCGTCCTGCATGAACTGCACACCGACGTCGGTACCGGCGAGGAAGGTCGTGACGCCCTCGCGGCGCAAGATCCCGACGAAGCGTTGCGCGTCGGCGAGATTACGATCGATATACCGCGCCCGTGCGAGGAGCGGCACCAGCCAGGTGCTGTCGCGGATATAAGCTTTGGCCACCTCGGCGCACTGGATCAGGGCGGCCGCCGTATCGAGCGATCGCGGCCAGTTCGGCCAGCAGGAATGATTGGCTTGGACGTAATCGAGGCTGTGTTGTCCGCTGTCGGCAATGTCGCGAGCCGCGAGTCCAGCCGGCACCGGTCCGACAAGAGGCAGCCCGACTCGGCGCGCCTCGCGTGCGAGGGCGAAATACGCGGCCGGCTTCATGGCGGTATCGTTGATGACGACGAACGCGTCGCCAGCCGCCTTCAGCGAGTCCAGAATTGGGCCCGAGACAGTGGCGGTATCGATGTGAATCCCGTAATACAATTCTTTGTATTCTCGTCCGTAGGTCACGTCGGCACTCGGCCCCACCACGCGCGGTCCGACCCGCCGGCCGGCCACAACATCGCGTTGCCAGACCCGGAAGGAATCGGCCCCGTCCCGGAAGCGCTGTCCCATTTCCCGCAACCCGGTCACGCCATGGGCGAGGAAACGTGGATACAGGGCACGGTGGATCGAGTCCTGCCGCGCGACGTAGCGGTAGTAGTCGGGGTCATCGACATGCGTGTGCATGTCCCAGAGCCCGGGGATGAGGTACTTGTCGCGTGCGTCAATCATTCGCGCGCCGCTCGGGATCTGCACTGTGCCCGCCGGTCCCAGGGCTTGCACCCGATTGCCGACGACGACCACCGTTTGGCGGGTGATACGTCGGCCGTTGGCCACATCGACCACGGTGACACCTTGTAGGGCCAGCGCCTTCTGCACTGGTGCCTTGGGCTGCGGCAGAGCCAGTTCACGCCCCAAATACTCTCGCGCCCGTTTCACCTCGACGCCATCGGGATCCAAGGCGTCGAGGGCTGCGCGGTCGAAGTACCGTCCGTTCGCCACCACGGCGCGGATTTTCATCACATTGTGGATGTCGGCCAACGGATTGGCGTCGAGCAGCACCAGATCGGCCAGCTTGCCGGGCGCCACGGTGCCGAGTGAGTCGGTGGCATTGATGAACTTGGCCGGGTTGAGTGTCGCCGCGCGGAGGGCTTCCAATGGGCCGAGGCCGGCCGCGGCGAGGGTCACGATCTCATCGAGCGCCGAGAGACCGGCCCGGAAGGTGGGCATGCGGGCCCGGAGCTTGGGTATCACGTTGTCATCGGTGAAGGAGTAATCCGTCCCGACCATGAAGTTCCGCATACCCAAACTGTGCACCAACCGGACGAACTGTTGGCCGAGGAGGACGTTGCGGCGGATGTAATGGAGCCGCACGAGGGTCGGCACCATCCACAAATTATTGCGGAGATACGCGGCCACCATGTCGCCGCACCGCTGGCGCGTGTCGGGGTCCGTCGTGTCGATCGGCTCGGGCCAGTGCACGCAGGAGTGGTGCGTCGGCACGTGCTCGATGCTGCGCATTCCGCTGTCGGCGGCCTCGATGTTCGAGACCGATCGCGGCACGTGTCCCACGAGAGGAATACCTACCCGCCGAGCTTCGCGAGCGAGCGCGAAGAAGAGCTTGGGCTCCATGTTGTCGTCGTGGAACTTGACGAAGGCGTCGCCGGCGGCCTTGAGCGAGTCGATGATGAAGACGGCATCGTCCGGCGTTTCGAGATCCATACCGAAGAGCGTGTTGGCGCTGTTGTAGGTCAAGTCGGCACTCGGCCCGATCCCGCGCGGGCCTATCCGCTTGCCATCCATGACCTGTCGCTGCCAGACACGGAACGAGTCAGCTCCATAAGGGAACCGCTGCGCCATCTCCCGGACGCCGGTAATGCCGTGGGCAATGAAGCGCGGGTAGGTCGCGCGGTAGAGCGAGTCTTGGCGCGCCCTGTCGCTATTCCCGATGTCCTCGATGTGCGGATGCATGTCCCAGAACCCGGGGACTAAGTATTTGCCCTGCGCGTCTACCAGTCGGGCACCAGGAGGTACGACGACCGCACCGGACGGCCCAACCGCCTGCACCCGATTACCAGTGACCACTACCGTTTGGCCGGGGCGGAGCCGCCCGTCCGTCACGTCGATGACGGTCACGTTTTTAAACGCGAGCGCCGGGGAGGTTTTGGAAGAGGCGACCGGTTGCTGGGCCAGCAGCGCCGAGGCCCAGCCCGCGGCCCACCAGACATTGATCGACAGGACGACAGGCCACCGGGATCGGGGGTGACTTCCGTTCATATTTCTGCTTCTACCTTTCCTGCAGCTCCAGGTAAGCTCAAGCTCAGGTGAACTGCGGCCGAGCTCCGACATGAGTAACCCAATGACACGGGTGAGATGCCTCGGATTCGGCACTCGTTGCAAGCTTCGAGACGAGCGTGCGGCATCAGCGTGTGGCATCGCGCCATCCCAGACGGATCCGACGGGATGGTGTTACAAGACAACGCTTGACAAGTCCAGGTACTCGGAGCTAGTCTGACACACGTGTATATGTGCGCACTTCACTCGATCCTTCGCCCTCGCTCTCTCTCAGCCGTCGCGCACCGACCGCGACCGTCCGGCTTTGCCCCGTGCGCCGGCCGGCCGTCGTGTACCTTCGTCTCACCGTGAGCGCATAGCGCGCTTCACCTGAAGCGAGCAAGGTCAATCGCCCCGTCCGGCAAGTACATGCGGACGGGGCGATTGCGTTTGTCGCGCATCGCCGTCACCCACAACATCCTACGCCTTAGGACGCTCAGTATGTCGAACCTTATCGCCACCCGCATCGGCCGTCCGGCAACGCCTCATGCCCCGGCGTCCGCGCGCCGGATCGCGATCATTGGAGCCGGGACTATGGGCCGTGCCCTCGCGGACGGCATGATCCGGGGCGCGTGCGTGGCACCGGCGCACCTCACGATCTCGGGCCGCGGAGTGGAGCGGGCCGAACGCCTCGCCACCGAGCTCGGTGCGCGCCGCGCCGCCGACAACCACGAGGCATGTCGCGATGCCGACGTCATCCTCCTCTGCGTGAAACCGAAAGATGTGCCCCCGCTGCTGTCGGAACTCGCAGCGGGCGGCGTCTTCGAGCGGCAGCCGCTCCTGATCTCGATTGCGGCGGGCGTGACCCTGGCGGCGATCGAAGCCGGCGTGGGTCCAGCGGTGCCGGTCGTGCGCGCGATGCCCAACACGCCGAGCTGCATCGGGCACGGCATGACCGTGATTGCGGCCGGCGGGCAGGCGACCGCGGAACATCTCGAGGTTGCCCGGGACATTTTCGCGAGCGTCGGCCGCGTGCTCGTCCTCGACGAGCGACACCTCGACGTGGTCACCGCCGTCTCCGCGAGCGGCCCGGCGTTCATCTATTTGATCATCGAGGCGCTGACCGACGGCGGCGTGATGTGTGGACTGACCCGCCAGACCGCGACCGAGCTCGTGGCACAGATGACGCTGGGCGCCGCGGCCATGGTCCTCGCCACGGGCAGGCATCCGGCACAGCTGAAGGACGACGTGACGACGCCGGGCGGCTGCACGATCGCGGGGCTCCTGGCGCTCGAGGAACGGCACCTCCGTTCCGCACTCGCGCACGCGGTGCAGACGACGACGCGCGTGGCGGCAGGGCTCGGTCGATGAGCGCGGGACGTGCCGGCACCGCACCTCATTCGGCGAGTGACGCAATGGTCTCGGCGCATCTCGCCGCGGCCACACGCGTCGTCGTGAAAGTCGGAACGAACGTGTTGATGCGGGACGACGGGTTGGTTGCACTCGGACCGCTGGCGTCGCTCATCGACTCGGTCGCAGGCCTGCGCCGAGCTGGCCGCGACGTACTCCTCGTGTCATCCGGCGCGGTAGGGCTCGGCGCAGAACGCCTGGCAATCGACGGCCGGCCCTCGACCGCCGCGATGACGCGGGCGTGCGCCGCCGTAGGACAGAGCCGACTCATTGCCGCCTACCAAGAAGGCTTTGCCCGACTCGGACTCGCCGCCGCCCAGATTCTGCTCACCGACGAGGACCTCGCCGACCCGGGGCGCCGTCGCGACCTGCGCGCCGCCGTCGACACCCTTTTCCGGTCCGACGTCGTGCCGATCGTGAACGAGAACGACACGGTATCAGCCTCGGCGGCTGAGGGCGGCAGCGGGGCTGGATCGAACCGCACCCGGCTGTTCCACGACAACGATATGCTCGCGGCGGTCATGGCGAGTACGGTCGGTGCTTCCGTGCTTCTCTTGCTCTCCGACGTCGACGGACTGTACACCGCCGACCCGCGGCTGACCACCGGCGCAACACTCCTCCCGGTCGTACACGCACTGACGCCCGACATTGTCGCCGCGGCCGGCGGCGGCGGAACGCGCGGCCGGGGAGGTATGGCGAGCAAACTC
>JADMIO010607320.1_pt1 | contig 12327 bp, 13 predicted proteins | sample 8958161 | NCBI WGS metagenome assembly JADMIO01 (sample SAMN16585339, study PRJNA669376) | soil metagenome | isolation source: Crop rotation soil | place: USA: Cullars Rotation, Alabama | collected 2011 | reverse complement strand
GTCGGGCTGGTGTGGGTGGGGGGGTGAAGTGCATGGTTTGCGTGACTTCACTGGGGCTGATGGTGGGGGGAAGGTCCAGTGTGTGATCGTCATCGGCGGCGGCGCGGCCTGCTGGAGGCCTGCCGCAGGATGGACATACCAGGGGCGCGGCCGCACTGGCGGACGGCTCCCATTCGTGACCAAGCGAACATTTCATGCGGCTCAAACGCCACCGCCCGAATGCAAAACTACTTTCAAGGATCCAAGGAGTGGCGGCAATCTTGACCTAGGCGGGAGGCACTTGCAAGGGTGTGGTGGGGTACCGGAAGTGTCGATTGGGGGCGAGTTTCTACAGTGGCTGAAGGAGGGGCCGCGTCATGAGTACGAATACTTGAATAAGCGGTTATGCCGCGTTCGCGAAAATATTCCGCCTTTTTTTGAAATTTTGATACATTCTTGCTGCACCCATCCGATTCTTAGGTTAGGCTTATTTCTTAGATAAGCCTTAACCCTGAGAGTTCTCTTCTGTGGGGCCCGCTTGAGTTCAGCACTTCTCTCACCAGCTTTAGAATCTCCTCGGCGTGCGCTCGCCTTGGAACGCTCGCGTGCCCTGCGCATCGTCCATGTCACCTCATCCATCTCGCCCACGGCTGGCGGGCCCGCGACGGTCATCGCGCGTCTTGCGGCGGCGCAGGCTGCGCGGGGCCATCAGGTGACGATCATCTCGGCGCTGAAACCTCGCGATCGCTCTTTGTACCAGGCTTCCACACGGAATATTCCCCACTATGACCGTGTGCGCACGCTGATTTGTCCCTGGATGTCGTACCTCGGCCACTGGTTCGGCCAACGGCTCCGGCCTGTTTACCAATCCATATTGCCATTCACCGATGTGATGCACATCCACGGCATGTGGGAACCCATGCTGCTGGTGGCGGCCAAGGAGGCCCGCCAGCATCAGGTGCCATACGTCGTACGCCCATGTGGCACGTTGGACCCATGGTCGCTGGGCCAGCGCGGGCTCAAGAAAAAAATCGCCCTTGCACTGTCCTACAAAAAAATGTTGGACCGTGCCGCGCTCATCCACGCGCTCAATTCCGACGAGGCGCGCCTCATTGAGCCCCTGCGCATTCAGGCGCCTGGCGCCATCATTCCCAATGGCGTGTTCATTGATGAGATCGATGATACGCCACCCGATGATTCGCTGTTCGCCCGTTTCCCCCAATTGCTGTCGCATCCGTACATTCTTTTCCTGGGCCGCCTGCACTACAAGAAGGGGTTGGACATTCTCTCCTCGGCGTTCACTAAAATTGCCGCCCGCCACAAGGACGTGCACCTGCTGGTCGCCGGGCCCGATGGCGGGGCCGAAGCCGGCTTCCTGCGCGAGATGCAATTTCAGGGACTTACCGAACGCGTTCACCTTACCGGCCCACTGGTGGGCTCGGGCAAACATACCGCCTATCGCAATGCCACCTGCTTTTGCCTGCCCAGCCGGCAGGAAGGTTTTAGTCTTTCCATCACCGAAGCCATGGCTTCGCGCGTGCCGGTGGCCATCTCGACCGAGTGTCATTTCCCGGAAGTGGCTGCCATCGGCGCGGGCCGAATCTTCCCGCTCAACGCCGAAGCGGCTGCCGCGGCTCTGTCTGATATTCTTTCGGCCCCTCAGGAAGCCCGGCACCGCATGGGGGACGCGGGCCGCGCGTATGTCGAGGAGCATCTGGTCTGGCAAAATATTGCGCAAATGACGGAAGAGGCCTACACCCGCCTTCTCCGCGAGTAACGCGCTTACCGCGGTTTGGCCGTGGCCGCGCGGATCTTCTCGCGGCGCGTTTCCATCAGCATGCGTAATTTCCGCAGCGCCCGCGCTTCCAGCTGCCGCACGCGGGCTTTTGTCAGGCCCATTTCATCGCCAATTTGTGACAGCGACAGCGCCGGCTGGTTGTGCCCCAGGCCGTAGTGCCGTTTGAGCAGTTCGCGGTCGCGTGCGGGCAGGTCGTCGATGACCGAACGCAGTTCGGATTGCAGTGCCGCGGTGTCGAGTTGGTCGGCCAGGGCATCGGTGGCGGCGGTGCCGGTGGATTGATGGTCGCCAAGGGTGCTCAAGAGTTCATCCTGACCCGTGAGCAGGCGCTCGTCGCGGCGCGTGAGCTGCTCGGCGCGGTCGCGGGCGAAGTTTTTCATGATGGCATAGCCGGCGTAGGTCGAAAAACGCGTGGGGCGGGAGAAGTCGAACTTTTCGATGGCCCGCATGACCCAGATCGTGGCATCGGAGACCAGTTCGATCAGCGGGCGGTCGGGCCGCTGGTGCTTGCGGGCGACGTGCACGGCCACGCGGAGGTTGCCCTGCAGGATGGTGTTTTTCAGGGCGTTGGATTGCTCCAGCAGCGCGGTGATTTGCTGCGCGGGCGCGACGGGCAGCGATTGGCCGTCGGCTGGGATTTGAAGGCGGCTGTTGCCATCCAGCATGGCCTGACACCGGGCGGCTTTGTATTTGAGGTAGTTCATGCGGCGGAAGGCGTCCGTCTCCAACTCCTGCGGCATGATCGGCTGGCGGAAAATATCCGCGAGAAAGGCGGGCAGATCGCGGGGCATGCGGGCCATGTAGACGTCGTGGGTCTTCACGTTTGTGCCGGCGGAGACCGTCGACTGGGCCTTGGCCAGCGCCTCGCCCGGCAGGACACGCAGAATAATGTTGTCGGCATCGGGGTGCTCGAACAAGGGGTTGGCGACGTACTGGAGTTCTGATGTTCTAAGTTCTACGTCCTGAGTTCCAAGCTCGGCATGCGGCACCACCACTTCGGATTTTGGATTCAGGGTTTCGGAGTTTGACGGCGTGTCACGTTCGGGATTTGGGTTTGCATTCGCCGGCGCACGCCGCGGCTGCTGTTCGGGATCGGGGAAAATCGCCGCTTCCGGGTGGTCCAGGTCGTACTTGCGGATCGTGTAGCGGATGGTCTCGGATGCCCGGCCCAGCTTCTGCGCGATCACCCGCGAGAGATCCTTAATACACACGCCCCCAAGGTGCGTGGGCGTCTTGGCCACCAGTGCCCGGGCCAACGCGATAATCGCGGCCTTTTCATCTTCGGTGAGCTGCTTGAATGCCGCGGAGCGCTCCACGCGGTCCTTGTTCGCCTGGGCAAACATGCGCACGGCAGATTGCAGAAACCCCAGCCGCCGGCGGCCATCGGGATAAAGATACCGCAGCGCGATGAGGCCCTGCTTGCGCCAGCGTTGAATTGTTTTAGACGAGACATTGAAGGTGCGCGACACGTCGTCAAACTCAAGCACGGCGTCGCCCGACCCGTCGGCGGCGGCCTCTTCGACCTTGATCGAAAGTGTGTCGGAAAGAAACTCAATCAGCGACGCCAGATCGGCCCGCAGAATTTTCCCCGCGACGAGGTGATCGATATGCGTGCGCGGCTGGAAGGTTGTCACGCGATAGTGGACGAAATCCCAAGGGTAACTTTTCGCAGGATCGATGGTCGGCAGCAGTTCCATGGCCGCGTGAAGCTGCTCGCGCCGCTTTTCGGCGGGTGAGTAAGTGAGCTGGTTGGCCAGCTCAAGGATTTTGTCGTCGCGCCATGAGGGCATTTGCCACCACAAGATTCTAGCATATGAATCGTCCGATTCGCGATAGGTTGGCAGTGAAAATGGTACGCAAATGCGAAGCGCGGCCTCTGCCCATGCGGTTGGCCGTGGCGCTCAGCTTGGGAGCCAGCCTTGCCGCCCCTCGCAAAAGTGGTAAGCTACAGCCTGCCACGGACGGGCCGGCCAACGAAAAGGGTTATGTCTATGCCTCGATGGATACTCATGGCGGCGATTGTAATGACCGGCGCATCCAGCGCCTGGGCCCTTGACCCCAAGATTGGCGCAGGCGTGGGCGGCCGCAGTGCGGCCCTCAATGCCGTGGCCACCGGTGCGGGCCGTTCGGCCGACAACGCCTTGGCCACGCCCGGCTTGCACGTGATGGATTTCCGCGCGGGTACGGGCGTGACAATTGCCGGAGCCAGCGGCGGCACCAACATGGCCGCGGACAGCGCCTATCACACATCGGGTATGGGCAAGGTCACCGGCAGTATCGGGCGCTCCACCATGGACTCCGTCCCGGGCCGTTCGCCGACATACATCAACCTCGTGGCTGGCAGGTGCATGGAGAGTCCGATCGGCGGCCGCCAGCCGTAAGTGGGACAGGTCGCCACATGCTGACGGCGCGGGAGTTTCAGTCCCAACTCGTATACAATTACCGTATGACTACGACGCAACACACTCCGGGCGTTGAAGGCTCTGCGCTGCGGGCACGCATCACACTCCAAACCCTGCGACAGAAAAAGAAACGCGGCGAGCCCATTGCCATGCTCACCGCCTATGACTTTCCGACGGCCAAGATCCTCGCTGCCGCCGGGGTGGACGTGCTTCTGGTCGGCGATTCGGTGGCCACCACCGTTCTGGGGGCGGATAGTACGGTCGTGGCGACGCTCGACTTTCTCATCACCTTAACGGGTGCCGTGCGAAGGGGAGCGCCCGAGGCCTTCGTTATGGCCGACATGCCTTTCGCCACCTACCCGGACGCCGCGACCGCGGTGGCCAATGCCGCGCGCTTCGTGCGCGAGGCAGGCGCCGACGCCGTGAAATTCGAAATGGACGTGCGGCACGTGGTGATGGTGCAGGCTCTGGCTGCCGCTGGAATCGTCACCTGCGCGCATGTGGGGCTATTGCCGCAGCGTGCGTTGCAGGAGGGCGGCTACGTCGCACAGGGCCGCACGCCGGCCGAGGCGCGGCGCCTCATCGATTCCGCCGTGGCCCTGGCCCGCGCCGGCGCCCATATGTTGCTCATCGAAGCCGTGCCCGACGACGTCACGGCAGAGATCGTGCGCTCGGTGGACTGCCCCGTGCTGGGCTGCGGCGCTGGCGCCAGTGCCGATGGCCATGTCGTGGTCATTCATGACATGCTGGGGTACAGCGAACGTGTGCCGCGTTTTGTTGAGCGTTTCGGCGACGTCCCCGCCGTCATCCACAGCGCGGCCCAAGCCTACGTGGAGGCCGTGCGCAGCAGAGCCTATCCCGCGGCCCAGCATCAGTACCGCATGAAGGCCGACCCCGCCAGTTGAGCCGCGGAAAGAATCACCGCGAAAAGCCGTTCGCCGCCCCAAGCGTCAATTCCGGCTGTTAGAAAACTCCCTCTTCCAACGTCTTTCTATTAGAGCAACCGAGCCCGCCTAAAATCAGGCAGGGTCAGGAATTACGTGTCTTCTCATGTGCACAACAGGAGGATGTTATGTCCATTGCACGTCGTTTTGTTTGGCCGATGGTGGCCGCGGCAGCTATTGCCAGTGGATCGTATTTTGGGACGATGGATTACAGCCGCGTCGCGGTGGCCCAGGCGGGTCCGGCTCGTCCAACGCCGGCGCCGCAGGTTGATACCGTTGCGCCCGCACAGGATTTGTCGCGCGCCTTCCGCGCGGTGCATGACTCCTTAAAGGATGCGGTGGTGAACATCAACGTCACCAAACGTGCCGCGGAAGGGGGGAATATGCAAATCCCCGAGGAGATGCGGGGCATGCTCCCGCCGGGCTTTGAGGAACAGCTCCGTAACCGCAGGGAGCGCGTTGAGGGGACTGGCTCGGGTGTGATCGTCAATGCCGACGGCTACATTCTGACCAATAACCACGTCGTCGATAGCGCGGATGACATTACCGTTACGCTCAACGATGGCCGCGAGCTTAAGGCCAAGCGCATCGGTAACGATCCCAAGACGGATCTTGCCGTCATCAAGATCAACGCCGACCATTTGACGTTCGCCAAGTTTGGCGATTCCGAATCGCTGCAAGTGGGCGACTGGGTGCTGGCGTTTGGCTCGCCTTTCGGCTTCAGCCAGACCATGACGCAGGGCATCATCTCGGCGAAGGGCCGGCACGTGCCGATCATCGCGGAGCACGATCCGAGCCTGCGCGGCATGACCTATGAGAACTTCCTGCAGACTGATGCCGCCATTAATCCGGGTAATTCCGGCGGGCCGCTGGTCAACCTGCGGGGCGAAGTCGTCGGCATCAACGCCGCTATCGCGTCCAATACCGGCGGCTATAACGGGATCGGCTTCTCGATCCCCTCCAACGACGCCCAGTACATCATGCAGTCGCTGATCGAGCACGGCAAAGTCGTGCGCGGTTACCTGGGCATCGGCATTGAAGACTTGTCACATCCGGCGCCGGCCTCCAAGGGCCTGGTCGATTCCATTCATAAGTCCGGATACAACTCCAACAAGGGCGTGCTGGTAGCACAGGTTTCGCCACAGGGCCCCGCGGCCCAGGCTGGTTTGGAGCCCGGCGACGTCATCACCGCCCTCAATGGCAAGCCTGTCTCGGACATGGACGCGCTGCGTGAGCAGATCGCCCGCACCTCGCCCAACAGCAAGCTCAACCTTACGGTCTTCCGCGATGGCAAGAACGTGGACCTTGCGGCCACTGTGGGCACGCAGCCTGAGACGGCTCAGCCCGTCGCGCAGGGCAACAACCCCACCCGCGGGCAAGGCATGACCGACACCAGCGGCTTTGGCGTACACGTGGAGAACCTCGACCCGGCCACCGCACGGCGGACGGGCTTGACCCCTGGCAAGGGCGTGGTCGTGGAGAGCGTGAAGCCCGATAGCGTTGCAGCAGAGGTCGGCCTTGAGCCGGGCGACGTCATCACCAAAGTGAATAAGACCGAGGTTACCTCCGCTCAGCAGTTTGCAGATTCCATGAAGGCGGCCAAGCTCAGCGATGGAGTACGCCTGACCGTGCGGACGGAAGATGGCATGGATCGGCTGGTCTTCGTGCAGAAGCAGTAATGTGTGCGTGAACGGCGTATGGAACGGCCCTCCGCCGCAGCGGAGGGCCCTCTCCCGTCACACGTAACCCATTTGCCTCCAAAGGGTTGGGGGAAAACCCCAGCCAACGTCCACAGAGCCGGGAAATTTGTCCCGGCTCTTTTTTTAGCGTTATTGGAGCCTCAGCCCAACCCTCGTGTCGCGGGGCGGCGCTAAACGGATTTGGGGGATCTGGTCCGGGTCCGTCGTTTTGACGTGAAGCCCAACGCGACAATTTGGCAGCCGTACGTCAAGTCAGCGCCATAGTTTCCACGGCTGAGTAAAGCAAGCCGCTTTTTAGGCGTGCCAGGACGGATGTGTAAATCTTTGCGCTTTGGGGCACAAGGTTTGCCTTGGTTAGCGGACTACCGCTTTGAAGTGGGGCGGTAGACGGATAACGCCTTTGAAAGGAGTTTGGTAATGGAGAATCAAGAACGATCGGGACGGAGCCTGCGGGGTTTCGCGACGATGAGCAAAGAGCGACAGCGGGAAATCGCCAGTCGCGGTGGGCGCGCTGCGCATGAAAAAGGCACGGCCCACGAATTTAACTCGATGGAAGCCACCATGGCGGCCAAGAAAGGCCACGAGCATGGCACGGCCCACGAGTTTACGTCGGAAGAGGCCCGAGTCGCAGGCCGCAAGGGTGGTTTGGCCCGGGCGCTGAACCGCGCCAAGCAGCAGGCCGCGTCGGAATCGTCAATGGCCAGCGCCGGCGAAAACGCCATGTCGTATTCGCAGCCGCCAAAGCAGTAAGCAAGAATCCCTGGCGGCGGACGCGAGGTTCGTTGAAATACCGCGCCGCCGCCATGATCACGCCTTACTGCCGATGACTCACCGGCTCACGGAGCCGCTTTGGCCTGAATATTTGGAGGGTGCCCGCCCGAAGTTGACACCAGAGGCTTACACTGGATCATTCGGAGCTAACACCGAAGTTAGGGTGAGGAACCCTTCAACGCTGCACTTTGCAAAAAGTGCAGCGTTTTTTTTTGGAGGCGGGGAAGTGGATTGATGTATCCCAATGGATGGGCGATGCGCTTTGTGCTGTTTTGACAGGGGGTTTCTACTGGCGATGAGTCCGCTTCAAAACTCCCGCTTGTTGATCTTCCCGTTGCTTGTGCGGGGCATGGTGTCGCGGAATTCGACATGTTTGGGCATGGCGAAATCCTCCAACCGCTGCCGGCAGTGCCGCAGGACGTCGGCCTCGGTCACGACCGCTCCCGGCTTGAGCACCAGCACCGCCTTGATCGCTTCTCCGAGCATTTCATCCCGCACGCCAATGACTGCCGCCTCTGCCACGCCCTCCAGACTGTGCAGCACATTTTCCACCTCCTTGGGGCTGACCTTCTCGCCGCGGGACTTGATGATGTCGTCCTTGCGGCCTACAAAATAGAGAAAGCCTTCTTCGTCGGCGCGGAACAGGTCGCCGGTGTACAACACACGTTCGTAGGGCAAGGGCCCCGGCCGCAGGCACTTCTCGGTTTCTTCGGGCGCTTCCCAGTATCCCTTCATGACGTTGGCGCCTCGCACCACCAGCTCGCCGACCACGCCTGGACCAAGGCGCTGTCCTTGTTCATCGACGATGTACACCTCCTCATTGGGCATGCCCCGGCCCACGGAGGATGGCCGACGGTCGAGCTGATCTGGCGGCAGAAAGCTCACGCGTTTGCATTCGGTCAGGCCGTACATGGAAAATATTTGCACATGCGGCAGGCGTTGGCGCAGTCTCAGGATATGCTCCACCGGCAGTGCGGCCCCGGTATTGCTGATATAACGCAACGATGACAGGTCGTACTTGCCCAAGTCTATCTGCAACAACATCGCCGCCATCATCGGGACGATCGGGAATCCCGTTACGCGTTCCGCACACAGTTTGCCGAGAACCATGTGCGTGAACGCGAAGCTCTTCTCCAGCACCAGCGTGCCGCCGAACTGGAACGTCATGAGCAACTGATACAACCCGTAGTCGAACGACAGCGGCAACACATTGAGCACGATGTCTTCCGCCGTGTTCGCCAGGTACTTCGTGATGGATGTCGCCGCCGATACCATGTTCAGGTGCGTCATCATCACGCCCTTGGGATTTCCTGTGGAACCTGACGTGTAAATCAGCGAGGCCAGGTCCAGGTCAATACAGTGCTTTGCGGGCGGGCGGGTTCGGTCGGCGTGTTCTTGCAGCAGGTCTGCCATCGCCGCCGACTTCTTGCCCGCCGCGGCCGCTGCCCTGTCGGATGCGCCTATGCCTACGACTGCCCGCAGTGACGGTGTGCGGTCCCAGGAAGCCGCCATCGTGTGGAGACGGTCCTCGGAACCTATCAGGATCGACGCCCGACTATGGTTCAGCAGATATTCCAGCTTCTCGGGCTTGGTCGTTGGATGCAGGAGCATCAGCACGCCGCCGGCTTTAAGGATGGCGAAAACGGACAACGCCGCCTCGACGGTGTTCTCCAGCCAGACTGCTACGCGGTCGCCGCGCAGTAGGCCCAGGGCGCGCAACCCATGGGCCAGGCGATTGCACTCCCGGTCCACCTCGCCGTACGTGAGGCGCCGCGCGCCGCAGATCAACGCCGTTTTTTCGGGGTGGCGCTGGGCGTTGCTTTCAAGGAATTCTTCTACCTGCATGGAATCAGTCTTTCCCCTGGCGTCCAGGCATCATGAACGAAGCCGTGCCGCAGCCTGTGCGTTGATCCCGCGGCGGCTGGCGATTAGTTGCCGGAAGTCCTGCAATCGCAACGCGATTTTACTACTGCAGAACGGCGCGCTTGCCCTGGATGTATTGCGCCAGGCTGTTGATTGAATCCAAATTCTGCGGGGTCAGATCATGGTCCTCGATTTTGATCCCGTAAGTCGTTTCCACGAACATCACCAGTTCCATCACACCTGTGGAATCGATGATTCCGCGGTCGAGGAACGATGTGTTCCGCGTGAGCGACTTGTCATCGCGCCCCAGCAGAAAATTTCGCACGATGAAATCTCTTAAATCTTCTTCTAACATCGGCATGGCCTTAATCCTTACTACGGGCACCCACAAATGGCTCTTGGCCGAGGTCTGTGGGCCGGCTAAGCGCCGGGGAAGCGTTTCCCCAAACAGTCGCGGACAGGTTGGTGAATCCACTGCCTAAGCGCGCAATGCACCCTTCGGCAGTACACCCCTCGGTTTTTATGTGAAGCTGACCCAAGAACGCTGGAATCCCACGCGAGGTTCTGGAACCTCTCCCAGGAGGCTCCTTCTGAGGATGAGCAAAAGTAGGACCAATCGCAAATGCCGGCAAGATCCACCCAACAATCACTTAATATTCTTGATTCCACTGCTTGGGGAAACGCCAACTTCGCACGGCACGACGAAATGGCACAGTGGCGGCGTTTCAGGGCGATATCGGTGAGGTCGTAAACCTGATCCAGCAGTTCGCCGCCCGAGGGCGTTGAAATGTCGGTGGAGGACCAGAGGGCGGCGACGATATAGGCGGCTGTAAAGGCGTCGAGTTTCATGGTGACTCCTTTGGCTTTAAGGCGACAGATGTGTAAGGAACTGCGGCCGAGTGAGTGGGGCTGGCGGGCGGAAAATATTGTTAAAGTCCTCGGGGTCCGTTGTTTGGGAACTTTTTTACCTGTGGCGAGTCCAACAAATGGTAAGATCTACCTCAGATATGCCCTGGCATCCTTGAAAGGAGCGATGTAAACGCACCCATGACCCCTGAGCTATCACATCGTACGATCATCATCGAAAGCGACGACATAAGTGCCGAGGGCGCGCTGTACATGCAAATCCTGGATGAGCATCAGCGGATGATACGCGCGGCCAAGATATGGGGCCTCATGTGGCTGTTTATGCTATTTTCGCTACCCATGTTCATCATCCACTTTGTCCTGGTCCCTGGCTTCTTAATCGCCGGGCCGGTCATGGGTCTCAGACGCTATGGGGTTGCGGAGCTGCCGGACCACATCAGCGGCCATTGCCCTAAATGCAAACAGGAATTTACCTTGGGCGCGGCAAGCATGGCCAAGCTGCCAATGCGAGCGCCTTGCCCCGCATGCGGGAAGATTTTGCTTTTGCGCGAGAAGGGTGTGCAGCTTGCCGCGTGACCTGATGCGGCAAACAAGATGGGTTCAAATCTTATCGCCCCGAATGCTTCATATCCCTCGCCTCGTCTACTTGGCCAACGCGGCCTTGGCCTGTTCCAGAATTTTGGCGGGGTCCATTCGCACCTTGTAGTCCGGGTCAACATGCACGAACTTGATCGTGCCATCGGTTCCGAGAATGTACACGGCCGGCACCGGCAGGGCATGATGGGTTTGACCGCATGGACGTGGCCAACTTCCTGAAATGCCATCTGGGACTGATTGGCATCTTGGATAAGGCGAAGGAGATGGGGATCTTGGAGAAGGTTTCTGACGAAGGCAAATACTGGGACAACCGTAACGTCTGAAGCATTGGTCAAAGAGGTGGGCATATGGAACCGGATGATTGCGGGCTTTTACGGACAGATCAGGGACGGCAGCGAAGTTGCCGGTGGCAATGCTCGGATCGTGGCGGCAGAGATTGCGAAGTTTAGGGATTTTGAGAGGCTGGAGATGGAGGGGAGGACAAATGAATGAGATTTATCTTTCCATTTTCCGAGCCTCAGCATCCAAACCAAATCCACAAAGCCCCAGCAGCATCAACAGCCCGCCTCCAACGATCACTGGATTGATTGATTCCCGAAGAAATATCATCGCCGCCAAGACTCCCCAAAGGGATGAGGTTGATGCCAGCAGTCCGGTTCGCCCCGCACCAATGTGTTGCATCGCAAGGTAAAACAACGCCAGAGAAAGTCCGAGAGCGATGGCCCCGCTCAAGAGGATACCCGGAATGACGTGCCAGCCCACGGCCAGCGGCTGACCAAATACCGCCGCCAAGCCTGCCATAACTATCCCCGCGACGAGTGCTTTGAGGCACACCAGGGTGACGCTGGGTATGGCTTCTCCTAAGAGCCGTCCCAGATTGTTTTCCGTAGCCCATCCGATGTAGCCCGCAGCGATCAGCAGGTTCCCCATCGTATTGTTCGCCATCAAGTTGCCACCCGATTGCGGCCACGAGATCCAGATACCCCCGGAAAGAATCGCCAGTCCAGCAAGCAGCCCAAGCGTCGTCAACTTCTCGCGGAAAATAACAAAGGCGAGAATCGCGGTAAATGCTGCTTCCATATTGATCATTAGCACCCCCTCAACCCCGGAGGTCATATTCAGCCCAAGGAAATAGAGGCTGGGACCGGCGACCGAGCCCGCCAAAAGCCATCCGATCATCACGCCAGGTCGCCTGAAGTTCAATCCCTTGGCCCGTAGCGCCCATGGCAATAACGCGATTCCAGCGGCCAGATAGGTCCAGGCAGCCGCAGTCAGCGTCGGAACATTTTCGGTCAGCAGCCATTTGTTCAGGACCGTAAATAGACCCACAAGAGCCGCAGAGGCTAGTGCCCTTTCCAGCACATTGGGATCCTAAGCTTAGAATTCCACGTGGACAAGTTGTCGCG
>JADMIO010251516.1_pt1 | contig 12327 bp, 12 predicted proteins | sample 8958161 | NCBI WGS metagenome assembly JADMIO01 (sample SAMN16585339, study PRJNA669376) | soil metagenome | isolation source: Crop rotation soil | place: USA: Cullars Rotation, Alabama | collected 2011 | reverse complement strand
GCTAGGTTCTGGTATAATATTATATGGTGAAATCTATGGTCAGGGTATTCAAGGAGAGAAATATACTTATGGATTAACTGGTAAAGCCTTAATGTTATTTGATATTGAGATAGATGGCATCTATCAATCTGAAGAATATTGGAGAGCTATGAATAATCATTATAATTTTTCATATTCAGTACCTCTTCTTTATGAAGGTCCTTGGTCTAAAGAGATTCAGGATAAATATGTATTAAATCAATTTATACCTAATACTAATGTACCTGAGGAAGGTATAGTAGTTAAATGTCCTAGTGGGGATAGGGATAAGATAAACAAGGTAATAAATCCTGAATATCATACATTTTCAGAGAAGCATTTAGTACCAGATTCACATTAAAATAATGGTAGTTACTGGGGAAATATAAGATACTTTTAATCTTTATATAAGAATGAAACACTTTAAGATATAAATATTATAGTTTATATATATTATATAAGTTGATAAATTATATGAAAGGTAACTACCTGTATTTTAATTAAAAAACTAAAAATCATGGCTAAAAATCAAAAATTAATCATAACTTTGGGACTCCCCGCATCTGGTAAAAGTACTTGGTCTAGGAAGCTTGCTGAGGAGAATCCTGAGACTCATATGAGGGTTTGTAGGGACGATATTAGACACATGCTAGGGACATATTGGGTTCCTGCTAGGGAGAAAGTAGTTACAATGATAGAAAATGCATCTGTAGATGCAGGCTTACATAAAGGGTTTAATGTTATTGTAGATGCTACTAATTTCTCTTCATTTAATAAATGGAAGGATTTAGCTAAGGAGCTTAAGATAGAATTTGAAGTAAAAGACTTTACAGATGTTCCTCTTAGAACTTGTATTGAAAGAGATCAACAAAGAGAAAAGCCTGTAGGTAAGGTAGTTATAGAAAATATGTATAACCGTTATATAATTAAATCAGTAGTATGAAAAATATTTATTTTACATCAGATACTCATTTTCATCATAAGAATATAGTGAGGGGTACTACTGAATGGACCACTTTAGATCCTGAGAGTTCTCATCAATCTCTTAGAGATTTTGATACTTTACAAGAACATGATGAAGCTCTTATTAAGAGTATAAATTCCTTAGTAAAGCATGATGATATATTATACCATCTTGGAGACTGGTCATTTGGTGGTCATGAACAGATTAAGAAATTTAGAGATAGATTAGAATGTAGAGAAATACATTTAATCTTTGGTAATCATGATCAACATATAGAGCCTATAGATAGTCCTTACAGGGAATGTTTTTCTTCAGTAGGTTATGTTAAGCAATTATCTTTTAAAATAGATACTACAAGGTCTGGTAAATTTGGTAAGACTAATATCTTTCTATCACACTATAGTCATCAAGTATGGAATAAATCACATCATGGTACAATACATTTATTTGGTCATTCTCATGGTAGTTTAAAAGGTATTGGAAAATCTATGGATGTAGGAGTAGATACTAATAATTTATATCCTTATCATCTAGATGAAATATTAGATATTATGAAAAAGGTTAAAACTGAAATAGTTGACCATCATAATCATAAAACAAATTAAATAAATAATAAATGGAAATTTTAAATAAAATACTAGGTAAGAACTCTATTAGTTCTTTACAAACAAAGAGTTCTAATATCTTTAATATCTTTAATGAAACTGTGACTAAGTTAAGTGAAGTTAATAAAGAGATTGAGACTGAGGTAAAGACTAGGAAAGATCAAATAGTTAATTTGAACAACGAAGTATCTCAGTTAGATGGTATTGCTTCTGGTAATGCTAATATGATTGCTAAGATTGAACATTTCTTAAAACCTTAATAAAATGTTAGAGAAATTTCTTGAAGAGGTAGAAGAGAAATTAGACAATCAAGAATTTGTGGCATATAATGGAGATGGTGATGATATATGTGTATTAGAGTTATCTGATGTACTAGAAGGTATAAAAGAAGTATTAAGGAATTATAAAATATATAAGATATGAAAAAAGTGTTAAATCTAGTATATCCTGAGAAATCAGATATAAAATATAAAATAATTCCATACCCTGATGGTCAAAAAGATATTGTAATTGATAGTAGTACAATATATCAATATGAATTTGGTACACCTATTCAAATTAAATCTCGTTTAAATAATGCTGAAGATCTCTTAATGATTGTTTGTACCACTAAAGCACTTAGAAATCTTAAAGTTAAAGAAATTCATCTTTATGTTCCATATATTATAGGATTAAGAAGTGATAGATTATTTCAAGAGGGTGGTAATAGATATGTTAAAGATGTTATTGCCCCTATTTTAAATTCTCAAAATTTTGAATCAGTAACATGTTGGGATGCTCATTCAAGTGTAGCTGAAAATTGTATTAACAATTTAGTTAATATTACTAATGAAGAATTGGTTAAAGATGCTTTTTGTCAAATAGGAGATTTTGATAGTAGAAATATTGATGATCATTGTGTCTTAGTATCACCTGATGCTGGAGCTAGTCATAAGATTTATAAGTTAGCTCAAGCTATTGAATATACTGGAGATATTATTACTTGTTCTAAAGAGAGGGATGAGAAAGGTAAATTAACTAAATGTATAGTTCCTTTAGATCAAAGAATGTTTAAAACCATTAAAGATATTATTATAATTGATGATATTTGTGATGGTGGTGCTACTTTTATTAATATAGCCAAAGAAATTAAGAAGTACTTTGATTATCCTGGATTACAATGGGAGACCAAACCTAAGATTTATCTTATAGTAACACATGGTATCTTTTCTAAAGGATTCTCAGAATTATCGCAATATTTTGATGGTATATTCTGTACTAATAGTTACTCAGATTTAGATGCTATAAGCTTTGAAAATACCTCACAAGGTAATCATAAAGTCAAAGTTGAAGATCTTGTAAAGCAGTTAAATATATTTTAATGGAAGCTGGTGATGCTATTAAGCAGTTATTAAAAGCAGGATTTGTAGAATTAAATCAAGTAGGTAGTCATAGGAAATTTGGTAAGGGAGATAAGAGAATTACAATAGTCTGGCACAGAAGTCCTAAAGAAAGGCTTCATCCTAAAGCTATTAAACAATTAAAAGAGTTATTAAAATGATTAAAAAAGATAAGTATGTTACTCGTTTATATCAGGAATGGAAAATGCATGGTAAACCTATCATTGCAGTTGACTATGATGATACAATCTTTCCTTGGGGTTATAAATCTAAGGAAGATATAGAACAAATACAACGTATTGTTGATCTGTTAGTTATAGCAAAACAAACTGGTGCTTATATAGTAATATTTACTTGTTCTGCTCCTGATAGACATGAGGAAATACAAAAATATTGCGAGTCTATTGAGTTACCTATAGATGCTATAAATAATAACCCTATAAGTTTGCCTTATGGTAATCATGGTAAAATATATGCTAATATCTTCTTAGATGATAGGGCGGGTCTTAAAGATGCTCTAGAAACATTAGAGGCTGCTATGTATATGGTAAGAGGAGATAATATGTTAAAACATACTCTTGGAGAGTCACAACAATAAAATTAAAATAATAATATGATGTCATTTTCAGAATTAAGACCACTCTTATCAAGAATTAGTATGAGTATCTTTGATAAAGAGTTTAAAATTAGATGTGAGGTTGATAATAAATATGAGGATTCAGGTAGAGTATTCATACAGGTTGTATATACTGCTAAGTGTAATAAGAATGGCCAAGAAGCTGAATGGCATGGTAGAAAGTTATATCTTTCAGAGCATATGACTCATGATGAAGTAGTTAAGACTGCTTATTCAGCGTTTGAATCTGTTGTAAGACATGAGATTATGGAAGGGTTTAAAGTGGACGGTAAGGTTTTATTTAATCCACATATAAACTTTGAAGAATTATTAAAAATTAGTGATAAAGAAGTAAAGAGAAATTAAATATGGACTTTTTAGAAGTATATTGGACAGACGTTTATAAGACAGGACATAAATTTATGTTACCTAAGGGTAGCTCACTTATGTCTTCTAACTTTACACCAAGAAGTGGAAAGCATAGTAATTGTCCTAATGAAGGTAAAATAGTATCATTTTCTCAACAAATGACTATGATGAAAATGGTTGAGGATTGGGATAAGAATTTTTTTAAGAGAGATATTAGTGAGATAGATGTATTTGCTCAAGATATGACAGATATGTTAATGTTAAGTACTCCTTTTGATGTAAGTCATATTAAGGATTTACATAGATTGGGCTATCTACCGTTAGAAGTAAGAGCTATTGAAGAGGGGTCTTTAATACCTTATAAAATACCTTTATATACTATAGTTAATACAAAACCTATAGATAATAGAGTATATGATTGGCTAGTTAACTATTTAGAAACTATCTTATCAGCAGAATCTTGGCAAGGTCCGACAAGTGCTACATTAGGTTATAGTTTAAGACAATTAAGTAAGAAGTGGATTGCTAAAACTGACCCAGAGAATGCTTGGTTTGTAGATTATCAGAATCATGACTTCTCTATGAGAGGTATGGGTGGTAAGTCTGCTATAGTTAATTCTGCATTAGGATTTGCTACTTGTAGTAATGGTAGTGATACATTACCTGTTATACCAGCAGCTAGAAAGTATTATGGGGAGCTTAAATCTTGCATTAACTCTGTAATAGCATCAGAGCATGCTATTATGTGTACTTTAACAGGATTCTTTCTAAAGACTAAAGATGGTTCTTGGGAAAAGATTGGTGAATTAGAAGTAGAAACATTTAGATACTTACTTAAAAGATTTCCTACTGGTATCCTATCATTGGTATCAGATACTTGGGACTTATGGAGAGTTGTAACTGAATATTGTGTAATTCTTAAAGATGAAATCTTAGCTAGAGAAGGTAAATTAGTAATTAGACCTGACTCTGGAGATCCTGTTGATATTGTTTGTGGTAATAGGGGCCATTCTTGGGGAAGTAGATTTAATAATGCTTTTAAGGGAGAAGATGGAAATTATAATGTTGACTTTTATGGTAATCTTGATTACAATGAAGGCAAACAAATCTCTGAAAAGGAATTTAAAGGAGTAATTGAATTACTTTGGGATATCTTTGGTGGAGATATTACATCTACGGGTTATAAGAGGTTAAACTCTAAGATAGGTGCTATTTATGGTGATTCTATTAACTATTCTAGAGCAGAGCAAATCTATACAAGATTAGAAGCTAAAGGTTTTGCTACTACTAATATAGTATTAGGTGTTGGTTCTTATAGTCTTCAGTATGTAACTAGAGATACTCATGGTATGGCTCAAAAAGCTACTTATGTTGAGATTGAAGTTGATGGTAAAATTGAAGGTATAGAAATCTTTAAAGATCCTGTTACTGATGATGGAGTTAAGAAATCTGCTAAAGGTTTACTAGTAGTATATCTTAATGATAAAGGAGAATATATACTTAAGGATCAAGCTACTTGGGAAGAAGTTAAGTCTCCTGAAAATCAATTAAAGATTATACTACTAGATGGTAAATTCTTTAATAAAACTACATTGACAAGAATTAGAGAGAAATTAAACTAATTATAAACTTAAAAAGAGAAAATATGAAAGTAGAATTAGAACCTAATGAGGTTGCAGTAAAAGAAGGATTAGATATAATCCTAGATTTTATAAACTTTTTTGAAGGTACTTGTCCAGATGCTACTAAGATAGCTTTGGATTTTCTTAAAAGTAAAGAAGAGGGTAGAAAGAATATTGAAATGGCGTTCAATGATAGTTCTTCTATTTTCATATCTCTTTTTAAAGATATTGAAGGTGACTACCTAATGTTACTTGGAACTAACTTTGATGCTATAGAAGCTTATTATAAATTAAATTACAAAAAATAAATATGACTAAAAAGAAAACAGAATTAATAGAAACCAGTAGCAAAACTAGCCTTCAAGTAGTTAAGTCTAAAGAAGAACTTAATGATAATATGAAGAAAGCTATTGCAAAAATAGATGAAGAATTAAAGAAATTACAAGGTCCTGGTAATGGAGCATATAAAACTAGTTGTACTTTTAAATTCAATGAGTATGATTCTAATACAGCTGCTAGTTTTATGGGTACAAGTGATCTGCAGTATCTTCTTAAAGTGTTAATAATATTAAAGAGAGATAATAAAGATTATGAAGATAATGCTAAAGAATTAGGATTAACAAATTATCCTGCATTACTTCGTAATAATTTGAATGTGTCTAATTTAATTAAAGATGTTACTCTACGTATTGCACTAGTGACTAATCACTCTAAGATAGAAGCTTTAAAACAAGGTAAAACTAGACTTGAGACCTTCTTAACAGAAGAGGATAGACTAAGTAATACACTCGAAGATATAGCAAAGTTGTTCGTATAAAAAATTAGGGGAGATATTTAGTCTCCCCTTTATTATAAACCCTTAAACAAAAATATATGATAAGAAAAACTACCCTATTAACGGTCAAGAGGGTGAATCTATGGTAAATGCTCCACAACTGAAGTACAGGATAGTTGTGGAGTTACCGTTATTCATTAACTTTAGATATTCCTTGATAAGTTCTTTCAAATTGTACTAAACCTGGGAAGTTCTTTTCAGCAGCAACTCTAATTCTTAAATCTCCTCTATGATTACCATTCCTGTAATAAGGATCTCCAGCAATAGTTTTCTCCATTGCTGTCACTAATTTATATGCATCTGTAACAATAGTCATAGCAGGAATACTTGATTGTGTAATCTTTTCAAAAGCTACTGGTGAGGTAAAGAATGCCATATCATTTTGAACTCTAAATGCAGTGTTAATCATAGCATTAAGAGCTTTCTTTTCATCGTCATCATCAGAGTCTATACTCTTTAAGATGAGTACTAGAGTATATATACTTAAATATAACATGATCTCAGCACTATTTTTACGCATATTAGCCTTATCAATAGGTGATAAGTTATCTAAACTAGTTTTAAAAGCCCCGCCAAAAGTTAAAAAATTTGCCATCTGGCTGAGAATTTGGAGTGGACCTTTTATAAGTCCTTGTTCTTTAAGAGTAATTAAACGTCCTTTTCTCTTCCTACCTAATAGTAAGTCATCTTTTTCAGCTTCAAATCTATTAGCAAAACCTTCAGCTACCCAACTTCTAAACATCATTACAGCTCTACCTAATGTAGTCTTTTTAATCTTTACAGCTGAATTAGGATCATAGTTACCATGTATACTCTTTTTAACTTGTTCTAATCTATTTTTGAATTTCTTTTGTTCTTCTAGACTAATCTCAGGACCAAACTCTTTAGTCTTCCATTTGCCTTCAATATCATAAGCTTCCCATAAAGATCTTTCTTTACCATTTACATCTTTAACCTTATCATGTAGCATCATGGCTACAAAGGTTGCTCCTTGATTCAGGTACTCAGCACGTCTAGTTAATTCATAAGGGGCTAACTTCTGTAATCCTTTAGCTGCAGAACTCTCAAATGCTGTAGACTTATAACCTGCTTGGTCAATCTCACCTACTACATTCCAATTTTCCATCATAGAGTTAATCTTTTTAGCTGTAGGGCTATTAACCATATCCAAAGTACTAGACTTACCAATAGAGTTTAACATGATACCATATGCTTTATGGCACTCTGCTATATCAAAGTCTTCACCTCCTGCAGCATGTACTATGTTGGATACATATGCAAATGCAGTGTTATTAGCTGGAGCAAATAGATTCCAACCCATACCTTTTAATTGTGCAAAACTTAATACTTTATCCCAGAATTTAGATGCTACTATATTAGAGCCTAATTTATCTATTTCCATCTGAATTTCTCTCTTTTGGTCTTCAGATAAGTCAGGATTCTTTAGAGCTTCTTCAAGACTAGCTTTAGTAGCTTTCTCTTCAGTACTAAGAAGTTTAGTCTTAGATACACCTTCTTCAACTCTACGTTTATTATATACCATAGATTCTATAGCATATTCAAATTGAGCTTTATAATTCTTTAATCCTTCTTTGGTAGCAATAGGACGACCTAATGCATCACTAAGTTGATTACCAGCAGCATTAGTTTGCATTTCCTTAGCATTATTAACTACTTGCTCTAGTATTCTAATAGGATCTTCTATTTTAGCTTTATGTTTATAGCTAATTGCCATCAAAGCAAAAGCCTTAGTGATCTTAACCATATCATAAGACTTCTCTTCAGCACTTAACTTATTACCTACCATAGTAATAGGTAATGTGCTTTTAATTTTACCAGTAATGGGATCTCTCTCAGCATGACTAACATCTGACATTTCATCAGTAGTCATTTCAGCTATCATCTTATCATACCAACCATGTAGACCTTTAGTCATACCTTGATCACTAAATAACTCTGCTATATTCTTACGAATCTCAGGTAAGTAGTTATATTGCAAGTCTTCTATTGCGTAATCTGGTAAGTAGTTATATAATTCATTATACTTATCTACTGTATATTTATAGAAATCATTTAAAGCTTTATGCTCCTCTATTACTTCAAACTTAGGATCATACCACTGAGTTTTTTTTAGGTCATTGGTATATTTACGTGGAACTTCATAGGTATATTTATATCCTTTAGACTGAATAAACTTATCACCAAGCTTATTAGATTTACCATCATATACCTGATCTGCATATACAAATGGACTATTACTTAATACCCATTCTCTAAGCATACTAGTCTTCTCAACTTCATCTGCCTCTAGACTGTTTATCCGTTCAGTATTAGCTTCAAGATCAGCTTTATATAGTTCCATCTTTTCTTGCAGTCTACTATGATATTCCTTGTAACCCTCTTCACCTAGTTGTTTTTTTAGATCTGCTATATGTTGTTCTATCTCAACTTTATTATATTTAGTACTACCATCTAACTCATTATAAGTTTCATTAAATAACTTACGCAAGTCAAATAATATCATATTATCTTTCTTCCAAGCATAGTAATTATCCCATGCTGCTTTATCTTTAGTTTTCTTAGCTAAAGATCTTAATTGTTTAGCAGTATCATAAAAACTTTGAGAGAATCTACTTACTAACATACCAGTCTTCTTTCCATCTACTTCTTGAGTAAATAGATCAAATCCTTTTTGTTTAAACAAAGCATTCTTTTTAAGTACATCATGTAAATCATCCACCTTCTTAATGACTCCTAATACTTCTCTTTCAGTATCAAAAGCAGCATCTTTAATCATCTTAGAAGTGATCTGAAAGATAATATCATCAGTTCTACTAATATCCATTAGATTAGCACTCAAAGCACTTATCTCTTTCTTAGCACCAAATATCTGTTCATCGGTAGCATCTACACCTTGACGTTTAAATAACTCTTTTACAGCATTATTAAATACATCAGTATAAGTTAGACGTAAGTCTTGTGCAGTAGTAATAATATTTTGTACGGCTTGGACATTAGGGCTATATTGGCCCCCATGTTTATTAAGATCTATCTTATTAAATAGATTTCCCAAAGCTGTTTCCCATTGGTGTATAAGTTTATTACTATATAGTAATTCACCTATAGTAACTTTATCTTTATTTAGAAGATTAGTAACCTCAGCCATATCAGCATTACCATATGCAATTACATCTGCTAAACTATCCTCATTAGTAAGTTGTTCAATTCTATCAGATAGCATATCAATCTTAGCTTGTAAATCAGCTATACGTCCTCTATCATTCTTATCTGATGCAGCTAAAGCTCTTTTAAGACTATTAACTCTATCAGTCAATCTATCTATCTCACCTTGATACTTACCAATCTTCTTTACAACCGGAGATTGACTACTACTATTAACATAATAATCTACTAATTTACTAGGAATTGTGATGGTAATTTTAGTACCATTAGCAGGTGTACTATCAATATTCAATAAACTACCATAAATATTAGCTTTATACCTCTTATTAATGGTCTTCTGTAATTGCTTAGCCCACATATAAGTTTCCTCACGTGTATATAATCTCTCACCTTTAGTACCACCAATAGGTAATAGTATCTCTAATACCTTATTAGGATTCTCAATAGCAGAGGTTCTACCTATACCAATGATTTCTTTTATATCATCTATAATCTTATTTGTTATACAAGGTCTGCTCATTTTAACAAGGGGTTAATTCAGGTAATTCATTATTACTAACAGGCATTGCACTTTCAGTAGATATAATTTTACCTGTAGTTTTCTGAGATAAAGCATAAACTAGTGTAGTAGGTCTTGAGAAAGCTACATACTTTAATTTATTTCTCTCTTCAGAATTTGGATTATTATCTATATTATTCTCATTTACTAATACATTAGTATAAGTAGAACCTTGAGATTTATGTGTAGTAATTGCATATCCATAGTCTAAATCTTTCTTAACTATAAGGTTTCCATTTGGACCTTTAATATCCTCTAATAGTAAGTGTTGTTTCTTAAAGTTAAAGTAATCTACCCAAGCTCTACCTTTTAATCTTAAAGCAGTATTTAATAGCTCATTAAACTTAACTAAGAAAGCTTCTTTACCTTCTTCTTTAACAATACTTATATATTCAGGATATCCTTCAGTATCAATATTAGATAATGTTACATTGAATACTGGAATATTATGACCACTAATACCATCTTTAACTTCTAATACTTCATAATCTGAAGAGTTCTCAATTAGGTTTTCTCCCTGGCTCTTAGTAACGGTATTGTAAGCCATTAATAGATCTCCTTTAACTACAGGAGCTATACCAGTACCAAATATACTCTTTCTAATAATATTATTCCAATGCTTAACATCAGCATTAGTCCAAGTCAATAACTTAACAAAGTCTTTATCTTCTTTATATTCAGCGCTATTAAATAATTGTATAGCTTTATCTTCAAATACTTTAGCATCAGAAGTAAAGATTATACCTTCATTCTTATCATTAAAAGCACTACTATGTTCAAACGTATCTTCACTAGAAGTTATATTATTTCTAATCTTATCATAAATAGACATTAAAGGATTATCTCCTGCTTGACGTTCTACTTTACTCAACTTACTAATACCACTAATCTTATCAGAACTAAATACATCACTAATAGCTTCATTAACTGGTGGAAGTTGTGCTTCATCACCCATAAAAATAATCTTAGTACCATATTTAGCTGCCTCTTCAGTTAACATCTTGAAGAGATCTTTATTTAACATTGAAGCTTCATCTAATACTATTAGACTATAAGCGGATATCTGTTTAGTAGCTTTAGGGTCAAATTGAGGTTTATTAATATTAAAGTTTTCTAAGTCTGTATTGGGTTGTAATCCTAATAAAGCTTGTATAGTATAACTAGCTTTCTTAGTAGCTCTGGATATAACCTTCTTAGCTTTGTGAGTAGGGGCAGATACAGCAACTCTACCTTTATACTTATCTAATATAGATTTTATTATAGTAGTCTTACCTGTTCCTGCAAATCCAGATAGAGTATAAAACTTATTATCTGACTTTAAAAAGTTGTTAATATCCTTTATAGCTTGAGACTGTTGGTCATTAAAAGTAATGACTTTACCATTAGGTAATTCATATTTTTCATTAGGAGAACTCAATTCTTTTCTTACTTCCATTAATAACTTAGGAAATTCTTTTCCCCATTTACCCTTATCTTGAACATGCGTTAGCTCTGCATTTCCCGTAGAAAGTAATTTAACTAAAGCTTCTGGATTTTGTTTAAAAGATTGTTTAAGTAACTCTTTCATAATCTTAGAGGAGACTTTATCCCACTCAGAAGTTTTTAACCCTTTCAATCTTCTTCCTAAAGCTTTAGCTTCAGCACCAGTTTTGGAATTTACTATTTTTAATTCTACTTCACTATTGTCTATACTTTCATCAGTAAACATAGCTTTTGCATATTGGAAAGCTGCCTCTACTGTATTAAATCTACCTAAATCAGAGGTAAATGGTCTATAAGCAAAATTACTTAATTCAGCATTTTCACCTGTACCAGCATAAATATTAATAGTAGAACTATTAGTTAAATTCATAGTCTCTTGTACATACTCATTATTAGTTAGATTAATTAGTTCAGTTATATTTTCTACTGCAGCTTTTAATACTGAGTTATCTTTAACAGGAAACCCCAATGAAGATAAGATAGAGTTAACTAGCTCTAAAAATCTGTCTAAGATAGTCTTTTCTCCGCTAAATGGTAAATCATTTAAGATCTTTTGGAAATTCATATCTGTCATAGCCATAGTTACAAACTCTCTTAGATCCATAGCACCATAGTACTTAGATATCTGATATTCAGATATATCCTTCTTATTCTTAAAGTTCTCTACAAATTTCTCATACTCAGCTTGATGAGCA
>JADMIO011525523.1_pt1 | contig 12329 bp, 8 predicted proteins | sample 8958161 | NCBI WGS metagenome assembly JADMIO01 (sample SAMN16585339, study PRJNA669376) | soil metagenome | isolation source: Crop rotation soil | place: USA: Cullars Rotation, Alabama | collected 2011 | reverse complement strand
CCTCTTCCCCAGCAGGATCTGAATAAGGAACTCGCGCGGTTGGCCGGGATGGAGCACGCTCTCGCCCTTGAGTACTTATACGCGCGATATAGCGTGCGGTTCGGGGATGCGGAACTGTCCGAGCCCGAGCGCGAACACGCCGATTTTATCGCGCATGAGTTGCTGGCGATCGCCATCAGCGAAATGATGCACCTGCGGTGGGCCAACCAGTTGATGTGGGAGTTATCCCATCTGAAATCACAGCAGGATTATGTGCCGGCACTGCGGGTGAGCGATCTGGTGCCGGGGAAGATGGACGGAGCGGTCCAGCCCGACAATCCGCCAACGCCGAAAGGGATGAGGAAACCGCAGATGCGACCCCTTAACGTAGCCATCGAAGATTTCTTGGCTGCCGAGAAGCCCAGCGGGACTCTCGATGGCCAATATTCACGAATATTTGCGACAGTGCGCCGCGGGTATCCCACGGGTATTTGCGAGATCGTGAGCCGGACTATCGCCGATGGCGTATCCCACTTCTCCCGGTTCCTGCAGATCCGTGCGATTCTGCGCCTCTATGCCTCGCCGATTGCCGCATCCTCGCTGCCGGTGATCGCCGACGTGAAGTTGGTCCGCCCGTTGAAGCCCGGCGATCCGAAGGATCCTAAATTTAAGAGAATTGCCGATGCTTACGCGACGCTTCTGAAATCGCTGTACTCGTCCTACCGCAACGGTGACGCAGAAGACCGCTTCGGGTTGTCGGAAGCGCGGGCCCAGATGCAGATCATCGATGCTGATGCGACCAGTCTCGCGCGAGAGGGCGATGGCATCGGCGTTCCGTTCCTGGATTTGGCAGCAGCCGTCAAGCCCTTGCCGTGACCGCTGCTACGCGGCCTCTTCATCGCTGACGCATCGAACGAAGCCTTGGCGCGAAAGGTGCTCAATGCTCTTTCTTACGATGATCTCCGGTGAAAGTGCCGACAAGCGAATACCGCGCCTTTGAAAGTCCTCAATCACGTCCTCCACTGCAGCGTGTTGCGAGGCGTGGTGCAGTATCGATAAAGCCAAGTCGGGCATCTCGCTAATTTCGGACCGCTTGCCAAGTTCCTGGCGGACCACAACCGTGACCGTCCGGTCCAGGATCGTTGGAGGCGGCGAATTCCCCTGACGCAGAAATGCGATGGCAGCAACAATGTCTCCCTCGACCGTGAGAATGTGGGTGTCGGGATGAAGGGATAGCCTTCCGGACGCCTCCGGTGGTTCGGGCGGCTTGGCAGTCGCTGCGTCCGCCAGTGCGCGATAGAAGCGTCCCGTCACGATCAGTCCTGGGTCGTTGTGACTGGCGTATTCTTGTTCGGCAAAGTTGACGGCATCGTAGACGAAGCCCCATTCGAGAAAGTCCGAAGGAGGTATGTTCCCGTTGCTCCGAATCCAGCGTTGCGCCACACGCAACAGATCCCCTTCCACGAGATGTAGGGCTTGCAGCAGGCTGGAAAACCGAAACGATCCGTAGATCAAGAAATCGCACACCTGGCGGAGATAAGCTCGGTCAAGCGAGCAGGGAAACGCGTAGAAGTTAGGAAAAATAGAGGGATTGGCAGCGATCAGGACGCGGTCTTCCGGTTGTTGCTCCAAGCCGTTCTCGCTATAGTCGGCCCAGTTCGTGTCGAGATATAAGCGGTCCCGGTATTCGGTAGTGAGCGGAGTTTCCGCCAACGGCGAGAGCATGTGTAACTGGTGGTCCACGAACGGATACCGCAGCGTATCGGCGACGAAGGTCACGGTATTCCGAAAATCCACCTCGGTCTCGTCGGGATAACCGGTGATCAACGAGGCTGTGGTGCGGATTCCAAGACGGCTGGTTTCGGCTAGAACACGGCGTGACTGCTCCAGGTCCAATCCCTTGTCGATTACCTGTTGCAGGCGCGGCGATCCGGTCTCTATGCCGAAAAAGATGCCCTCGCATCCAGCTTTCAGCATGAGCGCCAATAACTCTGAATCCACGCAGTCCGTGCGAGCACTACACGACCATTGAAACGGCGATCCGATCTCTATCAACGCCTCGCAGAACTCCAACACCTTGGCGCGATCGACCGTAAACATGTCATGCACCAATTCAAAACTTTTTACCTGCGGGTAACGCGCGTTCAAGGTCTGCATCTGGCCGATCACGCATGAGGTCGACTTCAGCCGAAAACGGCGGCGAAAGAAATCATTCGTGGAACAAAATCGGCACGCAAACGGACAGCCTCTGCCGATCTCGATCGGCAAAGCTTGACGGCCTTCTATGTCCGGATAGAGGTCGAACGCCGGTAGTGGGACCTTATCCAGGTCAAGAATAACGGGAGCGTTCGGATTCCTGCCGATGGTGTCGCCAGTGCGGAAAGTGACCCCTGGAATTAAATCGAGAGGTCCGCCCTGGAGAAGGGCATCTAAGACCAACGGAAACGTCTCTTCAGCTTCTCCTCGAACTATGGCATCGACAAATGGGAAGGCTTTCAAAGTGGCTACGTCCACAACCGATGCCTGGGGGCCACCCAGCACAATTTTGGCGGACGGGACTTCGCGTGCAATCATCTCAGCCAATCGTAGAGTGGCGGGATAACTGCCCGATATGGAACTGAGCCCGACAACACCAGCATCTGAGTCAGCGATCGCTTGGACGGCGGACGAGTAAAACCGGCTGGAACAACCGCCGGCTTGCTTCCACAGGCAATCGAGGTCGAACACCTGAGTGGGAATCTGCTGACGGACCAGGGAAGCGAGTGTGAGGATGCCAACAGACGGTTCTATGTCCGCAACCCGAGATTGGCCGCGACCATTCACGGCTCCCATCGCGGTGACCAAACTCAGGCGTTGCTTGATCACTTCTGCCGTTTCCGAAGAGCGGACAGCTTCACGTCATCGAGAGACATCCCGATCTTGGCGGAATTCATCTCCAACCTATCGAGAATGCTGTTGACAGCGTTCAGACTGTCCTCTAGCGTCTTCTTGTCTTCTTTGCTCAACTCAGGCAACTTGCCAACCAACTTATATGTTTTAGCCATGTCTCATTCCGTACTGTGGAGTATACTTGACCTCTTGGTGTATTTCAATGTGATTCTGATCCTCGCGGCGTGTGTCCGGCTTGCAGGGCCCACAGGTTACCTTCCATCGAAGAAAGGTTGAGATAAAGGAAATCGGCGCCTGCCGACAAGCCAATTGCGGTACGCGACAGCATGAAAGGTGTGAGGTGAATGACATGGAAATGCTTGATGGCCCGCGCCTCACCTTGAGGGCGCAAAGTCCGCGGGTCGATCTCCTGTCGCCAGATGCAGTGGAACCCGTCTTTTCGGGAGGAATAGAACAGCGCCAAGCCATCGTTCGACCAAGTTGGCTTGTCCGCCCAGAAATCTGCTGCGGTCAGCGGAATCCAAGATTTCGCGTCACCGGCAGCAGTGAATCGTGCCAGATAGATGCGGGACAAGACTCCGTTTTCCCGGCTCGTAAATGCCAGAAGACGACCGTCAGGCGACGCCGCGACCTCGCGAACTTTGGGGCTCGAAATCAGTCGACTAGTGGTTCCCCGGGCCAGGTCGAGGAGTTCGACTACGCTGCCGGAAGCCGTCCCGGCCCGGAGAAAGATTAGTTTCGAATCGTCAGGCGTCCAGGAGAGCAGTTCGCCACAGTCGTGACAAACAATCGAATCCTCACTCTTGCCTGCCTTCAGCAGGTGAATGGCAGCCCCATGCGACCAAGCCAGCATTCGGCCGTTCGAAGACACCACGGGCTCTACGATTTGGTTGGCGACAATTTGGTGTTCGGCGCCGGTTGCAAGGTCCCTCCACAAGACGTTGCGGCTTTCACCGATTCGCCGCGCGTAGACCAGCGTGGCGCCAGTCCTCGAAACCGTGGGCTTTGAGTCGATGGAGTCGCCCGTAGTAACCTGCTGTAATTCGCCGGTCCCGAGCGAAATCCGCCAGACGTTCGCGCGGGTGCGCCAGTTCGAGTACACAATCCTGCCGTCCGGAAGGAGGGCAGGGGAAACCTCGAACTCTGCCCCGGTGGTAACTCGAAGGGGACCACCGGTGACTCGAAAGCCGTTCTGCGAAAGTGGCAGACTCCAAAGGTTGGTGCTATGCCCAGAGCGGGCCGAAAAGATGACCAGCCCATCGCGCCATGCCGCGGAACTCTCCTGCACCGTCACTCCCGCATTCTTCAGCATTTGTTGGGCTGTCGTGTGAAACACCGTCCCATCGGCAAGATTGACGACCCACCAATCGGAACCATCCTGGGACTGGCTGGCGCTCTTCTCGCCTCGGAACAGAATATGCTGGCCGTCGGCCGACCACTCGGGGTAACGTGCATCGGCAAACTCAGGAGCCAGTTGCCGGGGGGGGCCGCCCGTGATTGGGACCATCCAAATCCGCCCGGAGGTGGTGGTAGCCGTCGCGCCGGTCCAGTAGGCAATCGACTTGCTATCGGGCGAGAATCGGGGCTTCTGTCCCCACCGGGCCACAGGTACAGGCCTGCCTTGCGGGAAGCCCCTCAACTGAATCGTGTCGTCACCTTCGGAACGGTATGCGATCCATTTTCCGTCGGGCGAAATGACCGGCGAATTCTCGTGACCGGGCTCGTCCGTCAATTGTCTGGTTTCACCAGTATCGAGACGCTGCATCCAGATGTTCGCATCGCCGCGTTCACCGCGATCGGAACTGTAAAGGAGCGTTTTGCCATCGGTCGAAACCGCGGGGTCGGTTGTCAGGCCGGAGTCGAAAGTCAATTTGGTCGTGACAGCCTGCGGCCCAGGCTGTGGGGCGAGTGGCCTTCCGAGCCACATAAAGGTGCCAGCGGCCGCTGCGCAGAAAGTCAGGCCGGCAATCGACAACCAGCGCGGCGGCGCGCGCCGCCGGTCCTCCATCGCCGCAATTACTTCGGAGACACTCTGCGGGCGCTTCTCGGGGTCGTTTTCAAAGCACCGTAAGATGACCTTATCCCAAGCGGGCGGGATGTTGGCGACCAGCGACCGCGGCGAAACCAACGGGTGATTTCTTCCCGTGAGCATTTCAAATACGGTCACGCCAAAGGCATACACATCGCTGCGCACGCTCATCGTCCTGCCGGCGAATTGTTCGGGTGACATATATGCCGGAGTACCCATCACCACGCCAGTCTGGGTGCGGCGCCCTAGCCCGGCATCAAGGCTGAATGCCAGTCCAAAGTCCATGATCACCACGCGGCCGTCATTGCACAGAAAGACATTGCCAGGCTTGAGATCTCGATGCACGATCCCCAACCGATGTGCTTCCGTCAAGCCCGCGGCAACCTGTTTCGCGATGGGGAGTGCGCGGCTGCAGCTCAAGGGGCCGCCCGATTCCAGACGGCGGGACAGCGTTTCTCCCTTCAGTAACTCCATCGTGAAAAACACTACGGGAGTTCCAGCAGATGTCTTGTCGTTCCAAAGCTCATTCACGCGACACACATTTGCGTGGGTAATATGACGGGAAAGTTGCAGTTCGCGGCGCAGTCGTTCTATTAAGGCTGGGTCAGCCGCAATTTCTGGCCGTAGCGTTTTCAGCGCCAGGTTTTCTGAAGCCGTCAGGTCTTCCACCTCGAAGACCTCTCCCATGCCGCCGCCGCCCAGCAACCTGACGACACGAAATCGACCGGCCAGAACGTCTCCATCGGTGAATCCTCGATCGCGGCACCGGTTCTCGGAGATTCCTTGCAGAAAGCCGTCTGCTTGCGCATGGTCCGCGAGGAAACCGAGGATCTCCTTGCAGAGCGACTCTTCTTCCGAACATGCCTGCCGCACCCAGGCGACTCTTTCCTCCGCAGGAAGTTGCAACGCTTCGAAGAAAATGCTTTTCGCCTCAACCCAGCGCTGGTTTGGTGTGCGACGCGACTGCCCCGATCCTTCCTGCATGAAAGTACCGAACTCAGCTCCGATTGGCCTTCATTTGACCATAAAGCCAGGCGCGCGCTATCTCCCAGTCCCGTCTCACGGTCCTGGTAGTAATCTTGAGTGCTTCGGCTACCTCATCCTCATTCATTCCCGCGAAGAACCTCAGCTCCACTATCAGGCACAGACGTGCGTCCTTATCTTTCAGTTTGTCAAGCAGTTGATCCAACGCGAGCACGTCGTCGAGGGCGAGCATTTTCCAAGACTCCGGCACCTCGCCTAAGTCCGACATTGCCACACATATCTGCTCGCCGCCCCTCTTCCGCGCCTGTTTATTCCGCGCGTAATCGGTCAGAATCTGGCGCATGATCTTGGCTGCCGACCGGAAGAGATGCTCACGGTCCTTCCACCCGCCGCCCTGCTGCAACAACCGAATGCACGCTTCATGGGCGAGGGCTGTAGGTTGAAGCGTGTGATTGGGCCTTTCGTTGCGCATTTGGCCGGCGGCAAGTCGTTTCAGCTCTTTATAGATGGCCGCAACCAAACGATCCCGCGTGGAGCTATCTCCATCGCCGAGCTGAGCCAAAATAGCGGTAATCTCCTCCGTGGTCTTCACACAAGGGTCCCGAAGCGAAACCGGCTGGAATCAAACCCCTACATTCTAGGTGATTTGTGAAGTGAAATCAAAAATGTTACCGGACGAGGAAGCGGGGAGGCTTCGACGGGACGCTTAGACCCAGACTAGCCAGAGGAGGCCGCGCGAACGGGTCCGGCGACTTCTCTAAATCAAATTCGGTGGATGGGCAGGTGGATCGTATCGCAAGAACCTTCAACGGACAGAATACCCATTCTGATGGCAGCCGACAGAATCGTCGCCCCGGTCTTCGGCGAGACCAGCGGCGACCAGAGTCGCAGCAAGTCATCGCATTCTATCGACCCGCGGATTAACTGGATCAGCGGGGCTAAGCACACGCCCTGCAGAAAGACGACGGGTTCTTGGCCATCGGGCCATACGATTCCAGCGGCGGACGAGACGAAGGTCCCTTCTATGATGGGTACACGCTGGAAGCCGATAGAGGGGTTGACGCGAACCACCGTCTGAGCCGTCAGCGCCACTGGCGGCCGGCGGGTCGTCTCGGCTTCCCCCGGATTGGCCACAACCGCCCGCCTGGACCAGAAAGGTGTCTGATATACCGAAGCGGCATCGCTATAAAGACGAGTCGCCGCCGCCTTGTGAAACGTCACCGAACGACGATGTCGTTGGAGGTAGAAGTCCCTCGCCAAAGCGCCGTCCGCGGGCCGGTCCAGTAGTGTGTGAATGACGGCGGCGGCGTGTAACGCGGAGCCAATGGCAGTCTGCACGCCCTGAGAGGACAACGGGTCTATGGTAAAGGCGGCATCGCCCGTTTTCAATATGTTGTTGCGGATCGGCGAATCATCCGCAAAACACGTCGCATCGCAAAGCCTGACTGCATCGACAAGCGTACCCATCAGACAACCGCCCAGGAGTTCTGAAGTACTAATCAGGCGGCGATAGAAAGAGTCCGTCGAGCCGGACCGATCCACGCCTTTCCGGTAACTACTGCGTTCCAGAAATGCTGCTGCATTGAAGAGGCCGTTCGGCAAGGGCGCGCCCCAAAACCATCCCGATGGACCGGCTTCCACTCGCGTTTCCGCGCCTTCGATCCCAGAATTCCTCCAGTATGCGTAAAGCGCGAGCATGGGAGGGCCGGATGCCGTTTTCCGGCCTCCGAGAAGCGATGCCCGGCCGGTCGCGTCGACCAGAAAATCGCAATCGATGCGGAACAGGTTGCCGTCACTCCGCAAAACGACTGTCGACTGTTCTTCTGACTTCAGGTCGATTTCCAGCACCTTGGCGGGTTGAAAGATCCTCACGCCAGCCTCTCTGACGCCATTTAACAGCACGCTGTCAAATCGCGACCGATCCACCTGAAAGCCGGGCTCCCCGGCGGTGGCCCGCCACTCGGCGGTTCGTGCCCAGCGCACCAAAGCCGTCGTGGTCCGGAGGAAGCTTGCCTCCTCGACCTCGCGCCGGAGTTCGAGGACCTCGAGCAAGGGAAGAACTTCTCCCACCAGGGATTCACCAACGTGAGCGCGCGGGAAGGCGGTCTTCTCTACCAGCACCACCGAATGCCCAATCATGGCCAGCCTGCGTGCCGCGGACGCTCCGGCCGGGCCGCCGCCCAGCACGCAGACCTGGCAATGCAGCTGTTCCATGGCGCCAGAACTTAGTCAGCGGATGGCAAGGAACCAAACCAGCTCGGGCACTCGGACTGCAGCCGGAAGAAGGTTTCCAAACAATAGTGCAGCCAGCCGCGGATGTAATCGCAAGCCGAGCGGCCGCGGTGGATCACTTCGTGGTGACATCCGCCCCCACACAGATATCGCGCCCAACAACTTTGGCAGGGTTCCTGCCGGTGAACATGACGTGCGGATAGCCAGGCGGCCTGCAGTTGGCGATCGACACCCCAATCCAGGCTTCCCATCGCGCCTGCTGCGTCGCCGACGAAGCGATGGCACGCTGCGAGATCTCCGTCGGCGGAAACGCCAAAATATCCGGCCCCGGCGCCGCAGGGATAGGGCCGATGGGTTCCTCGATGAATTTCGCGCAAGGCGGTTACGAGATTGGAAAACGGGTAGCGTTCGCCCACCAGGAGTCGCCGTGCGAACTCACCGCCGCACTCGATCATTTGCGCGAGCATCGTTTCCCAATGGCCGGCGCCCATTTCGTTCTGCCCGTTAACGGCATTCAGCAAAGGCGAAAAGCCCACGCTGTGAAACCCCATGGCAATGAACTCGTCCAGAGTCTTGCGCAGGTGCAAGTTGGCGGGCGTCACGGTGACCCGCGCGGAGACTTGCATGCGCTGCTGCAACCGCAGCAATGGCCGAACATTTGCAACGATCCGGTCGAAACTGCCGGCGCCGCCCTTGTAAGGCCGCAGCGCATTATGACTCTCTTGGGGCCCGTCGAGACTCACGGTCACGGCGAAACCGTGGAGTTCGAAAAAATCTCCATCGTCCGGTGTGAGCAGGGTTCCGTTGGTGGTAATGGAGAAGGTGAGATGCACGCCGCGGGCGGCCGCGATCTCGGCGGCCCGCTCGGTAGCCTGCCGTAACACCGGACGGTTGATGAGGGGCTCGCCTCCGAGAAAGGCGAGGTTCACGCGCTCCCCCGCCTGCGCTTCCGAGAAGAGCAACTCCACGGCGCGCAGAGCCACATCGGCGGACATGCTCTTCGCCGAGCCTCCGAAATCACCTTGGTGCGCGTAACAATACGAGCATCCGAGGTTGCACGCCTGGGCCACGGCTAAGGAGAGGGCCCGGACCGGCGGCGTGTTGGGAACGTCATCGCAACCACCGGGCTCTCCGGAAAGACCGAGGTCATTTAGAAACTGTGCGATGGCGGATTCGCCATTCGGGATGTTAGTAAGGCGGGCGAGTTGCGAGAACGAATCGGAATCTAACTCAAATAATTTGCTGCCTTCCACCACCAGCATCGCGCCGGTGTCGGCCCCGGGAATCAGGTGGACGAGTTGCGAGGCGGGTGCTCCGGCGCGCAGAATCCGGTTTGTGTGGGAAGACGCCTCTACCGCCAGCGGAGTGCTCACTCTGCCTCGCTTTCCCGTGCGAGCTCTTCAGGGGCGTCCTTACCCGCAATCTGGAAGCGCAAATATTTCTCCCACGAGGCAAACAGCTCGTCATATGTTATCAGACGGGAATCCTGCCGGTCGTCGAGAAGGTATTGGCCTGTTCGCTTCTTCTGCATCCAGTTGTCACCGCGGCTGGCGCCATCGTCGGCGGGCACGACGTTTACGTAATCCGGCCGGCTGGCAGCCCAATAGTAGCAGGCGCATTCCCGGTAATCGTTCTGCCAGGGAGAGCAGAGGCCCTGCGACAGTTCGCCGGGCTGAACAAGCTCCTCGCCGATGACCGCGGTCTCGCCCGCCACCTCGCTCACCTGGAATATGCGGCGCACCTCCAGGTCTTTAGTCAAGAACTCCTTCGTATCCTGCGGCAATACCTCGGCAACCGATTTCTCTTTGGTGAAATCGCAGGGCACTCGGTGGCCTTGCTTTTGAAGGATCTTCGCAATGGTGTTCGACCACTCCATGAAAGCCACCGGATTGGCTCCCGCGCTCGCCAAAGGAACGGAGGCTCGCCCGGGGATCACCGGCCCGAAAACCTTGGTGGAAACATCGTGTCCGTCGATTCGGAGCAGCCGATGTCCAACCAGTTCATTCCGCAAATCCGCGGTGTCGGCATCGATCACATAATTGTTGTTTTCGACGAGAACGATGCCCACGACGATCCGGCGCCAAATGGCCCGAAAGTCGAACTCCAGCCCTGGAAAGCAATTCGAAATAGCAGAAGATGGCAACGTGTTGGGCGGGTTTCCCCGGGCCCGATAGCGAAGTTGAGCGGTTCGATTGAGCGGCTGCAGCTTACTCATTGGTTTCCTCCTTTGGCGGGAATGGGCCTTTGGCCGCGGCTTGGCGTATCATGTCGATCTGGCGGCGAGTCAGGGCGAGGTAACGGCCGTCGGCGCCACGCATCATCGCCGGCATCTTGCGGCGGCCCTTGTCCGAAAGATCGCCAATTTCCTCCGGTTGACGGAGCAGATCGAGAAACCACGGCCGGGTGCCGCTCCGCAGCGCGGCAAATACTCCCTGATGAAGTGCCAGGATGGCAAGATTGTCCACCAGTGTAGGTGCCATAATCGGCGCAAACAGGCGGGACGTATCGTTGGAATCCTGCGAGGGCATCATACTCGCGACGGCCGTGCGTCCGTGGATGGTATTGCCGTTCATGACCGCGGTGTTTAGCAGGCGGACAGTCTCGAAGGCCCGGCGCAGGATGTCTTCTGCTTCATCCAGGGTCGCCTCCGCTGGTTGGACCTCCGGTCCAAAGGCAGCCTGCTCCAACTCGTCGGCGGTGGTTCGAATAGGGAGGCCGTCGGGCGCAAAAGCCGGCGGTCCTGCTCCAAAACGCGCAAACGCCGAGAGCTTTTTTCCACCGACCGTCAACTCTACTTTGACCACTCCGTCACATTCGTCGTCCAGGTATCCCCAGCTCTGTTGATTCTGCTTCGCGTTGGAGAAGCCGGCGTAGATCTGGCCCGGATTGGTGTCGGTGGGCAGACCGGGATCCACATAGTCGCGCCACGTTCCCCGCCCCGGACCGCTATCGTAGATCACCCTATCCGGCGTCATCACCGGATCTTTCTCTTCGACGATGGCGCCGCTCAGGTCCAATTTTTTCCTCATCAGGCTCGAGCCGTATATTTTGCCAGCGGCCGGCGTAAAGCGCAGGCGAATTTCTGGAAAGTTGGCATTCGGTTTGATATAGCGAACCGAGCCGAAAGGAAGGGTGGTTTGCGCCGAAAGGAAATGAGGGCACCGGCCGTTGAGCGCGTGGGATTGGTGATCGGAAATGGAATCGCATTCGGCATAGACGCGGTCGTTGACGTCGCCGGTGCGCCGAAAGACCTTCAGGTTTCCAGCCTTAACCGACCACTTCACATCCGCCGCGGTGAGGCCATATTCCTCCAGGAGCGCCAAGTCTAGAGGTTGGAGCTCGTCTTTGCCGATGCGGGCGAAGACTTCGAAGAAGGGCGCCACGGGCCGAATCCGGTCGCCGTCCCGAAACACGATTCGATCCGGTACGGGAGCCTTGGAAATTTCACCGCTCGCCGGGTCGACGATGAGAGTTTCCGCCGGGACGATCTGGCGGAAGCCGAGAGGATCCTTGGGCGCTTCCAGGTCGTAGTTCTCCAGCGGCGTCGCCGACGAGCCAAGGCGGGCGATCGCCAACGGAGGCAGAATGCGAAGTTCGGTAATCATAACGCTATACTCCTTCGGCGGGGTAAAACGTCTGCTCTTTCGGGTGGCGATTCGAGCAACGCCGCAAGCTCGCGCCGGGCTTGCCGATCCGCGCTCCCCAGGGCGACGGCATAATCGGAGCGCGTGGATTTCGGCATTTTGCCAAGCTGCTCCAGTATGACCGCCGCGGCATCGATCAGGTCGATGTGCACACGCCAGCAGTCGGCTTCGTCTGTAGGCAACGTCGCGGTATACGGAATCTGGAACGCAGGGCCCGCTCTTTCGGCGCCACCATCATCTTTGAGCGGCAGTTGCACCAGGATGCCGGCGGTGCTTCGTAGATTGTACATTTCGACAAAAGTTCGATTGATAACCATGCCGCGCGGACTGGCCGCGCCGGTTTCCATGAGTATCGCCGACAAGCGGAAGGAATGAGCCAAGTAGGCGAGCAGCATCCGGTAGCGGATATTGAATAACGTGCTCCACAGCGCCGCCTCCGGATGTTCGATCGTCGGGCCGGCCGCGGAATTCCCGATTCCAGGCGACTGGGGATTTGTGGGCACCTGCCAGGTGGGCGCCCAAGTCGCGTCGTCCTCCGGGAACTGCCGAAAAATCCCGAGAAAGCGAGATCG
>JADMIO011127036.1_pt1 | contig 12329 bp, 13 predicted proteins | sample 8958161 | NCBI WGS metagenome assembly JADMIO01 (sample SAMN16585339, study PRJNA669376) | soil metagenome | isolation source: Crop rotation soil | place: USA: Cullars Rotation, Alabama | collected 2011 | reverse complement strand
CCCTGAGTCTAATCATTGACTGTAATATATATTACTAATGCTTGCAACTATCTGATGTCCCCAATGTTTGGCATCCACAGAGCATTGCTTAACAAAAAAAGACCATCGGAGCGAATTCGTGTTTGGTGCGGGCGATGAGACTCTAACTCACGGCCTCTTCCTTGGCAAGGAAGCGCTCTAAACAACTGAGCTACGCCCGCTCGTCGGAGTCGACGTGCCGGCTTCCGTAAGTCTAGTTTAACTAACTTACTTTCAGCCTCAGGTCGCCTCCTCCTCTCAAAAACGCAACTCGCTGCAGATCTTGCGTTTTTGTTAATAAGAACAGGGGTAATTATAGCAAAAAACAAAATGCATTAAAATTCGCTTAGCCTTCGTTGTGGTCGATAGTCTACAGAACTATAATTAGTTGTATGACGGATGTGCATGTACTCCGTGTTTTTACTGACTCAAACGGTAAATTTGGCGACAAGGCCACCGTTATTATTGACGAGGAGAAGCACCTTTCCGCCAGCAAACGACAAGTTCTAACCAAGCAACTAAATACTGTAGAGACGGTATTTATCAATGACTTGGGCGATGCTGACATCAGTATTATGCATACTCAAGGCGAAGTAGATTTTGCGGGTACTCCCGCTCTTGCAGTGGCGTGGGTGCTCACTAAACTGAATGGTAAACCTATTAAAAGTATGAAAAGTAGAGGTAGAGAGATTGTTGTCTCACAAAGCAACGGCCTAACATGGGTGAGGACAAAGCTGTCTACCATGCCGCCATGGCATCATAAGCGACTAGAGAGTGTGGAAGCGGTTGAACGTATTAAAGTTGAGGAAACGGAAGAATGGGAGCATACCATGGTCTGGGCTTGGGTTGATGAAACAAAAGGTCTAGTGCGTGCTCGTACATTTGCCGCTGACTGGGACATTCCAGAAGCTCAAGGAAATGGTTCGGGATCAATGATGTTGGCTGCGATAGTGAATAAAGCGATTGAAATTAAACATGGGAAAGGTTCAGTTATTTTCGCAAAGCCAGCACCTAACGACTGTGCAGAAATTGGTGGGCGTGTTGCAGAAGAACCCAGTATTAGCGTGTAACTCTCAGCTCTCACTTACTCATTACATACTCTCGATACGATATCTTTCTGCCTTCCAAGAACCGTAGCCTTGATACTTCCTCATTCGCAGCATAAATCCGGGCAATTATTAGAAAATATGTTCAGGAACAAACTCAACAAATTGCGTAATTATTATATTTATGTTATTATATAATTATGGAATTTGGTAGGGCTTTGCAGTTTGGCCGGCCTGCGTTGGTAGATAGCGAGGGCAATGTTTATGGTTTAAGAGAGGATGGTTTCATTAACTTTGGTGATGTTGCCCTAAACCTTCTTGGACAACAATGTCAATATGCCAGTAGATATATTGACCCGTCGTTCCACAACCATCCCGAAGAGTCTCGGCGCAAACCCAATTTAGCGGTTGGTTTAAGAGTAGATACTGATTCAACTGGTGGCAATTATCACGAGTTCGGTATACACCCAGATGATGTAGACGAGTTCGTAGCACGTTACAATGCCTATCAGAGCTATCGCACCGGCAGAAGGTTGGATGAAAACGGAAAGCTACAAGAAATTGATGAACCAGAAAGACAGCGTCTAGAATCATACCTTAGAGAAGTCGGTGCGATTTCGTAAAACCTGGTCCGGCAAAGCCAGCACCTAACGACTGTGCAGAAATTGGTGGGCGTGTGGTAGAAGAACCGAGTATTAGCGTGTAACTCTCAGCTCTCTTGCTTAGATAACAAATACTCTTGATACAGCTCTGGCTTTTTATTGAGAATAACCTTACAGACTAAAAAGATCTTTTGTTAAATAATAATAGTATGGCTGATGGAATTTGTGATATCGATAACCGACGGCCGGCTACTCACACAGTGAGGGTTAGCCGTAATGGCCGCGAAACTACCTTAGAGTTGTGCGATACCCACTACAACCAGCTGCGTTCTCAGCAAGCCCAAACCTCTCCTTTTGAGTCTTTATTTTCGGGCAGCGGCTTCGGTGATTTTTTTGGCGATGATTTTCCCAGCTTCGCGTCCCAGTTAGGTACTCCCCTACCGCGCGAACGGGAAGCTACCAATATAGAAGAGTTTATTTCCGAAAATACCAAAGAAATTATCCAGCAAGCGGCCGAAACCGCCGTTAAGTTTGGCCGCCGGGAAGTAGATACCGAACATCTTCTATACGCGCTGGCGGACAGTGATGTCGTGCAGGAAATCTTTAAGCAGTTTAAGCTGAAAAACGAGGATATAAAGGGCTACATCGAAGCCAATGCTCCCAAAGGCGACCAAAAATCTACGGATGACGAAAAAATCGAAGTAACGGTTTCACCGCGAGTAAAACAGGTGCTGGAACAGGCCTTTGCTAGTTCAAAACAACTAGGGCACAGCTATATCGGTCCCGAGCATCTGCTCATTGGCCTGCTGCAAGAAGACGAGGGAATGGCCGGCGACATTTTACGCAAATATGGTTTAACTCCAGAGAACCTGCGCCAAAAAATCGTTAAAGTTGTCGGCAAGGGTGCTGAGGAGGGCCGCGTCGAAACGCAATCAACCACCCCTCAACTGGATAAATATTCCCGCGACCTTTCCGAGCTCGCCCGCCAGGGTAAGCTTGACCCGGTAATTGGCCGCTCTAAGGAAATTGAGACAACAATCGAGATACTGGCCCGCCGCACTAAAAATAATCCGGTCTTGATTGGCGAGCCGGGTGTCGGCAAAACAGCCATCGTCGAAGGCTTGGCGCAGCGGATTAACAGCGGCCGGGTGCCCCAGGTTTTACAGGACAAGCGAGTAGTCGAGGTTAATTTGAACGCCATGGTCGCCGGCAGCAAATACCGAGGTGAGTTCGAGGAACGAATTAAAGCCGTGCTGGACGAAATCATTGCCCACCAAGACGAACTGATTATTTTTGTTGATGAACTTCACACCGTAGTCGGTGCTGGCCAAGGCGGCGGCGAAGGCGGCCTTGATGTTAGCAATGTGATTAAACCCAGTTTAGCCCGCGGCGAGCTTCACTTAATTGGCGCGACGACGCTTAATGAGTATCAAAAATATATCGAGAGAGACGCCGCTTTGGAGCGCCGCTTCCAGCCGGTGCTAATACCCGAGCCTACGGTAGAGCAAACCATCGAGATACTGCGCGGCCTGCGCGACAAGTACGAGGCCCACCACAAAGTTAAAATCACCGACGAAGCAATTGTCGCGGCCTCCGAACTGTCAGACCGCTATATCGCCAACCGTTTTTTGCCCGATAAAGCCATAGATTTAATTGACCAGGCAGCCTCGCGGGTGCGTATTGGCGCCGATACGCTCGACCAGGAGCTGGCCGAACTGGACGATGACATTCGGCGCTTAAAACGAGAGCGCGAGTATGCCGTCAACCACAAACAAATGGATAAAGCCAAGGATCTGGAAAAACGCATCAAAAAATTCGAGGATAAAAAGGATGCTTCAACCGGCCGCTGGCAGACCAAACGCGGTGTGACCTCTAAATCCGTTTTAGTGGAGCATATCGCCCAGGTGGTTTCAGCCATTACCGGCATCCCCGTAGCCGAACTGACCCAGGAAGAAAAAGAAAAATTATTAAAGCTAGAGCAGCGCTTACACGAACGCGTTATTGGCCAAAACGAAGCCGTCGAAGCCGTAGCCGATGCTGTGAGGATGTCTCGGGCCGGCCTGACCGAAGGCAGCCGGCCAATCGCCACGCTGATGTTTCTGGGGCCAACCGGCGTTGGCAAAACGGAACTGGCTAAAGCCTTGGCCTACACGGTCTTTGGCGATGAAGACGCCATGATCAGGATTGATATGAGCGAATACATGGAAAGGCACAGCGTCGCCCGTTTAATCGGCGCGCCGCCAGGCTATGTCGGCTACGACGAAGGCGGCCAGTTGACCGAGCGCGTCCGGCGCAAACCGTATAGCGTCCTGCTGCTGGATGAGATCGAAAAAGCCCATCCCGATGTCCATAATATTTTGCTGCAGGTTTTTGACGACGGCCGCTTAACCGATGGCAAAGGGCGCGTTATAGATTTTACCAACACAATAATCATCGCCACCTCCAACGTCGGCGCGAACATAATCCACCAAAATTTAACGCTTACAAAAGCCCAGCGAAAGTCGTATAGCCAGCTTAAAGAAGAGCTAATGGTAGTCTTGCGCCAGCATTTCCGGCCCGAGTTTTTAAACCGCATAGACGAGGTAATTATCTTTGAAGCATTAGATAGAGAGCAAATCGAACAGATAGTAAATTTGCAGTTGGAAAGGGTTAAGCGGACAGCCCGTGGCCAAGGCATAGAAATTACCTTTGAAAATTCGGTGGTTAAACACTTGGCCCAAACCGGCTATTTGCCGGAGTATGGTGCTCGCGAGTTAAACCGCCAAATTAAGAGTGAGATAGAAAATCGCCTGGCCAAAGAAATCCTCAAAGGCACAATTAGCGAAGGCAGCATAATTGTAGTTACATACGACCTTAAAAAAGGCATCCAATTCAGCCCCGTCAAACTAAAAGCTTCACAGAAGAGATAACCAGCAGCCGCGCGGAGGCGAGGCGTTTTCTTGCTTGAAATGAAGGATAGGCCTGAGAAAACCTAACTCTGCCTTCCAAAAATCCTAACTTCCTTATCACTACGCCACAGTGAAACCTTAATTGTTACTTTTTAAGAAATTATAGATTTTTATCAATGTTTTCTCTCGTTCTGTTTTATTGAGCTCATGCTCCCAAACACGAAGAATCTCCCATCCTTGCGACTTTAACTCGTTCCTGTATCTTCTGTCCCGTTTTACATTGCGGATTATTTTTTGAACCCAGTACATAGGTAATTTATCTTTTCGTTTCTCTAATGTATAACCGTGCCAGAACTCACCGTCTATAAAAACAGCCTTTTTCTTTCGAGGTAGTGCTATATCGGGGGCACCAACAACCCGCGCATAGTGCTTTTGGAAATACACACCCCTGTTCCTTAGATATCGATAGACAATAACCTCTGGTTTTGTATTTTTGCCCCGGATTTTAGACATTATTTGGCTTCTAACTTCAGGTGCAAACTTATCAGACATACAATGATTGTATCTAAAATGGTAGACTCCATTTAATGAATGAGGCTACTAAAAAAGAAATTTTAGAGCGCGCCAAGGAATGGATGAGGCATGATCTAATACCTGCACATAAACGCAACACGCTAAAACTAATCAATTTAAATGAGTTCAAGATTAACCCCTTTATTTGGCCTTATCTTGCATATTTTCTAGAAGGCAATAAAGACTACCGCAGCCTTGCCAAAGTCCTTGTTTATCCTCGAGTGTTAGGTTCCTCGATCACCACATCGTTTGGCCAACGGGGTCAACGTAAATTGATCACAGATCTTTTTAGAGGAGCTGCATCGGGATCCGGTATTCCGGGTATTGACATTGAATTTGTAGATAAAACGGATAATAGACGCAAGTATGCTCAAGTAAAGGCTGGACCCAATGTAGTTAACAGGGGAGACGTCGGCACCGTTAGTAGAGAATTTGATGCATTAAAAAATAAAGCTAGACTCGATGGGCTTGATTTAAGAACAACGGATATGATGTTTTGTTTACTTTACGGGGAAGAAGGTCAGAAAAACACCTTCGTTAAAGAAATAGAAAAGGACTATGTGGTATCAATGGGTCAAGATTTTTGGCATCGGTTTACAGGAGACCCTAATTTTTACAAAGATTTAGTGATTGCATTTGAGGAAGTGGCGGTTGAGGTCAATATGAAAGAGGACGTTGAGAAAGTAATCGATAAATTAGCAGAAGAGATAAGAAAAGAATACGGCGGCTTAGTTAGCTAAAAAGCTGTGTATAACCGTTGCACTATGCAATGGTTATAATTAAATTAATAATAATGAGAGGGTATTTAACTATTGCCGATGCAGCAAAAGAAATGGGTGTTTCTAATGACACCATAAGAAGATGGGAGAAGAAAGGCTTAATAAAAGCTACAAGAAACGAGCATAATTATCGAGTTTTCAATATAAAAGAAATTCGAAGACTACATGCAAAGGTTACTGGAACCGCTAAAGGTAAAAACCACTATAAGATACTGAAGACAAAATTTCCATCATCGTACACTTCGATTGATTTGTTTGCGGGAGCTGGTGGTACAGCATTAGGTTTAGAAAATGCAGGTTTTGAGCATGTGATGCTTAATGAGTTTGATAGGGATGCAGCAGCAACACTTAGGATAAACCGTCCTGAGTGGAATGTAATAGAAGATGACATAGCTAAAGTCGACTTTACGCCGTATAAAGGCAAAGTGGATTTAATTGAAGGAGGCTTTCCTTGCCAGGCTTTTAGTTATGCTGGAAGAAAAATGGGCTTTGAAGATACCAGGGGTACTTTATTTTATCAATTCGCTAGAGCTGTAAAAGAAGTAGAGCCAAAAATAGTAGTAGGCGAAAACGTTCGCGGCCTATTAACTCATGACGGGGGGAGAACTCTTCAAACAATGGTAAGCATTCTTCAAGAGCTAGGCTACAAAGTGGCAGTAAAAATACTCCGATCCCAATACTTGGATGTACCACAGAAAAGAGAAAGGCTTTTAATTTTTGGTATCAGAAATGATATTGGGGTTCCTATCTTATTTCCACGCGAGAAAGACTACACAATTTCCTTACGTGAAGCATTTAAAAACTGCCCCTCCTCTCCAGGGCAGGAATACTCTGACTACAAGAAAAGAATTATGTTGTTGGTGCCCCCTGGAGGATACTGGAAGGATTTGCCTTTAAAGATCCAGAAGGAGTACATGAAAGCAAGTTTTAATATGGGAGGTGGCAAGACGGGTATGGCTCGCCGTCTATCTTGGGATGAGCCTAGTCTAACGCTTACATGCAATCCTGCGCAAAAGCAAACAGAAAGATGCCATCCCAGTGAAACGCGCCCATTAACAGTAAATGAATACGCACGGATACAAACCTTCCCGGATGAATGGCTATTCACAGGTTCAATAACATCCAAGTATAAACAGATAGGTAACGCTGTACCCGTAAATCTTGGTTATCATATAGGTACGGCTGTACGAACGATGCTCGATTATTATCATTCCACCCAACAGTTTGAAGTATTTGAACCAGAAGAGAGATCTGCGGCACAACTACAGTTAGTAGGGATTTGAGTAACCCCAGGTACTCGCTTCAATATGCTGACTGAACAGACTAAGCAGGGGGTGGTTTTGCTTATATTTTTGTATGATTTTTCGATAAGTTTTTCTAACAGTAGCTACGGAGCTGCAGCTGCTATTATTAATCTATGACGACCATCAATCCTTACATTAACTTCAACGGTAATGCCGAAGAAGCCTTCAATTTTTACAAATCTGTGTTTGGCGGTGAATTCGGCAAGATTATCCGCTTCAAAGATTTAAAAGGCCCTAACTTCCACGTGTCAGAAAACGAAGCCGATAAAATCATGCGGATTGTTTTGCCAATCGGTGGAAATGTTTTAATAGCCAATGATGTTCCATCAATGATGGGCAAGGTAAATGAAAATGAAAACCGGTCCAAGATAGCAATCAGCGCAGAAACTAAAGAAGAGGCCGATAAGCTATTCAACGGTCTTTCAGAAGGTGGCACCGTGGAAATGCCTATGGCCAAGAGTCCTTGGGGTACCTATTTTGCTATGTTCAGAGATAAATACGGTATCGAATGGACAGTCGAATTTGACCCAAGCAGCACCTCTAAGTAAGTTAAGCTTTAACGCATAATGCCGCACCAAAGTGATCATATGCTAGCATTGGATTATGGAAAGGTATTGGGTAGGTATCGGTTTCTATGATCAGAAGAGCCGTAAGTTTTTTTTCGGGCCCACATTTGTTACCGGTTTTGTAACATTTGACCAACATTCGCTAATTTTACAAACATCTCCAGAGACTAATATAGGCTTTATTTTCCCCCGAAGATATCGTAAGCCTCGAAAATTTGTGCTTCCCTATTCAGACATTGACTCTTACGAACAAAGTTCATACATGGATATATCTATTAATCATCATAATCAATCTTGTCCGAGCTTCCTTATAATAGAAGGAAAAACGAAGGAAATTGCACAAGAGTTGCAACGGTACGGAATTAAGTCCCTCCCTGTAGGTGGAGCCAGAAAAGTCGCAACCCGCCCATGGCTTATCGTTGTTTATGTACTTTTATCAATAGCCGTAGGCTGCTGGGCTATAGCTAGGCTCACGTAATAGCTGTAGTTTTCGCACTTGTCGCACCAAGCATAAGTATCATGGCGTGGCCCAAGATTGGCACATGAGACATCAAGTTTTTGGAATATAATTAAGAGTGTAAAGCGAGGAGATTGCTATGGCAAAATATGTTGATGGATTTGTGCTGGTGGTACCCAAAAACAAAACCGCAGAGTACAAAAAAATGGCCGAAGAGGGAAGAGACATATGGATGAAACTAGGCGCGCTAGACTATTACGAATGTAGAGGCGACGACCTTAAGACTAAAGAAATGGGCGCGGACAAAGCCCGCGAATTTACAGAAATGGCTGGAGCAAAATCGGATGAAAACGTCTGGTTTTCGTTTGTGGTTTATAAATCCAAAGAGCACCGCGACGAAGTGAATAAAAAAGTAATGGCTGCAATGCAGGAGAAATATAAAGATCAAAAAAGTTTTACGATGCCCTTTGATATGAAGCGTATGGCCTATGGCGGTTTTGAAGTTGAAGTGGAGGGCTAGATGAGGAAAATAGTTGTTTTATCTTTTATTAGTCTTGATGGAGTAATGCAGGCGCCGGGCGGGCCGGAAGAAGATACCTCAAATGGTTTCAAATACGGTGGTTGGACGGTCCCATATTCTGATGAATTTTCGGGCAAGCTGATGGGCAAACAACTGAGTATGCCTTTTGACTTATTACTTGGCAGAAAAACCTATGATATATTCGCCGATTATTGGCCAAAGCATCCGGAAATTGAGGTTGTAGCCGGCCCATTCAACAAATGCACGAAATACGTTGTTTCGCACGGCTCACCAAAATTGTCCTGGAAAAACTCCGTGCTCATTAATAGTGATGTGGCTGCAAAATTAAAAAAACTAAAGTCCGAGGACGGCCCCATGCTGCAAGTTCACGGCAGCGGTAACATGATACAAACTCTACTTAAGAACGATTTAGTTGACGAACTATGGCTAAAAATCTACCCCATACTGCTCGGCAAAGGCAAGCGGCTGTTTGCAGACGGTGCAATGCCGGCAGCCTTTGAGCTGACGGAGTCAAAAACTACGCCCACCGGCGTTATCTTCGCCAATTACAAAAGAGCCGGAAAGGTTAAAACTGGTTCGTTTGCTTGATATACTGGATTTATGCAAAAAATAGCTACAAAAGTGTTTATTGGTGCTTCAGTCCTTTTTGGGATTTTGGGAGTATATATGGTTTTGACAGGAACTGATCCGGACGAGGGTAGCACCGGCTTTGATTTATTTATAACTAAGCTCTTCATGGTTACCATTTTTACCATCATGACTTCGTTTGCTTTGAGCGTCGCCGGCAAATACCTAAACGGAAAGTCTTAAGATTAAAGTTACCAGCTAAGCTGGAGGGTGCGATTTGCTCATGTTTTTGTAGGATTTTTCGATGAGTTTTTCCAGCACTTTCATGTCGACATCGGCCAGCTTATTGATATACAAACAGCCCATGCCGGTTTTATGCTTGCCTAATTTATTTAGTAAGTCTGTGTAGTCGGTAAAGCCTAACATGAGATAAAGCGCTAGGTTCTGCTTGCGCGGCGAAAAGCCGGTTAGCATCCAATCGCCTTCCTGCCGGCTTTTGGCTGATTTGTAATGATACTGGCCAAAGCCGATAATGCTCGCACCCCACATCTTGGGTTCCAGGCCGGTAATTTTTTTAAACAGCTTTAGAAGGGCAAAGCCATCCTGCTTTCTGGTCTCATCCGGCACTTTATTAATAAAGTCTTCTACGCTGGCGTCGTTAACTAAAGTTTTAATTGCAGTCATACCGCCATTTTATCAGGTAAAAGCGATGTGTATCCTACACCTCCAAAAAAAGAGCGCTGGGATATAATTCAGTCTGTGTTTCGCGAGGAAAGCACCATTGATCAGGATTTATGGGGAGTAAGTTTCTCTGTAAAGCAGTGCCGGAGTTTTGGCCTTGATACTAATTCTGTTCTGAAATGGCTTCTAAAAGCCGGCTTTAGGCGATTTAGGCTAATGAGTTATTGGGATGAACATGAAGTAGAGAAGGGAACTTTTGATTTCAGAAGTCTTGACAAGCAGATCAATATTATAGGTGAAGCTGGTGGAAATATAAGTCTTTGTCTGGGTGTTCGCCAGCCTCGGTGGCCGGAAAATCATTGGCCGCCATGGGCCCTGAAGTTGGAGCGCGAAGCCCGTAATGAAGCTATATATACATATCTGGAAACTGTTATCCGACGCTATAAAAAACATCCGGCTATTGAAGGTTATCAGCTGGAAAACGAAGCCTTATTAAAAGACTTTGGCGAAAATGTAGACATTGATCGCCAGAGACTGCGACGAGAAATGTCGCTAATTAAAAAAGTTGATCCCACAAGAGAAGTTATTTTGACCACGAGCACCTCTTGGGGGATACCATTAATCGGACCGATCCCTGATCGTGTCGGATTTAGTTTTTACCAAGTACTTTTTAATAGTCAAAAAAACAAATACACGACGTCGTTTCATAAACCATGGCTGGATAGATTAAGGGCTGGCGCGATTAGACTAATCTGGCGAAAGAAATCGTTTATACACGAACTTCAGCTAGAGCCGTGGGGACCTCGGGCGATTTGGGAGATGAGCGAAAGCGAGCAGGATAAATCGATGGGAATTGCTCAAATACGTAAAAATATAAAAATGGCTCGCTCTACCAAGCTGAAGCCAATTTATTGCTGGGGCGCCGAATGGTGGTACTGGCGCATGTTTAAGAGAAGTGATCCCAGCGTTTGGCGCGCAGTTAAGCAAGCGCTTGAGGGATGAGCTCAATTTATGAAGACTCTCGGCGTAGTCGTTATAATAATTAGTCCATGGGAAGAGCTTTAGCACGATCAGGCCACCGGGCCGGTTACTCTGAATTGCCATTGCACGGCGGTAAGGCTCCGCGCTGGCTATTTGAGCGAATGGTGTTACTGGCTCGGGAAATTCTTTTTGCACTGCGGACGGATTATTGTTCTGAGGAAATTTTACGCCGGCTGGCCGATCCGTTTTGGTTCCAAGCCTTCGGTTGCGTCTTGGGTTTTGATTGGCATTCATCTGGCTTAACAACTACGACTGGCGGGGCGCTGAAAGAAGCCGTTCGCGGACACGAAAGGGAACTGGATTTTTATGTAGCCGGCGGTAAGGGTGCGACTTCGCGCAAGACGCCGCTGGAAATTTCGAATGTTTCAACGCAACTTGGTAAAAACCCAAAAAATTTAATTCATGCCAGCAAAATCGTGGCTAAAGTTGATTCAACGGCAGTCCAAAGCGGTCATCAGTTGTATCATCATAATTTCTTTTTCACCAGTTCCGGTAAATGGGCAGTGGTTCAACAAGGTATGTCGGCGGAAACGCGGACGGCGCGCCGCTATCATTGGTTAAGCGACGACATAAAAGATTTTGTCGATGAGCCGGGCGAACTAGTTTGCGCGGATGATAGGGGTGTAAAGCTGAATTTGGTGGCTGGCGAAAGTCAATCCTCAAGAGAGGCCATTGTAGCCGTAGCTAAGCAATCGCCGGAGACAACCTTAAAAGTTTTGCGTAACTTACCTAATCTTAAATTACCCCGCCGACACCAAATTGTTGAAGCTGAAGATGTTAACCCCAAACAGATGCATAAAATTCTACTAAGCACTTATGAGAATCCGCCCAGTGACTTCGAGGATTTACTAGTTCGTCGAGGCATCGGACCAAAATCATTGCGCTCCTTAACATTGGTGGCGGAGCTCTTATATGGAGCACCAGCCAGCACCCGTGATCCGGCCAGATTTTCCTTTGCTCATGGTGGTAAGGACGGCATCCCTTACCCAGTTGATCGAGAAACTTATGATAAAACGATCGCTATTTTGCGCAGTAGCTTAAAACGATCGAAAATTAACCAAAGTGAAAAAATCCGAGCGGCCAACCGGCTGTCTCGATTTGCAGCTCCGCAACAACTTAAGCTAACCGCTAACTAGAAATTGCGGACATTTTAGCTATATCTTTTTGTTTTAGTTCGGCTGACACTAAACTAGCGGCCGAATAAACGAATGACTGGCAGGTCTGAAACCTTGGCTCTGCCGGTCGTAATGGCAACCGAAGCCGCCA
>JADMIO010792875.1_pt1 | contig 12329 bp, 14 predicted proteins | sample 8958161 | NCBI WGS metagenome assembly JADMIO01 (sample SAMN16585339, study PRJNA669376) | soil metagenome | isolation source: Crop rotation soil | place: USA: Cullars Rotation, Alabama | collected 2011 | reverse complement strand
CTTTCCGCAAGGTCGCCGAGGGCGAGTGGCGCGACTACGCGATCGACCAGCTTCGCGAGAGCGTGGTCTTCTCCGTGTTCCGGCGAACGTCGGAAATGCCGCTCTACCGCATCGTCAAGCAGCCCAAACTCGCCCGCAAGCAGGGCGCCTACAGCGTCGTCGCCGCCGGCGGACTGGTCCTCAAGCGCGGGCATGACCTCTCGCAGGTGTTGCGGACCCTCGACAAGGGCCTGAAGCTGGTTGGCGCCTGACGAAGGCGACCCTTCTTCCGGGCTAGCGGCCAACCGGCGCCGGCGCGCCGGCGCCCTCCCCGAGGGGCAGTTGCATCAGCACCGAATCGAGCCAGCGTCCGAACTTCCAGCCCACGGCGTAGAACGTCCCCGACATGGCAAAGCCGCAACCTGCGTGCAGGCCGATCGACGGCGCATTGGCGGAATCGCCGATGACCGCGATCATCTGCCGGAATCCGCGGCGGGTGGACTCGTCGATCAGCGACATCAGCAGCGCCTTGCCGATGCCGCGGCCGCGGGCTTCGGCCGCCAGGTAGATGGAATCCTCGACGACGAAGCGATAGGCCGGCCGTGCGCGATACGTGCCGGCATAGGCGTAGCCCAGCACCGATCCCCGTTCCTCGGCGGCTAAATAGGGGAACCCCGCGGCGATAAGTCCGTCGAAGCGGCGCCGCATCTCGCCCTCGTCGGGCGCGTCGAGTTCGAAGGTCGCCGTGCCATGGCGAACGGCTTCGGCATAGATCGCGGTAATCGCCGGGATGTCCGCGGCAATGGCGGGTCTGAGCGAGAAGGTCATGCTCATTCCTAGCCTCGGGCGGCGCAAACAAAAAGGGCGCGGCCTTGGCCGCGCCCTTTCATCCTGGGACGGAAGCCTATTCCCGGTTGCTGCCGAACAGGCGCAGCATCATCAGGAACAGGTTGATGAAGTCGAGATAGAGGCTGAGCGCCCCCATGATCGCCTTGCGGCCGGCGACGGTGCCGTCATCGCCGACATAGTACATTTCCTTGATCTTCTGGGTGTCGTAGGCGGTGAGGCCGGTGAAGATGACCACGCCGAGGATCGAGACCACGAAGGAGACGACCGACGAACCGAGGAAGATGTTGACCACCGAGGCGATGATGATGCCGATCAGGCCCATGAACAGGAACGAACCGATCGCGGTCAGGTCACGCTTGGTGGTGTAGCCCCACAGGCTCATCGCGCCGAAGGTCGCCGAGGTGATGAAGAACACCTGGGCGATGCTCGTCGCTGCGTATTGCAGGAAGATCGTCGACAGCGAGACGCCGAGCAGGGCGGCGTAGATGCCGAAGGTCGTCAGCGCGGCGCTCGTGCTCATCTTGTCGATGCGGAAGCTTAGGAAGAACACCAGCGCCAGCGGCGCCAGCACGACCACCCACATCAGCGGGCTGGTGTAGAGCGCCATGCCCAGCGAGGTCAGCATCACGCCGTTGATGCGGGCGGCGGCCATGGACGGATCCGTGGTCGTGACCATCGAGAATGTGGTGAAGGCAACGATCCCGGTCAGGGCGAGGCCCAGGACCATGATGTTGTAGACGCGCAGCATGTGGGCGCGCAGACCTTCGTCGATCGCGCCGACCGCGGCACCCGAGACTGAGCCCCAGCGCGCCGTCTGGTTGTCGTAATTCGACATGGATTTCCCTCTCCTATTGGCCCGCGCAGTCCCTTTGCACGGGTCACTGCGACAATATGGTCATTGACCGCTTTCCTACAAGGCCCGGCCTATCGCTGGCAAATCAAAGATTCCTGAGCACTGGCGCGGCTTTCCGGCCGAGCGCCCGCCACGTGCCGGCAAGGCCGAAAAGGACGGTAAACAGGGCGGCAACCACCACCGTTGCCAGCGCGGTCTGCGGCAGGAAGGCGAATTTGGACTGCATCACACGGGTCAGCACGAACCAAGAGGCCCCCGCCCCCGCCAGCAGGCCGAAAACACCGGCAATCAGCCCGAGCAGCAGGTATTCCAGCCCGAAGGCCGTGAGCAGTTGGCGCCGCGTGGCGCCGAGTGTCTTGAGGATGACCGCGTCGTAGAGCCGCCTGTGGTGGCCGGCGGCGAGCGCTCCGCCGAGCACCAGCACCGCCGTCACCAGCGTGACGCTGGAAGCGGCAAGGATCGCGGTGACGATCTGGCCGAGGATGTCGTTGATCCGGTCGAGCGCTTCCTTGACCCGGATGGCGCTGACCGCCGGGAATTCCTGCCCTACGGTGCGCATGATCGTGCGCTCGCGGGAAGCGTCGCCGCCACCCGGCAAGGTCAGCGTCGCCAGTTCCGAATGCGGTGCCCCGGCGAAGGTGTTGGGCGAGAACACCAGGACGAAGTTGATCGCCAGCCGATCCCATTCCACCCGCCGCAGATTAGCGATGCGGGCCTCGATCGGCCGGCCCTGGACGTTGACCGTGAGGGTGTCGCCGAGCTTAACGCCGATGCCTTCGGCGACCCCGGCCTCAAGCGAGACCAGCGGCATGCCGGCGTAGTCCTTGGCCCACCACGTGCCGGCGACGAGAGTCGAATTGGGTGGCAGGTCTGCCGAGTAGGTGACCCCGCGATCGCCGTTCAGCACCCAGCGCATCTCCGGCGACGGCGTGACCTGGTCGGCGGCCGTTCCCGCCACCCGCGTGATCCGCCCGCGCAGCATCGGGACATGCTCGACCTTGGCGTCTGGTGCGAGGCGGCCGAGCATCGCGGTGAAGGCGTCGAGCTCGCGGTTCTGGACATCGAGGAAGAAGAAGCTCGGCGCCTGCGCCGGGATGTTGGCGGTGAGTTCGCGCCGCAGATTGCCGTCAACCAAAGCGAGCGTCGTCAGCAGCGCCAGCCCGAGGCCGAGTGACAAGATGACCGACGGCGTCAGCGCGCCCGGACGATGGATGTTGGCGATGGCGAGCCGAAGCTCGGTGGACGCGACACGGGGCGCTCGCCTCGCCAGCGCCATGACCACGCGGGCCACCAGCTGCAGCAGCAGGAAGGAGCCGGATGCGGCGACCAGGAACACCAGGGCGACCCATCGGTCATGGGCCAGCAGGATCGAGAGGCCGGCCAGCACCGCCGCCGCGGCCAGTGCGCCAAGCCTGTAGACCCAGCGCGGCCGCACCTGCCCGCTCTCCGGACGGTCGCGAAAGAGAGCGCTCGGCGGCACATCGCGTGCCCGCCCAAGCGGCCACAGCGCAAAGGCGAGCGCGGTGGCGAGGCCGTAGGTCGAGGACGCCAGCAGCGTTGCGGGATAGACCTGCGCGCTCGCGCCGAGCGGCAGCAGGCCCTTGAGGAGGTCGACCGCGACGAAGGGGATCACCGCACCGATGGCCAGACCGATGAGAATGCCGCCGACCGCAAGCGCCATGATCTGGAGCAGGTAGATTTCGACGACCAGCGCGCCGGCGGCGCCGAGGCTCTTGAACGTGGCGATCACCTCGCGCTTGCCGCCGAGATAGGCGCCGACGGCGTTGGCGACGCCGACGCCACCGATCAGCAGGGCGGCGAGGCCGACCAGCGTCAGGAACTGGGCCAGCCGGTCGACATTCGCCTGCAGCCCCGGCGCGGCGCGTTCGCGGGTGAGAATACGCCAGCCCGCCTCGGGAAAGGCGCTGTTGGCCTCCGCGACCAGCGCGCGGAGCGTGGCATTGCTGGTTCCATCCGGCAGGCGAAGGCGGACCGTGTTGCGCGCCAGGCTGCCGGGCTGGATCAGCCCGGTGGCTTCGAGGCCCGCCATCGAGATCATCAGGCGCGGGCCGAACTCGCCGCCCTCCGAGAGGCGGTCTGGTTCCGTCTCCACCACCCCCGCGAGGCGCAGGCGCGTCGCGCCGACCGTGACGAAATCGCCAAGCCTGAGGTCGAGACGGTCGAGCAGGCCCTGGTCGACGACTGCGCCATGCACTCCGTCGGCCACCGCCAGAGCCTGCTGCAGCGACCCGCCGCCCGCGAGCGCAAAGGTGCCAAACAGCGGATAGGCGCCATCCACTGCCTTCAGTTCTACCAGCACCTGGTCCTCGCCATCGGCGCGGCGCGCCATGGCGCGCAGGGCCGCCACCTCGGAGGTCGCGCCCCTGCTCTTGATGAAGGCCATCTCCGCTGCATTGGCCCGGCGCTGCACCAGCGGAAAGGTGAGGTCGCCGCCGAGGATCGCCTGGCTTTCGCGGTCAATGGCTTCGTCGACCGTGCGCGTAACCGACGCGACGCCCGAGATCGCCGCGACGCCGAGCGCCAGGCAGGCAAGGAAGACCAGGAAGCCTCGAACGCCCGCGCGCATTTCGCGCAGCGCAAAACGAAGGGCAAGGCTGTGGCGGGAGCCCGCCATCACGCGGGCTGCAGCGTGTTGGCGGCCGTCACATTGAGCTCGGCCTGCCCGTCATGCATGCGGATCACCCGGTCGCAGCGCCCGGCCAGCGCGAGATCGTGGGTGACCAGCACCAGCGTGGTGCCGCGCTCGGCCGAGGCGCGGAAGATGAGATCGGCGATCTGCTTTCCGCTGGCTTCGTCGAGATTGCCGGTGGGCTCGTCGGCAAGCAGGATGCTTGGCTCGCCGACCAGCGCTCGGGCGACCGCGACGCGCTGCTGCTCGCCGCCGGAAAGCTCAGTCGGATAGTGCGTTGCGCGATCGGCGAGGCCGACCAGCGCCAGCTCGCGTCGTGCCTTTTCGAACGCTCCGGCCACGCCCGCCAGTTCCAGCGGCACCGCGACGTTCTCCAGGGCCGTCATGTTCGGGATGAGGTGGAACGACTGGAAGACGATGCCGATGTGCCGGCCCCGGAACGCGGCGAGCCTATCCTCCGAAAGCGCCGTGATGTCTTCGCCCGCGACCATGACCCGGCCGCTGTCGGGCCGCTCCAGCCCGGCCATGGCCATCAGCAGCGTCGACTTGCCGGAACCAGACGGCCCGGTCAGCCCGACCGACTGCCCCGCCGGGATGGCGAGATCGACGCCGCGCAGCACATGCACGCGGCCCGCTCCCGAACCCAGGGCGAGCTGGACGGCCTCGAGGCGGATCACTGGATTGGTCAAGCAGGGAAGCCCTATATGGAAGACGCGCGAGGCGTGGTCTGGCGGGTTCAGTGTTGCACATATGGATAAAGGAAAGCCGCCGATGAAGGCCGCCACCCTCACTTTGGCGTGTGGAATCTGGGCGGTGCTGGCCGGCGCCGCGCCCGCGCAATCGGAGGCGGCCATGCAGATCGTGGTGCTCGGCGACAGCCTCTCGGCGGGCTACCAGCTCGCCGAGTCCGAATCGGTGCCGGCGCGCCTGCAGAAGCTGCTCACGGCGAAAGGATACAAGGTCGAGGTGGTCAACGCCGGCGTTTCCGGCGACACTGCCAGTGACGGGCTGGCACGGCTCGACTGGTCCGTTTCCGCGACCGCGAGGGCTGTCATCGTCGAGCTTGGCGCCAATGACGCGCTACGCGGCGTCAATCCAAGAGTGACGCGTCAGGCCCTCGACCAGATCCTCGCGCGCCTGACCGAGCGCGGCCAGAAGGTGCTGCTGGCCGGGATGCTCGCGCCTCCCAATCTCGGCCCCGACTATGCCGCCGCGTTCAATCCGATCTATGCGGAACTGGCGGCGAAATACGAGGCAATCCTCTACCCCTTCATCGCCGACGGCATCGTCGGCGAGCCGAAGCTGCTCCTTTCCGACGCGCTGCATCCCAACGCCGCCGGCACGCAACTGATGGCCGAAAAGATGCTTCCCTTCGTCGAAAGGCTGATCCAACGGGTGCGCTAGCCGCCATGTCGCGGTTGAATCGCGGCAATTCCGACCTACACTTTCCTTGGCCGAAAGGTTTCATCGGCTGATTCGGGAAGGAGGGTTTGCGATGCCGCGCCTTTTCACCGGCATAGAGATCCCCGACCTCCTCACCGAGCGCCTGGCTCTGCTGCGGGGCGGCCTCAAGGGCGCGCGCTGGATCGACGCGGACCGCTACCACCTGACGCTGCGCTTCATTGGCGACATCGACGACCACACCGCCGACGAGGTTTCCGACGCCCTGACGCGGGTGGCCCGGGGCGGCTTCGCGCTGGAGCTCGATGGCCTCGACAGCTTCGGTTCGCGCAAACCCCACTCGCTCGTCGCCCGCGTTGCCCCATCGCGGGCGCTGAGCGAGCTTCAGGCCGAGCATGAGCGGATCATCCAGCGCATTGGCCTTCCCGCCGAGCAGCGTCGCTTCGTGCCGCACGTGACGCTGGCGCGGCTGCGCGGCACCACCAGCCGCGAGGCGGCCGAATATCTCGGCCTGCGCGGAGGCTTCACCTCCGGCCCGTTTCCGGTCGATCAGTTCGTCCTCTACTCCTCCCGCAACATCACGGGCGGCGGTCCCTATGTGGTCGAACAGTCCTATCCGCTGCATTCGCGCCGCGAGACGGTTCACGGCATTGGGAACGGGCCATGGCAAAGCCTCTGAGGGCCGCGGCCCGCAAGGCAGCGCTGGCCAAGCTGCCGGGCTGGAAGGAATGCGCCGATCGCGACGCCATCACCCGCGTGTTCGCGTTCAAGGATTTCGGCGGCGCCTTCGGCTGGATGACGCAGGTCGCCCTTGCGGCCGAGAAGCTGGACCACCACCCGGAATGGCTGAACGTCTACAATCGCGTTACGGTGACGCTTTCCACCCACGATGCCGGCGGGCTGACCGGGCGGGACATCACGCTCGCCACCGTCATGGACAGGCTGGCCGGCGCGTGAAAGCTTTGATTGCTGCGTGCTTTTCGCGGTAAACTGGCGGCGGTGCATCTGGGGGCAGCAGGTGAGGCCAATGAACGACGTCAAATATGGTGAAATCCTGGGGCCGGAGACCGAATCCGGCCGCGAACGCAATGTTCGCGCCGGTTTCTGGCGCACACTGAAGAAAGCGGCGCGGTCGATCCCCTTCATGGACGAGGTCGTGGCCGCCTATTTTTGCGCGGTCGATCCCCAGACGCCCGGCCGGGTTCGGGCGATCCTGCTGGGCGCGCTCGCCTATTTCGTCCTGCCCGTCGACGCCATTCCCGATTTCCTGTTCGGCGTAGGCTTCACCGACGACGCAGCGGTCCTGCTCGCGGCGATCACGACCGTTCGGGCGCACATCTCCGACCAGCACCGTGCCGCTGCCCGCCAGGCCATGACGGACAAGCCATGAACGCGTTTACGGTTCGGTAACCATGATGACGGCAGGTTCGGCAAAACGTTTCCACGCGATGGGGTTGCCAGGGATGGGGTTGCGAGGGCTGCGGCCGCGGTTGGCGGGAATGACGATCGCGGCCCTCGCCGCGGCGATGATGTGCGGCCTTGCCAGCGACGCCCTTGCGCAGGCGGCCACGCCGACTTCAGTCGGCAATTTCCGCAACTGGAACGCCTATACGGTAGGCGATGCGAAGAGCAAGCAATGCTACATCGCCGCCCAACCGACCGACATGCAGCCCAAGGGCGTCAACCGCGATCCCGTCTTCTTTCTCATCAGCGCCCGTCCGGCTGACAAGATCAAGAACGAGGCCAGCGTCGTCATCGGGTATCCGCTCAAGGAAGAGAGCAAGGTGGCAATCGAGATCGACAGCCAGAAATTCTCGATGTTCACCAAGGATGACGGCGCCTGGTTCGAGACGCCCAAGGAAGAGGAAGACCTTGTCGCCGCCCTCAAGCGGGGAACCACCATGGTGGTCAAGGGTACTTCCCGGCGTGGCACCGCGACGACTGATACCTACCAGCTCGCCGGCGCCACTGCAGCCCTGACCAAGATGGCCGACAGTTGCAAATAGGCCGCCGCGCTTGACGTTTGCGGCAGAAGTGTCGATCTAGCGGGTTGTTCGGGTCTTCGGACGCCGTTCATCTTACCCCTGCTATGAATTGACGATGCCGCTGACGCAGACATCCTTTGTCGAGAAGCAACCGCTTGCCCCGGCCACCGGCCTTGCCCCGACCGGGCAGAAGCCGTCGCTGATCGGGCTGACGCGTGACCAGCTCGGCGAGGCACTTGCCGGGATCGGCATCCCGCAGAAGCAGGTGCGCATGCGTGTCGGCCAGATCTGGCACTGGCTCTATCTGCGTGGCGTCACCGACTTCGACGCCATGACCAACATCTCCAAGGAGTTGCGGGCCCAGCTCAAGTGCCATTTCCAACTCGCGCGGCCGGAGATCGTGACCGAGCAGGTTTCCGAGGATGGCACGCGCAAATGGCTGCTGCGCTATCCACCGCGCGGGGCCGGACGTGCGGTCGAGATCGAGACCGTCTACATCCCCGAGGAAGGCCGGGGCACGCTCTGCGTTTCCAGCCAGGTCGGCTGCACCCTTAACTGCTCCTTCTGCCACACCGGCACGCAGATGCTGGTCCGCAACCTGACGTCCGAAGAGATCGTTGGACAGATCCTAATCGCCCGGGAACGCCTTGGTGATTTTCCCGATGCGGCGGGAACGCCGGGCGCGCAGGTTCCGACCGAAGGGCGGCTTGTCTCCAATGTCGTCATGATGGGGATGGGCGAGCCGCTCTACAATTTCGACGCCGTCCGCGATGCACTGCAGATCGCCACCGATGGCGAGGGGATCGCGCTGTCCAAGCGCCGGGTGACGTTGTCGACCTCCGGGGTGGTGCCGCTGATCCCGCGGGCCGGCGCCGAGATGGGCGTCGCGCTGGCGATCTCGCTTCATGCGGTCCGCGACGAACTGCGCGACCAGCTTGTTCCGCTTAACCGCAAATACCCGATCGCCGAATTGATGTCCGCCTGCCGCTCCTATCCAGGCCTCTCCAACGCCAGGCGCATCACCTTCGAATATGTGATGCTGAAGGGCGTCAACGATTCGCCCGCCGATGCCCGGGCCCTGGTCCGCCTGCTCAGCGGCATTCCCGCCAAGATCAACCTGATCCCGTTCAATCCTTGGCCCGGCAGCAACTATGAGTGCTCCGACTGGGAAACCATCGAGCGCTTTGCGGACATCATCAACCGGGCGGGGTATGCTTCGCCGATCCGCACGCCCCGCGGGCGCGACATCCTCGCCGCCTGCGGCCAGCTCAAGAGCGAGTCGGAGCGGATGCGCGCACGTGAGCGTTTGTCCTTGCAGGCGATGGCCGCCGGCGTCGACGAATGAGAGGCCGAAGGTGATGAAACGCGTCATCCTCCTGTTGCTCTGCCTTGCCGGCATGGTGCCGTCTGGTACGCCCGCGGTCGCGGCGACGCAGACCTGCCAGGGTGCCGCCGCCTGCCAGCAACTCGCCGCACGCTGCGCCCAGATGGGCGGACGCTATACGGCCGGCACCACCGTGAACGGCCAGGTCACCGGCACCTGCACGACCTGACCGGACAGCGGATCGCCGACGACGATGCGCACGCTCATTCGATATGTCCTCCTCATCCCCACCGGCTATCTGCTCGCCTGCGTCGCGGCGGCCTGGGTGGTGTCGGTCGGCGTCTACGGAACCCGCTACGACCTCGACATGGTCGGCCAGTTCGTCACGACCTTCGGAATCATGACCGCGCTTGCCGCGAAATATGCGTTCCTCCCCTGGCTGGCGGCGATCGTGCTCGCCGAGATCATGGGGTGGCGCTCGGTTATCTTCTGGATGCTCTTCGGCGGACTGATCGGCCTCGTCGAGTACCAGTTCGTCTATGCCGTGCGCTCGCAACTCGGCGACAACAATTATGTGATGGCGTTCGTCGCCGGTGGCTTCACCGCCGGCTTCGTCTACTGGCTGATCGCCGGCCGTCTCTCCGGCGAGCGCACCCCTAGCGGCTCTGTGTCGCCAGCAGCCTAACGGCAAAGCCGCCGAGGATGCCGGCGAACAGCCAGTCGATGAACCGCGTCACCTTGGGCGAGCGCTTCAGCAGCGCCGCGATCTTCTCGGCGAAGAGGATCATCGGCAAGCATACCGGCACGCACATGGCCGCGCAGGTCAGCCCGAGGAACAGCATCCGGCCGGCGGCGTTCGGATCGTCCGGCGAGACGAATTGCGGCAGGAAGGTCACGTAGAAGACGATGACCTTGGGATTGAGCAGGTCGCTAAGCAGGCCCTTGAGATACACCCCGCCGATCGATTCCCTTGGCCCTTCCCGCTTCAACGAGAAGGCCGATCCGTAGCGGATCGCGTCGTAGGCGAGATAGGCGAGGTAGAGCGCGCCGACGATCTTGAGGATCGTGAACGCGGTCGCGGACGCCGCCAGCAGCGCCGAGAGACCGAGCGCGACGAGGATGCTGTGCACCACGACGCCGCTGGTCGCCCCGGCGAGCGCCGCGATGCCCGCCGCCCGCGACTGCGCCACCGTCTTGCCGAGGAACAGCGCCATGTCCGGCCCCGGCGTAATCGCAAGCACCACCGAGGCGGCAAGGAAGGCAAGGAAGACTGGAAGGCTGGGCAGGAAGTCCGGCATCGCGGCGACTCCGTCAGGCGGGGGGGGCATCTTTACGACTCGCGCGAACGGCCGGCCACCCGAAAAAGATGGACAGTTGGTTGGCACGAACATAAAGTGAACACAAAGGAATTTCTTTATGTCAGCCATGAACATAGCGCAAAAGCTGTCGATCCTCGCGGATGCCGCGAAATACGATGCTTCCTGCGCCTCGTCTGGCGCGCCGAAGAGAAATTCGCTGGGTGGAAACGGCATTGGCTCGACCACCGGCGCGGGCATCTGCCACGCCTATGCCCCGGACGGCCGCTGCATTTCGCTGCTGAAAATCCTGCTGACCAATTTCTGCACGTTCGACTGCAGCTATTGCGTCAACCGCGCATCCTCCAATGTCCCGCGCGCCCGCTTCACCGTCGAGGAGGTTGTGGCGCTGACGCTCGACTTCTACCGGCGCAATTACATCGAGGGTCTGTTCCTCTCCTCCGGGATCATCCGCTCGCCGAACCACACCATGGGCGAGCTGGTGCGCGTGGCGCAGACGCTGCGCGAGCAACACGATTTTCGCGGCTACATCCACCTCAAGACGATTCCCGACGCCGACCCCGAAGTTTTGGAATTGGCGGGCCGCTTCGCCGACCGCCTTTCGATCAACATCGAACTGCCCAAGGAGACCAGCCTCACGGCGCTGGCTCCGGAAAAGAACGCCCGCCGCATTCGCAGCGCCATGGCCAATCTCAAGGGCCGGATCGAGGAGACCGCGGACAACCGCAAGCGTTTCCGCAATGCGCCGCGGTTCTCGCCCGCCGGCCAGTCCACCCAGATGATCGTCGGCGCCGACGACGCCACCGATGCCGATGTGCTGACCACCAGCGCCTCGCTCTATGCCGGCTATCGGCTCAAGCGCGTCTACTACTCCGCCTTCAGCCCGATCCCAGACGCCTCCGCGAGCCTTCCGCCCCATCGGCCGCCACTGATGCGCGAGCACCGCCTTTATCAGGCAGACTGGCTGCTGCGCTATTACGACTTCCAACTCGACGAGATTGTGCCGCCGCAGGCAGCGATGCTCGACCTCGCGGCAGATCCGAAGCTTTCCTGGGCACTGCGCAACCGCGACCGTTTCCCCCTCGACATCAACCGAGCTGAGCGGTCCGAACTGCTGCGCATCCCCGGCCTCGGCGTGCGGGCGGTCGATGCCCTCCTGAAAGCACGCCGGTTCCGCACGCTCGGTCTTGCCGAACTGGAACGGCTGACCGTCTCGGTGCGCAAGCTCCTTCCCTTCATCGTCGCCCGCGACTGGCGTCCCACGAAGCTCATCGATCGCGATGATCTGCCGTCGCTGGTGAGGCCGAAGAGCCGCCAACTCGACCTGTTTGCCTGATGCCGGTCATTTCCCTTCCCATCGACGGCAACGCCGAAGCTTTCCGTCGGGAGGCGCGCCGGCTTTTCCTGGCGGGCGTCGACCCCGGCGAGGTCGAATGGCGCGTTGGGGCTGACGGCGATCTCTTCGCGTCGGAGGATCAATCGACGAACGAGCCGGCGGCGACGTTCACCGTACCCCGCGCTTATGTCGATCTCGCCAATCTCGTCCTTTGCCACACCGATCCCAACCGGTTCGCAGTCCTCTATCGGCTGCTCTGGGCGCTGCGAACCCGGCGGGATGTCCTTGACGACGCGGCAGACCCCGACGTCGTCCGCGCCCGGCTGATGGCCCGGGCGGTTCGCCGCGACATCCACAAGATGACGGCTTTCGTGCGCTTCCGTGCCACCGAGGACCGCCGCGGCGAGGTCTACATCGCCTGGTTCGAGCCGGACTTCTACATCGTCGAGGCGGCCGCACCCTTCTTCGTCAAACGCTTCACGGCCATGCGTTGGACCATTCTGACTCCCAAGGGAAGCGTCTACTGGAACGGCCGCTCTCTCCGTTTCGGGCCGGCAGCGCATCAATCTGAGGCTCCCGGCGGCGATCCGCTCGAGGAGACCTGGCGGACCTATTATTCGGCAATCTTCGGGAAAG
>JADMIO010549143.1_pt1 | contig 12330 bp, 11 predicted proteins | sample 8958161 | NCBI WGS metagenome assembly JADMIO01 (sample SAMN16585339, study PRJNA669376) | soil metagenome | isolation source: Crop rotation soil | place: USA: Cullars Rotation, Alabama | collected 2011 | reverse complement strand
CTCAAGCTTCCCCTGTATCGTGTTGACCAACTCGTGTGTCAGCACCTGTGCCGACCAGTTACGAAAACCTTCCTTCGGCGTGTTCACATACCACCATTGATCGATGGGAACGGTAGCATACGTGCGCGGTTTGCCGCCTTTGATCAGGCCAAAGTCCAGGCCGAGTGCAGAACCAGCCTGCGCCGGTTTGCGGCCGTAAAGTTTGTACAGGAACAGGTACGACGTGCTCACAGGCAGGGCCTTAATAACGGATGGCGGGACATTCCAGCCCATCATCGCATACACCCAATCGTATTTCTTTTTCTTGGGGTCAGGCTGAACACGGTAAGGCGTGTATCCGTGACGCCCCGGAGCGGTGACGTAGTCAACCTCGAACGTAAAGCGGCTGTGTCTCTCGATAAACTCCACCGCCTCTTTGACCGGTATCTCAGCTTTGGTCCGCTGATCGATGTCATCCATGATAACGACAGTCAGTTTCCAAGGTATCCTCCGCTGCTCGGGCCCCGACTCCTGCGCATACAGAGAACCAGCTGACAAAACTAATGCGGCGAATACAGCTATAACCGAAAAACGAAGTGGTTGAATTGTCTTCATGTGATCTGAGATAGAGATTAAAAACGATATGTTGCCAAACGAAAATGATCAGTCCGCGTTATCGCCGAGTTTAGCGTAACAATCCTCAGTCAATTTTTCTAAACGCTGCGACTCAAATAGATCGCCCCGAACGCCCTCTGTACCGGTCAACTGCCCGCATTTATACGGAGCGGCTTCGATCTTAGCCTGGATGGTGTTCACTATCTCGTGCGTCAGTATCTGGGCCGCCCAGCTCTGAAAACCCTGATTAGGAACATTAACGTACCAACGCTGATCAGTAGCAACGGTGCAATACGGCCGCGGCCTACCGCCGATGATCAACCCAAAATCCAGTCCTAAGGCCGATCCCGCCTGGGCCGGTACAAGATCGCCTAGCTTGTACAGAAATAAGTAGGAAGTGCTGACCGGCATTGTCTGGATAAAGCTGTCCGGTATGTTCCACCCCATCATCGCGTATCGCCTGACATCGCTGTCGTACGGCGTAAAATCGTGGGCGACATCCGTCTCGACATAACGAACATTGAACTTGAACCTCGTCCTGGCCTCAATGAATGCCACTGCCTCGGTAACAGGTATCTCCGCATGTTCGTGCCTGTCCGAGCCGTCCATCACCACGACCGTCAGGTTCCAGGGCATCCTCGCTCCGGGAACGTATTTAGCACGAGCACGCCGGTTCTGAATATAGTCGGAAACATAACCCACAATGTAAGGGGCAAGCATCACGAATATATCGCGGAGTTTCTCGAGCATTCGGTAACCGTTAGCTTAGAACGAACGGCCCGATGTGGGGTTTAGATGTGTTGAGGCAAGTCTGCAGCGACAGCAACAGTGCGTCGCGAATATGCTCAGGAGTAATAATGGCGTCGACGAGTCCACGGGCAGCGGCGTGTTTGGCGTCGAGTTCACGGTCGTATGTTTGCCGGACCTTTTCCATCTCTGCCAAAACAGCTTCGTCAGGCTCCTTGCCCTCCTTTTTTAATTTCTCGAGCTGTGTACCAAAGATGGCCTGCACGGCACTGTCGCCTTCCATAACGCCCATACGGCCAGTCGGCAGCGAGAAGATAAAGTCCGGATCAAATCCCTGCCCCGCCATCGCATAGTAACCCGCACCGGACGCGTGGTTGATGGTCAGAACGATCTTTGGCACGGCGGCAGTGGCCATTGCCTCGACAAAGAGTGCCCCGGCGCGAATGATGCCGCTATGCTCAGCCTCAGCCCCGACCATAAACCCCGACACATCCTGTACAAACAGCAGCGGCGTTGAGTGCCTGTTGCAGTTCTCTATGAAATAGGCCGTCTTCTCAGCGGACTCCGTATAAACGATGCCGCCGAACCGGGGCGGCGAGCCGGGCTTGCCCTTGGACATGCCGCGGCTGTTAGCGATAACACCGACCAGGATGCCCCCGATGCGGGCGGTCCCGCAGATCATCTCCTTTGCAAAGTCCGCCTGAAATTCGTCGAGCGTATCGGCGTCAAGAAAGCAGTCGAGGACGTCCCGCATATCGTAGGGCGCTCGGTGGTCCTCGGGCAGGATAGTGTCGAGGGTATCCGCTCCGGTTTTAGGTTCGACAGCTGCTGCTATGGACACTCGGGTCGGTTCGGGAGCCGGCAGCTCGCCGATCAACTCGCGGATCTTACTCAGGCACTCCCGTTCGTCCTTTGTGCGGTAATGAGCGACGCCGGAGATAGAGTTGTGCGTCATCGCCCCGCCAAGCGTCTCGTTATCGATCGTCTGCCCGGTCGCCCCTTTTACAAGGTTCGCCCCGCCGAGCCCCATGAACGAAGTTCCCTCGACCATCAGGATGACATCCGACAATGCCGGCAAATAGGCGCCGCCCGCGACGCACATTCCCATCACGGCCGAGATCTGCGGCACCTTGAGGTAATGCCGCATTATCGAGTTGTAATAGAAAATGCGTGCCGCCCCATACTGCCCGGGGAAAACGCCGCCCTGATACGGCAGATTTACGCCGGCGGAATCGACGAGATAAACGATCGGCACGCGGTTACGCATAGCTATCTCTTGCGCGCGCAGGATCTTCTTTATCGTCTCCGGATACCACGCCCCGGCCTTAATGGTCGCGTCATTAACAACGACAACACACTCACGGCCCTCGATCTTACCGACGACAGTCACAACCGCCGCAGCCGGGGCCTGCCCGTTGTATTCGTCATAAGCAACGAGCAGACCGATCTCCTGCGAGTAAGTATCCGGGTCAAGCAAAAGCTCGATCCGCTCGCGCGCAGTGAGCTTTCCCTGCTTATGTATCTTTTCTATTTTCTCAGGCCCGCCGCCGAGTTTGAGCTTATGCTCAAGGCGCAGATATTCGTCGGTAAGCCTGCGGAGGCGGGATGAGCTTTGTTCACCTTTCATACTTTACGGGCACGTCGTAGCACCACACGTCGATTGTTCTTTGCACGCAGAGCAGCCGTCAATGAGCCTTCCTCTTCTGCCCTCTCCTTCCAAATCCCGAGGACTTGATCGAGACTCTTTCGTTCGGCGACCCTGATAAGCTCGTCAACAAGTTCTCGCGCAACTTTCTCGTCTTTTATCTTGAAAGCAAAATTGCCAACTAATGGGATTGAAACGGATATAGTGCCCATATAGATCTCTTATTCAATAACAAACGTCGGCACCATGCCCCCACCCGCGGTCACATTTGCAAGCTCATTTGACGAGAGCCGGGTGAATGCGGAGCCGACCTTGCCAAGGAACAGCAGCGGGTCGAGATCTACGAGCTGCTCGACCATTTCCCATTCGCCATTGTCTGTGATCATCGGGAAGACCTCTTTGGCGGTCTTAACGCGTTCTTGTACGAGATAGTCGCCGTTGAGCAGTGCCGCGGCGATCGCGTCATCCCATTCAGCGCCGCTCGCGTTCCAGCCTATATAGATGCCGTGGCCGCCGTAATCGTCGTTGGGTTTCAGGACGAGTTTATGAGAGTTGGCGCGTGTCCACTCGACGAGGTCGATATTCTCACCAGCATTGATCGTCTTTTCAGCGCGGAACTTGCGTGTCCAGGGTACATGGGCCTTGATCGCGGCCAATTCTTCGCTATTGAAGAGGTTTGCGTAGCGTTCGTTCGTCAGCACGGCGAATATCGCCTTTTTATGCACCAGCTTTGCCCTAAAGCTGTTTGCCATGCAGATCGCGCCCGCCCTGTACGCGTCGAGCAACGCAGGATACTGGTCCATGATCGGCAGGTATTCGTTTACGAGCAGCCGCTTGTAAACAATGTCGATGCCGGTGCCCTTAGCCGACAATCGGTCACCGTCGAACTCGAGTTCATCAGGCGAGCAAATGATCGACGGATATCCCTCAGACTCAAAATACTCTTTGAACAGCTCGAACTCTTTTAATGTCGGAAGGTCCTTGAGATCTACGATGGCTATGGTGGGTTCACGTTCGGGTCGGCGGCCCAGGTACTCTTCGTAACATCGCAGCAGCACGTCCAGCATCTTTGAGCGGCCCTCGAGCGGTTGCACGTGATATCGCGTGGCGAACTGCTGCATCACCGGCAGAGTCTGAAAGATCTCAGTGGCCGAGTCGGCATATGCCACGCCCGCCGGACTCTCGCCATTCAACTCGACATAGCTGTAAACATCGTCGGCCAGAAACGAATCGAGCCGTGCATTTGGCGAGACGTGGTCGTAGCCCGGATCTATACGCACCAGGTCCCGCTCGATCTTGGTAATACCAAGCTCGTCCAGGATGCTGTCATCATCGACCGCCGCGTCCTTTACCTTTTGGAGAGCGCCAAAGACCGTCTCGCAGGTGCGAGTGATCATTGACCAATCTGTCGAGGTCACAAAATGCGGCCGCAGGTATGGGGTCAGACGTCGGCCGCCGAAGATCAGTTTTGAGTGTTCCAACCCCTCGTCGAGGAGCTTTAGCGACGAAGACGCCATATCGGCGTCGTCAAGCAGTTCGTGGTAATAGGCTACCGCCTCTTTGATCATAACGTGCCGGTTATTTGGCCATGCTGAGGATCTCGTTGTATTCGTCCTTGGTCAAAGGCATGACCGAGAGCTGCGATTGCCTGACCAATTTGATATTTGCCAGTGCGAGGTTGGCCTTGATGTCGGCCAGGGTGACCGGCTTTTTGAGCGGCTTAAACGGCTTAAGTTCGACCGCGGTCCAGGCTTCATCCGTCGGATCGGGAAAACCTTCCTTCGACACCTCGGCGATGCCAACGACCTCTTTGCCCGTGACTGAATGATAAAAGAGTACCCTGTCGCCCTTCTTCATTGACTTAAGGTTATTGCGTGCCTGAAAGTTGCGAACGCCTGTCCATTCCGTCGCTCCATCCTTTACAAAATCATCCCAGGAGTACGCCTCGGGCTCCTGTTTTACCATCCAGTAGTTCATAAGCATTTAACAGATTCGGCGATATTTTGCCTCATATAGAGCTAAAACACCATGACAGATCAATCCGACGGCAGTGAACAAAACCAGCAGACGCCCATACGTGCTCGATAAAAGGGTCATCAGCGCGGCGTCCATTCCAACCGAGCCTGTAGTTGTACCAAAAGCCGCATCTATGAACAGATAACCCATTATCACCAGCAGCAGGGCCCTCGCGGTAAAACTCAGCACGCCCAGAACATAGATCATCGTGTGGTGCGGCCTGCTTATTTCCCACAGCCGATAACTCTCGCGGTATTTGCCCGTTAGTCCGCTATAACATTCATGCAGCCCCGCAACTATCGTCCCGATACCAATAAAGATGCTCAGCATGGCACCTAGTATCGGAACGGCGAGCAGAAGGCCCATCATCGAGCCCGTCGCCTGGGCCGTTTCAGCTGCGTTCGCTGACAGTATTATTTCAAAAGCTGAAGCGGCGAGTCCCAGATAAAAAACACCGATCCCGATCGCAATGCTTCGCTTCAGGATGCCCTGCCATCCCTTTCCGGCGTCATCTACATCAGCCGCGCCACGCAGTATATTCCAAAATCCGTGCCCCAGAGCTCCAAAGATAAAGATCGCCAGCAGGACCCTGCCATACGGCTCCTCAGCAATGGCAGCCAAAGCGCCGGTAGCATCACCAACGGGACCGCGTCGCTCACCCAGGATCAGCAGTATTGCCAGAGAGCCTATGAATATGAACAGAAAACCTTTGGTAAAAAAGCCTAAACGAGCTAGAGACTTTACGCCCGGATGGCGAACGGTCTCCTCCGCCGACTCGACAGTTCTCTCCAGGACCTCACCTATACTCTCTTTGGTTACATCGTCCACAGTTCAGGTCAGATGCGAGTCGGTATCAAGGTGATCACTTCTTTTGTTCAGCTGCTTTTTTGTTGAGCCATTTGGCCCATCGTTCGAGGTAAGGCCGAACGGGCTTGAACATTTTCGCCCGCCAACTGCCTTCGGCCTGTTTGTCACTCCACCGGCGAAGGTTCTTCTCAGCAAACTGTCTGATCTGCGGCTCGAGGCTTTGCCTTTTGACAGAGTGTTTCTGTGTCAGAAAATAGTGCTGCCCAACGAGCGAAAAGACCAGGCCTGCCATATTGCCCTTGAACGAGCTTTTGGCCATGAATTTTTTGACGAAACTCTCAGTCGGCATCAGTAGTGCGGCCATCGACATCTCTATCCAGGGTGCCTGGCTGCCCGCTCGCGGGTGGTAAAGGCCGGGCAGATCGCCCTTTAGGGCGATGTCCATGTTCTTAAGCCGTGGGTCGTTGATGATGTCGACCAGTTTTATCTTGTCGATGCCGCGCACCTGTTCCGTCGGTAAAAAATCGAGTATCTGGTTAATGGTCTGTACGGTATCGCGCGGCAGCGTCAGTGTGGAAGCATTCTCAATGCGGACCTTTGTCACTTTTGCGGCCTTTTGACCTGCGGTTTCTATCGCCATAGTAAGCGATAATTGTAAGCGACAGACCCAGCTTTAGTAAATTCGACCACTTTCAGTGGCAGAGTTGCCACAGTTATTGAGGCTCTGAGCTATTTAGCCCCTTTTTTGCTGTATCTGAACCCGCTTATTGACTGGCACAGGGATTGTAGATGTTTTGCTGATGAATCAATTCACCCTCTCCGGCCCCGTCTCCATAACGGGTACCGGGCTGCATACAGGAGTCGAAGTAAACATGACGCTCCGGCCTGCGCCGGAGAATACCGGATATGTTTTCATAAGGACAGATCTTGATAACTTCGAGATCCCTGCCTCTGTCGAGTACATCTCACACTGCAGCTATGCGACTACGCTGATGCGGCGGGGTGTTGTCCTTTCGACCTGCGAGCACCTGCTGTCGGCACTCAGCGGGGCTGGTGTTGATAACTGTTTCATAGACCTGGACAACATCGAGATCCCGATCATGGATGGGTCGAGTGAGGATTTTGTTCAGCTTATAGACGCCGCCGGCGTGGTCGAGCAGATGTCCCGCCGTCGGTTTCTGCGTGTAAAGTCCAAAGTCTCCGTCGAGCAGGGCGACAGGCGAATGTCGGTGCAACCGGCCAACGATTATGAGATCGACTGTACCATCGACTTCCCGCACCCATTTATTCAACGACAACAGATGAACTTTGTTTTTAAGAATGGGTCGTTTGGTCGAGAGATAGCGTCAGCTCGCACTTTTGGCTTTACCCGCGAGATCGATGCTCTTCGTAAGGCCAATCTCGCTCTCGGCGGTTCGCTCGATAACGCCATTGTCCTCACCCCGGACGGGATGTTGAACGAAACACCCCTTAGGTTTGACGACGAGTTCGTTCGGCATAAGATCCTGGATATTATCGGCGACTTTGCTTTATTAGGTATGCCGCTGCAGGGCAGGATAACAGCGGAGAAAAGCGGTCATTCAGTTCACGCTTCGCTGATGAGCAAGCTGCTGAGAACGCCAAAAGCCTGGGAGATCGTCGAGAGTCCAGAATAATAAAAAGGCCCCGGTGTTTAGGCGGGGCCTTTTTTAATTTTCTACGAACCTTGACGGTTGTGATGGGTCTTCTTCTTTTGGTGATGCCGGCTCTTTTCATGCTTGGTCCGGTGAGTGGTCGCGTGCGGCTTTGGCTTTTTCATCGTCATCATCATCGTGTCGTCCTGGCCCGGCCCAAAAGCCAGCATTGAAGTTGACATCAGACCGACCGTAAAAACGGAAGCAAGAAATAATCTCATTAGTTCATCCCCTTTTTTGTATATTGCCGCACCGCGGCTCTTAAGACTATAGACGAGCGTCTGCGGTGTCGTAAAGCATATCGTTCGTTTCACCAGTCGGACGTGTGAAATGTACCCTCTTTGTCTATCCTCTGGTACGTATGCGCACCGAAATGATCTCGTTGAGCCTGGATCAGGTTAGCCGGCAGACGATCCGTGGAGAACGCGTCGAAATACGCTAACACCGACGAAAAGCACATCGACGGAATTCCGCTGGACACGAACGAACTGACAGTCTTTCGCAGAGCAGATGAGTGCTCCTTCAAAGTAGCCGCAAAGCTATCATCGAGCAGCAGGCTCTGAAGCTCAGCATTGTTCGCGTAAGCAGATCGGATCTCCTCAAGCAGGGCCGAACGGATGATGCAACCTCCTCGCCATATCCGTGCTATATCGCCGAGGTTCAGTCCATATCCGTACTCCTTCGACGCTGCCTGCAGGAGTGCCATCCCCTGCGTGTAAGTCACGATGAACGCGCAGAATAAAGCACTCTTGAGTTCGTCCAGAGATACCGTGCTGCTAGATGCTCCGTCAACTTTTCCAAATTTACCGGAGATCGTTGTGCGGGCAGACTTTTGTGATGAGATCTGCCGCATCGAGACGGCCGAGTCTATTGTAGGGATCGGTATCCCGAGGTCCATCGCCGCCTGCGACGTCCATTTGCCAGTGCCCTTTTGTCCTGCCGTATCCAGTATCATTTCAACCAAGGGTTGGCCCGTATCGTGATCTTTTCTGGCCAGCACCGTCGCCGTTATTTCGACCAAGAACGAGTTGAGCTCCTTTGAGTTCCATTCGGCAAATGCCGCACTCATTGCAATGTCGTCCATTCCCAGGACACGCTTCATGTAATCGTATGCCTCAGAGATGATCTGCATCAGTCCGTACTCGATGCCGTTGTGGACCATCTTTACAAAATGGCCGGACGAGCCGCTGCCCATATACGCAACACACGGTTCGCCGTTCACCTTGGCCGACACCGCCTGCAGCGTCTGCTCGATGCGGTCGTAGTGGTCACGGCGGCCGCCCGGCATGATGCTTGCACCATGTCGTGCACCCTCTTCGCCCCCGCTCACGCCGACCCCCATGAAACCCATCCCTTTCGCCGACAGTTCAGCCTGACGCCGGTCCGTATCAGTAAAATGCGAATTGCCGCCGTCTATGACGAGGTCGTTCTCATCCAGATGAGGCAGCAGATCCGCGATAACTTTATCGACGATCGGCCCGGCCGGGACGAGCATCATGATATTTCGCGGCGACTCCAGTTTGCCCAGGAATTCCGCGAGGTCCCCGCCCGTATCAACCGGCATTCCTGCGCCCTCCGTCATCAGGAGACCGCGTTTGCCTGCGTCAAGGTCAAACCCCACGCCTTGAATGCCGTGCTCGGCTATGTTGAGGAGAAAATTTCGGCCCATTGTGCCGAGCCCGATCATTCCGAAATGTGCTTTGCTCATATTTACCTTCTTTATAATGGGCATGGTGGCCCATTTCTGGCTGCGGACGGAGGTCTAAGGTTTAATTTGTGACGATAATTTATCAAACTTTCCATATATCCGAAAGTCCCAGTTGTTCTCCAAAAACCGATGGCATCTCGTCGTACATCCACCACCACGAGAGAACCATCTGGCAAAATGCCCATTTCCTGACCGTCAGCTCTGATAAACCGAACGCGTCTGCGAATCCCATTACAGCTTTGTCGATTCGAGCCTCGAGCCGGGCGTCCCAGTCGAGCCAGTTATGATGGTTATTCAGAAACACACCAATGTCGTAGCCGACATGACCTATCATGCCCTTTGGGTCGATCACCAGAAATTTTTCCCGGGTGGCGGACAAAATATTCTCATGGTGAAGGTCGCCATGGAGCAGGTAAATATTTTCATCATCATCTGAAAGCTCTTCATAGTATTCCAGAGCTTTCCGGGCATGTTCCGAGGGAAAGCTGGTGCCTCCAGACCGCCGCAAGCCGTCGAACCAGTCGTCGAGTTTAATAAAGAGCTTAGTGGTCTCAGGTATAGGCCGTATAACACGGCTGAGAATGTCTATAGCGATAGGTATTGCATCGTCCGGCGATGTTCTACAAACGGACCTCAGATCCCTCCCGGGAACGCACCGTTCAATTAAAATGGCTTGTCTCTCAGGATCAAAACCGAAGAGCCGAACAGCACCCAGTCCGTTCAAACATCCGAGGTATGCGGACTCGCCGTAGATCTCAGGATCTTTGAGCGGTAGGGCTATCTTTAGCACAGCAGGCTGTCCGTCCGCGGTGGTAACATTTGCAACGAAGTTATAGGACAGGTTGCGGAAATGGCGGCCGGCCGTGATAGACCACTGTATCTCCAATTCCCTGACGACCTGCGGGATGCTGTCGAGCCAAGCCCTGCCTCGTTCGCCGCAAAGTTCGAGCGTATTTTTAACAAAAGCTGCCGGGAGCTCGGAGATGAACTGTTCGGGCATGATTCTTGACGAGTCTAGCGTTACTGATAGATTCTTAACAAATGACACCCTTGCTGGACGCCATTCGGCCGACAACCTTGATCCGGTCCGAAAAACTGAATCAAAAACTGTCGGCTAACGTAACGATCGCATCCGAGACATTTCAGCACACCGGGAGCTTTAAGTTCAGGGCTGCGTACAACCTGGCCCTGAATGTACCGAATAATGAGGTCCTGACGGCATCGTCTGGCAACTTCGGCCAGGCACTCGCTTATGCGTGCAAATTAGTCGGCAAGAAATGCACCGTCGTGATGCCCTCGACGTCTGCTCGGGTAAAGATCGATGCGGTTCGTTCCTACGGTGCAACCGTGGACCTCGTGGACACGACAAAGGTGGGCAGGAATGAGCGTGTTGCCCAGCTCGCCGCTGAAATGCCGGACGCATATTTTGCGAGTGCGTATGACGACCAGCTGGTGATCGAGGGCAATGCCTCTTTGGGCGATGAATTAGCAGTTTTGGGTTTTGACGTCGTGATCTCGCCCGTCGGCGGTGGCGGACTGTCGTCTGGGATCGTAACCGGTCTCCGCCGAAGCGGTTCTGCCGCGGAGGTCTACGGTGCCGAACCGCTTATGGGAAACGATGCCGCTCGCTCGTTGGCCGCCGGGCAGATCGTCGTCAACGAGACCGAACCGATGACCATTGCCGACGGGGCCCGCACCATCTCTTTAGGAACTTTGAACTGGGAGATCATCAGCAAAGATATTGCCGGGATCGTTGAGGTATCTGAGGACGCGATCAGAAAAGCTGTGCGGCTCTATTTCGATCTGGCAAACCTCAAATGTGAGCCAACCGGGGCATTGAGCCTGGGAGCTGTACTGGAACAAGCAGATAGCTTTAGGGGCAAACACGTTTGCCTGGTAGTTAGCGGCGGCAATGTCGACCCCGAACTTTATCGCGATCTTATTTCCTGATCTCCTCAACAAAGGTCACGCGGTTGATCTCGTGCAGAGTCGTAATACCCGCAAAGACCTTCTTCACGGCTGATTCTCTAAGCGACGAGAGCCCTTCCTTTTCAGCCTGGCGGCGGATCTCTGAGCCAGGCCGCCGTTCGATGATCATTTCGCGGATATTGTCCGACATATCCAACAGTTCATGAATAGCAGAACGACCGCGGTAACCGGTGTGGTTACAGGCGTCGCAGCCCACGCTCCGAAAGAACATCATGTCTTCCGGCACATCTTCAGGCCTGATCGCCGACTCGACCAGATCCTCAGACGTCGGCTTGAAGGGCCGTTTACAGGTCGGACATAGCAGGCGTACGAGCCGCTGTGCAAGCACGCAGTTCAGTGACGACACAAAGTTATAGGGCTCAACGCCCATGTTGAGAAAACGCCCAATAACATCGATCACGTTATTGGCGTGGACCGTCGTGAAAACAAGGTGGCCTGTCAGTGCCGACTGGATGGCGATCTGGGCTGTCTCTTCGTCACGGATCTCACCGACCATGATCTTGTCAGGGTCGTGACGCAGTATGGAACGCAATCCGCGGGCAAAGGTCAGGCCTTTCTTTTCGTTCACCGGTATCTGAACGATGCCGTGCAGCTGGTACTCCACCGGGTCCTCAATGGTAATGATCTTGTCTTCTTCATTTCGGATCTCATTAAGGGCGGCGTACAGGGTCGTCGTTTTACCCGAACCGGTAGGGCCCGTCACGAGCACCATGCCGTATGGTTCCTTGATATAGACCCTAAAATGCTGAAGGTCTTCCTCGTCGAATCCGACTACGTCGAGGTTTAGGTTCTTAAAGCTCTCGTTGATCTGCTCTTTATCGAGGATACGGATGACGGCGTCCTCGCCAAACACGGTCGGCATGATGGACACACGAAAATCGACCGTGCGCCCTTTATACCTGACCCGAAAGCGGCCGTCCTGAGGTATGCGGCGCTCGGCGATATCGAGTTCCGACATGACCTTGATACGCGAGATGAGCGTTTGGTGGAATGAAATGTCGATCGGATCGACCTTGGCGTACAGAGCACCGTCAATTCGGAATTTGACCTGTACGTCCCGCTCGCGGGTCTCGATATGGATATCGGACGAACGCGATTCCATCGCGTTATAGAGAATGGTGTCGACCAGCTTAATGATCGGCGACATGTCT
>JADMIO012779306.1_pt1 | contig 12332 bp, 14 predicted proteins | sample 8958161 | NCBI WGS metagenome assembly JADMIO01 (sample SAMN16585339, study PRJNA669376) | soil metagenome | isolation source: Crop rotation soil | place: USA: Cullars Rotation, Alabama | collected 2011 | reverse complement strand
CTTTCCCAGGATTATTATCCGAGTCTGCCTCGTCGCACATGAGAGTTGGGAACGAGCTAACGTTGCGTTTCCAAACCCGGCCGCCGCTCCGGTCGAGGTCACCGCAAATAGGGAGGAAGGCATCTTGGATGTGGTGATTCAACCGCAGATGAGTGAAACACTTAAGGGCGCAGATAATGCAGGGGAACGAGATCTAATGAAGTCTATTCTTCGAGGACTAAGGGAGATTGCGCCTTCTGCTGTGGCTTCACTAACGGAGGAAGCGATACACCTCTTGCTGGATAAGCACGCAGAACTTGGGCCTAAGAAACGTCTTTTCGTTTTGAGTTCTCAAAATGCGCCAATTCAAAATTCGAAGGGCTTACCGGCATACCGTGCCCTTCAAGAGGGCGATCAGCAGGAGGTGCTGGATGATCTCGGGGATCGGTTGATAAATACCTATAAGTACCCTGTGGGGTCTATTCCCAGGCAAAAGCAAAACGAGGTCACAAAGCAAGTGGTCGGGGCTCTTTATGAGGAATTAGAGCGGCTAGTTGCCACATTGAGGCCCCAGGGGTTGCTTGAGTGGCTTGTTTCCCACCACGAACGGGTGCTGGTGAAGCATGATTATTACAAATTGAATCTCCCAGCCCGAATGGCCTGCTTCAGTTCACGTTCAAAGATTTTGCACGATTTTCTCGAAGAAGCTCCACTTCAAGCAGCGACGGGCACATCTGCTCGCTTTCTTCTGGAGTACATAACAGCCCGCCCACCTTCCGGGCTCCGTCCTATGAGCCTGTCCGTCTATGACCGGCTGCAAGCGCTCGCATCGCAGATTCTTATTTTTGGTTTCGTCAGTGACATGATTCAGTATGAGCTTTCCGATATCGAGATAACAATCTTAGCTTCCCGTCGCGTGGCATTTAGCAAGGAGAAGTTCGATCTGGCGATGGAATCGTACAGTGAAAGCTTGGCGTCTTTGCAAATCGAGCAACTCGAAGATGAATTTGCGGAGCGCTTTGCGCCACGTGAAAGAAGCAGGGAAAATCCTGTTGCTGACGAACTGAGCGCAGCCCTGGCAGCCGAGTTCGATTTTTCGCTCGACGATTTTATTAGCTTCTCTATGGAAACTGTTCGGCTTGGCTGGGAAAGCACTGTTTCTGGAGTGGCGTCACTTCCAATAGATACTTTTATTCAAAGATTATCTGACCGGCTCAATTGGCAAGCGGAGCGCGTGACGAGATGTTTGGACCTGCATTTGCTGCATCCCAGATCGAATTTCCTTGTTCCTCCAGGACCATTCACAAAGGAAGACGTCTACCCTTGGCGCTACAATCGTGCCCTTTCTTACCTGCGGCGGCCTTTTCTGCGCCGACAATCTCAAACTGGTGAAGAAGTTGTCTGGGGTGTTCGTATGGTCCATACGTCCCTCGATTTTTTCGTATATCTTTGCTCGTCAGGAAGATTGCGCGCGAGTTCACTTCCGCTAAAACAGTTTCTCTCAAAACTCAACAATAAGCGAGGCGCGAAATTCAATCGGCTTGTCGCCGCCTCTATGCGGCAGCACGATCTTCTGCACGTGAGGGAGAATGTGAAGAAAATACCAGGTTTAATCGGGATCAGAAAACTTGGCGAAATAGACGTACTCGTCGCGGATACAAGATGCAGAAAGTTATTCGTACTCGAGTGCAAGGATTTGGCGTTTGCTCGCACGCCGCACGAGTTCGCATTGGAACTTGATGCTTTGTTCGTTGGGATCCATGGAAAAATGCCGATTGTAAAGAGATTACAATTAAAAGAAGAATGGATCAAAAAATACCTTCCTGAAATTTTACGGTGGATGGGTGTAAATGAGTCCCATAATTGGAGTACCCAAGCCGCTGTTATCGTTGATCGCCAAATGGTTGCTCCCCGGCTGCACCAATCACCGATTCCTGTCCTCACACTGGGCCAATTGAAAGAACAGATGGAGAATCCTCGTGGGATCTAGCCCGCGACCTGGAGTAGTGTAACTCCAGTAATTTAATGGTACGCACCAGTTTCGTAGAAATCAGCGTGAGTCGGATTCAACAAAAAATCTTTATCGAGGTGTTCAAGCAAACCGAATTCCTCAACCAGTGGTTTGAATTTTTCACCAAAAGGGCTAAGGCAGTTGTAAAAAAGAAAAACGAGTTCCCCGGTCGAAAGCTGTGCTCTGACTAAACTTGTATATCTTCGCTTCTGTCTCGTATCTATATCGCTCTCCTTAACGAACTTAAATACGTGATAAAGGGTGCGGAAATAATGTCCCAAACTGGCTTGGTAATCATGGTAGAAATCACAATAAACGTTCACGACAAAATCCCGATTTTTTTTGTCTTCCTCACTTTTTGCCATGGCCTCAAATCCACCTTGCAGGGTCTTGTACCACGCACTGAAGCAAAGTCTGCCTTCCGTCACATCGGTTCGCTCAGCCATACCAAGGCTCCACTTTACGACTCTACGCAATTGCTCGGTAATCTGATTTTGGAAACTTAGAAGTTCAAAGAATGCACTCTCAAAATTCTGCCTTTTTAGACTTTGGTGCTGCAAGGCGAACTGCTTTTTTTGGTCTTCCAACTCCGCATCTTGTTGAATGATTTGCTGCTTTTGGGCCAAAAAAGCGGCGAAGATGAACAACAAACCTGCCAATGACCAGAGGGACGCAACGGCTCCTTGAAGGTAACTACCGAACGCCCCAAAATCATTGAGAGTGGATAACTGTTTACGGAAAACGAAAAATACCCAAATCCCAGCTACAAAGCCGAGAACCACGAAAACGCAAGCAGCACCGATACAACGCGCCGTCAGGTCGTGGATTTTATCCAACCTCTGTTTTAGGTCCCCCGTTGTGTTTTGATTGGTCATCGCCCAAAAAAATCCCCCAAATGTAGTTGGTGGACAATTACAATTTAACCCGAGGATTAGAGAACGCGGCCTAGAGCTTGAGGCTGCCTCGAATTGACGGACAGAGAATTGAGTGAACAATGAACGAGCAAACCTATGAAACAAACATCTGTCCGAGTCCATTACCTTGCGAAGTTCTGATCACAAACGATCTAGAGTCCTTTTTTCACCTGTTTAATGCAGGAGATGTGGAAAAAGATTTTGCCCCATCACTTTCAATGTCTCTTGATGGATGATGCGTCCGCAACGGGCGCAGACATACAGCGGCATTTTCCATTGCTCCGTCGAGGGTTCAACTTCATTGCCATCGGTGTTACATGGATAAAACCCATCTCCTGTGGGTGTATTTCCACAGGTGCATAGCCAAGCGTCATGGTCGCCCTTTTTATGACCGATGTGTTCTCCTTCTGCGAATGACATCGTGATTTCGATTATTAAATATGGATAACAGGGGCGATAGTTTGGATGCTAACGTACCATGCGCCAGAATGCAACGAGCGTAGGTTTGATATTATGCCCGGCATGCGATTTGAAATAGGTTTGCCGCTGCCGACAAGATTGCAGCTCAAAACGCACTTCCCGAGCCTGACAGTCAAAAAGACAGCAAGAAAGTAACAACATTGAAAACGCAGCACGGTCGGAAATATCAGGAGTCGTCGTAAACGTTCAAGGACCTCAAGCAAGGGGCAGATTCAGTTCTGCTCCTTTTCATTAAATGGAGAGTCTGTCCAGAACTGGCAACCTGTTGCAAAGCTTGCCTTCGGCGGCAAGGTTCGGTGTCTTTTTCATAAAGAGCACGAACGTATGCTATCGCCATTATGAAAAAGAAAATTAGTATTTCGGGGAAGATCGTGTGGGGGAAATCACGGTGTCGCTTCATACGACGGTTTATTAGAAACTTATTTTCGAGAGCGATGAAGCGGCAAGGTTGTGAGTGCAAGGGAGATCATAAACAGTTCATAAAACGGTTCAAAGAGGTCGAAGAATCAATCGAAATAATTACGCGTGAAGTTGCAAGACAAGCGAAAGGAGCGGAGGCAGGCCGTTGACTTAGGATCGCTGTTGCAGTTGCGTTAGTTTTCAACCATCAATTCCGCATGTTTCGCTCGAAGAGATCAGACACGACCATTGCCAGCATCGAACGGACTTATCGTATCAACTTGAATGCGCGGGCTGATATGTTGCTAGGAAATTTGCTTGAGCAGAGGGGATTTGAGAGCCAGTCGCAGTTGCTTGAGGCCTATTTTGGACGCCTCACATATCACCCGCGCAAGCGAAGAGTGTTTCTAAGTTTTCACGCAGAGGACAAACAGCAGGTACAAGGTTTCCGCCTTATGGGGCAACATCCCCACATGCGAGATCATGCCTTCCACGAGCGCAGCCTCAGCATTCCTATCAACAGCGAAGACGGAACATATCTTCGAAAAGCTCTTCGAGAGAAAATTGACCGTTCTGCTGTGCTTGTGTGCTTGATTGGAAATGGCACCGCTTGGCGCGAATGGGTTGACTGGGAAATATGCACAGCTTACGAACTGCGCAAAGGCGTGTGTGGGGTTCGTCTAAAAGGCTCTTATGGACGCACACCGCCCGAGCTTGTGGAGCGGGGCGCTCCAGTCGCGTCTTGGGATATGGATCAGATCGTGAGTGTAATTGAATGTGCAGCTGCCCGACGGAGCTAGATATGCAATTCTTTACGCCTTCAGATTTAAGGTCCAGAGCATCGACCGTAATTTCGAATAAAAAGCGTTCGTACGGCTCGATATATGAAGCCGACAGCGTCATCATGGCAAAAGATGCGAGTGAATATAACGTATTCAAGACTTACGACGTTTTCCTTTCCCATAGCTTTTCAGACGCTCGCATAGTTTATGGATTGAAGTCTGCGTTACAGGACTCAGGCCTTTCAGCTTATGTGTATTGGATTGATGAATCGGCTTGCGCAACCAAAGTTACGCCCGAGACAGCAGACCGGTTAAGATGCCGGATGAAGTCTTGCAGAGCCCTTCTATATGCTACTTCTGACAATTCCCAGAACGCGAAATGGATGCCGTGGGAACTAGGATACTTTGATGGAACACGGGGAAAAGTAGCAGTATGCCCGATCACCGACTCTTCATCGTTCGACGGACGCGGATACCTCGGGCTTTATCCAATTATGGAGAAAGACTTCTGGCTGTGGAAAGATGGGCATCTTTACAAAAAACTGCACACTTGGATAAGTGAATCCTGAGACTACGGAGCCCAGTCGTATGCCCAACCTCGGATAGCCTGGAGTTTCTCTTCAACTTCTCGGACTCCCGGAGGCACCTCAGGATCAGGTTGGAACGAGCGTCCAGTAGGCTTTGGACGCTTGCCAGTAATCCGTACGTAATCTTCGGGATTCCCTATTTCGTCGAACACAATATTTTCCGCGACTTTTTGACCTTGTACGAAAAGCGTGTGGTCTTTCTGCCGTGAATCGTAGAGATAGGTGAAGTCCTCAAGATATTCGGCCGCTGTTATGTCCGCGACCTTTTCCGGTTCAGTCCAAAAGAACTCTTCACGGATCGCGTGATCGGTGTGCAAATGACCACCGTAGCGGTCCAATCTTTACCCTGAAGATTAGATTTGATCTTGTCGGGATTAGCGAAAGGACATTTCAGGCCGCTCACGTGCGGCTGGCCACTGATTAAGGGGCGGAGCCATGTTGCGTTTCCGTAAGGCGTCTCTGCTGCGCTATTAATGGTCAGCATGGCGATGGTAGTCCAGGTGAGTGTCGCATTGGTAGGTGTGCGAGAAATCTGTATGATTTTTGGCGGTTGGAGGGGTTGTCGCACAAGACGGAATATGGCTCCGGCTCCCGCATAACCTCCGTATGGTGCTGTGCCATAGAAGTTGCCGTCACTGGCTCGTAGCAAAGTGCACGAGCCGCTCAAGGACTTGACGAAGCGGGACCTGGACCGCGTGTATTGCTGGTGATGCGGGATGCGCGGGCGTGACGGTTGCTGGTGAGTAGTATCAGGAGGCGGTCACCCCGATTCGCAACAGGTTATCTTTGATTAGCTTTACCGTGTCGGGTTCGATCTTGCGGTTTACGAAGAAAGCCTTGTGCTCTGCGACGCCATCGTACGTGCAGTGGCGGATGAAATTCGTAATGCTCTCGTCAGTGGTAATTTCTGCCCAGTGAGGGTGGTTGAGATTAATGATCACGATCACCGACGATTCAGATTTCGTGGATTCAATTATTACGTATGGATCGTTCGGGGACATGTCTCTCGCCAGGTAAAGGCAGATCATTGTTTTCCCGATTTTGATTCTCGCGTTGGGTTGCATCCGGCTTACGACCGCCTCTTTAACCGCCTCGTTCGACTTCTGTATAAGACTGTTGCTGGGCAGTTCAAACGTTGCCAAGAAATCCTGGATGGGATCAGATTTGACTTCCTTTTCCAAGGAGTTGAGTGCTGCGTTGCGCTGGGAGTCCGTTGCTTTTTTAATTCTTTCGTCGGCGTCCTTGCGGTGGCTTAGAGCCAGCTGGCGCAAATCAGCCAACTCCTCCTTGAGTTTTGCTTCCAACTCTTCCTGTTCTCCATCTTCGAAAAGGATTTGGTCTTTGGTATGGCTCACCTCGAATCCCTCAAGTACGAGTTCTCCGAATAGCCTTTGGTTTACTAAGTCGTTGGACCCGCCCTCCTGAGGGCCAAACACCGTCTCGGGCCGGTACGAGTCAGGCCAGCCTGTAATAACACGATTAGCCTGGATGATGGAAAAGCCGGCGTTCTTACGACTCCCTTTTTCCAGCACACCGGCCCAACCGGTAACCTGCTTTTTTCCGACTTTGAATCGGAACTGCTTCTTCGCTTTGCTTCCGTCACGACGTTTCAGCAGTCGCTTGTCAATGTCCGCATCCCACAAAAGAACCTCGTCATTTATTTTGAGGACGAGCGAGCCATCGCTGATGTCTCGACGGTAAAGGGAGCGAAGGTAGTTTTTAGCCTTGCCAAGGGTTCGACCAGTCAGCCGCCTGTGAAGTTTTCGAATTTCTATGATCGTTTCGTGTTCGTGCGCCGGAGCTCGGTCCTTTTTGTGGGGAAGGTTGAGGTTACCGTTTGCAACCTTTTGAACGTCCACTGTGATCTTGTGCCGGGTCCGATCGTTCAGTTTTTTGCTTTCTATGCTCCAGAGGTCGCCGAACCAGCCGGCGCCGGTTTTCAACCCGAGCCCATAACGGGAACGGCCCTGAGTGTCCAGTGGTGGTTTGCCTATGTAAACCGCACGCTTGAGTTCACTTTCTGACATCCCGATCGAATTGTCAGCAATCCTAATGAACTCCCCCGCGGAGTCCTTTCCTGAGGTGATTTCGACAGTGAGCTTAGTGCCCTCCTTTGCATAAACGGCGTCCAGAACCTGCCTGTTGTTGAAGTAAGCTTGGGTGGAATTATCAACAAATTCGGCAAGCGCGTACCATGTTTGGTAGGCGAGTCTCTTGTACGAGGAAATGATTTCTGGCCCGAGTTGCAGTTTCATATTTAAGTCGATTTGAAGTAATAGTTGTGTGATTTGTCGGCGAAAAGGGTGTAGGTGTCGTTCGCTGACAGGGGGTTTTCTTTGCCCAGAAACCGCAGGTAGTTTTTTTCCCTTTGTCGGCGAGCAAAGCCCAGCGGGTGAGGCTGGCGTCAAACACTAAGTCGACGTGTTTGTTTTTGCGAAGCTTCTTGAATTCAAAATGACCGACGATCTCCAGCATGTTGCTGATGGATGAATGGGGGCGACAGTGTGCTGCCAGTGCGGGCACAGTGGGATAATCTCCCAGCGTCCGGTAGAGGTAGCGCCCGCCCGTGCTCTTGAAGATTTGAAAAATGCACAGGTCGATCCCTTGAGCGCGAAGTTTCTTTTGCCACTCGTCGGTGTGCTCGTCTGCGATTACAAGGATTGTTGGAAGCTTCGCGTCGACAAGCTTTTTGATGCGAGCAACATTGACGTTTTCGCCGCAGTGCGTGCGCATTTGGGCGCTCATGTACTTGGCGATTTCTGGAGCGTTGTAACTGCCGTCAGCGAAGCAGCTCGTTTGAGAAAGTACGTGGCGGATGTCGTGTTCAGCCAGTTCAACTTCAATTACGCCCCAGGCACGGAAGTCGTGTCTTATCATTGCAAGGTCAGGAGCATTGATCTGCCCTGTTGTTCTGCTTGTTATCCTCTTTTTGAAGGGAAAAACGTGGAAGTCCGGGAAGAGTGAGCGGACATGTTGGCGTATTTCGCGCTCCAGATCGGTCTCTCCGTAATAGCCGACGGCATTTAGTTCGTCGTACCAAGCCGATTCCCTAGGCACCAGCACCCTCGACATTACAATTTTCCCCTATTAACCGAAGCTCCCTGAGCGCCGGCCTGGGAGGGGCGACAAACCGAATACCTGGCTGCTTGAGTTTCCATGTTCGCTTTGAATGCGCTGGACTTTAGGTGGGGCCATTTCGCGGACGGCGCTGTCGAAGTCAACCGAGGGGCTGCGCGGGTCTTTAACCGCGTAGGCGATGCGGCGCGTTTCGAGTTCGGCTCGGCTGAGTTGGCCGTTGCGCGGGTTTGGATATTTGCGGGCGGCGAGAATTTTCATAGGAGGTCAATCCTCGTCGGGCAACATCACGGTGGCGGGGGCCGGGTCGTCTATGTCGAGGGGGCCGCAAACGGCGATTAACTTAATGAGGCAGGCGCGGTGGTTCTCGTTACGCACATAGAGTGCAACGGGCAACCCGGCTTGCGAGGGCTGCGCTTTGCGGATGGCAAAGCGGAGCATCCAAACAATATCCCAAAGGCGGCCGGCTTTCGTCCTGGGCGGTGACTCCGGGTGGGACGGTTACCGACACGGAATTTCTTCCATGGTTTAGCCATACACGCTCTGAGCCTTTTCGGATTATATAGGTCTCGAAGATCACGGTAGCAATACCCGCAGTAGTTTTCAAAAAAACCGCGTGGCGATTTCCAGATTACTCTTAAGGTAGCGAAGGTTTCAGTGCTTCATCCAGAATTCATAAGTTCTCCTTCAGACTGAAGCCGGGAGTTTTCCAGAACATCAACATCAATATAGGAGAGCTAAATGAGAGAAAAAGAAACCTTCACATCGGTTATCCTTTTCGGTCCCGAGTGCCCTTCCTTCCTAGGCGGAAAGGGAGGTGACCCAAGAAAACCATTCACGGTCGACGTTCTTCGACTTTTTTTTGACAGGAAAAGTCGCGGGTCTTCTAAACCTATCAGAGAAAGCCTCCTCGCAGAGGCGAATCAGAAACTCGCGGGTCTCAAGAAGAGAACATTGCCGGTTGAAGAGCTGACGGCTTCAGACTTGGCAGCAGTTGTGTTTTCGCGAGAGCCCGCGATACCCCGCACGGAGGTATTCCTTCCGCGAGAATTACATCTTGTTCTAGGGTGGGAGGGCGACTTCGAATTCATGCGAAAGGAGGCGGAAGCATACATGTCCATTCCACACCATGAGCTTATCGAAGCCTTCATTACGCATGTTCGGAATAAGCATTCCAGTGACGACAGAATGGAAAAAGTTGAATCGGAGGTTGTTTCAAGGAATGGTATTAAGTTCGGGCTAGCCACTTACTTCAAAGAATCTCTCACGACGGTTGGACCGGGTGAGGAGGGGTATGGGGAGTGGTGATTATCCCGATGTTCAGTGTAAAACCGACCACAATTGTGGTCGGTTTTTTCCGGTCAAGATTTGTGGATTCGTAGTCAAATTCAAAATTCGATTACAAATGCAGCGCCGTTCCTTCTGATGAATTGCAAGGTTTCTGGGAGTGAAGACAGGTTAGACTTTCCTGCACGCTGGAAGCCCGCCTCACTTTGCATTTTCTGGAGCCATTCAAGATGCGTGCACACTATTGCTGATTTGCAGTGGGCCCGCGCATATACCAGACGCCAGAGATTAAGCTTTTTCGCAATTCCATCTCGCCGAAAACTCGGAGCGATCAAGAGCCGATTAAAACAAGCAATGGGCGTAGGCGGCATCAACCCCAAACCTTTAAAGTAACGTGCATCTGGAGCTTCTTCCAAGCTGGTGTGAATACACAAACGAGCAACTCCAGCCAACTGGGAAGCCCTGATTTCCCAAAAATGGACTGAATGGGGGTCGTGGGAATCAAAAATTTCCTCCGGCGGCACGGGATGGCTGCCCTGTGCCTGTACCCGAAAGAGACGCAGTGTTTTGAAGTCTTCGGTTGTCATTCTCCGGGCTGGGGACTCGGTTGACAGGTATAAAAGAGCCGCAGTTTTCACAATAAAATCTCATGATTGTTGAATTTGTTAATATCCGGCTGGCAATCTATTCATAGTTTAAACGAACTGAAAAAAGATTGCTATTTGATGGTGCTACCTTAATGAATATCAAGCGCACTCAGACTGGATTGATGTGCCTTCATTTTTCTGGAATGTCTGCGTCTGTAAGCAAGAGCGGCTTGCCATGGAGCAAGACATCCGTGGAATCATCCAGATTTAAGCGCAAGTTGAAAGGATAGCATCTGTTGTCATAAAGGACTTCCCTCATGAATTCAGTGTGGTCTTTATTGCGTTCACGACCTTGCAAGGTCGTGAACGCAATGGAGACCTCGCTCAGCACGCGTTGGATTGCTCTTATGAAGCTGCTGAATACCTACCCCTTTAACGTAATAAGAGATTATATCATGCCTATTGAGATCTTCGGTTCGTGGCTCGAAGTCGTCGTTATGGTATATAATTTCACAATGTACAGGTATCAACCGGGCCGATACCGGCATTACAAAGGAGAGGATTATACGCTGCTAGGGATCGGTAGGCGCAGCGAAACTGGCGAAGAATTCGCAGTCTAACAGGAGGGCTACGGAGAACATCAGCTATGGATTAGGCCGAAGGAAATGTTTTTTGGGATGGTGACCGTCAATGGGAAATCCCGACGAAGGTTTGTGTTTCTGGGGGGTCGGAATTAACCGTAATCGTATCTAAAATGATTCGCCTCCACCGGGCTGGATGTAACCTTGGTTTCTAATTATGCTTCTTGAACTTCTCCGCGATTTGCAGAACGGGCTGGCTCCAGCGGTAGGTCTCAAGTGCTTATCTTGTCGAATTCTTTGGTTCCCAGATATTGCGGGGATTGTCCATCCAAGCCCAGCCGAATGGCCAGATGCTCACCAGGACGGATCAGGGTGCCAGTCTGTCTTGCCGAACCATATCCGTTTCGGAATAATTTTACGGACGGCCGTTTCACCACGATAATTTGTGTACAGGATAGCGACTACTTCCTTGTTTTCTGTTGGTTGAACTTTAATGGATTTGATGCGGACTTATCCTCCCGACCAATCGAAGCGGTGTTTAGGCCAATGTTTTGACATTTTTTGTCCCCGTCTGGAACCGAAGGGGGCTGGAGCTGAAAAGGATTGCCCCCCCGGCTCTTTGTCCGGCATCTGCTCAATACCTCGGAGAGCATCTGATAGTCAAGCTTGATGCGGTCAGTTTTGCAGTGACGAAAGCTTTCGCTGCGCTGCTTCTCGGTAGAATGAATTTCCTAAGAGCTTTACAAGTTTTGGCGCATCTTTCTTCGACCAGGTTACGGGAGGGAGAGGAATAGAGATGCTGGGCATGCCACTCCAGACGAAAACTGCTTGCGTGTTCGTTGGTATCGTGACGTTGCCTTCTTCGGCGAGGAGTCGCACAACAATCGACCGCCTGGCAAATTCAACTTTTCGGGCGTGGAAGTAGATAGACCAAAGGCTATCGGACGCCCAGGTTGTATCCGAGGCACCGTAGGGCAGGGGTCCTGTTTCGAACCATGGGGCGCAAATGGAATCGACAAGAGATGCCGCCGCATCGGGTGGAAAATTTTCGAGAGCCTCGAATTGCTTTCGGCTCAGACTTTGATTCTTCATGGGCTTGCCTGCATTGCGCACTACCCATTTGCCATCTTTACCGATCCAGAATTTGAGGTCATCGTCAGTAAGATTGTCCGGCACCTTGGTTCTAGTAGCGTACATCAGTGAGAGCAATCTGGCTTCGGCAGGTTCGGCGGCTTGAATTTCTTTGGAAACCCTGCTTCGCCTCACCGTAAACATCGCTTTCTTGAACTGGTCCGATGCGGAACCATAGTAGATAAAGGCGGACATAATGACATGGATCGTATCAGCAGAATTTTCGTGAGTGATCGTGCTTTGTGAATTAAGGCTTGCGATGAGCGCGAGAGTATAGTTGTAGTCAGGCGCATAGTCCTGAGCCAAAACGAGCGATGCCCTAAACAAGGAGAATGCGATGATGAAGGCCGTAAGTAGGGTTTTCATAAAGGTAAGGTGTTTTGGGACGGGTATTTCAACTTGTTAGTATTTCACCAACCGGAAGAATTTTCGCGGTGCGGCCGTGTCCATCACCACCGCGCGCCTGCTTCCCAGGCTGAGAATGTCGCCTGTATAAGGATCCCAGGATCCATTGGAAAG
>JADMIO011306075.1_pt1 | contig 12332 bp, 8 predicted proteins | sample 8958161 | NCBI WGS metagenome assembly JADMIO01 (sample SAMN16585339, study PRJNA669376) | soil metagenome | isolation source: Crop rotation soil | place: USA: Cullars Rotation, Alabama | collected 2011 | reverse complement strand
CCGAGACGCGCTGTTTCTCCTCCGCGGCGACTCGTTTCTCGTCCGAGACGCGCAGTTTCTCCTCCGCGGCGACTCGTTTCTCCTCCGCGGAGCGCAGTTTCTCCTCCGCGACGCGCTGCTTCTCCTCCGCGACGCGCTGCTTCTCCTCCGCGGCGCGCAACTTCGAGTCGAGCGCACGCTCGTCGGCATCGCCCTTGGCGCGCTTCGCGTCCTTCTCGCCCTCGAGGCGCGCGAGCTTCTCCTCGAGCGCGACCTTCTCGGCCTGGATCCGCTCGACCTGCTCGAGCGCGAGATGCGCCGCCTCCTCGACCTTCGCCTCGAGCGAGGAGATGCGCTCCTCGAGGGCTTTCTTCTCGGCCTCGAGACGCGCGACGCGGGCGTCGGCGTCGGATCCCTCGCCGGCCGCGCGCTTTGCGGGTGCGGGGGCGATCGAAGCGGGCGCGGGGGCGATCGGAGCGGGCGCGGGAGCGATCGGAGCGGGCATCGGGGCGACGGGCTCGATCACGACCTCGCGCTTGGCGCGCGAGGGCGCGGGGGCGACCGGCTCGACGGGGGCGGGCGGCGGCGCGACCGGCTCGGCGGGGGGCGGTCCGACCGGCTCCATGACGATCTTCCCGCGCCGCGTGATCGGCCCCGAGGACGGCGCGGGGGGCGGCGCGGGTTCGGGCGCGGGAGGCGGGGCCACGCCGGGGAGGGGCGTGTCGTCGGCGACCCGCTTGAGGCGGCTCGAGATCGACGGCAGCTTCTTCGTCGCGCGGAGGATGACCGGACCGCCGAAGGGCTCGGCGTTCGTGGGCTGCTCGGCGGCCGGCGCGGCGGGAGCGGGCGGCGGCGCGATGAAGGGCGAGGCCGGAGCGGGCGGCGCGACGATCGCGGGCTCCGGCGAGGGCGCGACGATGATCGGCGGCGGAGGCGCCGGCCTGGCGGGCGCCGGCTTGGCGGGCGCGGCCGCGACGTCCTCGAAGCGGAGCTCGGTCTCGCCGAACGTGACGACGTCGCCCGGCTGGAGGGCCCGCTCGGCGGTGATCCGGGCCTTGTTCACCGAGGTGCCCGCCGCCGAGCCGAGGTCCGTCACGAAGAAGTCGCCGCCTCGACGCACGATCTTCGCGTGCTGGTAGGAGATGCCGCGGTCGCGGAGCGCGACCTGCGCCTTGCGCGCGGTGCCGACCTCGAACGTGTCGCCGCTCGAGAGGTCGAAGACCTGGCCTTGCGACTTCCCGTTGAGCGCGACGAGCGACGGCATGCGCGATCTCCGTGGGTGACTCTAAGGCCTCGCGAGCGCGTCTTCCAGGGCCCGGCACACCTGGGCGAACCGGAAGGGCTTGGGCAGGACCGGACGGCCCGCCGCCTTGAGGAAGTTGGCCGTGTCCTCGCGCGCGAGGTCGCCCGAGAGGAAGACGAGGCGCCCCGCGAGCGGGTGCCCGCGGCGCTCGAGCTCGCGGAAGAGCGCGATCCCGTCGACGCCCGGCATGCGCACGTCGCTCAGGACGGCGGCGACGTCGCCGTGCTTCTCGAGGAGGGCGAGCGCCTCCGCGCCGTCGGCGGCGAGGAGCGGCTCGTGGCCCATGTCGCGGCAGACCTGCGCGAGGAGCTCGCGGACGCGCTCCTCGTCGTCGACGACGAGGATGCGTCGAGCCAGCCCCGCGTCCGCGACGACCGCCTCCGCGTCGTCGGGCGGCGCGAAGGGGCTCGCGGCGCCCGCCGAGACGGGGAGCTCGATCGTGAAGCGCGCGCCGCCCTCCGGCGCCGCGCTCGCGTGGATCGCTCCTCCGTGGTCGCTCACGATGCGGTGAGCGATCGAGAGGCCGAGGCCCGTGCCCCCCGCTCCCTTCGTCGAGACGAAGGGCCGCGGCACGAAGGGGCCGTGCGCGTCCTGGGGGAGCCCCGGGCCCGAGTCGCGCACCTCCACGCGGACGAGGTCGCCCGCGCGCGAGCCCACGACGGCGATCGTCCCGGCCCGGCCCGTGCTCTGGATCGCGTCGCGCGCGTTGCGGATCAGGTTGAAGAAGACCTGCTGGAGCTCGTAGCGGTCGGCGCGCACGGGGGGCAGCCCGTCGAGGTCGCGCGTCACCTCGATCGGCACCGCGCGGAGCTCGTGCGCGAGGAGGTCGAGGACGCTCCCCGCGACGGCGCCCGGGTCGACCTCGACGCGCTCGCTCTTCTTCTGGCGCGCGAACGTGAGGAGCGTCGAGACGATCCGCCGGCAGCGCTCCGCCTCCTCGAGGATCGCGTCGAGGGCCTTGGCCTGGTCGCCGCTCGCCTTCTTGCGGAGGAGCTCGGCGAAGCCGAGGACGGTCGCGAGCGGGTTGTTCAGCTCGTGGGCGACGCCCGCGAGCATCTCGCCGAGCGAGGAGAGCTTCTCCGCCTGCGTGAGCCGCGCCTCGCGGAGGCGCTCCTCGGTCGCGTCGTTGAGGAGGAGCGCGGCCCCCGCGAGCCGCCCGTCGGCGTCGACCACGGGCGACGGCCGGACCTCGAGCACGACCTCGGAGGCGCCCGGGTGGACGACCTCGATCGGGGCGTCCTCCTTGGCGCGCGCGACGAGCTCGATGAGCGGCACGCCGCCGAGCGCGCTGACCTTCGTCGGGTCGCCCGGCACGGCGAGCCGCTGGGAGAGGATCGCGCGCGCGGCCGGGTTCGCGAGCTCGATCTTCCCCTCGGCGTCCAGGATCAGGACGCCCGAGTGGAGGCCCTCGACCACGGCGTGCCAGCGGCTCCGCTCGCGGTCGCGCTCGGCGGCGCGCGTCCGGGCGTCGGCCTCGAAGCGGGCGCGCTCGATCGAGAGGCCGACGATCCGGCCCGTCGCGCCCAGGAAGTCGAGGTCCTCCTCGCGGAAGGGGTGCGCTCCGGGCAGCTTCTCGAGGTAGATCGCGCCGACGCGCTCGGTGCGCGTCGTGAGCGGCGCCGAGGCGATCGGCCGCGGCGCGAGCTCGCCCGCGTGGCGCACGCGCGTCAGGACCGAGAGGCCCTCCTCGATGCTCTTCTTGATGATCGGCTCGCGCACGGGGATCCGCGAGCCCTTCTCGTCCTTGGGGCCGCGGCGCACGATCGCCGGGACGAGCGCCTCCTCGCCCCGCTCGCGCAGCGCGATGACGATGCGGTCGGGATGGAGCGCCGTGGCGATCGCGTCGGCGGTGAGCTCGAGGATGCTCGCGAGCGCGCGCTCGCTCGTCGCGTGGCCGACGAGGTAGAGCCCGCGGAGGATGTGATCGCGATGCTCCTCGCGCTCCGCCTCGGGCGGGGGCTCGGCGGGCTTCCTGAAGCGCTCGCTCTTCCAGACGCGCTCGATGCCGGGAGCGCTCTCGATGAGGTCGAGCCGCGGGGCCTCGAAGTCGGCGCTCGTGTCCGTGGGCTTCCGCTCGCGGGCGGAGAGGAGCTGGAGCTCGACCGCGCCGAGGACCAGCTTCTGGCCGTGGTAGAGGTGCCCCTCACGGCACTGCGTCCCCGCGATGAGCGCGGGGCTCGCCCCCTCGACGATCGCGACCCGGTAGCCGCCGCGCGTCGAGCGGACGAGCGCGGCGTGGAAGCGCGCCACGCCCGTGTCCTCGAGCCGCACGTCGCAGACGGGGTCGGTGCCGATCGTGGCGCGCTCGCCGATGAGAAAGATCTCGCCGCTCCGAGCGCCGCTCAGGACGAGAAGCTCGGCTCGCATACGAGGTTCCCAGAAGGAGTTCTATCTTGCGCGCGGGCGGCGCGCACGGCTAGCCTCGGTGCCCCACGGGGGGTCCGCTTGCCGCGTCGTCCCGGCTTCCTGCTCGTCCTCGCCCTCGCCGCCTCGGCCGGCCTCGCCCGGCCCGCGCGCGCCGACGAGGACCGCTCGGCGAAGGGCCGCCTCGACGAGCTCGAGCGCAAGGCCGACGAGCAGGCGCGCGAGCTCGACCGCCTGCGCACGCAGCGCATGGCCGACGAGCTCCGCGGCGCGCCCGACGCTCCGCCGCACGTCGACCGCTCGGGGGACGCGAAGGGCGACCTCTTCGACTGGGGCTACGACGACGGCTTCTTCGTGAAGGGGACGGTCGGCGCCGCGAGCTACGTCTTCCGGCCGCGCGCCTACGTCCAGCTCGACTACCGCGCCTCGCTCCACTCCCGGTCGAACCTGGGAGAGCCGACGAAGGGCGTCTTCGAGGACCGCTTCCTCCTCCGCCGCGCGGTCGTCGGGTTCGTGGGCACCTTCGGGCCGATCGGCTTCTTCTTCGAGGCCGAGCCGGTGCGCGGGACGAACGGCGTCCTCCCGATCCAGAACATGTGGCTCGAGTGGCGCTCGTTCGACGAGCTCCAGCTCCGAGCGGGGCACTTCATCCCGCCCTTCACGTTCGGCGACGCGTTCACCGCGCCGCCCTTCCTCGACTTCCTCGAGCAGCCCATGGTCGTGCAGGCGCTCTCTTACAGCTTCCGGCCGGGAGCCATGCTCCACGGCTCCTTCGAGCGCGGCCTCCTCGAGTGGTTCCTCTCGCTGAACAACGAGCTCGACGCGAACGGCACGATCACGGGCGACCCGATCGTGACGGCGCGCCTCTCGTCGGACACGGGGGCGCTCTCGTTCGGGGTCGCGGGCTCGTGGGAGCGGCTCGGCGGGCCGACGCACTCGAGCGTCCAGGGCATCACGCCCGGCCAGTTCCGCTTCTTCGCGCCCGTCGCCGTGCGCGGCTGGCAGCAGCGCTACGAGGTCGACGCCCAGCTCGACGCGGGTCCCTTCTTCGCGTCCGCCGAGTACGCGTGGTGCGTCCAGCGCCGCGACCGCGCGAACGCCGACGCGAGCGACGGGACGCCGCTCGTCGCCCAGGGCGCCTACGCGACGGTCGGGTGGATGTTCCTCGGCCCGCCGCGCGACTCGAAGCGCCCTCACACGCCCTTCGCGGACTGGAGCTTCTCGCTCGACCTCGAGAAGAAGCGCAACGCGCGCAACGTCGGCGCCGAGGTCGTCCTCCGCGCCGAGTGGCTCACGATCGACCAGGCGCGCGGCGGCCGCGACTTCCGGGGCGGCGACGCGCGCGCGATCGAGGTCGGCATCAACGTCTACCCCATGGAGAACGTGAAGCTCATGCTCGAGTACGCGCACGTCCACGTGGGCGACCAGGCCCACGCCGAGCGCGCGCACTCGCGCGAGGCGGACGAGCTCATGGCGCGCGCGCAGCTCGAGTTCTAGGCCGCGCGCCGGCGGACTCGCTCCCGCACGCGCTCGACGATCAGCTCCTCGAGCGCGACGTGCGTGAGCCCCTCGAGGCGCGCGTCGTCCGGCTCGAGGTCGAAGTCCTCGGCGATCGTGACGAGGTGTCGCCGCGAGAGAGCCGCGAGCTCCCTGCGCAGCAGCTCCTCTCCCTTGGCGAAGACCGAGAACGGATCGAGCACGGCGTGCCGCGGCGCCGAGAAGACCGGCTCCTCGGCCGGCGGCGCGGGCTCGAGGTTGCGCGACGGCTGGAGGGCGCGCGCGAGGGCGCCCTCGAGGTACACGGGCGTGAGGCCCGTCGCCCAGTAGGAGATGTCCGCGAAGTTGGGCTGCGTCGTCTCGCGCTCCGTGCGGACGGCGGGCCCGCCCGCGAGCGGGACGAACTCGAGCCAGCCCTCCCACACGTGATCGATCGGCCGACCGACGGCGCGCGCCTTGAAGGCGCGGCCGTCGGGGCCCGCGACCTCGTCCCGGAAGTCGATCAGGATCCGCGCCACCGGCGAGCCTCCTCGCCGGCCCGACGCGCAAGCCGCGCGCCGGGTCTAGCCGAACAGCGAGGCGAGCAGCCCCTTGCGGCGCGCCTGGACCTTGCGGTCGGGCGCCGCGGTCGTCTCGAGGATCTCGAGGACGATGTCGTCGGGCGTGATCCCCTCGGCCTCGGCGTGGTAGCTCGGCAGGATCCGGTGGCGGAGCACGGCCGGCGCGACGGCGCGCACGTCGCCCGGGCGCGCGTCCGGCCGGCCGCGGAGCATGGCCCGCGCCTTGGCGCCGAGAAGGAGGAACTGCGTCGCGCGCGGCCCCGCGCCCCACGAGATCCACTCCTTCACGAAGGAGGGCGCCTCCTTGGTACGGACGCGCGAGCGGCGGACGATGTCCATCGCGTAGCGGATCACGTCGTCCGAGAGCTGGACCTTCCGCACGAGCGCGTTCAGGTCGAGGATCTCCTCCTTCGTCACGAGGGAGTCGATCTCGGCCGCGTAGGCGGAGGTCGTGCGGTGGACGATCTCGAGCTCCTCGGCGGCCGTCGGGTAGTCGACGTAGGTCATGAACATGAACCGGTCGAGCTGCGCGATGGGGAGCGGGTAGGTCCCTTCCTGCTCGATCGGGTTCTGCGTCGCGAGGACGAAGAAGGGCCTGTCGAGCGCGTGCTTCTTGCCGGCCGACGAGACCTGGCGCTCCTCCATGGCCTCCATGAGGGCGGCCTGCGTCTTGGGCGGCGTGCGGTTGATCTCGTCGGCGAGGATCACGTTCGCGAAGATCGGCCCGGGCGAGAAGACGAAGCGGCGCTCCTTCGTGACCGGGTCGGGCGCGATGAGCTCGGCGCCCGTGATGTCCGACGGCATGAGGTCGGGCGTGAACTGGATCCGCCTGAAGTCGAGCGAGAGCGACCGGGCGATCGACGAGACGAGGAGCGTCTTCGCGAGGCCGGGCGCGCCGACGAGGAGCGTGTGCCCCTGCGCGAAGATCGCGATGAGGAGGTCGTCGATGACGCCCTCCATGCCGACGATCTTCTTCCGGAGCTGGGAGCGGAGCCTCTCGGAGACGTCGCCGAGGCGCTCGATCTTCTGGACCTCGGACGCGGAGAGCTGGTCCATGTCGAGGACTACTCTACATCAGCGGCGCAGGGTCGCGAAGATCAGCAAGAGAAGACACGCGCAGGTGAGGGTCGCCGCGATGCGCATGAGCCGCTCGCGGCGCTCCTCGCCTCCGCCCGCGAAGCGGGGGGCGGCCGGGAGCGGGGTCACGACGGCCGGCCCGCCGGCGACGAACGCATCGAGCGCGGCCGCCATCTCCTCGGCCGACGCGAAGCGCGCGCTCCGCGCCTTCGCGAGGGCGCGGTCGCGCACCGCGACGAGCGCGGCCGGGACGCCGGGCAGCGGAGCCGGGTCCTCCTCGCGGATCCGGCGGAGCGTCCTCAGGCCGAAGCCCTGCCCGAAGGGCGGCGCTCCCGTGAGGCAAGCGTGGAGGAGGCAGCCGAGCCCCCACACGTCCGTCCAGGGCCCGAACGCCTCGACGGCGCCCGCGACCTGCTCGGGGGCCATGTAAGCCGGCGTCCCGTTCATGAAGCCGGACTCGCCCGAGGAGGACTCGAGCGAGTGCGTCGCGATCGCGAGCCCGAAGTCGGTGAGGCGCGGCCTCCCGTCGGGCTCGAGGAGGACGTTCCCCGGCTTGAGGTCGCGGTGGAGGATCCCGGCGCGGTGAGCGGCGTGGACGCCGCGCGCGACGTCGCGGACGAGCGCGGCCGCTTCGCGCGGCGCGAGGGGCTCCTTCGCGAGGCGGTCGCGGAGGCAGCCCGTGACGAGCTCGAGGACGAGGACGCGCTTCCCCTCGAGGATGCACGCGTCGTGGAGCGCGACGACGTTCGGATGGTGGAGGCGCGCGATCGCGCGCGCCTCGAGCACGAAGCGGCGGAGCGCGTCGGGGTCCCGGGGGGTCCCGCGGAAGACCTTGAGCGCGACCTCGCGCTCGAGCCGCCGGTCGATCGCCCGGTAGACGACCCCGGCGCTCCCTTGGCCCAGCTGAGCCAGGACCTCGTACGGCCCTAACCGCATCCCTTTGCCTCCGCGATCCACTAACGGATACGCGCTGAAGGCAAAGACGGGTCCGCGCCGTAACTTCTTGCACGCGATCGCCGCGAGAAAATCCGGCGGCGACCGCGCGCGGTCTCCCGTATCAGTTGCCGCTCAAGAGCTTCTCCTCGATCGGCTCCGGGCCGATGAAGGCCCAGTGACCGTCGACGAGGTACTTTCGCGCCGCGTCACGGACCTGCTCCGGGGTGACTTTCGCCAGGTCCTCGGTCTCATCGTAGAAGCGGCGCCAGCCGCCCGAGAGGAGCTCGGCGCGACCGAGAGCGCTCGCGTGGCCGAGGGAGCCCTCGGAGCGGATCGCCTTGCTCGTGATGTCGCCGTTCACGATGTTGCGGATGTCGGAGGCCTGGACGAGCTCCTCCTTCAGCTTGGCGATCTCGGCGTTCATGACCTCGATCGTCGTCTTGGCGTCCTTCGCGGTCGCGTAGACGATCGCGAAGTTGGCGCGCGTCTGCGCGAGGCCCGCGTTCGGCGCGTAGCTGAGGGCGCGCTTCGTGCGGATCTCGTCCCAGAGACGCTGCGAGAGGATCGTCATGAGGACGCGCGCCGTCGCGAAGCCCGGGTCCGAGGGGCCCGGCATGGCGAACTGCCCGCGGATGTAGGTCGTCGGGAGCTTCTTCTGCTCGAAGATCTGGCGCTCGGTCGGGTGCGGCTTCGGGAGCGCCGGGCGCGCCGGGCTCGACGAGCCGTCCTGCACCCAGCCGAAGAGCTCCTTCGCGAGCGTCTGGACGTCGCTCATCTCGAACGGCCCCACGAACACGACGACGAGTCGCGGCGCCGTCATGCCCGCGGAGAGCGCGCGGCGGAGCGCGTCGGCGTCGAGCTTCTCGACCGTCTCGAGCGTGCCCTCGGCGCGGTTCGCGTAGGGGTGGCCCGCGTAGAAGATCTGGTTCGCGAGCTTGCGGAGGAGCGCGTCCGGGCTCTCCTTCTCGCGCTTGAGGCCCATGAGGGCCTCGGCCTTCTTCTGGTCGAGCGCCTCGGCCGCGAGCTCGGGCTCCCTCAAGCACGCCGCGAGGAGCTCGGCCGACTCGGAGAAGGCGTCCTTGGGCGCCTGGATCCCGATGCACGAGTAGTCGGCGTTGATGTCGGTCGCGAGGCGCGCTCCGAGCCGCTCGAGGGCCTTCCTCTGCTCCTCGCGCGGGAGCTTCTTCGAGCCCTCGAGGGCGGTGACGAGGGCGAGGCGCTCGACTCCCTGATTCTCGGCCGTGAGGTACGCCGCGCCGCCGTCGATGAAGACCTGCATGGCCGCGATCTCGGAGCCCGCGTCGCGCCGCGCGATCACGCGCACGCCGTTCGCGAGCTTGAAGCTGGTGACCGCGGACGCCGCGGCGCCGCCTCGCTGCTCGGGGGGCGTGCCGAGGAGCGTCGCCTCGTCGAGCTTCGCCTCCTTGTCGACGAGGCAGCCGATCACGTAGGGCCGACCGATGAGGTAGCTCTTCACGAACTCGCGGATCTCCTCGATGGTGACACCGTTCGTCGCGTCGAGGTACTCGTGGTAGTAGTCGAGCGACGCGCTCGCCCAGTGAAAGCTGAGCGAGTGCGTGAGCGCCTCGCCGGACTGCGACTCGTAGGCCCGGTCGACCTTCAAGGCGTGCTTCGCGTTCTCGAGCTGCTCGTCCGTGAAGTAGCCCGCGTCCTCGGCCATCGCGTTCAGCTCGGCGAGGAGCGCGTCGCGGACCTCGACCGCCGGCTTGCGGAGCGAGGCGTTGAAGTAGACCTGACCGCCCTCGCGCTGCGTGTGGTAGCTGAGCGACGCGAAGGTGGCGAGGCCGCCGTCCTTGAAGGTCTTCTGGAAGCGGCCCGAGTGCTGGTTCACGAGCGTGCCCCACACGTCGGCGACGAATGTCGCGCGGACGTCGCGGTCCGTGTCCGGGCCGTTCCACGCCGCGGCGAGCGTCTGGGCGGCCACCTTCTCGCGGCGCGTGACGACGGCCTTCGAGGCCTCGAGGCGGGGGAGCGGCGGGCGCGGGTGAGCGGCGTGCGGGTCCTCGGCGGACTTCCACTGGGAGGGCCCGAAGTACTTGTCGACGAGGGCCTGCGCCTCGGTCTTGTTCACGTCGCCCACGATCGTGAGGAGCGAGTTGTTCGGGATGTAGAACGTCTCCTTGAACTTGACCATCGTCTCGCGCGTCGCCGAGAGGATCGTCGGCCGCTCGCCGAGCGGGTTCTTGCGCACGTAGTCGTCGCCGTAGAGCGCGTGGTTCATGTCGCGGTGGAGGTAGTACTCGTTGCCCGACTCGTTGCGGTCGTACTCGCCGATGACGACCTTGCGCTCCTTCTCGAGCTCCTCCTGGTTGAAGAGGGGCGTGAGGAGGGCGTCGGCCATGAATTTCATGCCGGCCGCGAAGCTCTTCGAGGGGAGCGTGATGAAGTAGTTCACGCGCTCGTTGCCGGTGGTGCCGTTGAAGCGGATGCCGAGCTCCTGGATCCGCTTCATGTAGGCTTCCTGCGTCGGGATCGCCTCGTTCCCCTTGAAGAACATGTGCTCGTAGAGGTGGGAGAGGCCGTTCGTCTCCTTGGTCTCGGTGAAGGCGCCCGTCTTGACCGCGATCTCGATGGTCACGACCGGGGCCGTCTTCTTCTCGACGACGAGCACGTCGAGGCCGTTGTCGAGGCGGCGCTGGGTGATGGCGTCCTCGGCGCTCGTCGGTCGGGGCGCGATGGCGGCCCCGGCCGCGGCGGCGGCGAGGACGAGGGCGAGGGACAGTGTTCGGCGCATGGTAGGGCTCCTCAAAGCGGCGAGGATCCTACCAGGAGCGCCGTCGCTAGCGGCGCGTCAGGTAGTGCACGAGAGCGGGCGGCGCGTTCCACGGGATGACGCGCGTCTCGTGGGTCCAGCGCGCCCCATCGTCGACGTGCGACTTCGTGATGGCGAGGACCTCGCGCATGCGGACGCGCTCCTTGCGCGAAGGCGTCACCTTCGGGCGGAGCGCCTTGAGCCAGTAGTCGTAGTAGGAGAGCGTGCCGCCGGGCGCGAGGATGCGTCCGTAGAGGTCGAAGATCCGCCCCACGGCCTCGGGCGGCATGTTGATGAGCGGCAGCGAGGAGACGATCGCGTCGTAGCGCGCGTCCTGGGGGATCGCGACGGTGGCGTCGCCCTCGTGGACCGTGACCGTGGGCCCGGGGCGTCCCTCGAACTCGGCGCGCAGGAAGCGCACGAACTCGGAGTTGATCTCGTAGAGGTCGAGCGTGTCGCCCGGCTGGAGGCGCGCGACGGTGGCGCGCGTGAGCGCGCCCGTGCCCGCGCCGACCTCGAGGACGCGGAGCGGCTTGCCCTCGTGGCGGCGGATGCGCGAGGCGACGGCCTCCGCGACGCGCCGCGACGAGAAGGTGAAGGCGCCGACCTGACGCGAAGCCTTGACGATCTGACCGTAGAAGATGAGGCGGCTCTTGATCTTGGAGCCGACCTTCTCGAGCGTCGCCGTCACGCGCCCCTCCTGGGACGAGCTGTCCCGTCGGTGTACAGTGCCGACATGATCCACAAACTTCGCGCCAAGATCGACGGTCTTCTCATCGAGCGGACGTTCCGCGGCCTCGCCTGGCTCGGCCAGCTCCACCCGCGCGCGCGGCCCGAGCGGCACGGCGTCGAGGTGCTGAGAGACATCCCCTACCGCGACACGCATGGTCACGAGCACCGGCTCGATGTCTGGCGGCCCACGGGCCGCTCCGAGCGGCTCCCCGTCGTGCTCTACGTGCACGGAGGCGGCTTCTCGATCCTCTCCAAGGAGACGCACTGGATCATGGCGCTCGCCTTCGCGCGGCGCGGGTTCGTCGTCTTCAACATCAACTACCGGCTCGCGCCCGCGAACAAGTACCCGGCGGCGATCGAGGACGTGTGTCGCGCTTACACGTGGGTCGCGCGCAACGCCGAGCTCTACGGCGGCGACGCCGAGCGCATGATCCTCGCCGGCGAGTCCGCCGGCGCGAACCTCGTCACCGCCCTCGCCTACGCCACGAGCTATGAGCGGCCCGAGCCGTGGGCGCGCGCCGCCTTCGAGGCGCCGGCGCGGCCGCGCGTCGTCGTGCCCGCGTGCGGGCTCCTCCAGGTCTCGGACACGAAGCGCTTCCAGCGCCGGCGTCCGATCCCCGACTGGCTCTCGCGGCAGCTCGGCGGCGTCGAGCGGGCCTATCTGGGCGGAGTGAAGCCGGGAGGCGTCGAGGCGACCCACGACCGCTTCTTCGACCTCGCCGACCCCCTCGTCGCCTTCGAGCGCGGAGAGGCGCCGGCGCGGCCGCTCCCGCGCTTCCTCGTCGGCTGCGGGACGCGCGACCCGCTCCTCGACGACTCGCGGCGCCTCGCGGCCGCCGTCGAGAAGCTCGGCGGGACGGCCAAGCTCCTCGTCTACCCGGGCGAGGTCCACGCCTTCCAGGCCTTCGTCTGGCGCGAGCACGCTCGCTCTTACTGGAACGAGTGCCACGACTTCATTGCGCGTGGGCTCGCGTCTCATGGGCCCGAACTGAGCCCTACTCAGGCCGCGATGGCCACGTCGTGACCACTCGGCGTCGAGCGCAAGTCCTTCGGGGCCTTTCCAGCACAGTGGGATCCGAAGCTTGGAATTCACGTGACTTGAAGTCGCGGC
>JADMIO011000860.1_pt1 | contig 12332 bp, 12 predicted proteins | sample 8958161 | NCBI WGS metagenome assembly JADMIO01 (sample SAMN16585339, study PRJNA669376) | soil metagenome | isolation source: Crop rotation soil | place: USA: Cullars Rotation, Alabama | collected 2011 | reverse complement strand
GGACCCGCCGCCGCCGCCTCGACCTCCGCCTGCGGCCCCGGCCCGTCCATAGAGCGCACCGCCGGCGCCTGCGCCGCGGTCGCCGCGCCGATCAGGCTGAACTCGATCCTTCGGTTGGCCTCGCGCCCGTCCTCGCTGCCATTGTCGGCGATCGGCACGCCCTCGCCATAGCCCTGCGCCCGCATCCCGGTCACGTCGACCTGCCGCCCCTGCAGCGCCACCAGCACCGCCTCGGCCCGCGCCTGGCTCAAGGACAGGTTGCCCCCCGCCGACCCCTGCGCGTCGGTATGCCCCGCAATCTCCATCTTCACGCCGTTGCAATTCTTCAGCGCCGCGGCGATCGCCGTCAGCACCGAGGCGGAGCCGGCATCGATCTCCGCCGAACCGGGATCGAAGGTGATCTTCTGCCGCGCCAGCACCGCCCGCACCCGCTCAAGGCATTCCGCCGGGGTCGGCAGCGCGGCCAGCGGGTCCAGCGTCTTGTCATAGCTGACCTCGACCTTGAACGTCTTGCCCTGGCCCAGCCGGTCCGACAGCAGCTGCGAAATCGTGGCTGAGGCGTCCTTCGACCCCGAAACCCCCGCCACCTCCACCGTGTCGGGCCGCACCAGCAGCGTCCCGTGGTCCAGCTGCGCCAGCGCCTGCAGCCCCGCCAGCACCCGCTCCGGCCAGCCGTCCGGCGCCATCGGGTCCAGGACCGTCGCCACATGCACCTTCCCCGCGCCGAACCGCGCCTTGGCGAAGCTGGCCACCGCCGCCTGCACCCGGTCGTCGGTCAGCCGTCCGCGCAATTCCACCCTATGACTTTCCGCCGCCTTGGCAGCCGTGAACTCCACCGGACCGGCGGGCGCGGCATTGGCCTTTTCCGGCATCTTGGCGTCCAGCGAAAACACATCCGGCAGGGCCGAGCGCAACTCGCCGATCTCGCGGTCGAACACCGTCTGCGTCACCCCCTCGCCCGCCAAGAGCGTGATGTCCGCATCCGAAAACGTCACCGTCCCGGCGCCAAGCTGGGTCAGCGCATGAATCGCGGCGGATGTCGCCTCCGACCAGCTGGGCGACGGCACCCCCAGCCCGATGGTGCAGGTCAAATCGCCCACCGCCCCCGCCGCCTCCGCCGCCGCCAGAATCCGCCGCCGCGCCTTGTCGCTGTCGGCGGAACAGGCATCGAACCGCGCGCCGCGCTGGTCGATGACAAAGCGCAGCGTGAACGGCGTCAGCACCGGGCGCGGCGCCGAAATGTCGGTTTTGACCGCCAGATCCTGGGGCGTCCACTTCTGCAGTTCCGCCTCGAAACTGCGCTTTTCGCTTTCGCTGGCAGCAATCGCAGTGATCACCACGCCGTCCGCCGACACCGAAATCTTCGACCGCGGCAACAGCTGCAGCGCCGCCAGGCCAAAGGTCAGCGCATCGTCAAACCCGTCCGGCGCCGGATAGGCGGCGGTCTCCAGCATGTCCATCGGCGTGGCATCGCCGCTCAGGGCCTGCGCCGCCTCGGCCAGTTTGGCCTTGGCCTCGCCCTCGGGCAACAGCCCGATCAGCTGCACTTCGCTGTCGTTCCGCAGCATCTCGACCGAAAAGCGCGGCGCCGCGATGGTCCGCGCTGGCTCGACCTCGAACCCGTCGCGCAGCCGCCCGGAATCGACCACCGTGCCCGCCAGGTTCATCGCCGAAAACCGCAGCGCCTCGTTGGGCGCCGTGCCCGACAGCGCCACGATCAGCCCGTCGGTGTCGACATGCGCCCAGGTGTAACCCTCGGCCAGCAGGCGAGAAGTCACCGCCGAACCCGACCGGGCCTCGACAATCAGCGCCAGCGACCAGGAAATCACCACGGCCAGCACCGCCGCCAGAACAAAGGCGCCGAACCCGATCAGTCCTGGCTTGGGCCGGCGGCTGGGGCTGGAAAGGGCGGCGTCGGCCAATTGCGGGTCCCTGGACGGTGTATCGGAGAGAGATGCTTAGTGGCAGCCCCGGCGGGCTTCAATCAGACCAGCGCCGCGATGGCAAGAAACAGCGCAGGAATAAGTCCGGCGTTGCGGTTGGCGCGGAAGACGACAAGGCAGGACACGGGGTCGTTTATGTCCAGCCGCCGCATCTGCCACGCCATGTGCCAGCCGAAAGCCCATACGCCTGCCAGCGCCAGCAGCATCGGCAACACGGTCTCGGCCGTGTGGAACACCAGCACCACCGCCATGCCCATCAGCACCACCGAAAGCGCGATGAACGCCCACAGCCACGGTCGCGTATTCTGCCCGAAGAGGCGCGCCGTCGATTTCACACCCACCAGCGCATCGTCCTCGCGGTCCTGATGGGCATAGATGGTGTCGTAGTACATCGTCCACGCGATCCCGGCGGCGTAAAGCACCACCGCTGCCGGGTCGATCTTGCCGGAGTGGGCGGCGAAGGCCAGCAGCGCCCCCCAGTTGAACGCCAGGCCCAGAAACACCTGCGGCCACCATGTGAAGCGCTTGGCGAAAGGATAGATCGCCACCAGCGCCAATGAGGCGATGCCCAGCCAGATCGTCAGGACGTTGTAACTCGACAAGATCCATGCCGCCAGCGCCGCCTGCACCATCATCCAGATCGCCGCCTGTCGTACGCCCACCTGGCCAGAAGGCAACGGGCGGCTGCGCGTCCGTTCGACCTTGGCGTCGATGTCGCGGTCGCTGATGTCGTTCCAGGTGCAGCCGGCGCCGCGCATCAGGAAGGCGCCGACGGCACACGAGAACGCCAGCCAGATATCCCACCGGCGGAAGCCGCTTTCCATGCCGCCCAAGGCGATGCCCCAAAGGCAGGGAATCAGAAGCAGCCAGGTGCCGATGGGCCGGTCGGCGCGCGACAGCCGCAGATAGGGGCGGGCGAAGGCGGGGGCGAACCGGTCGACCCAGTTCCCGGGGGGCGCGTCGGAAACCGCGGGGGCCGGGTCTGGCAAAAGCACGGGCTCGGACATAGGTTCAACCTCATGTCGGACGCGAAGGTCAGGTTGTTTGTAGATCAGCCGCTGGCCCCGGGGCAACCCGTGGCTTTGGGCGAGGCGCAGGCCAATTACCTCTTCAACGTGATGCGGCTGGGCCCCGGCGCGGGGGTGTTGCTGTTCAACGGCCGCGACGGCGAGTGGCTGGCCGAAGTGGCCGAGGCCGGCAAACGTCGCGGCGTGCTGGTCAGCCGGCGCCAGACGGCGCCGCTCCGCTTGCCGCCCGACCTCTGGCTGGTCTTCGCCCCGCTGAAAAAGGCCCGCACCGATTTCGTCATCGAAAAGGCGGTGGAGTTGGGCGTGGCTCGCATCCTGCCGGTGCAGACCCGCTTCACCAACGCCGAACGGTTGCGGCCGGACAAGCTGCGGGCCCACGCGATGGAAGCCGCCGAACAATGCGGCGCCACCTCCGTCCCCGAAATCGCCGACCTCCAACCCCTCGACCGCCTGATGGCGACCTGGCCCGCCGACCGCCGCCTGTACTGGGCCGACGAAACCCTGCGCCAGCCCACCCCCCTGACCGAACCCGGCCCCGCCGCCATCCTGATCGGCCCCGAGGGCGGCTTCGCGCCCGACGAACAGCACCGCCTGCGCGCGCTGCCCAAGGTCACCCCCATCAGCCTCGGGCCCCGCATCCTGCGCGCCGACACCGCCGCCGTCGCCGCGATCACCCTATGGCAGTCCGCCCTGGGCGACTGGCGATGATGCGCGAAGCCACCCCCGCCGACCGCCCCGCGCTGCTCGCCTTCCTGCGCGGCCACGAGTCCCGCTCGATGTTCCCCCTCGTCAACCTCGCCACCCTGTCCGGCGCCCCGATGCGCGCCTGGATCGCCGGCGATCCCGTCCACGGCATGATCGGCCTCACCGACCACGGCTTTCTCATGCCGCAATGGCCGGATGGCGACTGGCCCGCCGCCCGCGCCGCCCTGGCCGGCCAGCGCATCACCGGCCTCATCGGCCCCGCCGAACAGGTGCGCGCCCTGAAATCCGTCCTTCACCTGACCTCCCCCGACTTCCGCCATGACCGCGAGGAGCCAGGCTTCACGCTCGCCCTCGAGGCCCTGCGGATGCCCGACCTGCAAGACTGCACCCTCCGGCCTCTGACCCTCGAGGACAGCGACGAAATCATCGGCTGGCGCATCGCCTACAACGCCGAAACCTTCGATCAGCCCGCTCAGGGCGGCCAGGACAAGGCGGCAGCCGAAGTCGCCCACTGGCTGCGCCGCGACACCCACCGCGTGCTGTGGCAGGGCAACCGCCGCGTGGCGCTGACCGGCTTCAACGCCCGCCTGCCCGATGTCGTCCAGGTCGGAGGGGTCTTCACCCCGCCCGCCCTCCGCGGCCACGGCCACGCCCGCCGCGCCGTCGCCCTCCACCTGACCGAAGCCCGCACAGAAGGCGCCCGCCGCGCCCATCTCTTCGCCGCCTCCGACGCCGCCGAACGCGCCTACCGCGCCCTGGGGTTCCAGCCTACCGCCCGGATGTGCATCACCCTTCTCCACCAGCCGAAAGTCCTGCCATGACCCTGATCCGCCCCGCCGTCACCGACCTGATCTGGCGCGCCCGCGAAGTCATCTGGGCCGGCTTGGTCGTGGCGTTCGGTCTTTGGCTGGTCACCTTGGGCGGACTGATCCTGATTCCGCTCGGCCTCGTCACCGCCGGCGTCGGCATCGTCCTCGCCACCACCGCCTTCCGCCGGATGCGCTTTGCCCAGGGCGTGCAGGCCCCCGGCGTCGTCGAACTGGACGAGGCGCAGGTCGGCTTTCTCGGCCCCGAACTCGGCGGGTTCCTCAGCCTGCAGGAACTGGTCGAACTCAGGATGCTCACCCTGCGCGGCCGCCGGATGTGGCGGCTGAAGCAGTCGGATGGCCAGGCCCTGCTGATCCCCGTCGATGCCAAGGGGGCGGACCGGCTCTACGACGCCTTCGCCGGGCTGCCCGGCATGGACACCGCGGCGCTGGTCGCCGCCCTCGGCCCCTCGCCCCTGCCCGATGGCGCGGCGCTGACGCTGGCGGCCGAAACCCGGGTGATCTGGCGCCGCGCCGGCCAGGGCGTCACCCTGCGCTGACATGACGTTTCGTGATGGCCCGCCACCGCCCTTGACTTAATCAGGCCGCCGCGACACCTCTATCCGCCTGAAAAACGCTCCAGCGAAAGGCCCTGCCAGATGTCGATTCCCCAATCCGGCGGCGGGCCGATCGAAAGCTTCGCGCAGCTTGCCGATTACATGGCGTCGGGCTGCAAGCCCCGTGCCCAGTGGCGCATCGGCGCCGAGCATGAAAAGTTCGGCTGGCTCACCGACAGCCGCGCCCCCTTGCCCTATGCCGGTGCCCGCTCGATCTCGACGATCTTCACCGAACTGGAACGCCGCTACGGCTGGACGCCGCTCAAGGAAGGCGCCAACACCATCGGCCTCACGCGCAACGGCGCCAATGTATCGCTGGAGCCCGGCGGCCAATTCGAACTCTCCGGTGCTCCGCTCGCCTCGGCGCTCGACGTCGCCGCCGAGCTGCAGAACCACCTCGACGAGGTCAGGTCCATCGCCGATCCGCTGGGCATCCGCTTCATGGGTATTGGCGCAGCGCCCGAATGGTCAGGCCCGCAGATGCCGGTGATGCCCAAGGGCCGCTACAAGCTGATGACCGAATACATGGGCCGCGTCGGCACCCATGGCACCCAGATGATGTACCGCACCTGCACCGTTCAGGTGAACCTCGACTACGGGTCCGAGGCAGACATGGTGCAGAAACTGCGGGTCGCCCTGGCGCTTCAGCCGGTCGCCACCGCGCTTTTCGCCTCGTCCCCCTTCTTCGAAGGCAAGCTCAACGGCCACAAAAGCTGGCGCAGCCGCATTTGGCGCGGGCTCGACAATGCCCGCACCGGGATGCTGCCCTTTGCCTTCGAAGACGGCATGGGGTTCCAGCGCTATGTCGACTGGGTGCTGGATGTACCGATGTATTTCGTCTTCCGCGACGGCAAATACATCGACGCGCTCGGCCAGTCCTTCCGCGATTTCCTCAAAGGCGAACTGCCCGCCCTGCCGGGTGAGAAGCCCACGCTCAGCGATTGGGCCGACCACATGACCACGGTCTTCCCCGAGGCGCGGGTCAAGAAATTCATCGAGATGCGGGGCGCCGATTGCGGCGACCAGCCCCACATCGACGCGCTGCCTGCCTTCTGGGTCGGGCTGATGTACGACCAGACTGCGCTCGACGCCGCCTGGGATCTCGTCAAGGGCTTCGATGCCGCAACCCGCGAAGGCCTGCGGGTCGCCGCGTCGGTTTCGGCTTTGCAGGGCGAAGCCGAAGGCGTCCGGCTCATCGACCTCGCCCGCGCCGCCGTTGGCCTGTCGCACGCCGGTCTGGCGGCGCGGGGGCTGGGCGAGGAACGCCTGCTCGCCCCCCTTGTCGCCAGCCTCGAAAGCGGCAAGGTCCAGGCCGACAAATGGCTGGACCTCTATCGCGGGGCCTGGGGCGGCGACCTCGGCAGGATCTACGAAGCCGCCAGCCTGTAGGATAGGTTAAACCCCACCCTGCGCTATAGGATCCGTCACGCCACCGGATCGGGGCCGTACTGGTTCTGTCCGACGGTGCCGCGCTGAACGAACCAGTACAGCAGCAGCAGGCCGCCGATGATCGGCACCAGGGCGATCAGCAGCCACCAGCCCGACTTGTCCAGGTCATGCAACCGCCGCACCCCGACCGCGATGGACGGCAGGATGGTGGCCAGGCTCCACAGCCCGGACAGGATGCCCATCTGGCCGAAAGCCACGCCGAACAACATGCTTTGCAGTCCCATCAGGATCAGGCTGACGACCACGCTGAACAGTGCGAACCACCAGTACTCGGCCCGACGGGCTCGGCCCGTGAAGTCGACGTATTTCGAAAACACGCTGCGGACGGCTTCCTGCATCCCCATCTCGGACATAGCACTCTCCCTCAGGTTTCTTGACGTTGCGGAAGCATGATCCGAATCCGACAGTCAGGCAACAAAATTCGCCATATCCTGTGGTGGCCTTCGCCCCGGCCACAATCACTGCTCACGGACCACAAGGCATGTGATCCGCAGGCAGCCCCCCGCACATCCCAAAAGGGGAAAACACGAATATCAAGCAAAATCAATAGTATGAGCAGCATTGCACGCGTGCAACGTCACGCCTTCTTCTGCCCGATCCTCGGTTCCGTTCCGTTCTTGATCCGCTCCAGGTTGGCCCAGTGCCGGGCATAGACCAGGACGGTCAGGATCACGACCAGGAAGATCATCTGCCCGTCGCGGAACACCAGCAGCCACACCGTCGACAGCGCCGCCGTGATCAGGGCCGACAGCGACGATATCCGGGTCACCGCCGCCGCCGCCGCCCAGGTCAGGCAGCAGGCGACGCCCACCCGCCAGTCCAGAGCCAGCATCACCCCCAGGAACGTCGCCACCCCCTTGCCGCCGCGAAACCGCAGCCAGACCGGGAACAGATGTCCCAGAAACGCCGCCAGCCCCGCGACCTGCGCCGCATCCGGCCCCGCCAGCCACCGCGCCACCAGCACCGCCACCGCCCCCTTGGCCCCGTCCAGGAACAGCGTCGCCGCCGCCGCCCCCTTGTTGCCGGTCCGCAGGACATTGGTGGCGCCGATGTTCCCCGACCCGATCGCCCTGAGATCGCCCAGCCCCATCGCCCGGGTAATGACGATCCCGAACGGCACCGACCCGAGCAGATAGGCCAGGATCGCGACGATGATCAGGGTGGGGGTGTCGGTCGTCAGGTGAGGCATCTTCTAGTCCGCAGCAAACACCTGCGTGCCGCCCACCCAGGTTGCCAGCACCTTACCTTCCATCCGCTGCCCGTCAAACGGCGTGTTCTTGGATTTCGAGTGCAGCCTCCACCGGTCCAGCAGGAACGGCGCATCGGGGTCGAACAAGACCAGGTCGGCAGGCGCCCCTTCCGCCAGCCGCCCCTGCGGCAGCCCCAGCCTTTGGGCCGGATTGAAACTCATCGCCCGCCACAGCTGCGGCAGCGTCAGCGCCCCGGCATGATACACCCGCATCGCCGCCGGCAGCAGCGTCTGCAACCCCACCGCCCCGCTCGCCGCCTCTTCGAACGGCAGCCGCTTGCTTTCCTCATCCGCCGGGGTGTGGAAACTGGCGATCACGTCGATCAGCCCCTCCGCCACCGCCTGAACCATCGCCAGCCGGTCATCCTCGCTGCGAAGCGGCGGGGTCAGCTTGAAGAAGGTCCGATAGTCGCCGACATCCAGCTCGTTCAGCGTCAGGTGGTGGATCGACACCCCTGCCGTCACGTCCAGCCCGTTCGCCTTGGCCCGCTCCAGCGCCGACAAGCTGCGGGCTGAGGTCACCTGATCCGCATGATACCGAGCCCCCGTCATCTCGACCAACCCCAGGTCGCGGTCCAGCCCGATCCGCTCCGCCATCGGATGAACCGACGGCAGCCCACGCAGGCTGGCGAACTTGGAATTTGTCGCAGCAGCCCCCGCCGAAAGCCCCGGCTCCTGCGGATGCCCCACCACCAGCGCGCCAAGAGAGCGGGCATAGGTCAGCGCCCGCGCCAACGCCTTGGTATTGGTCGAGACGTGAAAGACATCGCTGAACGCAATCGCCCCGGCATCTCGCAGGAAGCCGATCTCGACCATCTCCTGCCCCGCGCGCCCCTTGGTCAGCGCCGCCATGTGCCGGATTCGGACCACCGATTCCGCCGCCCGCCGGGTCACGAACTCCAGCGTCTCTGGCGTATCAATCGCCGGATTGGTATCCGGCCGTGCAATGATCGTGGTCACCCCGCCCGCCGCCGCCGCCAGCCCCGCCGACCGGAACGATTCCCGGTGCCGCTCCCCCGGCTCCCCGATCTTGACCCCCCAGTCGACGATGCCGGGTGCCAGACACTTGCCGCCGCAATCGATGACGGTGCCTTTTTTCGGGGCCGGCCCGTTCAGGGCGCTAATGACACCACCGTCGGCGGTTAGCGCGCCGGCGGCGTCGCTGAGTCCCTCGGGGTCAATCAGCCGGGCGTTGGTCAGGTGAATTGTCACGACCGCCTCCGTAGCACGGGCAATCTGCCCATGCCGCCCGTGAAACACCTCATGGGCAGATTGCCCATCCTTCCAATCCCCGACACCCTCAACTCCCCATCCACACGGACAGCCCAACCATCGCGAACATCACCTCCAGCGCGACCATGCCGCTGACGTGGGCATCGGACGTCGGGCGCTTCATAGTATAGGACGGAGTTTACCCCGCCTTTGCCACGCCGGGATTCGACAGGGTGAGGCCCGCCCTAAACCACCGCTCACGTCATCGCCCCCACCGCCCTGGCCCCGCGCTCCGCCCGCAGGTTCCGCGCCAGCAGGTCCATGCAAGCCATCCGCACCGCGACCCCCATCTCCACCTGCTCCTGAATCACGCTGCGGTTGATGTCATCGGCAATCTCGCCGTCGATTTCGACCCCGCGGTTCATCGGGCCGGGGTGCATGACGATGGCATCGGGGGCGGCGTACGCCAGCTTCTCGGTGTCCAGCCCGTAACGGTGGTAATATTCCCGCTCCGACGGAATGAACCCGCCGTCCATCCGCTCCCGCTGAAGGCGCAGCATCATCACCACATCCGCGCCCTTCAGCCCCTCGCGCATGTCGTCGAACAATTCGCAGCCCCAGTCCTGCACCCCCGGCGGCATCAGGGTCGGCGGGCCGATCAGCCGAAGCCGGTTCTCCATCTTGCCCAGCAGGATCAGGTTCGACCGTGCCACGCGGGAATGGGCGATGTCGCCGCAGATCGCCACCGTCAGCCGCTGCAGCCGCCCCTTGGCCCTCCGGATCGTCAGCGCATCCAGCAGCGCCTGGGTGGGATGCTCATGCCGCCCGTCCCCGGCATTCAGCACGGCGCAGTTCACCTTCGACGCCAGCAAGTTCACCGCACCGGATGCCGGATGCCTCACCACCAGCAGATCGGGGTGCATGGCGTTCAGGGTCAGGGCGGTGTCGATCAGCGTCTCGCCCTTCTTCACCGAGGAATGGGCGACCGACATGGTCATCACGTCTGCGCCCAGCCTTTTCCCGGCAAGTTCGAACGACGCCTGCGTCCGCGTCGACGCCTCGAAAAACATGTTGATCTGGGTCATCCCCGCCAGAACATCGGCCTGCTTCACCGTGCGGCGGTTCAGGTCGACATAGCGGTCCGCAAGGTCCAGCACCGTGACGATTTCCTGGGGTGACAGCTGTTCGATGCCGAGCAGATGGCGGGCGCGGAAGGTCATGGGCTCTCCTGTCGCAGTGCAGGGCTTATAGGAAGCGCCGGGCCTGCCGACAAGCCGGGTTGTCCCAGGCGGCGCGGGAGCCTAGCCTGCGAACCATGGGAATCGACGTCGACAGGCTTGACTCCGCGGGCTTGCTGGCCGCGCTCGACTGGCAGGTGGACCTCGGCATCGGCGACATCATCGGCGAGACGCCAGTGGACCGCTACGCTCTGGCCGATACGGTGAAACCGGCGGCCCGCATCGCGGCTCCGCCGCCGCCGCCCCCACCGACACCCGGCGACCCGGTCGCCGCGGCGCAGGCCGCAGCTTCGGCAGCCGCGACCCTGGAAGAGTTGCGGGCGGCGATCGCGGGCTTCGATCTGTGCGAGTTAAAGCGCGGCGCGAAGTCCACGGTGTTCGCCGACGGCAACCCGGAGGCTCGCGTGCTGATCCTGGGTGAGGCGCCGGGGCGGGAGGAGGATCAGGAGGGCCTGCCCTTCGTCGGCCGCGCCGGGCAGCTGCTGGACCGGATGTTCGCCGCCATCGGCCTATCTCGGAAAAGCCCAGATCCCTTGACCAGCCTTTACATCTTCAACGTCATGCCCTGGCGTCCGCCGCAGAACCGCGACCCGGAACCGGCGGAGATCGCGATGATGCGGCCCTTTGTGGCACGGCACATCGAACTCGTCGGTCCCGAGCTGATCGTCTGCATGGGCAACACCGCCTGCCAGGGTCTGCTCGGGGCACGCGGGATCACCCGGTTGCGCGGGCATTGGACCGAGGCCATGGGATACCCGGTGCTGCCGATGAACCACCCCGCCTATCTTTTGCGCAACCCGATCTCCAAGCGGGAAGCCTGGGCCGATCTGCTGAGCTTGAAGGAGAGGCTGGGATGAAACCGGACGAAACGCGGGAATTCGTGGCCGTGCGGATCGCGGTGCTGACGGTGTCGGATACTCGCACGCCGGAAACCGACACTTCGGGCGACACGCTTGCGGAACGGCTGGCCGATGCGGGGCATGTGCTGGCGGCGCGGGGGATCGTGGCGGACGACCGGGCGGCGATCGCGGCGCGGCTGCGGCAGTGGATCGCCGATCCGGCAGTGGATGTGATCCTGACCACGGGGGGCACCGGACTGACCGGGCGGGACGTGACGGTCGAGGCGCACCGGGATGTCTATGAGAAGGAGATCGAGGCCTTCGGGACGGTGTTCACGATGGTTTCGATGGGCAAGATCGGCACCAGCGCCGTGCAGAGCCGGGCCTGCGGCGGGGTGGCGGGAGGAAAATACCTGTTCGCCCTGCCAGGGTCGCCCGGGGCCTGCCGCGATGCGTGGGACGAGATTCTGAAGGCGCAGCTCGACTACCGGCACAAGCCCTGCAATTTCGTGGAAATCATGCCCCGGCTGGAGGAGCACCGGCGGCGGAAATAGGGTGTCCGCATGTGGACAGATTGCAAGACTTTGAAATCGCGTGATTAAATAGTTAACGATTGTTCGCGTGGAGTTGCGTGCCCAGATCAGTGCACGTGCATAGCCCTAGCTATCGTTGCATAGTCCGACGGGCTGATCCTGGTCAGGCCGTATCGGAAAGCCATTCCCCAGTTTTTCTGCCCGCGCGTGAGTTCCAGCGCGCCCAAGAGGGGATGGATCGGCGCGAACGGCGCATCCTGCCAGTCCATCTTCCGGGCCCACATCATCGGCCCCAGGGTGTCATGCTGGCAGGGATCGGCAGCAAGGACGTGGCCGATGAGCGTAAACGCCTGCAACGGCGGCCCGTCCGGGTAGGTGGCACGCGGCGAATAGATGACAACCCCGTCGCCCGGCTGCATCCGGCGCAGCGGGGCATCCTTGCCGTGGCCGGCCTGGACGATGCCAAGGCTCTTGCCGCGTGCGGCGTGGTCGGCGGAAGCGGTGACGATCCAGTGGTTTGCGGTCATGGCTCTATCCTTCTGACGAGTACCAACCTACGCTTCGCCTGCTGCCAATTCCCGTCAGCAGGTGAGACGCCCGCCCCGAACGCCTTCCACCCGCCCACCCCGGCGCCGCGTGGGTGGAGATTTGCCCCCGGCGGGGATACATATGAGCTCTGGAACGGCGGCGTGTTCTTTTATAGAGGGCCGTAG
>JADMIO010928704.1_pt1 | contig 12332 bp, 10 predicted proteins | sample 8958161 | NCBI WGS metagenome assembly JADMIO01 (sample SAMN16585339, study PRJNA669376) | soil metagenome | isolation source: Crop rotation soil | place: USA: Cullars Rotation, Alabama | collected 2011 | reverse complement strand
CCGCCGCAGCCGCGGCCTTCGCGGACCACAACGGGATTGCGAGGTAGGTTTCCGTCCAGCTTCGGCGTCACTCGATTTTCCCTGCCGATTCGGCATTCGCGGTGCTGTGTGGGGTTTCCATGTCCAAAGGTCTCGCAATTCTCACCTCGGGCGGTGACTCCGCCGGCATGAACCCGGCCGTCAAATGCGCGGTCGATTACGCCACCCAGCGCGGCTACGAGACCCATCTCGTTTATGACGGCCTGCGCGGGCTGATCGCCGACCGCATCGTCCCGACCACCCGCGAGCAGGTGTCCGGGATGTTGCATCGTGGCGGCACTCTCCTGCGTTCTTCCCGCTCGCCGGAATTCTTCGACATCGAGGTGCGTCGGCAAGCTTTTGAAAATTTGAAACGCCGCGGAATTGGCAAGCTCATCGTCATCGGTGGCGACGGTTCGTTTCGCGCCCTCAACCAGTTTTACGCCGACTTCGGCGTGCCCTTCGCGGGCATCCCCGCCACAATCGACAACGACATCGCCGGCACCGACTACTGCCTGGGCGTGGATACCGCGCTCAATGTCATCCGCGAGGCCATCGACTCGATCCGCGACACCGCCAGCTCGTTTTCGCGCGCCTTCGTCATCGAGGTCATGGGCCGCCACTGCGGCTACCTCGCACTAACAAGCGCGCTCGCCTGCGGGGCGGAAATTTGCCTCGTCCCGGAAATCCCTTACGACCTCGAAACCATCGGCGCGCGTCTCAAACACGATCTCGCCAACGGCCGCAAATACGCCATCGCCGTCGTCGCCGAGGGCACGAAAATGGGCGACTACCTCACCCGCTACATCAACGACTCCATCGGCATGGAAGCCCGCCTAACAGTGCTCGGCCACATCCAGCGCGGTGGTTCTCCCACCGTGCTCGACCGCGTGATGGCCTACAAATTCGCCGTCGCCGCCGTGGACGCGCTGGAAGCGGGCCAGACGAATTCGATCATGGTCTTCAAGGACGGCGTCTATAGCCACCTGCCGATCCACGAGGTGGCCGATTCGAAATACAAGATCGACCCCGCGCTGCTGAAGCTGGCCGGGCCGCTGGCGGCGTGAGGAAACTTCGGCGGAAAACATCCATTGGTAAGGCGAGACACCTGTTGGATACCCCGACTCTCCGCGAACCTTGTAAACATGAGGACATCAGCTAAAATCGGCCCCAATGACAAACCTAAGAAACCTCGTCACGTTCGGTTGCCTGTTTTCATTCGCCGTTGGTTCCGCTGCCGAAGAGGATTCAGGCAAGGAATCACCTTGGGTTGCTCCTCCGTTGATGACTCCCGATCAAACAAAAGCTTTCGTCACGAATCTTCCTTACGACAGCATCACCCTCGAGCGCACGCCTTGTTTCGGTAGCTGTCCTGTGTACTCGGTGACGCTCTACCGCTCGGGGAAGGCAGAGTTTCATGCGGTGAAAAACCTGCCAAAGATTGGTGATTTTTCAGGCAGGATCGACGTCACCGACTTCGGGCGCCTCTGCTATTTCATCCAACGCACGCATTTCAGCGAGTTCAAAGAGAACTACCGGGCTAACTGGACAGATGACACGACTTGCATCGTCACCGCACGGACGCCTGACAACAAAATCAAAAAAGTTTCCGATTACGGCACGGTGGGGCCAATCCAACTTTGGGCGATCCAGCAGTTGATTGATGGATTTCGCGAACGGATCGAGTGGACTCCCAAATAAGCTGATGGATCCCTTACCGTGTCACCACCGCCATCGGCGGGAACGGCTGCTCTGAGATGATCCAGTCCTCGTTCTTGTCGGAAAAAGTTTTCAACGCCCACTCGCTCGGGAGCAGGGCCACCAGCCAGCCGTTAGAATCCCTCGCCAACGCCGCACCGAGTGATAGAGCCGGCCGGGCTTCCGGCGCGAGCGGGTCGCCCTCCTTCGGTTTCAGCCAGCGGGCCAGCGACCAATTCGCCGGCTCGATCCGCGTCTCGGCGGCGTATTCGCCTTCGAGGCGGTATTGCAGGACTTCGAATTGCAGCGGTCCGACCGCACCTAACAGCGGGATCTGCGGGCCTTCGTGGTCGATGAGGACGAACTCGCTCGCAACGCCTTCCTTGAGGAGCTGTTGGAGACCGTCGCGGAAGCGTTTGTATTTCGCGGTGCTCTTGTTGTGCAGGAAGGAAAAACATTCCGGCGCGAACCGCGGGATTTCATCGAAGGTCACGCCGGGGATCGAGGAAAGCGTGTCGCCGATGAGCAAATCGTAATTTCCCACCAAGCCGACGACATCGCCGGCGAAGGCGTCGTCCACCGTTTCGCGCTCGCGGGCGAAGAGGCGCTGCGAGTTGGCGAGCCTGACTTTTTCGCCGGAGCGGCCGTTGATCACGTCCATGTCGCGCTTGAACTGGCCCGACACGATGCGGACGAAGGCGATGCGGTCGCGGTGCTTCGGGTTCATGTTCGCCTGGATCTTGAAGACGAAGGCGGAAAATTCCTCGGACGCCGGATCGATCATCATGCCGCCGCTCTCGCGCGGAGCCGGCGATGGCGAGAGTTCGAGGAAACGGTCCAACAGAAGTTGCACGCCGAAGTTGTTAGCAGCGCTGCCGAAGAAGACCGGTGTCAATTCTCCGGCGAGGACTTTTTCCAAATCGAAGTCCGCGCCCGCGCCTTCCAGCAGTTCCAATTCATCGCAAACCTGACGGTAAGTCGCGTCCTCCAGCGCTTCCTGAACGCTCTCGTCGTCGATGCCGCTCACCGCCACCGGCGCTCGGAACGCACCGTGCACCGTGCGCTGGAAAAGATGCACCTGCTTTTGCTCGCGATCATAAACGCCGCGGAAGCGAGGGCCATCGCCTAACGGCCAGTTGACTGGAAATGCATGAATTCCTAACACCGACTCCAGTTCGTCGAGCAGATCCATCGACGGCCGGGCCGGGCGGTCCAGCTTGTTCATGAAGGTGAAAATCGGCACGCCCCGGCGGCGGCAGACTTCGAAGAGCTTCCGCGTCTGGCTTTCGATGCCCTTGCCCGCATCCACCACCATGACGGCGGCATCCACGGCTGTTAGCACGCGGTAGGTGTCTTCCGAGAAATCCTTGTGCCCCGGCGTGTCGAGGATGTTGACGACGCAATCCTTGTATTCGAACTGCAATACCGTGGAACTCACCGAGATCCCCCGCTGCTTTTCCAGGTCCATCCAGTCGGAGGTCGTGGCGCGCTGGTTCTTGCGCGCGGTGACGCTGCCGGCCAGGTTGAGCGCGCCGCCGTAGAGCAGGAATTTCTCCGTGAGTGTGGTTTTCCCGGCATCCGGGTGGGAAATGATCGCGAACGAGCGGCGGCGTTTCACCTCACGCTGCAAGGCGGGCGAAGGAGTGGCGTAAAGGGAGACGGACATGGAATCGAGCCGCAGGGACTAAACCCCACGTCCTCCCCGATCAAGCCCGGATGCTCGGGCAACTCCACCTGGACGGATTGGCTCACCGCATTCCGGGCAAGCAAGCTCCGTGAATCTCTCTCATCGGCGGAGGCTGAAAGGGGGAGCCCTCAACCTCCACCGACTTGTTTGGGGGGAGAACGTCGTGATCCGCAGGCACCTGATCGGGGGGAACGTGTGCTGGCGGCGACACCCGAGAGATATCCCATTTCCGGCCACACAACCATGACGTGATCGCGTGAAAACCCGTCACGTGATCGCGTGGAGCGGTTTTCCTCACCTGATAGAACGGTTGTCCGCGAAAAAAATCGGCGGAGGTTGGAGGGGGATCCTACAACATCCGCCGACTGGTCTTCGGGGGGAAGGGTGTCTATTTCCGCGGCACCATTTCGGGGGGAGGGGGTGCTTGCGGCGACACACAAGGAATATCCCAATTCCGGCCATACGCCATCACGCGATCGCGTAGGTCGGATAGATTCCGAGGATGTTCGTATGACGATTTCGGCCCAATCCATCCGGCAGGAGGTAGCCGCGGATTGCGGGATTGTAGAATGCGGCACTATCCCCATTCTAGCGGCATGCGCGACGCAACCCGCCGGTCGATCGAGGCCGATCAAGCCCATTGCTGGCACCCGTTCACCCGCCAGGCCGAGTGGTGCGCGCGGGGCCACGAGCCGCTGTTGCTGGTCCGCGGCGAAGGCTCGTGGCTGTGGGATTCCGAGGGCCGCCGCTACCTCGACGGAAATTCCTCGATCTGGACCAACATCCACGGCCACGCCCATCCCGCGATCAACGCCGCGATCCAAGCCCAGCTCGAAAAAGTCGCGCACACCTCGTTTCTCGGTTTCACCCACCCGCCCGCCGCGGAGCTTGCCGCACGTCTCTGCGGCTTCTTCACCGAGAAAGCCCTGGAGCGCGTGTTCTTCTCCGACGACGGCTCGACCGCCGTCGAGTGCGCGTTGAAAATGGCCGTGCAATACCGCCAGCAAACCGGCGAGCCGGAGCGCAGCGGCTTCATCGCCTTCTCTAACGGCTACCACGGCGACACGCTGGGCGCGGCGTCGCTCGGCGGCGTCGGGCGGTTCTTCGAACGCTTCCGCGGCACCGGTTATCCCGTTAGACACGTCGGATCGATGGATGAATTGCGCGAAGTTCCCTCGTTGGAAATCGCCGCCGTCGTCATCGAGCCGCTCATCCAGGGCGTCAACGAAATGCGCCCGTGGCCCGTCGGCATGCTCGCGGAGCTGCGCGATTGGTGCGATCAAAACGGCGTCCACCTCATCCTCGACGAAGTCATGACCGGCTTCGGCCGCACCGGAACCCTGTTCGCCTGCCAGCGCGAAAATGTGACCCCCGATTTCCTCTGCCTCGCAAAAGGCCTCACCGGCGGCTACCTGCCCCTCGCCGCCACGCTCACCACGGGCAAGATCTACGACGCGTTTCTCGGCGGCGCGGAGCGGGCGTTCTACTACGGCCACAGTTACACCGCGAATCCCTTAGGCTGCGCCGCCGCGCTGGCGAGCCTCGATGTTTTTGAAACGGAGAAAACGCTCGAACATCTCCCCGCAAAGATCGCCCGCCTGACCGCCGGCTTGGAGAAATTGAAATCCCGCCATCCGCTAATCCACGAAATCCGCCAATGCGGCTTCATCGCGGGCATCGAACTGCGACAGTCCGATGGCGAAAAATTCCCGTCTAACGAACGCTTCGGCGAAACCATCTGCCTCGCCGCCCGCGCCCATGGATTGCTGACACGGCCGATCCTCGACACCATCGTGCTCATGCCACCGCTCTGCACGAGCCTTGAGGAAATCGACCATGCCGTCACCGCGCTGGAGGCGGCTCTTTCTTGATGGACCGCGAATCCAAAGTCTGCGCTAGCAGACCTTCAAAAAGTGGCGAAGCCCAGTCCGGCTGGCCCCTAGGCAAATTTATCTCGCCTGTCTTCCCATCCCAACAGGCGAAATAAATTTCGCGGTCCGTTCATCGCCTGACGATCCCGCGCAGGCAGACGTCGTTTCCGAACTGTTGAAAATCGATCTCATCCAGATGCAGTGACTCTTTCAAACCCGCTCCCCCCAGCCCCGGTGAGGGACCACCGCAGAGCATCGGTGCGTAGTAAACGACTACTTCATCGACCAGGCCGGCTTCAAACAGGGCTGCTGAAAAAACTCCGCCGGCCTCGACCATCACGGTCAGCACGCCCTGCTCTTTCACAAGTCCTCGCAGCGTCTCTTCAAGATCATGGCGCGGACGGATCAACGTCCGTTCCCACCATTCGTCGGCAAACAACGGCGCATCCGCAGGCATCGTGTCCGGTTTGTCAGTTGCAACGACTCGCCATGGTTGCTGGCGGCCTTCCAACAGTTCCGGCACGCGAATCGTGAGTGCGGGGTTGTCGCGGCGGACGGTTTCGCCGCTCGTTAGAATGGCGTCCACGGTCGAGCGGAGTTGTTGGACATCGGCGCGGGCGGGTTCGCCGGTGAGCCATTGGCCTTCGCCCGGCGGGCGGGTAATGCGGCCGTCGAGGCTCATCGCCGATTTCCAAATCACCCACGGCAGCCCGGTTTCACGGACTTTGAAAAACGGCCGCAGCAGCTTCGCAGCCTCGTCCGCGCAAACGCCTGATAGAACCTCGATGCCCGCGGCTTTCAACAAGGCATCCGCACGCCCGGCGTGGTCGGGGTTGCGGTCCACGCAGGCGTAAACGACCCGCGCGATGCCCGCGTCTATCAGACCGTCGGTGCACGGCGGCGTGCGGCCGTGGGTCGAACACGGTTCCAGCGTAACATAGGCCGTGGCTCCTTTGGCCGCGTTGTCACCGTGCTGTTGGAAAACATCGGCGAGCGCCTCGCGTTCGGCGTGCAACCGGCCGGCGGCGCGGTGCCAACCTTTTCCTAGCAGCTCGCCGTCCTTCACGATCACTGCGCCCACCGGCGGGTTCGGCGCGGTGCGGCCGACGCCTTTGCGCGCTTCGTCCAGCGCGAGGCCCATCCACCGCGCATCTTCCTTCATGGTTCGAGTGGCGTGGATTTCAGCTCTTCTTCTTTCGCGACCGCAACCGAGATCATCAGCTCCGCGATGCGCTTTTCCGCCATAAACCGCAGGTCACTGGCGACCACATTGGAGTTGGTCTTGTCGTTGAACTCGGTCCAGTAGTAGATCCCGAAGATGTTCGCATTTTCGACGAAGTCCTCCAGTGTCACGATCGGCGCAGGCTCCTTCAAAATGAGGCCGTGACGCTCCGCACATTCCTCGAGGATGGTGTGGACCATCTGCACCGGCGCCTTTTGCGGAACGCGGACCGTGACCAACCGGCGCACGCGGCGATTGGAGAGTGTGAGGTTGGTGACACGGTTTTCCAACAGCAGCGAATTCGGCACCAACGTCTCCTTGCCATCGCCGCCGCGGAGGACCGACGAGCGGGTGTTGATCTCGGTGATGGTGCCGATCACTCCGCCCAGATCGACGATGTCGCCGACGCGGATCCGCCGCTCGACCAGCACGATGATGCCACAGATGAAATTCTTGATGAGCGTCTGCGAGCCGAAGCCCAAGCCGATCGCCAGCGCGCCGCCGAAGAAGGCGAAGACCGTTAGAGGAATGGAGAGAAAATGCAGCGTGGCGAGCGCCAGCAGGAATCCCACGACCAGCATCATCCAGTTGCTGAGGGTCTTCGCCTGCGCTTCGGCAACGTGTCCGCGCCTAACAAGGGTATTTCTCAGGCGGTTCTTGATGGCGAGGGCGATGCCGTAGGCGGCGGCGAATGAGGCGATCGCGATGAAGAATTTGCCAAGCGAAACGCCATGGCTCAGGGTGACCGGTCCTCCCAGCGTCATGGTGGTTTCCTTGTATTCAAACACCTGGAACCTCCAGACGCCCTTGATGCTGTTCCAAACCGCGGACTTTAAATCGGCGGCGTGTTCCGCGAACGACTTCTTGGCATTAGGATCGTCGAATTCGTCCAGCCAGCGCCGAAGCAATTTTCGCTGCGCGGTGACGGCGTTAGCCACCCGCTGCACCACCACCTGTTTTTCCCAAAGCGAGGCCCTGATGTCGCTGATCGGGATGAGGCGCGGGTCGTCCGCGGAGATCAACCTGGCCCGTGCTTCCTGCTCGCCGATGTTGGCATTGATGCCGGCAAGGTCGTTCAAGAGCACCGTTTCCCAAGCCTGGAGCCGGTCATATGCGGACCGGAGATTCTGGAGCGGCACCTCAAGCCTGGCCTTGGATTTCGCGTCGAAGGCGGCCTTCCGGTTCTGATAGACATCCGGAACGTACGATTCGAGCTGCTCCAGGGAGTCGAGCATCTGGGCGATGATTTCCAACGAATTCCCCCGCGTCTCGGCGGACTCCAGCCTGACCCGCGCCAAAGTTAGCTCGGGGGTGGGTTCGTTTTCCTTACCCTCCGGCAATGCGCCTAACAATTGATCCACCGCCGCCTGTTGTTTCTGGCGGAGAGCAATCGCTTCCCGCAGCCTTTTGCGGATCGCCTCCACTTCCTTGCGAACCGCCGCCTGCCGGTCGGCCGCCGACCTTTTGACTTTTTCCATGTCCGCGTCGCTCAGCGCCGCCCTTTTTCGGGCGACGGAAATCTGGCGGTTGAGCAGGTCGAGCTGGGCGGACGCCGTATCCGACTGGTCCTGTTGCAGCGCGATGTTGCTCTGAAGAAATGTCGCGCGCAGGGCGAGCAACCGCGATTTGACCTTGTGGGCTTCGAGCCGCCACTTGGCCGCGCTGTCGCCCGCCGATTCCTCGGCGACATTGGAAACCAGCTCGCGGGTGCGCTCATCCGCACTCCGCAATTCCTCAAGCACTCCAGTGAGCGTCCGGGAAAAAAGATCGCGGGATGAACGGTAGATCGCGTCCTTCTCCTTGATCGCTTCCCGCTGGTTCACGAGGTCGTCCACCATCAGCATCGAATAGGGCGGCGATTCGGGAAATCCCTTCCAGGCGAGGTTCGCGGCCCGCGCCGCCTCAAGCGCCTTCCTAACACCCGGCCCGCTTTCCAGCACCTTCTGGTGCTGGTTGGCGCCGATGATGATTTGTTCGAGATCGCGGCGGCAGTCCAGCAGTTCGTTGGGATCGACACCAGCGGGCAGCTTCGATTCCGCGTCCGCTTCGTTCACGCGGGCGAAAGCCGCCTTGGCTTCCTTCACCCAGAGCTGCAGCCGGGCTTCGGTGGCCTCGGTAGTTTCGGCAGCCGGAGCTTCCACCGGCTTGACGGGAAGGCCGGGAATCTGCGCGTCTAACGGGGTGGCCGCGGTGAACAAGGCGACGGGAATCCAAAGCCATGCGGTTAGTTTCATGGAAACCATGGGGAATCCGGCTTCAGTCGCGAAAAGAATTCGACCGGCCATTCAGTCGGTTGCCGTGGAAATTTTGCGGAATACCCCGCGATATGGTTTTGTCGGATTGCCTTTGGCTGTGAAGATTCCCGCATCCACAAGGGTTTGCAGCCTTTCGGCCGGACTCATTTCACGAACCCGCCTCTCGATCTCGCGGCCAACGGCTTTGAGATCGCGCGACTCGTGCATTCCGGCGTGCTTCGACATGGGCTTAGGATGGACGGAAGTAACCAACGATGCAAGCCGGATCCCGGACGGCGATCTGGATGTGGGACTTGCGCCGGATGGCGGAAGCAGGAAACGCAGGCTCACCTTCCTGAAAGACGCCCGCACCGTTTGGAAGAGAGGTTGATCGGGGTTCGTCTCCTCGATCATCCGGATGGTCCAGTTGATCATCGCGCAATCCAGACGGCGGAGAAGCAATTCCGAATCCTGCGGGTAGGCCGGAGCATTGACGGGAATCGGCGCCTGCTTCTCGAACGGATTTGCGGCCTTTCGGAACGAAGGGAAAATATGCCCTAGCAGATCGGTGAAGTGGGTGTCGAGCAAGTCGAAGCAATTTCCCAAATGCAGGACCGCGCCAACCACTGACGGCTTCTCGATCCTCCCCATTGTCTTGTGCTGTTGCGCCCATTCCAACGCCCTCGCCGGACCATGCTCCCAAAAGTAAATCCCGTGGCCAAGCCAATCGTAGTCGTTCTCGCTTGGCTTCAAGCTCCCGTTCTTCCGCAGGACATCGCGGGCCGCCTTCGCATCGCAACCATGATAGCCGATGACGAGGCGTTGATAGGCGTTGTGATTCATCGGCCTGTTATCTTTCAAACATCGCCACGGTCATCCTTTTCGAGCTGGATTCTATCAGCGAGGTTGCGCGCCTTCACGCTGTTGCGTTTCGCCCAGCGCTCGACGGCCATCTGGCGTTTCTCCGAGCGCTTCTTCAGCGCGGCGATTTCGTTTTCGAGGTTGAGAAAATTTTCATAGCGCGCGCGGTCGAGCCGCCCTTCCTCGACGGCGGCGCGGATCGCACATTTCGCGTCGTTGCGATGGCTGCAATCCGAGAACTTGCAATCGGCGGTTAGAGCGTCCACATCGGCGAAGCTGTCGCGCAGCGTCGCCTCGTCGGTCCACATCTGGATTTCACGCATCCCGGGATTGTCGATGAGCATGCCGGTGCCGGGCAGCGGGACGAGTTCACGCGCGGTGGTGGTGTGGCGGCCTTTGCCGGTGATTTCGTTGACCTCGTCTGTCCACTGCCATTCTTCGCCGTAAAGCTGGTTGACGAGGGTAGACTTGCCGACGCCGCTGGAACCGACGACGCACATCGTGATGCCCTTCTTGAGATATTTCTTGAGGACTTTCAGACCGTCGCCATTCAACGCGCTGGTGACGTGGACAGTCGCGCCGTCCCACAGCGCGGCGATTTCCTCCGCAGCTTGTTTGCTTTGTTCCTTCGGAAAAAGATCGGCCTTGTTCACCAGCACGATTGCCTTCGCGCCGCTGCGGCCGATGAGCATGAAGTAGCGTTCCATCCGGCGGATGTTGAAGTCCGGCCCCGCGTCGGTGACCACGGCGACATAATCGATGTTCGCGCCGATGACCTGCGCCTGCGAGCTGTTGCCGGGCATCTTCCGCGAAAAACACGTCCGCCGCGGCAGCATCGCGCGGATGACCGAGGGCTGGTTTTCATCGCCGAGTTCGACCATCACCCAGTCGCCGACGGCCGGCAAATCCGCGTCGCAGGCGGCGTCGTGCCAGACCTTGCCGCTGAGGACGAGATCGATTTCCTCGCCACCCTTGAGGAACGCGCCGTAGTTGATCACCGTCTCGCGAATCAGCCGCGCGGGCACCCAACCCTTGCCGCGATACGCCGCGCAGGCAGTTTCCAAATCATCGTTCCAGCCGAGTTCCTTCAAAGTCATCCGCGGGAAACCTAGCGTAACACGGGCGGCTGTCGATTCCTGCGTTTCAAACGAAACGCACGGCCTTTTCGTAAATCGCGAGGATCAGGCAGCCGGCCTCGCTGGTCACCCGATGGCTGGTGCCGGGTGCGTGAATGCGGAGTGTGCCCGCCGGGATGTCGCCAAACTCGTCGCGCTGGCTGCCGGCGAGGACCAGGATATGCTCGTAGCCTTCGTGGTGGTGAAACGGGATGCGCCCCTCCTTTCGGAAACGCATTAACGCAGCGGAAGGACCGGTTAGTCCGTCGCCGTAAAGCCGGTGGATTTCCACGCCTTCGCGAAACGGCTCCCATGACAAATCGTCGGGATGTTCCGCAAGCCGGAGCAAATCAGGCAATTCGAGGATCGCGGGAGAAGACGCATGGGGGACGGTGGTGGGAGAATTCACGCGTGGGCGACGATGCTATCAGAAAACTCCGTGTCGAGCTAAATGGCGATGATTGTGGTCACCCGTTGATGGCTTGGATGAACGCGGCGGACTCGCTAACCGCACCGAAGACGCCACCTTGCATCTTGATCATCTTGAGCGCGGCGAGGTGGTTGCCGTGGTCGGTCGCACCGGCGCAATCGGCTAACAACAGGCACTCGTAGCCGCGGTCGTTGGCCTCGCGCATCGTCGTGTGGACGCAGACATCGGTGGTGATCCCGGCAAGCACGATGTTGCGGATGCCTTTTCTCCGCAGCAGCATGTCGAGGTCGGTGGCATAAAAAGAGCCCTTTCCCGGCTTGTCGATGATCGCCTCGCCGGGCAGCGGGGCAAGCTCGGGAATGATGTCCCAGCCTGCCTCGCCTCGCGTGAGGATCCGCCCGCAAGGGCCGGCATCGCCGATGCCCGCCCCGATCCGTTGGGAGCGCCAGAGCTTGTTCTCCGGCAGATCGGATAGATCGGGGCGGTGACCCTCGCGGGTGTGCATGACGTGGTAGCCCTTTTCACGCGCCGCAGCGAAGACCTGTTGGATCGGCCCGATCGGCGCGCGAGTCAGCGAGAGGTCGTAGCCCATCTTGTCCACGTATCCGCCAGGACCGCAGAAGTCGGTCTGCATATCGATCACGAGGAAGGCAGTGTTTTCCGGGCGGAGGTCGCCGTTGTAAGGCCACGGATAGGGATCGGCGTCAACGTAGGGCATGATCGGGAGTAAGTTAGACAGCCCCTTCCAGCTCACCCTCAGACTCCTCGATGGGATCCACGGCGGGCTTTTTCACAACGACACATAGCTTGGCACAGCCGAACAACACCACCCCGACCGTTAGGTAGCTGAGTGCCACCATCGGAGTCTGGTTGATCCCGATCGCCTCGCCATGCATCAGGCCGAAGAAAGTGAGCACGCCGCCCGCAAGCGCAAAGCCGGTCGCTTTCATAAACTCGCGTTCGATGATATAAACGGTGACCGCACCGAGCACGACACCCGCGAGAATGGAGCCGCCACCGAGGATCGAGAGGCCCTTGTAGAAGACCCCCGTCTGCGCCATCGACGCGATCATCTCGGGCGTGACTACATGAATGCCGGCGACGGAACCGAGCGAGTTGTCGATCTGGAGTTTGCCCCATGCCGCAAGTGACGGGATGATCGCCATGATCACGGCGGGCGCGTGGCGGTGCGGGCT
>JADMIO011121768.1_pt1 | contig 12333 bp, 6 predicted proteins | sample 8958161 | NCBI WGS metagenome assembly JADMIO01 (sample SAMN16585339, study PRJNA669376) | soil metagenome | isolation source: Crop rotation soil | place: USA: Cullars Rotation, Alabama | collected 2011 | reverse complement strand
GGGGGGGGGGGTAGGCAGCGCCTCTGCACAGGCGTCCTGTTCTGCACACAGCCTGCTCACCCCCCACCCCAACCCTCCCCGCAAGGGGGGAGGGAGAAAGAACTTCCGCCTTCACTGGATCCCTATGGGATCGGAATCCTGACCCACGGCGGAACAGCGAGTGAACCACCGACTTGTCGCTACAACCGTACCCGGCGGACGAGGATTTTCCTGCCGAGGGCGGCGCGGGATTTGCGAATAAGACAGCGTCGATATATTCTAACTTCTATTCGCGGCTGCGGCCGACGCTGCGACCACGTACGATGAGGAGGCCGATGGCGGCAACGGGCTGGAAACAGCTGACGGAGGGCTGGTCAGGGGTCGACGGCGATACCGGGTATCTCCTGGACGCCTACTCGGAGTTCGTGCCGCCGCCGCGGCTGGGCCGCAAACCCTACGTCGGGAGCACCGGTGACGGCGGCGACGACCAGCTCATCCTCACCGAGGACGACCCCTGGGGCTGGCACGTCACCGAGTACGAACAGTCCTACGAGCTGGACCCGGGCCTGGCTCGCCTCGGCGTGCAGCTCGTCAAGACCCTCGTCAAGCTCGCCACCGACCCCGACTATCACGGCATCGCCAGGGCCAAGCTCGACCGCAATCCCTTCTGGCCGAAAGAGCTGGTCGACAGTGTCGGCACACTGACCCACGAACATTACCTGACGCTCGCACCCATCGCCCTGTCCCGGACGCAGGACCACAAGGGTCGGCTGCGCTGGACCTTGTTTGGCGGCAGCGATCAGGGGCCGGCGCGGGGCTTCTGGAAGAGCTTCTTTCATGCCCCGGGTGTGGAGCGGCCCGCGGATGAAGCACTGGAATTCGTCCGCGGGCTGCTCCGCGACGTCTATGACGAGACGGAAAACAGTCTCGGCGACCTCCGCGCGGCCGGCTTTCGCATCCTGCCGATGGGCGAGCCAATTGTCGATGACTGGGACGAGGGGCCGCTGCCGAGCTGGACGACGCCCTTCCTGTGGTCGTCGGAGGAATCGCTCGAAGGCGTCCGCTATTTGCTGACCTTTTCGCCCTTCGGTCATCTGCCGACGGCGGTGCGGGCCGCGTACCGCGCCGGCGAGCTGCACCTCTGGCCGTTTCCCGGCAGCCTCCTCTTCTGGGGCGCCCCGCACTACCTCAAGCTCCGCGAACAGCTCCCCTGTGCCATGCAGGTTCCTCTGCAAGGCCAGTTCGGTCGCTACGAGCAGCCCAGCGGCATCCGCGTGCCGCAGTCGGGCTGGCTCCACGTTCGCCGCCGGTCGAACGAGGACCAGCCGAAGCCGCCCGCCGCAACCGCTGCCGGCAGTGCCGACAAGCACGGCGAGCTGCGCGCCACCGCGGCGCGCAGCAACCGCATGCTCGAGGAAGACAAGCTCGGCAAGCTCCACAAACTGCTCTTCAGCACCGACCCGGTCGTGATGGGCCTCTACGGCAAGCCGCTGGCGCGCAATGTCCAGCTCTGGAACCGGCGCTATGAGCTGCTGCTCGATGGTCCACAGGCCCAGCGCGAGGACCTCAAAAAAGCCCAGGCCACCGTGGAGCGTGGCGGCCTGTTTGGGTATCGCTTTCAGTATCCGGCCATGCGCGTGGGTCGGAGCGAGGTTTACTGGCACCGGCCGCTGGTGGCGTACCTGTCGCCCCGCACCGGCGAGCCGGCGGTCTGCCCCGATGCACCGCTGGGCTACCTGACCGCCTACGACGCGACGGCGCCGGATCCCGCCAGGGCGGTCGCACTTTGGCCACGACTGCTGCAGCGCGGACCGCATCTGGCCGCGCTCCAGCTCAGGACGCCGCCACAGAGTCCGGTGCCGAACCAGGCCACACTCAACGCCCGCAAACTCCTCGACGCCCATCGCCTGCTCGGCAGCAAACCCTTGCCGCGCTCGTTCGCCCGACAGTTGCTCACCGTCGCCAAGACGACGCCGTTGGAGGCCTGGCTGACCGACCTGTCGACCCAGGCCGCCGATGCTCAGGCCGCCCGGCTGGCGGATGAACTGCGCCGGCTGATTGAGCCCACACTCGGCACTGACCACCGTCGGTCGCGGCTGCCGCGCCCTCTCACGTTTACCCAGACCACCCGCCGCTCCTTCGAGCTGCGCTACTGGGACGCGATTTACGAGCTGACCGAGCGCTTCGTCACCAAGAACAACGCCGACTGCTCCCTCGACCGCGTCACCCGGAAGATCGTCCAGCACGAGGGGCGCGACCTCGACCAGCTCGCCGACTATCTCATCGACCATCATACGAAGATCATCGAAAAGAAGGGAATGAGTGGGTTGGCCCTGGTCGGGGAGGTCGAGTTCCCCTGGCGAACGGCATTCGACTATCGCTGGTCGGCCGGCTGGCTCGGCAATCAGAAGGGGACACTGCAGGAGCGCGACCTGCTCGTGGTGGTTCCCGGTCGTGACCGCAGTCGGGCGGTGCTGCTCTGCGATCACTATGACACGGCGTACATGGGTGATCGCTACGACCGCAAACGAGGCGGCAACGGTGCTCGGCTGGCGGCGGCCGGGGCTGACGACAACCATTCAGCGACGGCGGCGCTGATGCTCGCCACCTCGGTCTTCCTCGATTTGAGCCGACAGGGAAAACTCGGCTGCGATGTGTGGCTCGCGCATCTCACCGGCGAGGAGTTCCCTGCCGACTGCCTGGGCGCTCGCTACCTGACGCAGCGCCTGGTCCAGGGCGATCTGGCGATGCGCGTGCCAGACGATGGTCGAGAAGTCGACCTGTCCGGGACGCGCATTCAAGGCGTTTTCGTCCTCGACATGATCGCCCACAACAATGACCGCGATCAGGACGTCTTTCAGATTTCGCCGGGTGGCGGCGCCCAGTCGCTCTGGCTGGCGTACCAGACGCACCTCGCCAACGAGATCTGGAACGGCAACCTCAAGAAGTGGAATGCCCGGAGCGATCGTCAGAAGGCCCGCCGCGGCCGGCGCAGCCTGCGCGGCAGTCTGCCGCCGCCGACCGCCCGCCATCCGCGTCTGAGTGGTGAGATCCGGCCGCCCGCGGATCCCACCAGCACCCTCTACAACACGGATGCCCAGATTTTCGCTGATGCGGGCATTCCGGTCGTGCTCATCATGGAGAACTATGACATCAACCGCTACGGCTACCATGACGCGCACGACACGATGATGAATATCGACCTCGACTTCGGAGCGGCGCTGGCGGCGATTGCGATCGAGTCGGCGGCGCGGGTTGCCTGTGAAATGCCGCCGACGGGTGCGGGCGGTTCCAGCTTGGTTCGCGGTTGACACTTGCTTTCTCCCCGCTCCCCTTGGGGGCTCGGCGGCAGCGCGGAGCGATTCGAGCGCTGGCCACGTTGACGCTTCGGGTGACGGTGTCACCGACCAGGAGCACGACGCAGGGCACTCCGCCGCCGAGGGCGGCGAACTGTGGATGTTGCAGCAGAAACAGCCACAGTAGGTGCAGACGCCGGTGGCAGGCTCAGAACAATCGCGGCACGGGTTCATCTCGTCTTGTTCATGCCAGGGAAGTCAGGATCGTCAGGTTGGGCTTCGATCCGCGATCAGCCGGCAAGTTGCTCACTCGCCACCTTCCTGGCCAGCGCCAGCGCCTCGCCAAGCTTCGCCGGCTCCTTACCGCCGGCCTGGGCCATGGTCGGCTTGCCGCCGCCGGCGCCGCCGACCACTTTCGCGACCTGACCCACCAGCTTCCCCGCATGTAACCCCTTCTTGACCAGGTCGTCGCTCACCGCGGCGATCAGCGACACCTTGCCTTCGTCAGTCGCCCAGCCGACGACAACGACGCCACTGCCCGCCTTCTGCCGCAAGCGGTCGACCTGCTGCCGCACTTGCTCGTCCGGGCCCGCCGGCAGCTCACCGACGATCACCTTGGCACCGCCGATGTCCGCCGCTTCGGCGAACAGCTTATCAGCGGCGCTGCCAAGGTCGGCCGAAGCCCCCTTCTTGAGCTGCTGCTGGAGCTTCTTGATCTCCTCCTGAAGCGAGTCGAACCGCGCCGGCAGTTCCTCCGGCTTGCAGCGGAGTCGCCCGGTCAGCTCGCCGAGGATGGCGTCCTGCCTCTGTACGGTCAGCACGGCCTCGCGGCCGGTGACGGCGGTGAGTCGGCGGACGCCCTTGGCGATGCCCTCCTCGCCGACGATCTTGAAGAAGCCGGCCTGACCGGTGTGGTCGAGGTGCGTGCCGCCGCAGAACTCCCGACTGAGGCCGTCGCCGATTTCCACCACGCGCACCACATCGCCGTACTTGTCGCCGAAGAAGGCGCGCACTCCAGGGAGTTTCTTCGCCTCGTCGATCGACAGCTCACGCCACTTCACGGGCAGATCCTGGTAGATCCGCTCATTGACCATCTGTTCGAGCTTCGTCTTCTCATCGTCGGTGACCGGTCCGGTGTGGGAGAAGTCGAACGTGAAACTGTCCGGCTTGACCTTGCTGCCGCGCTGTTCGACGTGCTCGCCGAGCACCGACTGGAGCGCCCAGTGGAGCAGGTGCGTCGCCGTGTGGTTCTTGCGGGTGAACTCGCGTTCGTGGTCGACGGTCAGGATCGCCTGCTCGCCGACGCTGAGCGCGCCCGTTTCCAGCTTGCCGACATGGACGATGGCACTGCCAACTTTCTGCGTCTGCTCGACGCGGAACCGTCCCGCAGGAGTCGCGATGGTGCCGTGGTCGCCGACCTGGCCGCCAGCCTCGGCGTAGAAGCAGGTCGGACTGACGAGCAGGCCGACGTCTTCCTTGCCGGTCAGCGTGCCCTTCTGGACGAACTCGTTGCCACTGATCCAGCCAAGGATGGTGCCGGTCGTGGTCGAGCCAAGCCACTTGGGACGATCGTCGATCTCGGGCAGACCGGACACGTTTAGCGACAACTGTACGACCGTCGTTTTCTTGCGCCGCGAGATCTCGGCATGATCTTTTTCGGCCTCCAGGAAGCCGGCCTCATCCACGCTCAGGCCGCGTTCCTGCGCCATCTGGACAGTCATGTCGTAGGGAAAGCCGGATTCCTGCAGCAGATCGTGGGCCTGCTTGCCGGGGATGACCTTGGTGGTCGTCTCGACCTGCTGCGCCGCCTTGTCGAACAGCGACAAGCCTCGTTCGATGGTCTTGAGAAAGTCGACTTCCTCCGACTTGATGATGTCGGCCACCTGCTGCGGCTTCGACTTCAGCTCGGGGAACGCCTCGCCCATGTGCCCGACCACGACCGGGACCAGCTTGTAGATGAACGGGTCGCGCTGGTCGAAGCGCTGCCAGCCGAAGCGGACCGCGCGGCGCAGGACACTACGCAGCACGGCCTCCGCTTTCTGCGTCCCCGGCCGCGCCCCGTCGGTGATGGCGAACGTCAGCATGCGCACATGGTCAGCGATGACGCGGAAGGCGATGTCGGTCGGATCCTCGAGCTTGCCCTGGTACTTCTTGCCGGTCAGGTCGCCAATCGCCGTCATCAGCGGCGCGAAGACGTCGGTGTCGTAGTTGCTCTCCTTGCCCGACAGCACCGCCGTCACGCGCTCGAAGCCCATGCCGGTGTCGACGTGCTTGGCCGGCAGCGGCGTCAAGATGCCCTTCTCGTCGCGGTTGTACTGGATGAAGACGAGGTTCCAGATCTCCATCACGCGCGCGTCGCCCTTGTTGACCAGCTTGCCGCCGGTCTTCTTCGGCGTCCGGTCGATGTGAATCTCCGTGCATGGTCCGCAGGGGCCAGTATCTCCCATCATCCAGAAGTTGTCCTTCTTGCCGAACCGGTGGACGTGCTGCGGGTCGATGTCGGTGACCTTGGTCCAGAGCTGGGCCGCCTCGTTGTCGGCGTCGATGCCGTATTCCTGGTCGCCGCCGAAGACGGTGGCGTGCAGCCGGCTCTTGTCGAGGCCCCAAACGTTGGTCAGGAGGTCCCACGCCCAGGCGATCGCCTCGGCCTTGTAGTAGTCGCCGAAGCTCCAGTTGCCGAGCATCTCGAAGAAGGTGTGGTGATAGGTGTCGCGGCCGACGTCCTCGAGGTCGTTGTGCTTGCCGCCAGCGCGGATGCACTTCTGGCTGTTGACGGCCCGCTTGTACGGCCGGGCGCCGACGCCGAGGAAGACGTCCTTGAACTGGTTCATGCCGGCATTGGTGAAGAGCAGGGTCGGGTCGTTGTGCGGCACGACGCTGGACGACGGCACGTTCGTATGGCCGTGCTTGACCTTGAAGAAGTCGATGAACTGCTGACGGATCTCGTTCGCGCTCGGCATGACAGGCCCTTCCTGCGGGTCGGCATCAAAAAGGGCATTGTAGCAGGCGATCGCGAGACGGCACCACGTCCGGTGCAGGGTGTGCGAGCGCGTGGAGGCGCCGGTGCTCCCGGCGCTCACTGCGGCGGTGCGGGCCGACCGAACTGGTCTGGGTCATGGGGGAAGCACGGAAACCTCTCAGACCACACCGCGATCAGCGCCGCCCGCTGCCTGCGGGAGCCAAAAAGACAAAAATCAGTCCCCGGGGCTTGACACGCGCCTTCGGGGTGATAAAACTGGGTAGTAATAATTCGCCCATCGTATCGGTTTCCGGCCTCAATCACACGAGACCGCTCTCACTGGTGGTTGTGAATGGACAGGCTGCCCCGATCACCAAACACTTCATCCCAATCCAGGAACTGGCGCAACTGTTACCAGTGGTTGGGCATTCTCGTTCTCTCCTTCCCGTCTGGTCTTTTGCCTGGTCGCTTATCCGCCGAAGAACCGAGGCCGGTTCCCGACGTCCAGCAACAGCTTCGGATTGAGCGCTTGATCGGGCAACTCGGCGATGGGACCTTCGCTCAGAGAGAGGCGGCCGGTCGCGAACTCATCGAGATCGGGACTCCTGCCATCGAGGCTCTTGGTCGTGCTGAAAACAGCAAGGATCTCGAAGTTGTGAAGCGGTCGAAGGTGTGCCTGGAACGGATCAAGCATCGCGCCTTTGTGGCATCGCTGGTTGCTGGCCTCACCAACCCGGACAAAAGTATTCAGGAGAAGTCTGCGAGACAGCTTTGGGACTTGGGCCCCAAGGCCAGGCAAGCGATTCCTGATCTCATCAACTTGCTGGATCATCCGGATGATGCGATCCGAATCCGTGTCGTCCTCGCTCTCCATTACATTGGACCAGAGGCCAGTCGGGCGTTGCCGAAGTTTATCGAGATGATGCAGGACACTAGAACAAGTGATCAGTTGTTACAGCGTGTGATAATTCTCTGTCGCGGGATTGCTTCAAGTGAGGATGATGTCACGCCAATACTTCAGAAACTGCTAAAAAGCGATCGACTGGAAAGTCGCCGGTCAGCAGTTTCTGCGTTGGGCTCTCTGAAGCAAAACGGCGAGGAAGTGATCCCTGACTTGCTTTCTGCCATGCGCGATCCTGACGAGCATGTCCAAAGACTAGCGATTTCTTCTCTCGGACATCTCCAAAAAAAACCTGAAGTCGTTGTCCCGATTCTGGCACGACGTATCTCGGATTGCGCGACGGATCCGCTGAAGAGCCAGCAGAAAGGGGACGCAATTCGCGCGGTCTGCTTTTTCGGGCAGAAGGGAAAGGTTGCCTGGCCTCTTCTCCTTCGCATTCTGAGCGACCAACGTGAAGACAAAACGTCTCGAATGTACATCATACTGATGTTTCGCGACCAGTCCCCAGAGGAGGCCAAAGAAGCGATTCCGATCCTCGAACAGGTTAAGCAACACTCTGAAGTCGACCTGCGTCGATTGGCAGAGTACGCTCTCGATCGATTACAACGGTGAGCAAGTTCTTTCGTGTCCCATGAGTGTGCCGCTCTTTGATTTCTCATAAGAGTCGGGGTTGTCGCAGTTTTTCATCCTTCTGCAAGGGTTCAACGATGCGCTCACGCAAGATCGCTGCTTGTCTGGAAGTGGAAGAACTCGAGTCACGAACATTACTCGCACCCATCACTTGGAACGGAGATGCCAAAGATTTCAAGTGGGAAACTCCTGGAAACTGGGACGGGGGAATGGTCCCAACAGTGAACGATGACGTTGAGATACAAATCGGGCAATGTAACATCGACAATGGAGGTTTTGCAAAATCGTTGAAAGTTGGCGCTCGCGTGGTTTTGTACATCAATACAACTCTGACAATTGATGGCGGAAGCGTCATTAGTTCTACAGCGCGTGACCAGGTTTACTCATCTTCTCAGCATCTCGAAGGCGGGTGTGGTTGAAACAATGGTCTTAGTTTTATCCCTGTATGTTTGCGACGCCACGTCTTCGCATGCGATTGCTTGGCTATCTCGTTTCGACGTGCATAGTACTCGACAATCGCCAGCGTGTCCTCCAACGTCAACACGCGCTTCGGTAAGGTGACTTTCAACAACCGCACTGCCATGTCCAAGGTTAGACTTGGCTTTTTTTTGAGCCGTATGCGTATGCGTGTCACCAGTAGGCGCGCCAACGCCACCATCGTCATGTGATGGTGCCAGCCTGCCCATGACCTCACCTCATACTGCCCCATTCCCAGCAAGCCTTTGCCGTCACCGAAATACTCCTCCACCTTCTGCCGACAACCACTCACCAGCGCCAACGTCTCCAGCGTGGTTTCCTCAGGAGCGTTCGAGACGTAGTATTTCCACTCGCCGGTACCACCCACTCCGCGACGCAGCAACAGCCAGATCGCCGGCCCTTGCCCACGCATCGCCCACACACGCACCCGTGCATACTCAAACACCACCGGTTCACACGCGCCCTCGCGCAAGCAGACTACCTGCCAAGCGCTCGCCGGCAACTCTGCTGCCACGCTCGCCACGCTGCGCACACTGTCACGCACCGGTCGCGTCGGCGGGCGTCCCTTCCCCGTGGCAGGAGGAATCTGGGTGCCAGGATCCGCCGTCCACACGGTCGTGGTGACGGGGACTTCGCCGACATACCGTTGGTGTCGGCGCTCGAGGACGGTCAAAAAGTCTTCATTGCGACCGTACAACTCATCGCAGACCAGCCAATCGAGCGTGACCTGGCGCGCCTCACGCACGCGCTGGTGCAGATCGAGTCCCAACTCTGGTTTGGTACGGAAGACGACCGAGCGTGGGATGCCGACCTCGCTGCGCCGCTGCCGGTCCAAGATCCACTCTTCCGGGAGATAGAGCTGATGATCGAGCAGAGCACAGCCAGCAGGAGTAACCCCCACAAGGAAGACACCGACCTGACAGTTATCCTTCTTGCCGAGGCGACCGCACCACTGCCGATCGACCCCGGCGCTGTGCGTGCCTTTCTTGGGGAAACCCGACTCATCCAGCACACCAACTGTCCCCAAAGTCCAGGCCGCCGTCGAGGGGACCAAGTCTTCGACGAACGCGGCTTGGAGATCGCGTTGCACGACCCGGTAATCCCAGCCCGAGTCACCCAGGAATTGTTGCAGCGGGCGAACTGCTTGCGTCGTGGTGGTGAGGACAATGGATTCGGTATTTTTGCGCCCGTCGTGAAGGAGGAGGCCACGCAGGTAAGTGAGCGCATGGCCTTGAGCAGCAGTCGAGCCAAACAAAGGAGCAAACCGTTGGTGGAATGAGTGGAGTTCACCAGCAGCGGCGCGTACGTCATCCGGGGTCATGAAGGAAGTCCTCCTGACATCACGAGGGTAACGATTCAGACTGAACCACGGCCGGGTTGACGTTGCAGGTATAGCAAATCTCCGTTAAAGTGGGAAGACCCAATCGCGCGCTGTAGAATTAGTGATGGACAGATTTTTGTTGGCTCAGCCGCCACGGTGGACGTGACAGGGCAAGGAACCTTTTTGAGCAACAGGCTCCTCAGTCTCTCCGACAATGCACTGATTCAAGCGTCTGAGGTCAAAACTACTGACATGATGTACGTCGGCTCGAACGGACGAATCATCGGCAACTTCGTCAATACCCGGGAGGTGCGGCTGTTCCTTGAACCCAATCAGGCTGAAAACACTCTCTCGGTCGAGGGCAACTTCACGCAAACAGCCAACGGTATGCTTCGCATTTATGTCTATCCGACAAAGAACTCTCAACTTCACGTTTCGGGAAATGCTCAGCTGGCTGGCGGCCTCAATTATTTGGTCCCTTGGGGATTCAGGCCTGCCAACAATGCAACCTACACAGCAGTGACCTATCAAGCACACATGGGTGAAATGGCGAATGTCCCCGCCCCCGCCCAGCCTGTGTATCGTTCTACTCTGGACCACACAGCAACCAAACTGTTGATCGTTTATCCCGCGAAAGTCGGATCAGCGATGCCGCTCCAAGCTCCAGAAGGTACAGCCTGGTCCGGAACGGTCGCCAGCTTCACTGATCCTGGCCGTATCGATCCAGTTGTTACGGACTACCAGGCGACCATTCACTGGGGCGACGGCACCGCCACCGAGAACGCAACGATCACAACCGACATTGCCGGCGGATTCGCAGTTATCGGGTCACACACCTACGCGAAGTGGGGAAGCTATGCGGCGACGGTGACAGTCGAAGACGTGGACAACCCCGATCGGACGAATACCTGGGCCGCCACTGCTTCGATCTATGATGTCGCCCCGACAGTGACTCTCGGCAACGCCGTCACCCTGCTGGTCGGCGACACCTACACCAGCAGCGGTTCCTTCGCCGACCCTGGTGACAACACTTGGACCGCGACCGTCGACTACGGCGACGGCACCGGGCCGCAACCGCTCGCCCTCAATCCGGACAAGACCTTCACCCTCAGCCACGCCTATCCGCTCACCGAAGGCACGTACACCGTCTCGGTCACCGTCACTGACGATTTCGGCATGTCGAATCTTGCCGGCACGCAGACGACGGTCTCTTTCGTCCGGGCTGCCACGAGTACGTCCGTGTCGACCAATGTCGCTTCGGTCGTTTACGGCCAGGCCGCCACGCTCCTCGCTGCGGTGACCTCGCTGGTGCCCGACAACGTCCCCTTTGGCGATGTCTGGTTCTACGCCGATGGCAACTTCCTCGGCGCAGCGCCGCTGGACAACGGCACAGCGACGCTGACGACCTCGGCCCTCGAAGGCGGCTCGCACTGGCTCACGGCCACGTTCCAAGGTTCCTCTCGCTATCAAGCGAGCTTCTCGATGTTCGGACCATCGTTGCTGGTGACCCCAGCGCCGACGACCACGACCATCACTGGTGTGCCCGCCACGGTCGCCGCCAATCAGACGTTCGCCATCAACGTTCTGGTCACCTCGTCAGTCGGTTCGGTGTCCGGCAACGTGGCTGTGACGATCAACGGACTGGGCTCAGGCTTTGCCTGGGTGACCAATGGAGTGGGCTCCGCCTACATCATCGGGATGATGCCAGGAACCTACCATATGGTTGTGGCAGTCTATTCCGGAAGTAGCAATTACCAGAGCAGCAGCACCGAACTCGAGTGGGACCTGACTGTCGCGGACGCATCAGCTGGGCAGTCGCCGGAAAATTACGACCCGTTCGGCCCGCCGACCGTCCCAACCAGGGATGCTGCGACCGAGCAGACGGAGAGCGTGGCAGCCTGGGAGGACTCGGCTTCGACCGAGGAGATCGACCAGTTCTTCGCCAGCGTCGCCGCGTGAGGAGAGCGTGCCGCGTGGTCCTGAGCGAGGCTGGGCCATCGTGAGAAGAACTAACTGCCCTTCCGCCGCTGCCCGCTTGTGGGAACCCTATCCTGGCCACCCATGCTGGGCTATACTGGCGGTATGGGTACAAATGATCCCCTATCGCGCTTCCTGCCGCCAGTGCGGCAGTGGTTCCGCGAAACCCTTGGCGAACCGACGCCACCCCAGCGTGAAGCCTGGCCGCACATCAATGCCGGCCGGCACACGCTGATCCTCGCCCCGACCGGATCCGGCAAGACCCTCGCCGCCTTCCTCGCCTGTCTCGACCAGCTCTGGCGCCAGCCGACGCTGCCGCGCGGCGTCCGCATCCTCTACGTGTCGCCGCTCAAGGCCCTCAACAATGACATTTATCGCAACCTCCAGGTGCCGCTGACCGGCGTTGCCGAGGTCGCCCGACAGCTCGGCGTCACGTTGCCGGCCATCGACACCGCGGTCCGCACCGGCGACACGCCGACCGCCGAACGCCAGCGGCTCGTCCGGCGGCCGCCGCACGTCCTCATCACCACGCCCGAATCGCTCCATCTCCTCCTCACCTCGCGGGCGCGCGAGACGCTGCGCGGCGTCACGCACTGCATCGTCGACGAGATCCACGCCCTCTGTCCCACCAAGCGCGGCGTTTTTCTGGCCCTCTTGCTCGAACGCTTGCAGGCGCTCAACCCGGCGGGGTTCGTCCGCATCGGGCTCTCGGCGACCCAGCGGCCACTCGACGCGGTGGCGCGCTTCCTGGGCGGCGCCGACTTCGCTGCCGACGGGACCTTCCAGCCGCGGC
>JADMIO010823541.1_pt1 | contig 12333 bp, 9 predicted proteins | sample 8958161 | NCBI WGS metagenome assembly JADMIO01 (sample SAMN16585339, study PRJNA669376) | soil metagenome | isolation source: Crop rotation soil | place: USA: Cullars Rotation, Alabama | collected 2011 | reverse complement strand
CTTTCCCTCATTGCGAAACAAAAGCTGGCAAGGCCGGTCTTCCAGGCTTATGCCGGTGAACGCATTCCCACACGAATTCATTTCGACAACGAAGTATCTGAAACCAGGACCTTGTTGGAGATAGAAACGGAAGATCGGATCGGCCTATTGTATGTTATTTCGCAAACCCTCAGTGAGTTGGATCTGGATATTTCAGCCGCGAAGATTGCAACCGAAAAGGGAGCGGCAATCGACAGCTTTTACGTACGTGAAGAAGATGGTTCCAAGGTGTTGGCTCCTGAACGGCACCATTCCATCGAGCGGCGTTTGCGCCATGCCATTCATGCATTGGATAAATAGTTAGAAGTTGCGCTCCACCGGGAAATCGACCATAAAAACAACTCACCTATGACTAAACGTCCATCTTCAGCTCATTTCACCCGGCGCCAATTTCTTCGACGTGCCAGCAGCACGGCAACATTATTTTATATTGCCCCACGCGTTTTGGTGCAGGGAGCGCCTGCTCTCTCTGCGAATGATAAGATCAATGTCGCTGGAATCGGTGTAGGCAGTCAGGGTGGGGGTGACACAAATGCGGTGGCTGGAGAAGGGCACAACATCGTGGCCTTGTGTGATGTGGATTCAAAATATGCGGCCAAAACTTTTGAAAAATATCCCAAGGCGCAAAAGTTCAAGGATTACCGCGTCATGCTGGACAAGATGGGGAAGGAAATTGATGGAGTAGTCATCGGCACGCCGGACCATACTCACGCGGTAATTGCGATGGAAGCCATGCGCCGAGGCAAACATGTTTATTGCGAAAAACCTTTGGCTCATAAGATCACCGAGGTACATGCGTTGATGGCTGCGGCCAAAAAGTACAAAGTGGTTACACAACTCGGCAACCAGGGCCATTCCTTTGGGACCATTCGCCAGCTTTGCGAGTGGGTCTGGGCCGGAGCGATTGGGCAGGTGCATACCGTTCACGCAAGCTGTGACGCTTTCAAAAACGTTTACTGCCAAATCTCCAACCTGGAAAAAGCGAAACAGCATTACGACGTTCCGCCCGAGCTGGATTACGATCTTTGGGTAGGCCCCACCTCTTTTGTTGATTATACGCCGCTGTGGGTTCACTGGAACTGGCGCGGCTGGATGCACTTTGGCACAGGCACGATTGGCGACTGGTTTTGTCACGTGATCGATCCGTCCTTCTGGGCCCTTAACCTGGATGCCCCCGAAAGTGTGCGTGCGGAAGTAAAGGATTATGACGTTTCGAGGCATGGGTTGACTTATCCTCCCGCCACAAAGATCACCTTTCAATTTCCGGAGCGAAATGGTCGTGGACCTGTTTCACTGGTTTGGCACGATGGCAACAATACGATCCCACGCCCGGAAGGTTTTTCAAAAGAGGATAAGATTCCCGGGACCGGTGCAGTTCTTTTCGGCGATAAAGGAATGATCGTGCATGGCTCACACGGCGCAGGTGGCTGCTATCTCACCCCTGATAAACTCATGGATGAATTTTCAGGTAAGAATGCTCCCGCTCAGAAAATTCCGCGTATCAAAGGGCACCATTGGGATTGGCTGGAAGCGATTCGTACCGGGCGCCAGGCTGGGTCGAATTTTGATTACGGGGGTCCGCTTACTCAGGCTGCGCTGATTGGCGCTATTGCTATTCGGTTCCCATCTCAAACATTGATCTGGGACAATAAAAAGCACCGCTTCACCAACAACAAAGAGGCGAACGCTTTTGTTGACCCGCCATACCGGAAAGGCTGGAAACTCTAGGGCTCAAAGGGTAGGGCGCGTCACTCCGTGTGCGCCGCACTCGATTGGAATGGAGTCGTGGCGTGGTGGAGTAATGGGAAGAGGCTCGTGCGTCAGCATCACTCCAATTTACTCCATCACTCCGTTAATCCTCTTCTTCCCTGGGACTTGGCGCGCAGGGAGTGACGCGCCCCACTGCCATTTAGTTTAGGGTCCGCATTCAAAACACCACCTTTTTCACGTACCTCAGGAAACGATAGGATACCCAACCAGATAATGTTTTTCGCGGTGGCTTCCTTCCTTTTCTTACACATACCGGATCTTGCAAGAACTTAACTTCTAATTGACGCAACACTTCCTCCACAGGTTTGCGACTGGTCAACAGGTCTATCACCTGGCTCTTGATCGCATGAAAGGCAACCGTATGATTGACTTGCGCGGGAAACTTTCGCTCGGAATCCTTTAGTTTCAACCGTTCTTGTGCGGGCCGTGTGATTACCGTTTCCAAATTGCTCAAGAAAACTGTGGCATGCACTTCTTGCCGTATGGCTTCCACCGTACGACCACTAAAATTCTCCAAGCTCAGCCTGCCTTTGAGTACTCCAAAGAAGCCTTCTACACCCCAACGTTGCTGGTAGAGTCGGTCGAAGCTCTCAGTGGGATAGGCTGCTTCATCCAACAATGAAGTGGCCAGTACTTCCAATTCCCCGTTTGGCAAACGCAAACTCACCAACCGAATCGTGATCTCCTCAGCCAATCCAGCAGCTTGGATCTGCCTGATTTGTTTGCCATGCGGCCGCAACTTAATTTGGACACTTCGCCCAGCTTCGTCGGCCTCAAAGAGCTGTGCCACTGCTTCAAAGGTGTTCCGCTCACAGCGACACACAAACTGTCTCTTGGCCTGATGCCGCGCAAACCACTCGTAACTGGCATACCCCCGATCTGTTAAGATCAGATCTTTCTGGTTCAACGCTTCAAGCTGCTCAACAGCTAAACGTCTTTCTCCAGTGCTCCAATGGCTTAATCTCACGTCTAATGCTATCCGATTGAGCACGTCATAAAGCGCCGATAGCCGACCCTGCACATAGCGGCTGGTCGGTCCAGATTGATTCCGACACTCCACCCATCCAAACTCTTGCCCCAAATGCTCCTCTTGGGGTAAACGCAGCAGCGTGCTATCAATGGCCACCACTCGCCAGCCCTGCCAGCAACGCACTTCCAAGTCAGTCACAGTGCCATAAACAATCTGCAACACCGCCCGTTGGTTCAATTCAATGAACGCTGTATGCCGCAATTTGGCTCGCCCTTGCGTCCAAGCACCTTTGCTTACCCAATGTTCCACTCCCAATTGCTCCGCAAAATCATTCAAATGCAATTGGAGCGAACGGATCGTTTTCTGAACAATAAACATTAACACACTGCTAAAACTCAGCCGTCGCCTTCGCGAAAAACACCGCTTATTCAGCCGATGCTGATGTTGGAATGACGGGGAGTCAATCACTTCGCGCGCCGTTGCCACGACGCTGTTCCCGCATGGGTTCACAGATGTTGGGTTCTGCATCCCCAGTTTATTGGTAAAATGTATTTACATTGTACAGACAAAAATTTCTAGAAGTGTTAACTAAATGGCAGTGTGACGCGCCCTACCAACCTTTTAAAGTTACTTCACTTCCAGGGCTACATGACGTCGCTCGAGTGTGCTGCCTTCGTTCAGTGCAATCTGCGCCAGGGCAATGTTATAATCTGCCAATGCGCGAATTTCTGCCGAGCGCGCAGAGGTAAGGTCACGCTGGAGTCGCAGCACTTCGAAGCTGGTGCTTTTACCGCTCTCCAGTTTCTTTTGTTCCGCGCCCAAAGCAGCTTCGGCGTAAACTCTTGCTTCGCGGGTGGCATCCACCCTTTGGAAACTGGTGCGGGCGGTAGCGATGGCATTTTCAATTTGAATCAAAATAGCTTGCTCGATCCGCTTTAGCTCGAGCGCCGTTTGTTCTTTGGTCGCTTTGGCGAGCTTATAATTGTTTCGAGCGCTGGTATTGCCCAGAGGGATAGACAGCTGTGCTCCCACACTCCAGAAAGGATTTTCGCGATTTTTGAATTGATCCAGAGCATCTCCAAGGCCCGCGGCTGAGGCGCTTAAACCATAGTCACCGACCAAATCCAACTGCGGGTATAATTGGTTTCGCTGATATCTGACCACATAATTCTGTTTATCCACATTCAGTTGCTGCTGCAGCAAATCAGGACGGCTTCGTAATCCTCGTTCCCAACTTTCCTGTAAGTTGTAGGTTTCGGGTATCGCAACCATCGCTTCAGCGGGCTTAATTGAAACATTTTTCCACTGCGAATAATCATCGCTTAGAAGTGCTTTTAGAACCCGCTCCTGTGTGTCCTCAGTCCCGATCGCAGCCAAAAGATCGGCTTTGCTCGCTGCTGCCTGGGATTCCGCTTGTTTTTCATCGAGCGGCGCCAAGGCACCGACTTCGACGCGTTTCCTGTTTTCTGCAACCAACCGATTTGCCAATTCAAGCGCGGCTTGCTGGACTTTGACGCTCTCCTGGGCAAATATCAAATTGTAGTAAGCGGTTTCGACATCGGTCACGGTGGTTATTACTTGCGCCCGAAGATCGAGCTCGGAAATCTTCACGTTCTTCTTATCGAGGTAAATCTGCAATCGGGCGTTATCGATCCAGAAGTTTCTCATCAGGGGCTGACGGAGTTGCAACAAGCCAATGCTTCCCGCGACGTTCTCGAAAGGGGTCCGCGCTACAACAGTATCGAAATTCGGAGAAATGGAGTTGCCAATGGGATTGCCGAGAGGATCAAAAATTGTGTTGGTACTGAACGAAACGATATTTGTACCCTGGACTACGTTTGGGCGTGTCCCGTAGGTATCCGTCATATTGCCTCCAAGATTGTAGAACAATCCCCATGGCAACAAACCTGAAAAGCCCGCACTAAACCGGTTGTCATCAATTTCGGTACCTCCGAAAGGACGGCCCTGTGGATCAATGCCGCCGGCAGACTGGCTGTAATCGTGGCCACCCGACGTATTAAATGTCGGATCGTAAACACCGTAAGCCACGCCTAATGTGAAACGTGAGATTTCCGGGTTAAACCGCCTGATTTGGACATCGAGGTTATGTTCCAAAGCGATTTGCAGGCAGTCCGCTAAAGATAAAGCCCGCACTTCGGTGTTTGTCTGCCCGAACGCCTTTACCGTTAGAATCAGCAGGATTGAAAAAATTCCGATTCGTCTCATCGAGCGCGAAGGTTGAAGGATCCAAAGGAGTTCGTCAAATAAACCTCACAACAATCAGGGTATGAGTTGGACAGTTTGGCTCCCGTTTTTATTTCGTAATTTTCTCTTTTCATGGTTGTGTTGCCGCCCTTTTGAGACGATCTCCAATGGCCCGCCATTCACTGGTATTCGGGATCTCTTCAACCACGATCAGTTCTGCACCTGCCTCATCGCACTGGTGCAACTCGGCATAAATGGCCCTGGCAAATGCCTCCGGATCATGCGGAATCACCGAGACACGCCCAAATGATTCACCCGAGGGAATTCGCGTGTGTGCCACAATGTGGGTTTTTCTCTCCGAACTTTGGCCGGCAAGTTGCCTGCGCAGGTCTGCTTCATTTTTCCATTCGCAAACCATTAGTCTGGCTCGTGGAGAGTAATGTCTTCTAAGCTGGCCAGGGCTTTTAAGGATTGGCCCATCTTTTCCGCCAGTCTCGAGCTTTTCGGTCACTGTCAGCAACGCCTCCTCGTGGATCATTCCTGGACGCAACAAACGAGGAGGTGTTACGGAAAGATCAACGACCGTCGATTCTATCCCCACCTGACATTGCCCACCATCCACAATCAACGGAAGATCCTCACCAAAAGACTTCCGGACATGCTCCGCGTTTGTGGGCGAAAGTGAGTTCGCTCTATTTGCGCTCGGCGCGGCCAGGGGAAAACCGCATTTTTGGATCACGCCCTGGATAAAAGGATGACTCGGCCAGCGCAAGCCCACGGTGTCACCACCGCTGGTAACGACATCGGGAATCGCGTCGGAACGCGGAAGCACCAGCGTCAAGGGACCGGGCCAAAACGCTCGCGCGAGCTTTTTCGCCAGAACCGGCCAGGTTGCCACGCATTCCTCTGCCATCGCCAGGTTGGAAACGTGAACAATGACAGGATTATGCAATGGCCTCCCTTTCAGTTCAAAAATCTTCGAAACTGCCCGGGCATCCAACGCGTTGGCTGCCAACCCATAAACCGTTTCGGTGGGTAAGGCCACGACTTCACCTTTGCGTAGCAGTTCGGCTGCTCGTGCTATTGCTGCCTCGAAGGTCTCTGGCGTGTCGGTCGTTAATAGTTCGGTTGATGAACCCATTGAGAACGGAATGAAAAGCAACTTTTTATGTAACGCGAACTTCCAAAAAGGTCACCTGTAGCGGCGTCTCGTAAGAGCGCCGCAATATTCCCTCGAACTAAGTTTGCGGCGCTCTTATGAGACGCCGCTGCAGGATGGTTACTCATATCGCAACGCTTCGATGGGATCGAGTTGCGACGCTTTTCTCGCAGGATAAAAGCCAAAGAAAATTCCAACCGCGGCGCTAAAAATAAAAGAAAGAACTACGGAATCCGCGGAGACCAGAGTCGCCCAATTTTTGAGCACTTTCAGGAGTTGAGCGCCGCCGACGCCCATTGCAATGCCAAGCAGCCCACCAATGGAACTTAGCGTAACGGCTTCAATGAGGAACTGTAGCAGGATGTCGCGACCACGAGCTCCCACCGCCATGCGTATTCCGATTTCCCGGGTCCGTTCCGTAACGCTCACCAGCATAATATTCATAATACCGATGCCTCCTACCAGGAGCGACACTCCTGCAATCCCCGCCAGAAGTGCGGTCATGGTTTCGGCGGCCGCGTTTTGTGCTTCAAGAAATTCCTGCGGGTTGCGAATCATAAAATCGTCATCACGACCCGGCTGGATACGATGACGTTGGCGTAGTAATTCGGTAATGCCATTTTGAGCCTCGGTCATTTGTTCGGCTGAGGCTGCTTGAACGTTGATGGAGCGTAAAGTGGTAACACCCGCAAAACGCTTCATCGCCGTTGTGTACGGCATAATGATGGTGTCATCCTGATCGGAGCCCATCATCGACACCCCTTTGACCTTGAGCACCCCCAGCACTTTCATGGGCACATTTCGAATACGAATGGTTTGGCCGATCGGATCCTCACCCGGAAAAAGTTTGTCCGCTGTTGTCTTACCGAGGATACATACTTTTGCGGAAGAACGGATATCCGCATCGGTGAACATTGCTCCTTCGGCGATTTCCCATTGGCGGATGGCCAAGTAGTCAACGCTGGCGCCTCGGCCTTCGGTGCTCCAATTATTATTACCAGCAGTGATCTGACCTCCGGTGCGAACCTCCGGGCTTACAGCCGAAACACCGGGTATTTCCTTTTCAATCGCTTGCGCATCTTCCACGGTCAACGTCCCGGCCCCGCCAAATCCTGAATACACTCCGCCCCGGTTGACGCTTCCGGAAAAGACCATCAAAGTATTTTGTCCCAGTGCTGCAATGCGTGCCTGCACTTGTGCCTTGGCCCCGCGGCCCAGCGCTACCATGGCGATCACCGCTCCGACCCCGATAATAATTCCCAGCATCGTGAGCACCGTTCGAAGTTTGTTTCGGCGCAATGCCCGGAAGGCAATTTTGATGATTGCAAAATACCTCATAGATCAACTCGTTAATTGTGCGGCTTTGTGTTCCTCCTGCAAGCGGCCCAATTCTGACTCCGCGTACAACCGGTTTGTGACCGGTCCATCGCTCACGATTTTTCCATCCCGCATCACGACCATCCGCCGGGTAAACTGCGCGACATCGGTTTCATGAGTCACCATCAGGATGGTAATTCCTTGATCGTTGAGCTTCTGGAACACTCCCATGATTTCGACACTCGTTCGGCTGTCTAAATTGCCTGTCGGTTCGTCTGCCAGCAAAAGCGAGGGATTATTTGCCAGGCCCCGTGCAATCGCGACGCGTTGTTGCTGTCCCCCGGACAGTTGGTTGGGTGTGTGGTCGGCGCGGTCCGCCAGGCCGACGATTTTTAAGGCTTCCAATGCGCGGTCACGATGGGTTTGTCCCGCGATGCGTTGGCGGGTGTAAAGCATAGGCAGTTCGACGTTCTCCAATGCCGAGGTTCGCGATAGCAAGTTGAAGCCTTGAAAAACAAAACCGATTTTCTGATTGCGAATGTCCGCCAGGTCATCCCGGTTCAGTCGCGAAACATCAACCCCATCCAAAAGATATTTCCCTTCAGTTGGCCGATCCAGGCAACCCACTATATTCATCATCGTTGATTTGCCCGAACCACTGGCGCCCATTAACGCGACAAACTCCCCACGGGCGATCTCGAGCGATACGCCGCGCACAGCATGCACCTCCACTTCCCCGGTTTGGTAAGTCTTATGAACGTTCTCGAGATGAATGACGGAATTCATGAAAGCCATCCTATTTTGCTTCCTGCCCTGATATTCGCCGGACCATGAACCAAACAACGATTGCAGCCAATGCACAGACAACTGCGCCAAATGCAATTGCTCCCTGCAGTCCCAGAAAGTGCGAGAACATTCCTGCTTCCAGTCCACCCAGAGGCGTCATCGCTCCAAAAACCAGTGCCCAGATTCCCATCACCCGACCGCGCATCGCATCAGAAGCGCTCGTCTGCAATAATGTGTTTATGGTCGAGAAAAATAAGAGCATTCCCCAGCCAGCTATTCCCAGGCAGATGAGCGCCACGTAGAAATTTTTTACAAACGCCAGTTGCAACAGCATCGCCGCGAAAATAAATAGCCCGCCCAACACCAGGAATCGGCGGTTGGCCCGATGGCCAAAGGTTGCGACTGTCAACGCGCCCAGCAAAGCCCCCACACCATTGGCACTCAGTAGAATTCCATAACCTTTTTCGTCGACATGTAAAACTTCTCTCGCGAAAGCCGGCATCATCACGGAATAGGACCAACCGAAGATTCCGACAATGGCAAACAAAATGAGCATGGTTCGCATCCGCCACTCTTTCCAGACATAATGAAACCCTTCGAGCATATGACTCAAAGCAGAGCCTGAATGTTCGACTGGCACAAACTTCGGTAGTTTCATCAACAATAGTCCAGCGATCACCGCGATGAAGCTCAGTCCGTTCAGAAAGAAACACATCGCTATGCCGGCATGCGCGGCCATGAGCAGACCCGCCATCGAAGGTCCCAAAACCCGCGCGCCATTCACGATTGAACTATTCAATGACACAGCGTTCATTAGATCTTCGCGGCTGCTCATTTCTACCATGAACGCCTGCCGCGCCGGCATATCAAACGCCATTGCCAGGCCGCCAATGGCTGCCAAAAACATGATGTGCCAGACGCGAATGTGCTCCGTCGCCACCAGCGCGGCGAAGATCAGCGCAGTCACCATCATGGTGGTTTGTGTCCAAAGCAAGATTTGACGTTTTGGGAATCGATCCGCAAGCGAGCCGCCCCATACGGAAAACAGCATCATCGGTGTCGAACCCACTGCCGCCACCACACCGAGAAGTATTTTCGAACCTGTAAGATCATACACCAGCCAGCCCTGCGCCGTATTTTGCATCCAGGTACCGATCAACGACACCATTTGTCCCGCAAAGAAAAGCCGGAAGTTTCGATGTTTGAGCGCGGAAAAGGTATGCCGCCAGGATAACCTTCCGCTGACAATACGCCGCTGTTGACCGGTAACCTCTTCGGGTACACCGGTTACGACAGTGGTTGCGGGGCGAGCCATACGACCTTCTAGAATCGTCGACCTCCGCCACCAAACGGACTGCTTCCCACTGGCGCTGCCGGCACTTGCGACGTGGGCAATTTGACTGAGACAACCACTGGCTGACCTTCGGTGAGTCCTTCTGTAATTTCAGTGTAAGTCCCATCACTAATGCCCGTCTTTACCCGAACGGGTTCTGGTTTTGGCATTGAATCACCGCCCCCGGGCGGTGGGCTGGAGTTGAGCAAATAAACCGTGCGAGAGGAAGATTGAGCTGGCCGGGGACGGGCACCGTTCGGCCCGCCACCGCCAAAACCGCCACCACCACCTCCGCCTGGTCTCTGCAAGGCGCCGCTTTGAAATAATTCGCGCATCTTCGCTCGAATTTCCGTGGGTATTTCTTCTCCGCGTTCGCGCATCTCACGCACACGACGCATCAGCTCTTCAGGTGGTTCATTGCCTGTTAAAGGAGGAACTGAGCTCTCGGCAACTTCCATTTTGTTTGTGCTGCCCGGAGCGTTGGTTGATGTCACATTATTTGTCGCCGCGGTCTTATTTTCCTTGGCCGTCTTTTTTCCGAACAGTCGGGCAAAGAACGTTTGATTCGTCGCAGGCTCGGGCGGCTTAAACCGGAGGGCGGCATTGGGAACTTTCAAGACACCCGTTCGTTTGCCGGTCGTAATCGAAATGTTCGCGGTCATACCTGGTTTGAGCTTTAGGTCGGGATTGTTTACTTCGACGACCGTGTCATACGTGACTACATTTTGCACTGTAATCGCCGCGTTACGAATCTGTATCACCTTGCCGGTAAAGGTGCGATTGGGGAAAGCATCCACTACAAAGGAGACCTGTTGACCTTGCTCGACTGCGCCCACATCCGCCTCGGAAACGTTGGAATCGATTTGCATTTTGGTAAGATCATTGGCGATGACAAACAGTGTGGGCGCATTCATGCTGGCGGCCACGGTTTGCCCTACGTCCACGCTTCGCGAAATGACAATGCCATCGACAGGGGCATAAATCGTGCAGCGCGCCAGGTCCACTTTCGCGCGTTCGAGGGCAGCTTCTTTGATCTGGACCTGGGCTTCGGCCTGATGCAAGTCCGCGATAGCCTTTTCATTGTCAGATTGAGGAATGAGGTTGTTCTTCATCAGGTCGGCGGAACGTCGGGCATTGATTTGAGCCAATTCAAGGACTGCTTTCGCATTGGACAGATCCCCTTCCGCCTGGTGAACAGAAGCTTGAAAGGTGGCAGGATCAAGCTGCGCCACCACCTGGTTCGATTTCACAATAGTGTTAAAGTCTGCGTTTAGTTTTTGAATGATTCCGGAGATCTGACTGCCCACCTGCACGTTTACGACCGGGTTCAACTGGCCGCTGGCAGTCACGACCTGGGTCAGATCGCCGCGTGTGACCTGCGCTGTTTGATATACCGGAGCTTCGGCTTCATGTGTCTTCACGTACCAAATCCCACCGCCCACCGCGGCAGCAATAATGACCAGGATTACAATCCATTTTCCCATATGTTGAAATTGCGACTATTCTATGCTTTGACGTGTTTTATAGCTCGATAAGTTACTGAAATTCTAATATCTGTCGATGCTGCTCCCTGTTCTTTCTCGTATGTAAGCGTTTTCCATTTGTCCTGCGCAAACATTCACTTAACTTTCACTCGTGCTCGAACAATTCACAAGCCGCCTTGCAGCCTCAGAACCGCTCAGCCAGGAACAGGTTGGCCAGGCGGTCGAACAGCTCATGGACGCAACCGTCCCGGCGGCCATCAAGGCGGAGTTCCTGACCCACCTTGCCCGGAAGGGAGAAACCGTTGATGAAATTGCCGCTTTTGCATTGGCATTGCGGGCGAAAGCGATCGCGCCGCCGATGGACAACGAGTGGCGGGAATCGCGCGAAATCCTGGATGTTTGTGGCACTGGAGGCGACCGTTTGAACACGTTTAATATTTCGACGACCGTCGCGCTGATTTGTTCAGCGGCAGGCGTGCCGGTCGCCAAACATGGAAATAGGGCCATTACCTCCCAGGCAGGGAGCGCCGACGTGCTGGAGGCTTTGGGAATTCGTATCGACCTTTCGCCCGCCGAAGCAGCCGCTTCGTTGCGCGAAAGGAATTTCGCCTTCTTCTTTGCTCCAAATTATCATCCAGCTTTTAAACATATTTCGCCTGCGCGCAAACTTTGCGCAGAGAAGGGCCAGCGGACCATTTTTAATTTTTTGGGCCCGCTGCTAAACCCGGCGCGTCCCAGCGCGCAACTGGTCGGCGTGCCTCGCCCCGAATTATGTGAACCGTTAGCCAGGGTGTTTCAATCCCTGGGCCTGCGCCGGGCGATGGTCGTTTGTGGCAGCGTGGGGGACGGGCAGTACCTGGATGAACTTTCAACCCTTGCTGATAACTGCGTTGCGGAGTTTTATCATCAACGCGGTTTTTCAACCTCGACCTTATCCCGCGAACAGTTTCTCTTGCGCCCGGCCGTGCTGGCCGATCTGCTGGGCAGTGATCGACATGCCAACGCGCAAATCGTCCGCGAGTTGCTCGAAGGAAAAGAAAATGGTCCGAAACTCGACGCCGTGTTGCTCAACGCGTCGGCGGCACTGATGGTCGCAGGCCAGGCACGAAACCTCTCGGCGGGTTGGGATCTGGCCGCAACGGTGATTGATAGCGGCGCGGCTCTTCGCAAGCTGGAAGAATTGCGGACACTGTAGCGGCAGGCGTCCCGCCTGCCGTGGAGGCGGCATCTTGCCGCCCGGTCGGATCCGCAATTCAAAACCAGGGGAAAG
>JADMIO010991096.1_pt1 | contig 12334 bp, 10 predicted proteins | sample 8958161 | NCBI WGS metagenome assembly JADMIO01 (sample SAMN16585339, study PRJNA669376) | soil metagenome | isolation source: Crop rotation soil | place: USA: Cullars Rotation, Alabama | collected 2011 | reverse complement strand
GGCCGGCACCGCCGGTGCGCTCGGCGATCCGTGCTCGCTGCTGACGCAGGCCGAGGTGGGCAGCGTGCTCGGGCAACAGGTCGGTCCCGGCGACAACAGCACGGATTCCCACGAGTGCGATTGGCAGTACCCGGCCGACGGCGTCCCGAAGGCGCAGGCAAGCATCACGATCGAAACCGGCAGCGTGCTCTCGGACGTGTGCGACACGACCGGCAACGGCCCGGGCTTCACGGTGACCGCGGTGTCCGGCATCGGGGACGGCGCCTGCTTCACGAGCGTGCCGGGCCTCGAGAGCGGCGACAACCTGACCTTCGCCGCCAAGGGCCACGTGTTCACCGTGACGGCGGACTTCGGATCCAAGGATCCGGCCGCGATCCAGGCTGCCGACGAGGCACTGGCCAGAGCGGCCCTGGCGCACCTGGGCGCGTAGCGGGCCGCGGCTGTGCCCGGAGACCGGCGGGCGGGTCAGTCGAAGCTGACGACCCGGAACCCGATGTGGTGGTCCTCGTACAGCGGCGGATCCTCCCAGTGGCGGTACGCGGAACGGCCAACGTACGCCCCGCTGTCATTCGCCGGACCCCACCAGCCGCCCTTCTCGACCTTGATCGACCCGGTCGCCGGGCCGGTCGGGTCGTCGGCGGGGCTCTGGCTGTAGTAGACGCTGCTCCACCAGTCCGCGACCCACTCCATGACATTGCCTGACATGTCCAAAGCGCCCACCCAGCTCTTGCCCTTCGGGAAGCTCCCGACCGGCATCGGGCCGGTGCCGCCATCCAGGTTCGCGAGGGTCCTGTCGTACTCGTTGCCCCACGGGTAGACGAGGGACTCCGGGCCACGAGCCGCGAACTCCCACTCCGCCTCCGTGGGAAGTCGGCCACCGCGCCAGTGCGCATACGCCTCCGCCTCGTACCAGGTCACGCAGACCTGGGGCTCGTCGGGCGCCTGCTGGAGGCAGGGATCGGGAAGCGGCTTCGCGCCCTGCGCCTGGCGCCACTTCCAGCCGTCGGCGGACCAGAGCGACTCGTCGTCGTAGCCGCCGGCGGCCTTGAACTGTGTGAACGATGCGACGGTCACCTCCGTCGTGTCGATCCAGTAGCCGCGGCTGAGGTTCACCTCGTGCGCCGGCCGCTCGGTTCGCGCCTCGTTGGCGGCCCACGGCGGCGGCGTTGCGTCGATGTCGTCGGAGCCCATCGTGAAGGTGCCGCCGGGGACCCACACCTGGCCGACGTCGTGCGCGTCGGTCCGAGCCGTGCCCGGATCGCGATCGGGTGATTCCACGGGCGTTCCAGGAGCCTCCGTCGGGTTGGTGGCCGTCGTCTCCGGTGGGTTCAGCGTTGTGCCCTGTGGTCCGGTCGGACCCGCGGTCGCGGGTGGCGCCGATCGACCGTTCGAGCCTCCGCACGCGGCAAGGGCCAGCACGGCGGCGAGGGCGGGCGCGATCGAACGCGCCGTTGCGGAACGGAGCATCTGGGGTCCTCCGTGGCAGCGGTGTGTCAGGCGAACCTGCCGTCGGTGAGCGACGTCAGCTTCGTCCAGCCGCTGACGCCCCAACATACGCAATCGTTCCCTGCTGCGCGCGCGTCCGGCGCGCGCGGAAATGCGCCGATCAGGCCCGTCTTCGGCGCCGGCTCGATGCCGATGAGCACGAGGATCACCGCCCCTCCGAACCCGACGATCGCGGCAGCACCGACGGCGGTGCTGGCGTTCGAGGTCGAAGGCGGCGCGGTCGGCGGCGCCGAAGCGGGCTGCCCGGGCGCCGCGGGCGTCGCGCCTCCAGGAGTCGAGCTACCGGGTTCCGACGATGGTGGCGCCGCAGTTGGTTCGGTCGTCGCACCCGGGAACGCGCACGAGCGAGGGACCCCGGGCGTGACCAGCGGTGGGGCGGGGAGCGCGACGCACGCCGGATCGACCTGGGTGAAGTTCGCCCAGAGGTATTCGCGGATCGTGAGCCCGGAGTCGTGGATCTGCTTCGCGAGCTCTCGGCCGACGTACCGGTAGTGCCAGGGCTCGTAGTCGTAGCAGGTGCGATCCGTCTTCCCGTCCGGGTAGCTCATCAGCCAGCCGTATTGCCAGCCGTGCTTCGCGAGCCATTTGCCCGTCGCCGTCTTCTCGTTGACGAACTTCGTCGAGCCGCGGGCCGCGAAATCGATCGTCAGGCCGGTCTGGTGCTCCGAATGACCGGGCCGTGCGGAGAACCCGACGGCGTCATCGAACCCATACCCCTTCACGTAGATGCCGAACAGCTTGACCTGCTGCTTGTAGGAGCGATACGCGCTGACGCTCCCAAGGGGCACTCCGGCCTTCTTCGCCGCTGCCGCCATGGCCTTCAGGTCGTCGAACGCGACCTCGCGGATCAATCCGCCGCCGGTCACGCCGGCACCGTAGATCGACACGAGGTCCGGCGGCTTGTAGTCCGCCCCGAGCGAGAGGATCCAGTCGACCTGGATGTGCTGCCAGTCGTCGTAGCCGCGGGGCTCGGTGAGGATGTCGTCGAGCCGGCACTCCGGCAGCGCCCCGACCGCCGCCACGGGCGGCGGGGACGCGGCAGGGGCGGCGATCAGCCCGCCGGCAAGGAGCGCGGCGGCGGCAAGGGCTCGCACGAGCCCGGTCGAGCGCATCTGCCGGAGCCTACGCGATCCCGGCTAGCATGCCTCCGTGCACCTCCGACCCACGCGCCGCGGCCTTGCACTCCTGGCTGCGACGGTGCTGCTGGCTGCCTGCTCCGACAACCATCCGTCGACCGTGCCATCCGGCGGTCCGGGCGTGACGCTCGCGCCCGGTGCAACACCGACGGCACCGGTGCCCACCGAGCTCCCGGAGGCGTCTCCGGGCCCGATTCCGGCCTCGTTCCCCCTGGCCGTCGTCACGGGCATGGAGAACAACAAGACCGTCGTCACGCTCGACGAGCTCATCGAGCTGGCGGGCGCCGGCAAGCTCACGATGCCCTGCGACATCACCTCCCCCCAGCTCACGAACGTCGCCGGCACGTGTGTCGAAGCCGACGAGATTGCCGGCGCCATCGCGAACAAGCCCGACACCATCGCCCTGCTGCCGGTTGGCCTGGTCGAGCCGGCGACGAAGGTGCTCGCATTCAAGGGCGACGGCCCTTTCGGCCTGTTCGGGCCCGACCTCTTCGGTGGGCCCGACCAGCGCGCGCTCCCGTATCCCCTGACCGGGACCGCGACCGCCAACGCCGGGTTCTCGTCCCTGTGGGTCGCGCCCGATGCGGAACAGGGGCAGGTCTGGACCCTCAACGAGACCGGCAGCCTGTGCGCGGACCGCGGCGGTGCCAAGCAGGCCGTGACGCTGAAGAAGGGTTGGGACTGGGTCTTCAACGGCGGGACCGCGAAGTACACCGGCAAGCCGATCCCGAACCCGAACCCGCCGCCCGGCATCGACCGCCATCCGATCGTCCGCCCGGTCGAGACCGGGAATGACGGTGTGACTGCGAAGCTCATCGCGAGCTCGGACGTGACGCTGGGCAACCTCAAGTGCCCCGTGCTGCCGACGAAGGACTGGCACCCGGCCAACCAACAGGCAGGGCTGTCCGTGCCCGAAGACGTGCTGGATCGGTGGGAGAGCTTCCTCGGCATCGACGCCGTCTACCTCCCGGCCGACCACCAGAGCGATCGCGGCGTGCGCGGAATCAAGTCGACGCTCGACCTGCTCAAGAAGCATGGGTTCCCGGGCACCGGTCTCGGCATGAACCTCGACCAGGCGCTCGAGCCTGCGTATCTCGACGTCGGCGGCCTCAAGGTCGCATTCGTGTCCTGGGACAACGTCCCGGGCCCGACACACGCCGCGGCGAACACGCCGGGCGTGGCGTGGATGACGAAGTCGAACATCAACGCCGCGGTCCAGCGGGCACGGGATGCGCGTGCCGACCTCGTCATCTGCAACCCGCAGTGGTGGGCCGGCTCGGAGTATCGCGAGCAGCTCTTCCCGAACCAGCAGAAGGCACTCGGCTGGATGGACGCCGCCGGCTGCGACCAGGTGCTTGGCGGAGGCCTGCACGTCTCCGGCGCCGTCTACCTGCGGCGATTGGGCGCCGGCGCGCTCAGCGTCGTCGACGCGGGCCCCGGCAACTTCCAGTACGGCCAGGATTTCTGGCAGAACACGCAGGAAGGCGTCGTGGTGCAGCTCGTGTTCCGGGGCTCCGACCTCGTGAACGTGCGGCTGTACCCGTACGTGATGATCCTCGCGGCACGCGCCGCGCTCCTCGATCCGGAGGCGGACGGCCACTACGTCCTGGACCGGATCTGGTCGTATTCCGAGCTCGACTACCTGGAGTAGCGGACCGCGCCCGCGCCATGCCCACCCAACCGTCCGACATCATCGCGATCGTCGACCGCCAGATCGCGGCCGGGCAGTTTGCGGGCGCCGGTCTCGTCGTTCGGCGCGGCGAGGTCCTGCTCCTGGAGCACTACGCGGGCAACGCGGGTCCGAGCCTGCCCTCGGGGCGCGACGTGCTCTGGCCGTTGGCGTCGATCACGAAGCTGTACACGGCGGCTGCGGTGATGCGGCTGGTGGAGCTCGGTGAGGTCACCGTCAACACGCCGGTCTCGGAGGTGCTGCCCGGCTTCCATGGCGACGGCCGCGAGCACATCCGCGTCCGGCACCTGCTCACGCACACCTCGGGCTTGCCGTACGAGTCCGCGGTGATGGACGCACGACTTGCCGCCCACACGCCGACCGCCGGCCTGATCGACGAGGCGCTCGAGGCGACGCTCCTCTTCAAACCCGGAACCGGGTTCTCGTACAGCGACTTCGCGTACGGGCTCGCCGGCCGTGTCACCGAGACCCTCACGGGGCAGGCATATCCCGAGGCCGTTCGCCGCCTGATCCTCGAGCCGATAGGCCTGGAGGACACGTTCATGCTGCCTGCCGACGGCGGGGTCGATCGGATCGCGACGGTGCGCGGCGTGTTCAACGACGGGACGGACGGCGCGATGTACAACTCGGCGTACGGCCGGTCGCTGGCGCACCCGGCCTTCTCCGCGGTCGCCACGCTGAGTGACGTCGTCACGTTCCTGCGGCACTTCGCGCCGGGTGGCCCTCGCGTCCTCGCCGAGGCAACGGTGCGGGCGATGACGAGCGACCAGACCGCGGGCGTGCCCGGAACGTACCTCCTGCTCGACGGGTTCCCGGCCGACGCTCGTTACCCGTGGGGATTCGGGTTCTGCCTCCAGACGAAGGCGAACCCGGCGGTGTTCAGCGAGCTTGCGTCACCGCAGACCTTTGGCCATCCGGGTGCCAGCGGCTGCCAGATCCTGGTCGATCCGGTCGCCGGCCTCACGATCGCGCTCGTGAGCAACACGCACATCCTCACCGGTCGCGACAACTGGCTCCGCCGGCAGCAGGAGATCGTGAACGCCTGCTTCACGCTGGGCTGACGCCGCCGTTCATGCGCTGTTCACGAACGTTCGCGAAGTCTGTTCCGCCGATCCCGTAGGGTGGGTTTGCCGGCCTCGGATGGCCGCCAAGGAGAACCCACCATGGCTCGACGACAACCGCGTTCCACCCTGATCCAGCGCCTGGTCTCACCGGCCGCGACCCGGATCCGCCGTCGGATTCGTCGCGCACGGCGGCAGTTCTCGCCGGTGCCGCTGCGGTGGTCGCTGGCACGCCGCGAGCTGGCGCGCCAGGCAGCCGTCGTCCGCACCGACCGCCGCTAGCGGCTGGAGTCCAGCCATGCACAACGCCACGTTCACACCCATCGGCGCCGCACGCAGGTGGCCCATGACCCGCAAGGCGTGGGACCGCCTGCTCGATGAGCTCGCACAGCTCCGCGAGGAGCTCACGTTCATGACCGGCCAGGGCCTCGAGGAGGGAATCGTCCAGCTCTCGGTCGCGGTCGGCATGCGCCGCCTCGAGACGCTCAAGGACGTGCGCGACCGGTGCGAGCTCGTCGATGACGAGCGCTGCGTCGTCATCGGCCGGCGAGCAACCCTGCGCGATCCGGACGGGTCGTCGCTGTCCTACGAGATCGGCTTTCCGGGCGACGGCGACCCCGACATGGGCTCGATCTCAGCCGATTCGCCGCTCGGCGCCGCGATCCTCGGCGCCCGGCCCGGGGACGTGGTTCAGGTGGTGGCGCCGGCAGGCGCGTGGAGCGTCGAGGTGCTGGAGGTCGACTAGGGCCGGGGCCCGCGGAATCGCCGCGTCAGGTGCTCTGCGGGTTCTCCGCCAGCAGTCGATGGAGGCGCGTTTCGAGCTCGCCGGTCGCATCCGAGGGCGTGGCGGTCGCCGCTCGTGCCTCGATGTCGGCATAGGCGGCACCCAGCTCCTCGCGCACCCGCGCGAAGGCCGCCTCGTCACGGTCCATGGGATCGATCGGGATGGACTCGGTCAGCGTGAGCCGCGCGGACATGGCCCACAGCAGGGCCGCCCCCGCCGTCTCGCCTGCAGCTTCGAGCACGGACGCACCGATGCTCACCGACGACAGCTGCAGCCATGGATCCTCAGCCGATTTGGCAAGCTCGAGCGCACGACGGCAGGCCGCCGCGGCGGCCCGCCAGTCTCCAAGCATCGAGCGGGCCATTGCCAGGTTGAGCCGGCAGGAAGCCTCCACGATTCGATCCTCGATGGCCGCGAACTCGATCGCCGATGCTTCGTGGAAGGCGGCGGCAGCTGCCAGATCTCCCCGGGCCCGCGCGATCAACCCGAGCCTGTCTCTTGCTGCGGCCACAGCGTGCCGATCGCCGACCTTCGACAGGAGCTCGATGGACTGATGGACGCCGGCTTCCGCTTCGTCGAGCTTCCCGACGACTGTCAGCGCCACTGCGATATTGGCGTACGCCATCCCTTCCATCCGCACGTCCCCGATCGTTCGGGCGAGCGCAATTGCCTCGGATCCGGCGCGAATGGTGAGGTCGTAGTCCGGGATGGAATTGGCCACGAAGGTCAAGGTCACGAGGCTGCCGATGAGGTCGTCCGTGTCGCCGCGCGCGCGGTGGATGGCCACGGCCCGTTCCATCGCCACCTTCGCGGGCAGCGGGCCTGAGGTCGCAACCGCGCGAGCCCGATAGAGCCGACCTCGCACGTTCGATTCCTGATCTTCCACGAGCCGCTCGGCTGCGTCGACCCACCGCGCAGCCTCGCGGACGGTGCTTCGAATCGACCAGTACCGGGCAAGATCCGCAACGAGCTCCGGGAGCCGAGCGGAATCTCCTCGACTCTCCAGCCATTCGAGTGTCGCTCGGATGTTCGACAGCTCCGCGTCCATTGCTCGCAGCATCACGGTCTGGCGATGGTCGATCAGCTCGAGGACCGAACGCCTGGCTAGGACGCAGACGTGGTCGGCAAGCCGGTCCATCGCCGCGTCGCGTCCGTCGTCGCCCAACGCGTCGACAGCGAACTCGCGGACCGTCTCCAGCATGGCGAAGCGCGGCTCGTCCTGCGAATCGAGCCGCCGGATCAGCGACTGATCGAGCAGCGCCGCGAGGCCGGCCTCGACATCGATGTCCGGACCGGCGACGGCGGCCGCGCCGTCGAAGCCGAACGAGCCGGCGAAGACGCCGAGCCGATGGAACAGGTCGCGGTCCGCGGCACTGAGGAGCTCGTCGCTCCAGGCGATCGTCGCCCGCAGCGTCTGCTGCCGCTCCGGGAGGTCCCGCGCGCCGCCGGTGAGCACCGGCAGCCGCTTCTCCAACCGGTCCGCGAGCGCTGCGAGCGAGAACAGGCGCAGGCGGCTGGCCGCGAGCTCGATGGCGAGTGGGAGGCCGTCGAGGCGGTTGCAGATCGCCGCAACCAGCGGTCCGGTCTCGGGGGTGATCGCAAAGTCGGGGCGGATGTCCCGCGCGCGGGCCAGGAAGAGTGCAATGGCACCGGGGAGCTCCGCATCGGGCGTCTGTGCGTCGCCTGCAGTGAGTGGCGGCACGACGTGCTCGACCTCGCCACGGATCCGCAGCGGCGCCCGGGACGTGCTCAGCACGCGAATTTCCGGTGCCGCCCCCAGCAGCTGCGCGACGACCGCTGCGGCTCCGGGGAGCAGCTGTTCGAGGTTGTCGAGCACGAGAAGCAGCTTCCGCTTGGCGAGATGCTCGCTCAGCGTCTGGAGCGCCGGCTGATTCGGCCGTTCGGCGACATGGAGCCTGGCCGAGATCGCGTCGGGGATCGCGCCCGGGGCGGTGGTGGCGGCGAGATCGACGAACCACACGCCGTCCCGGAACTCGTCGATCGCATCGGCGGCAACCTGCAGGGCCAGCCTCGTCTTGCCGATGCCGCCCGGCCCCAGCAGCGTCACCAGGCGATGCTCCCTGACCAGCGCGCCCACCGTCGCGAGCTCGTCGTCGCGGCCCACGAAGCTGGACAGCTGGATCGGGAGGTTGTGCGGACGCGAATCCAATGACCGGAGCGGCGGGAACTCGGTTCGGAGGTCCGGGTGCTGGAGCTCGAATACATGCTCGGGCTCGTGCAGGTCCTTCAGTCGATGGACACCGCGGTCGATGAGCGCGGCTCCGGGCGGGAGCTGGCCGGCGACGAGCGCGGCTGTCGCCGCCGAGACGACCGTCTGCTCGCCGTACGCGAGCGCCTGGAGGCGCGCGGCCCGGAACAATGGCGCGCCGAAGTAGTGGCCGGCTCGAACCTCGACGGCACCCGTGTGCAGGCTGATTCGGCAGGCGAGCCGGCCGCCGATCTCCGGCCACGGATCTGCCGCCAGCGCGCGATGCGCGTCCAGGGCCGCGGTGACCGCAGCGGCCGGGGAAGCGAACGCCGCGTAGACCGCGTCACCGACGGTTTCGAAGATCACGCCCCGGTTGCGGTCGACCAGCTCTTGGTAGATCGCGTGATGGCGATCGAGCGCGATCGCGGTCGCGGCGCCGTAGCGCTCCAGGAGGCCCGTGCTGCCTTCGAGGTCGCTGAACAGGAACGTGACGGTGCCCTCGGGCAGGGGTCGTTGCTCCGGGAGCGGCGCCATCGGGCCTCATGATCGCCGACCGGGCAATGGCCGCGCCGGTCCGTCGCGCGGTCAGTCGCGCGGCGCCTGCCGTTCGCGTGCTGCATGCTCTGCGGCACCGCGCGCGTGCTCGTGACCCGTGACGATCTCGAGGAAGTCGGCGCGGTCGATCTCGAGCAGGACGGACGGCTCCAGCGCCGCCACGGTTGCCGTTCGCCGGACACCGTAGAGCAGCGCGATCTCGCCGAAGCCGTCCCCGAACTCCGTCGCGATCCGCTGCGCACCGACGCTGCTGCGCGAGATCTCCATGCGCCCGTGCTCGAGCACGTAATACGCGTCCCCGACGGCCCCCTCTCGGATCACGGCATCACCTGGCTCGACGGTGATCCAGCGCGCCCGATGCGCGACCCATTCGAGCTGTGGCGCAGGCAGCGGCGCGAAGACGGGCGCTGCCTGCAGGAGTCGGAGCGTCCGCACCGGAACCTTTGCCTCGCGATCGATGCGCCGGAGGCCGCGCCACGCGATCACGACGCTCGCGGGCAGGAGCAGCGCCACGATGGCGATCGCCTCGCGCGGCCCCAGGGCGCCGGCGAGCACCGGTGCAACCACGGACCCGAGCGCGAGCCCGAGCAACCCGATCCCTTCGAGCGCCCCCAGCACCCGCGCCAGCACGGCGTCCGGCGTCGCACGTTGCAGCACGATCCGGCCGATCACGTCGACCGCGGCGTAGCCGATGCCGGCCACCGCGATGACCACGGGAGCGAGCACCGCGCTCTCAGTCGCGCCGACGATCAGGAGGCCACCGCCGAGCACCGCCGCGCTCGCCGCCATGGCCGGGGCGAGTCGCTGGCGGCCGACGAGGGCGAACGTCGCGGCGCCACCGATCACGGTGCCGGCGCCCAGGGCGGCGCTCAGCAGGGCGGCGCCGGCATCGCCCGTTCGGAACACGTCCAGCGCCAGCAGGACGAAGACCACGTCCATCCCGCCGCTCGTGACCATGCGGAGCGCGAGCAACGCGATCAGCAGGCGTGTCCCGGGCAGGCGGCGGATCGTCCGCAGTCCGGCGAGGAGATCATCCTCGACCGCATGGTCATGCTCGGCCGCCCCCGTTGGTGCCGCTTCGGTCGCCGTGGCGTCGGGGGTCGCGACGACGGGTGCGTCGGCCCGATCGATGGCGGGACGTCGGGCGCGCGCGACGAGCACCGCGGCTGCGGCGCACAGGACGGCGCCGAGCACGACGACGTGCCCCGGATCGCCGATCGCGAGGATGGCCGCCGCGCCCAGTGGGCCGCCGAGCAGGCCGAGCCCTTCGACCGTGCCCGCGACGCCGTTCGCGGCCGTGAGCTCCGTCGGCGTCCGCGAGATCGAGGGCAGGAGCGCGCCCTGCGCCGGCCGCGTCACCGCGATCGCGGTAGCCGCAGCCGCGGCGAACACGATGACGACGACGAGCGGCGCGCTCGCGAGCATGCCGATGCCCGCGATCGCGAGCGAAGCCGCCTGCGCGACGTAGGTCGCGGCCAGCGCGATCCGTCGATCGAAGCGATCTGCGATCGACGCGAGGAAGGGCGCCGCGATGCCCGCGGGCACGAGCTGGGCGAGCGCCACGAGCCCGATCGCGGCGGGTCCGGCGGCGGCATAGGCGTACAGGAGGACCGCGACCCACGTCCCGAACTCGACGGCGTTGAACAGCAGGAACGCGAGCATCACGCGCAGGAGCGCCGGGTTGCGCCCGATCGCGGCGAGCACGCGCGCGGAGCCGGAGAGGCGGGCTCGCGCCGGCGCGAACGTCACGGACGCGTCCGCATGTCCGCATGTCGGGCATCGAGCAGCCCGTCGAATGGAGCGACGGGTAGCGCGCGGGTACCGCAGTCAGGGCAGAGCTTCGCGCCGGTTACGAGCGGCGCGGCGCAGCTTGGGCGGGCCACCCGCTGGAGTGTACGTACGAGGGAATGGCCACGCCGCACGAATCGAGAAGCCCGGCCGATCGGCCGGGCTTCTTCGAAGTTCGGGTTGGGCCCGAATCGGTGACGCGCTAGGTGCTGAGACCCGACGTCGATGCGGGGGTCATCTCGGCGGGCTGGGTGCCACCGGGCTCCGGCGTCGAGAGACCAGGTGGGTTCGTGCCGCCGTTGCCTGGACCGCACGCGGCGACCGACGCTGCCGCGACGAGCAGCAGCGATGCGAGGAGTGCCTTGATCGGATTCATGCGGGAGCACCTCCGGACTTGCACGACACGGCCGCTGGGGCGCGCTGTCGGTGGGGGATGAGCTCCCATGGTCGCCGCCGCCGGGTCTCCCCGGGATCGACCGATGCGGGTGCACGGTTGCAGTTGCCTGCCGACCTCCTTCGCGGCCCCGCTGAATCGAGAAGCCCGGCCTCTCGGCCGGGCTCCGTATGTCTGCGCTGTCGCGCGCGGCTCAGGCGCTCGGTGGCGTCGTGCTCTGGGGCGCGGCCGCAGGCGCCACGGCGGGCTTGTTGCGCATGCCGAGGAACACCAGGACCGCGCCGATGCCCGCAACCACGATGCCAGCGATCGGCTGGTAGTCATCGAGGAGCGACATGAGCCGGAACTGCAGATCGAACATCGGCAGCAGAAGCGAGCCGATACCGAACACGATCAGAAGGACGCCGATCCGGACCATTCCACCCTCCCAAGGCAGAGCTCGCGACTGGGCTGTCGCGCGGGCAGTATGGTTCGGCGCCCGAGGGCGGGGCAAGGGGGATGGAGCCGACACTCGGATTTGAACCGAGGACCTGCTGTTTACGAAACAGCTGCTCTACCGCTGAGCTATGTCGGCCCGGGTCCGGGAGTATACCGAAGGCCGTTTTGGCGCCTGGCCGATGCGTTTTCGCGCGCCACCGTTTCACCCGCCGATACCCGCTGCGCCGAGGAGTCGCCCACAGCCCGCGGCGGAAGGGTTCCATCGTGCTCCCGAACCGCTGCTCCGCGTCGTCTCGGCCACGACCGCCTGCGTGGTCATCCGGGCCATCGTGGGGCCGTCGGCGCCGCGCATAATCCGGCGATGGCCGACCTCGTGATGCTCGGGATCATTGCCGGTTTCCTGCGGGGCGGGTGGTCCAGCGGGTTCGTGCGTCGCCTGGCTGGCCTCATCTTCCTCGGGATCTCGTTCCTTGCCGGCGCCTATCTGCGCGGGCCGGCCGGGGCGCTCGTCCACACCTTCCTGCCGAAGATCCCGGAGCAGTACGCCGAGATGGTGGGCTACTCCGTTGCGTTCAGTGCGCTGCTCATCGTGTTCAACCTGTTCTCCTCGAAGATCCTCTCGCGGGTCGCGACGGGCGGGTTCAGCAGGGCGACCGACAAGACCCTCGGCGTGATCTTCGGCGGCCTCGAGGCGATCCTGATCCTGTCTGCCGCGATCGTGATCCTGCACACGTACACGGATCCCGGCGCCGCGGCGGGTGGCATCTCGCAGC
>JADMIO011000859.1_pt1 | contig 12337 bp, 8 predicted proteins | sample 8958161 | NCBI WGS metagenome assembly JADMIO01 (sample SAMN16585339, study PRJNA669376) | soil metagenome | isolation source: Crop rotation soil | place: USA: Cullars Rotation, Alabama | collected 2011 | reverse complement strand
CGCGACAACTTGTCCACGTGGAATTCTAAGCTTAGGATCCCAATGTGCTGGAAAGGGAGATCGGTGCGATAGCGGAACGCCGAAGCGGCATCACGGGTTGCCGCGAGGCCGACGCCGACCACGCGCGCATCGGTGGCCACGAACGTCGCCTCGTACGTTCGTCCCGGCTCGAAACCGCCGTCAAGGGCAATGCGCGGCGCGTCGTTGACCGATTCGACGAACCGCCACCTGTTGCGCGCGATTTCGATCGGCGCCTGCCAGAACGAATCACGCACGGTCAGGCGGTTGGCCGCGGCGCCCGGAGCGGCGGGCCTGTAGAGCGGGACGTCGCTCAGAGCCGCCTCCGCCGCCGGCGCGTCGAGCAGAATGCGTGCGGTGATGGTATCGGACACGCCGGTGGCGATCGGCGCGTGGACGCGCGGCCCATTGGTGATGTCGAACTCCCAGCCAACCCAGACCAGCGTGAAGCCCTCGCGCATGAGGAAGCCGTTGCCGATATCGGCCGCCGTCTGCGGATCGCGCGAGTTCCCCGCGTTATTGAAGCGCGGCAGCAGGTTGAGATTGCCGCGATTGGCGACGTCGAACAGCAGCACGCCATTGCCCTTGGTGAGATCGCCCGGTTGCAGCACGATCAGGTCGGACGTGAAGTGCACCTTGCCGTCCGCCGCGCGCGGCGCGTACTGGATGTCGACGATTGCCTTGTTGTGAGGGTCGGCCGGATCGAGCGCGAACTCGATCGAGCCGGAGAGCTTCTCGTAGGCACCAACCGCCCCGAACGCCTGACCGTTGGCGACCGCGGTGCGTTTGGCAATCGTGACGTTGACGACTTCCGCTGACCCGAGCGCGGGGAGCAGCAGTACGCAGAGCAGGGTGAAGCGAGCAGTCCTCATGAACGCCCTCCGAACGGGCGGAGTGTATACCCACACCAGCACCCGCGCCACGTCCCCGGGCGCCGCGCAACCCGCGACCGGACTGCCCTAGGTGAGCCCGGCAAGTTCCGCGATCAGCTTCCCGAGCTCGGCGTAGTCGTTGCGGCCGCGGTTGCCCGCCATGAGCGCTTCCACCAGCTGTTGCACGACCGCGTTCACCGGTGCGGGAGCATGGAACTCGAGTCGCGCCGCCGCGGCGTTGCGCAGGTCCTTCGCAAACAGGTCGGTGCGAAAGCCGGGGAGGTAGTTGCCCGTGAGCATCCGCTCGCCGTGCACTTCGAGCACCCGGCTCTGCGCGAAGCCGCCCAGCAGGGCTTCACGCACGAGCGCCGGATCGACGCCGGCCTTGCGGGCAAGGGCGAACGCTTCACCGACGCTGGCGATCGTGCCGGCAAGCACCATCTGGTTACAGAGCTTGCAGACCTGGCCGGCGCCCGAATCGCCGATGCGGATCACGCGCTCCGGAGTGCCCATCGCGTCAAGGATCGGCTTCACCGCGGCAAACGCGCTGGCGTCGCCGCCGACCATGATCGACAGCGTTCCCTTGACGGCGCCGATCTCGCCACCGCTCACTGGCGCGTCGAGCATCGACGATCCGATCGCCGCCGTCTTGAGCGCGAGGCGGCGCGCGGTGGCCGGGGCAATGCTGCTCGTATCGATCACGATGGAGCCTGGCGCGAGCGCGGAGAAGACGCCGTCGCGCCCGTCGAGCACCAGCTCGACATCATCCGAGTCCGGCAGCATGGTGATGACGCGCCTGACCTGCGCCGCCACTGCGGCCGGCGAAGCCGCCGCCGTCGCCCCGCTCGTCACGAGCTCGTCGACCGGCCCCTGACTGCGGCTATGGACGACGAGGGGGTATCCGGCCTTGAGGAGGTTGGTCGCCATCGGCCGTCCCATGAGGCCAAGGCCGATGAATCCGATCGCTTCTGCCATGCGGGGATGCTAGCAGCAGGCGGGCGCCGGCGCGCCGCGGACGTCTGAACGGCGCCTGAATGACGGTCGGTTGGCTTCCCGTATGATGCCGGGAGCATGCTCAACCTGCTCATCACTCTCGAAGTCAAACCCGAGTGGCTGCCCGAGTTTTCGGCCGTGATACGCGAGAACGCCGCGCAATCCGTGCGCATCGACCGCGGGTGCCGGCGCTTCGACGTGTACGTGGACGAGGAATCGCCTGCCCGATTCGTCCTACACGAGGTCTACGACAGCGAGGCCGACTGGGAGGCGCACCGCACGTCGCCCCACTTTCTGGCGTACCAGGCGGTCGCCGATCAGGCCCTGGTGTCGCGAACGTTGAAGCGCGTCAGACCGTTCTGATCCGGATCAGCGTCTTACACATGTGAGGCGTGGCTACCGGGCATCTGCCCCAACGAGCTGATGCCTTATAATGATGGCGCACGAGGTACTCTCCGTCACAACCGCTAACCCTTAGGCAGGCCGGATGTTCGAACGCTATACCGAAAGAGCGCGACGGGTTTTGTTCTTCGCCCGGTACGAGGCCAGCCAGCTCGGCAGCATCTCGATCGAGACAGAGCATCTCCTGCTCGGATTGATCCGCGAAGGGAAGGGGCTCACCAGCCGCATCTTCGCGCGCTCGCACCTGTCTCTCGAAAACATCCGCAAGGAGATCGAGGGGCGCACGGTGTTCCGCGAGAAGGTCTCGACGTCGGTCGAGATCCCGTTCAGCGCTGAAACCAAGCGCGTGCTGCAGTTCGCCGCCGAGGAGGCGGATCGCCTGCTCCACAACTACATCGGGACGGAACACCTGCTGCTCGGCATCCTGCGCGAGGAGCGGTCCGTTGCGGCGTCGATCCTGATGGAAAAGGGGATGCGCCTCCACACCGTCCGCGAAGACATCGTTCAGCTCCTCAACGAAAAGACGACGCTGACGCGCGTGAAGGAAACCCCGCTTCTCGCCGAGTTCAGTCGCGACCTCACCGAGGCGGCGATGAAGAACCTGCTCGATCCGCTCGTCGGCCGCGATTACGAGCTCGAGCGCGTGCAGCAGGTGCTCTGCCGCCGGACGAAGAACAATGCCGTGCTCATCGGCGAGCCTGGCGTCGGCAAGACGGCGATCGTCGAGGGGCTCGCGCAGAAGATCGTCTACGGCGATGTTCCGCACTTTCTCGCCGACAAGCGGATCCTCGCGCTCGACATCTCGCTGATCGTCGCCGGCACGAAGTACCGCGGTCAGTTCGAGGAGCGGCTCAAGGCGATCATGAAGGAGCTCACCGAGAACCCGAACATCATCGTGTTCATCGACGAGCTGCATACGCTGGTCGGGGCCGGCTCGGCGGAAGGATCGCTCGACGCGGCCAACATCCTGAAGCCGGCGCTCTCGCGCGGCGAGATTCGCTGCATCGGCGCGACCACTCCCGCCGAGTACCGCAAGTACATCGAGAAGGACCGCTCGCTCGAGCGGCGCTTCCAGGCGATCAAGGTCGATCCGCCAGCCGAAAAGGAAACGATCGAAATCCTGATGGGCGTGAAGGATCGCTACGAGCAGTTCCATCACGTCGAGTACACCCGCGAAGCGATCGAGGCGGCCGTCTACCAGTCGAGCCGCTACATCACGGATCGCTTCCTGCCCGACAAGGCGATCGACCTCGTCGATGAAGCCGGCGCTCGCGCCAAGCTGAAGGAAGCGGGCTACAGCGAGGAGTTCGGCGAGATCAACAAGAGCATCCGCGTCGCCGTCGAGCAGATGGAGAACGCCGTCTCGCAGAAGGATTTCGAGAAGGCGCAGTTCTACCGCGAGCAGGAAGTGTCGGCGCGCGAGAATCTGCAGTTCGTGCGCGAGAAGTTCGACGTCAAGTCGAGCGCGCGCAAGGTCGTCGTCGGCAAGGGCGAGATCGACGAGGTCGTGTCGAAGTGGACCGGCGTGCCGATCGCGTCGATCAACCAGGACGAAGGCGACAAGCTGCTGCGCATGGAAGCCGACCTGCACCGGCGCGTCGTCAGCCAGGAGACCGCGATCTCGGCGCTGTCACGCGCGATCCGCCGCTCCCGCGCGGGGCTCAAGAATCCGAACCGGCCGACCGGCAGCTTCATCTTTCTCGGCCCGACCGGCGTCGGCAAGACCGAGTTGGCGCGCGCGCTGGCGAACTTCCTGTTCGGCAGCGACCACGCGCTCATCCGCTTCGACATGTCGGAGTACATGGAGAAGCACTCCGTCTCGAAGCTGATTGGCTCGCCCCCCGGCTACGTCGGCCACGAAGAGGGCGGCCAGCTCACCGAGAAGGTGAAGCGCAATCCGTACTCGGTGGTGCTGCTCGACGAGATCGAGAAGGCGCATCCGGACATCTTCAACATCCTGCTGCAGGTGTTCGAGGACGGCCATCTGACCGACGGGCTTGGCAACCGGGTGAACTTCAAGAACACCATCATCATCATGACGTCGAACATCGGCGCCCGCTTCATCCAGAAGAAGGCGTCGCTCGGGTTCCAGGCGAGTGATGTCGTTGCCATCGACAAGAACGTCAACGACATGGTGCTCGGCGAGGTGAAGCGCACCTTCAATCCCGAGTTCATCAACCGAATCGACGAGATCATCGTGTTCGAGGCGCTGACCGACGAAGACCTGCGCCGGATCACGTCGCTGCTCATCGACCAGCTGAACATCAACCTCGCCGACCGCCGCATGCACATCACCGTGGTGCCGGAAGTGATCGACTGGATCATCGACAACACGTTGAAGGATCGGTCTTACGGGGCACGGCCGCTGCGCCGCGCCATCCAGCGCTACGTCGAGGACCCGTTGTCGGAGGAGCTGATCCGCGGGCATCTGCGGGACGGGGAGATCGAGGTCTATCTCGAAGGGGGGCAGCTCGCGTATCGCCCCGCCGGGGAGCTTGCGGCCGGTCGCCGTCTCTCCTGAGCCGACCGCCGGCGCCGCCACATCGTCTTAGGTCCAGAACGTCCGGTAAAATAAGACGTTCTGGACTCTTCTGCATGAACATTTCGTATCTACGCGCACTGGCCCTGGTGGCGGCCCTCGCACCGGTGGCGGCGCCCACGGTGGCGACTGCTCAGACGCCGCCAGGTACGGCACTCGCTGCCCAGGTACCCGCCGCGCCCACGCCCGCGGCACCCGCTGCGGCCGCACCCAGTGCGGGGACGGTCTGCAACCTGCCGATTCCCACCCCAGCCGCATTACCGCCGGCGGGGTCTGGCCCGGTGATCTACCAGATCGTCCCGTGCTTCCCCTCGCAGGGGAACGTATCGACGGTCGAGTCCGAGACGTACCTCTATTACATCCGCCTCCGGCCCAGCCTGCCGTCGCAGGGGCAGTGGGTGCCGTACGACGCGACGGCGGAAGAGACCATCCGCGACGACTTCAAGCGGCTCTGGGGCACCAACTTCCTCGACGACCTGTCGATCGACGTGCAGGACTACACGTTCGCCAACGGCGTGATGGGCAAGCTCGTCGTCTACAACATGGAGGAGCGCGAGCGCATCAAGATCGTCGATTACCAGGGGTCGAAGCAGATCGACCGGACGAAGATCGACGAGCAGCTGCGCGACCGGAGCATCGAGCTGCGGCTCGATTCATTCCTTGACGCGGGCGCGATCCGCCGGGTGGAGACGGTGCTGCGCGAGATGATGGCCGAGAAGGGCTACAGCGACGCCGTCGTCACGCACAAGACCACGCCGGTCGCCGGTGGGCCCAAGCTCGTCAACGTGACCTTCAACATCAACGAGGGTCCGAAGATCAAGATCCGCGACATCGAGTTCGTCGGCAATACCGCGATTGGCGACGGTACGCTTCAGCGGAAGCTGAAAGAGAACAAGCCGAAGGGCATCCTGTCGTTCATCACGGGCGGCGGCACCTACAAGCAGGACAAGTACGAGGAAGACGCCGACAAGGTGCTCGAGTACTACCGCAACAAGGGGTATGTCCGTGCCCAGGTGGGGCAGCCCGAGATGAAGGTGCTCGAGAACGAGAAGAGCGGCAAGACGCGCTGGATCCAGCTGCGCATCCCGATCACGGAAGGTCCACGCTACAAGGTCGGCGAGCTGACGTTCGACGGCAATACCGTCGTCAAGTCGGAAGCCCTGAAGCCGCTGTTCAATCTCAAGCCGGGCGAGTGGTACAACGAGAAGGCGGTGCGCGACGGCCTGAACAAGGCGCGTGAGATCTACGGCGGCGGCGGCTACATGGAGTTCACCGGCGCCCCCGATCTGCATCCGAAGAACGACGGGATCGATGCGCCGGGTGATGCCGCGGTGCCGGCCGCGCTCGTCGCCGACGCGTCAGTCGCGATCAATCCGATCGTCGACGTGACGATGCGGCTGCAGGAAGGGAAGCAGTATTTCGTCAACCGCATCACCTTCACCGGCAACACGACGACGCGCGACAACGTCATCCGTCGAGAAGTCCGGCTGGTCGAGGGCGGGCTGTTCAATACCGAAGCCCTGAAATACAGCGTCAAGCGCCTCAACCAGCTCGGATACTTCAAGCAGCTGGAAGGCAACGACAAGGACATGAAGGTCGACAAGACGGCCGGCCGCGATAACGCGGTGGACGTGACCCTCAAGGTCGAAGAGCAGAACCGCAACCAGCTCACCTTCGGCGCCGGCGTGTCGCAGTACGAGGGTTTCTTCGGGCAGCTCGGGTTCCAGACGGCCAACTTCCTCGGGCGCGGCGAGAGCCTGACCGTCAACATGCAGGCGGGCTCACGCTCGCAGCAGTATCAGCTCGCGTTCACCGAGCCGTTCCTGTTCGACCGGAACATGACCGGCGGCGTCGACATCTATAAGCGGTCGCTCCAGTACATCGGCTACTACACGCAGAAATCGACCGGCGGCAACCTGACGTTCGGTTTCCCGGTCGCCGACTTCAGCCGCATGTTCCTCAACTACTCGTACGAGCAGGTGAGGGTCACCGATCTGAACGAGGCGCTGATCGACTCGTCGTGCGCGACCACCGGCACCTGTTCGACGATTGAGCTGTCGGATCTGAACGGTCTCACGCCGGAACAGCTCGACCTGATCAAGCGCAACCCGTTCGTCTACGACTCGCTGCTCATCGGCCAGGGCGGCAAGCGCACCATCAGCAAAGTGGTGCCGAGCTTCGTCCACAACACCGTCGACAACCCGATCTTCCCGACGCGCGGCACGAAGCTCCAGGCGTCGATGGACATCGCCGGGCTTGGCGGCAACACGAACTTCGTGAATCCGACCATTGAAGCCGTGATCTATAAGCCGCATGCGCGTCGACTGACGTTTGGCGCGCGCGCCCAGGTTGAGTACATCAGGCCGTGGGGGAGCACCGCGACGTTGCCGATTTTCGAGCGTCTGGTGCTTGGCGGCGAGTACAGCGTCCGCGGTTTCGACGTCCGGTCAATCGGACCGACGGTGCCTGATTCGGTTGCGGTGCTCGGCGGCAACAAGAGCCTGCTGTTCAACTTCGAGTATCTGATCTCGATCGCCGGCCCCGTTCGCCTGGTGCTGTTCTACGACGCGGGGCAGGTCCGCGACATCGGACAGGGGTTCTCGTGGAAAGAGAATCTGATCCAGAGCGTTCCCGCGCCCATACCGGCGCTCGTCGATCCGTTTGCCACCACCTCGCTGATCAATCCGGCCGCACCTCGAGCGACGACGGAAGTGATCGGACAGACCAGCGCGTTCAAGACGTCGACGGGCGCTGAGATCCGGTTCTTCATGCCGGTGCTGAACGTGCCGTTCCGACTGATCTTCGCCGCGAACCCGCAGCGCGCCGGCGTGCTCGACAACAACTATCAGCCGGCGAAGCAGTTTGTCTTCAAGTTCGCGGTCGGGTCGACGTTCTGAACCCTGAAAGGTCTGCGTTCAGAACCAGAGGGGTTCTCGGGTGCTCTCGTGCTCAGGTGCTCGGGTTCTGTTCTTGGTTGAACCAGTAGGTTCAGGGTTCGAGGTTCTGCAGGCGGTTCAGGGTTCAGGTGCAGGGTTCACGGGTTCCGGTTGGACGATTGACGGTTCCGGTTGTCTCGAAGCCTCCCAGGGTGACCGTGAACCGTGAACGAATGAACCTGAGAACAGCACCCGAGCACCCAAGCACCTGAGCACCCGGAAGGTTCTCGCGGTGCTCCCGGTTCACTGGTGCGTAACCGTCACCTGATATCCCGTCGACGCGACGAGGGTGGTGGGAGCGAAGACGCGGACGCAGAAATTGCCGGCGGTCTGCGCGACCCCGATGACGAACTTGCCCTGAACGGCGGCGTCGTTGGTGATCACAAGCGTGCAGTCTTCGCCGTTCCAGGTGCCCAGTGCCAGGCCGATTGCGACGTCGGTGCCGGCAGAGACGGATACAAGGGTCGCGGTCAACGTGCTCGGCGTGCCAACGACGAACGGAAATGTTGTCGCGCCGTTGATGGTGAGGGTCCCGTCGAACGTTTCGGTGATGACCGTCGGCGAAGGGGTGGTCGGCGTACTGGAGCTGTCACTGCTGCCGCAGCCCGCGGCGAAGAGCGCAAGCGGAAGCAGCGCGAAGGCGACACGGAACGAGTGAGACATCAGGTAGAGGCTCCTAAGGCGACGCGGGGCGCGCTCCCCGATATTACTTGCGCGATGGATCTGGAGTAAAATCATGTGTTTTCTGCGAGAGAAAGGATTGAGTCGAATGAGAGGTATTGCCGTGATCGCGGCGCTCGGCCTCGTGCTGTCCGCTGCTCCGACATTTGCCCAGGCGGGCGCGCCACAGGCGCCGGCGCCCCGACCGGCGGCGCCCGTGGGGGCTCCCACGCCCGCGGCACCGCCACCGGCTCCCGCGCCGTTCCCCGAGGGCGCCAAGTACGCGTTCATCAACATTCAGCGCATCGCCAACGAATCGGTCGAGGGCAAGGCAGCGACGGGCCGGGTCAACGCGCTCGTGACCAAGAAGCAGGCCGAAGGCGCCGACCGGACCAAGCAGCTCCAGGCGGCGCAGCAGAAGCTCGAGGCTGGCGGCGCGGTCATGAGCGACGCGGCGCGCGCACAGCTCCAGAAGGACATCGATCGGCTCACGACCGACATCCAGCGCTTCAACGAGGATGCGCAGCAGGAAGTGCAGCTCCTCCAGAACGACCTGATGGGCGACTTCCAGAACAAGCTGTCGCCGGTCATCCAGGCCGTGGCGCTCGAGAAGAAGCTGCACATGATCTTCAGCGCGGCTGACGCGGGACTCGTCTGGGGCGACCCGGGTCTCGACATCACCACCGAAGTCATCAAGAAGTTTGACGCTGCGAACCCGGGCACGGCCTCTGCCGCACCGGCCGCGCCGCGTCCAGCAGCCCCGGCGGCCGCGGCACCACGTCCGGCCGGGCCCACCGCGCCACCGGCCGCGCCGCGACAGGCGGCACCGGCAGGCGGCACACCGGTCAGGCCCTAGGAACCAGCAGGTTCTCAGGTGCACCGGTGCTCGGGTGCTCAGGTTCCGGTTCTAATGCTTCAGGGTTCGGGGTTCAGGGTTCTGCAGCGTGACCCGCAACGTCTGAACCTTGAACCTCTGGACCCAGAATCGTTGAACCTGTGAACCCGAACCCGTGCAAGAACCCGTGCACCTGCGAACCCTGAATCCGAGCACCGGAACCTGAGCACCTCAAGCACCCGAGCACCCGAGAACCGGTTCTTGTCTAATCTCCCTTCCCTCCTCGAACGCGTCTCCCACCGCTATCCGGCGTTTCTCATCGATGCCGTCATCGAGCACGAGCCCGGTGTCCGGATGGTCGCGGTCAAGAATCTCTCCGTGAGCGAGGAGTTCTTCCAGGGGCATTTCCCCGGCGCGCCCGTGCTCCCGGCGGTCCTGATGATCGAAGCGCTGACCCAGGTCGCGTCGGTCCTGATCCTCGAGCGCGCGGGAACCGCGCCGACTGCGCGCGTGGCGCTGCGCGGGGTCAACAACGCCAAGTTTCGCCGCCAGGTGGTCCCCGGCGATCGCGTGCGCCTCGACGTCCGGCTCGGTCGCTGCCGTTCGACGCTCGCCATCGCGAAAGGGACGGCGTATGTCGGCGAGAACATGGTGGCCGAAGCCGAGATCCTGATCGCGATCGATCGCGGGCCGGCATCGATCGATCCCACTGCCCGCGTGGACGCGTCGGCGTCGATTGGCGCCGGCACGGTGATCGGACCACACTGCGTGATCGGGCCCGACGTGACCATTGGTCGCGACTGCCAGATCGGTGCATCAGTCGTGATCGACGGCTGGACGCACATCGGTGACGGCACCCAGGTGTACCCGATGGCCTCGATCGGCCTCGCCCCTCAGGACCTCAAGTACAAGGGGGAGCGGACGCGGCTCACGATCGGGAAGCACAACACCTTCCGCGAGTTCGTCACGATCAATCGCGGCACCGCGGGTGGCGGCGGCGAGACGATCATCGGCGACGGCAATCTGTTCATGGCGTATGTCCACGTGGCGCACGACTGCCACATCGGCAACGAAACGATCTTCGGCCCGCATGCGACGCTTGGCGGCCACGTGGAGGTCGACGACTTCGCCAACATCAGCGCCGGATCCGCCGTGCACCAGTTCTGCCGCGTCGGCCGCTACGGATTCGTCGGCGGCTATTCCGTGGTCACGAAGGACGCGCTCCCGTTCGGGCGCACCATCGGCAGCCGCCCGGCGCGCATCTTCGGCGTCAACACCATCGGGTTGGCCCGGCGCGGTTTCACCCCCGGGACGATTGGGGCGCTCAAGCAGGCGTATCGCTACCTGCTGCAGTCGAAGCTCAATACGAGCCGCGCGCTGGCCCAGATCGAGGCAGACCCGACCCTGTCCGCACCCGAGGTGCAGTATCTCGTCGAGTTCATCCGCACCTCGCAGCGCGGCGTCATCCTGCGCCGACCCACGCGCCGGCACGAAGAGCTCGTCGCCGACGAATGAACCTCGGTCTCATTGCCGGTAACGGCCGCTTCCCGTTCCTGGTGCTCGACGCCGCGCGTGCCCAGGGGCACGCCGTCACGGTCATCGCCATCAAGGAAGAGACCTTCACCGAGCTGGCTGCCGCCGCGGAGCGGCATCAGTCGGCGATTCACTGGATCTCGCTCGGACAGCTCGGCAAATGCATCTCGCTGATGAAAGCCGCCGCGGTCACGCACGCGGTCATGGCCGGGCAGGTCAAGCACACCAAGATCTTCGCCGGCGGCATCGTCCCCGACCTCACGTTCATGTCCGTGTTGGCTAAACTGACCAGCCGAAACACCGACGGGCTGATCGGCGCCGTGGCGCAGGTGCTGCGCGAAAAGGGGATCGAGCTGATCGACTCCACGTCGCTGATCCAACCGCTGCTGGCCAAGACCGGAGTGCTGACGCAGCGCGCGCCTGATGCGGACGAGTGGAAGGACTTCGAATTCGGTTACCGCATGGCGGACGCGATCGCCGGACTCGACATCGGCCAGACCATCGCGGTGAAGCACCAGGCGGTTGTGGCTGTCGAGGCGATGGAAGGGACCGACGAAGTCATCGGCCGTGCCGGCCACCTCGCCGGACCCGGCGTGCGCATCGTCAAGGTCGCCAAGCCGAAACAGGACATGCGCTTCGACGTGCCGGTGGTCGGCTTCGCGACGATCCAGGCGATGCGCGTCGCCGGCGCGTCGGCACTGTCGCTCGACGCCGGCAAGGCCCTCGTGCTCGACGGCGACGCGGTGTTCGCGGCCGCCAACGATGCCGGCATTACGATCGTCGGCCGTCCGGCGCCGGTCAGGGCGTCATGAGCGGCCTGCGCGTGGGCGTCATCGGCGTCGGTCATCTCGGTCAGCACCACGCGCGGCTGCTTGCGGATCTTCCAGACGTCACGCTGGCGGGAATCGTCGACGTCAACGAGGGTCGTGCCGCCGAAGTCGCCGCGCGCCACGGCGCCCCGACGTTTCGTACGCCGGCCGACCTGTTGCCGCACGTCGATGCGGTGACGATCGCGGCGCCGACGATGGCGCACGTGGATCTGGCGATGCCGTTCCTGGCCGCGGGCCTTGCGGTGCTCGTCGAAAAGCCGATGGCGTCGAGTGTGGCGGAGGCAGATCAGCTGTTGTCGGCGGCGGCGCGGACCGGCTCGGTCGTGGCGGTCGGGCACACCGAGCGCTTCAATCCGGCGGTCGTAGCGGCGATGCCGATGGTGTCGGCGCCGCGTTTCATCGAGATCCATCGGCTCGGCACCTTTCCGGAGCGGAGCCTCGATATCGACGTGATCTTCGACTTGATGATCCACGACATCGATCTGCTGCTGAAGATGGTCGGTCCGGACGTGGTGTCGGTCGAGGCGGTCGGCGTGAACGTGCTGACGCCTCGCATCGACATCGCCAACGTGCGGCTGCGATTCGGGTCTGGATGCATCGCGAACCTGACGGCCAGCCGGATCAGCCGCGAGCGGGTACGCAAGGCGCGGTTCTTCCAGCCGCAATCGTACGTGTCGATTGATTACGCGGCGCAGGAGGTCGAGGTCTACCGGCTCGTG
>JADMIO010932676.1_pt1 | contig 12337 bp, 13 predicted proteins | sample 8958161 | NCBI WGS metagenome assembly JADMIO01 (sample SAMN16585339, study PRJNA669376) | soil metagenome | isolation source: Crop rotation soil | place: USA: Cullars Rotation, Alabama | collected 2011 | reverse complement strand
TGTTCGGCGCAACCTTCTGCCTCGTCTATCCGCTGGCGATCTTCTGGCCCTCGGGCTGGGCGTGGCACGAGGGGCCGCCCGCCGCCTCGCAATATTTCATGATGATCGTCGGCGTCTATGCGACGCTCGGCATCTTCCTGATCCTCGCCGCGCGCGATCCGCACGCGAACCGGTCGCTCATCCTCTTCACCATCTGGTCGAGCCTCGTCCACGCGGCGATCATGGCGGTCCAGTCGTTCGGCAACCCGATGCACCAGGGCCATCTGCTCGGCGATGTACCCGCCCTCGTCCTCGTCGCGGCTGTGCTTGGCTGGCTCTACCATGCGGATCGTGCCCACCAGACGGCGATGCCGGCCTGAGGGAGGCGCCCATTACGGTGCCACCCATCGGAATGCCGATGACCGGATCGCCGTTTTGGAACGCCCACGATGCCCGCTAGCGCCCCTTCCGCTTTCGTACGGGAGGGAAATAACAATGACTTCGCACAAGGCCTTGCAGATCGCGCTCGTCCTGATCGGCGCCCTCGCCTGCCTGCTCTATCCGCTGGCGATCGTCTGGCCCTCGGGCTGGGCGTGGCACGCGGGACGGCCCGAGGCCTCGCATTATTTCATGATGATCGTCGGCCTCTACGCGACGCTCGGCATCTTCCTCATCCTCGCCGCGCGCGACCCGCATGCCAACCGCTCGCTGATCCTCTTCACCATCTGGTCGAGCCTCGTCCACGCGGCGATCATGACCGTCCAGTCGCTCGGCAATGCGATGGACCGGAGCCACCTGATCGGCGACATCCCCGCGCTCGTCCTCATGGCGGCTTTGCTCGGCGGGCTCGTTTACTCGGATCGCGGGCACCAAGCGGCACCGGGCACGTGACTCGAGGCCTGCCCCCGACTTGCTCCGGCCTGCCGCCTCCGGCAGATTGACCGGGGAAAGCAGGAAGGAGCGGGGACAATGGCAAGGCACATCACCTGGCCGGTCCTTGCGGCGGCGCTGGCCGTGGCCGCGTGCGGGCGGAACGAGGCTCCGAAGCAGGATGCTGGGGGCGGGCAGAACCGGATGGAGGCTTCAATGCCGGCGCCCAAGGCCGCACCCCCGGCGCCCGCACCGGCGCCCGCCCGCCCGGATACGCTTACCGCGAAGGGGATCGTGCCGGGGCTCGCCTTCGGCATGACGCGCGCCGAGGCGGTGGCCGCGGCGCAGGCGGCGTTCGGCGCGCCCACCGCCACCGAGCACAATGACGAGTGCGGCGGCGGTCCGCTGGACTTGGTCAGCTTCCACGATTTGCAGCTTTCCTTCGACGGCGGCCGCCTCGCCGGCTGGAGCCTCAGCGGCGCGACGCCTGCCCTGCGCACTGCCGGCGGGCTCGCCATCGGCGCACCGCGCAGCGTGCTCGGCGGCGCCCAGGTCGACGAGGAAGGAAGCCTCGGCCCCGAGTTCGAGATAGATGGCGTCGGCGGTATCCTCGACGAAAAGGGCGCGAAGGTGGAGGCCCTCTGGGCTGGCACGGTCTGCCAGTTCCGCTAGCAGGCGGCGCCATTACAGAGGGGGCTAGGCGGAGAGGGTGCCCTCCCGCTGCCCAAGATGGAGCTCGCCCTCGTCGCCGCCGTCCCAGTAATGGAGCCGCTCGGCGCTGACCTTGATGAGGACCAGGCCGGGCGTGTCGATGCCCTGCTCGAACCAGCGGTCGAGATCCTTCGTCCAATGCTCGGCGAAGGCTGCCTTGTCGCGGATCAGCTCGGCGCGGCCTTCGACGGTGAGGAAGAAGGGCTTGAGGCCGAGCGCGCCCGATTTGCCTTGGAAGCCTAGGCCGACGCGCGGATCGCGCGCGATGTCCGAAACGGTGCGGGTGTTGTCGCAGGCGAAGAAGAAGGCATCGCCGTCGAACTCGACCTCGCGATTGTTGCTCATCGGCCGGCCGGCGATGGCGCCGCCCTCGGTGCGGGTCGAGAGGATGGTGAAATCGATGTCGCGCATCTTCTCGGCAATGTCGGCGAGGCTCATCTCGGCCATGATGCTGGGCTCCTGATCTGGGGTTCGGATCGAGAACGCGGCGCGGCGGGACTGGTTCATAAAGCGCGGCGCGTTAGGATGCGGCCATGGCCGGCAGCGGGATACCAACGATTGCCCTCTTCTCTTACGGCACGCTGCAGCTGCCGGAGGTGCAGCGCGCCACCTATGGAAGGCTGCTCGAGGGGCGTCCCGACACGCTCGCCGGCTACCGTCTGGAGCCGCTCCTCATCTCGTCATCCGACGTCGTCGCGCTGAGCGGCCTCGAGGTCCACACCATCGCCTGCCGCACCGGCGACCCCGACGACCTGATCCCGGGGATCGTCTTCCTGCTCACCCCGGCCGAGATCGCGGCGACCGACGCCTACGAGACCGACGCCTATGCGCGCGTCGAGGTCGAGCTGGCTTCGGGCATGACGGCCTTCGTCTATGTCGGCCCGGACGCCGCCTCTGCGCAGCCCTGAGAGGATCAGCAGATCTGCTCGACCTCCAGGCTGCCGGCCGGAAGCGGCTTGAGCGTCTCTCGTGCGGGGACCTTGACGTCAAGCCAGCGGGACCAGTCGGCGGGCGGCAGAACGACGATCTGGCGGCTGTGATAGGGGGCGATATCCGGCCCCGGCTCGGTGGTCAGCATGGTGAAGGCCTCGCCGACCTCAGCGTCCTTGCGCCAGAGGCCGGCGATCCCGAACCAGGGCGCGCCCTTCAGCGTGAACAGCCATTTGTGCTTCCGCTTGCTCTTGGGGTCGCTGTGCGTGGTGAACTCATAGAAGCCGTCGGCGACGATGAGGCAGCGGCCGGAGCCGAACTCCCTGTTGTCCGAGCGGAAATTGTAGACCGGCTTGCCGCCTGGGCCCGGCCAGCTCCAGCGGCGCGTGACGACCTCCACCGCATTGCCGCCCTCGGCGGCCGGCCTGAGGATCTGCGTCCGGTCGGTGATCCGGATGTCGTCGCGCGGCTCCAGATTGGGGCGTCCTTCCGGATAGACGGCGCGGAGGCCGGACTGGGCGATCAGCGCGTCGAGAGCCTCGATCTCGCGCAGCTTGTTGCGATGGTCGTTGCACATGACGCCGCCTTAGCAGGGCGGTCGTGCCGTCCCAACCTTCCCCGTCATCCCGGCGCACGCCGGGATCTCGGCATCGACTCCGAGCCCTTCCCACACGAGATCCCGGCGTCCGCCGGGATGACGGTTGGGGTGACAGCCGCGCCGTCGTGGCTCTATGCGTCGGCCCATGCCGATCGCTCCAAGGTCCGCCTGCTGATGCGCTGCTTCTGGGATGCTCGCCAGTTGCTCCATGCGCCGGCGCAGGAGTTGCACAATGGCGCGTTCATGCCGTTCGCGGAGCATCCGGGGCGGCCGCGGTCGATCCTCGACGCGATCGGGCCGACCGAGGCGCCGCGCGACCAGGGCGAGGCGCCTCTCCTTCGCGTCCATCCGCGCGACTATCTCGACTTCGTGAAGAACGCCTTCGCCGAGTGGCGCGCCGCGGGACGGCCGGGCGATGCGGCGGGCTATGTCTGGCCGGTCGTGCGTCGGCGGCCGCTGCGGCTCGAGCGGATCGACGCCCGGCTCGGCCGTTACTCGATGGACGCCTCGACTCCGATCGCGGAGGGGACGTGGGACGCGTCCTACTGGTCGGTGCAGACCGCGCTTGCGGCCCTGGGGGCCGTGCTCGCGGGCGAGCGCGCCGCCTTCGCCCTGTGCCGGCCGCCGGGCCACCATGCCGGCGCCGATTATGCCGGCGGCTATTGCTACCTGAACGCGGCCGCCGTCGCCGCCGAGGCGGCGATCGAGGCGGGCCGCAGCCGCGTCGCCATCCTCGACATCGACTATCATCACGGCAACGGCACGCAGGACATCTTCTACGATCGCGGCGACGTTTTGTTCGTCTCGATCCACGCCGATCCCGCGACCGATTATCCCTTCTACTGGGGCCATGCGGACGAGATGGGCGCGGGCGCGGGCGAAGGCGCGACGCTGAACCTGCCGCTGCCGCGCGGGGCGGACATGACGGGTTTCGGCGACGCGCTCGACGCGGCGCTGGCGCGGGTCGCGGACTTCGCGCCCGATCTCCTCCTCTGCTCATACGGCGCCGACACCTTCTCCGGCGATCCGATCAGCTTCTTCCGGATCGAGACGGCGGATTATGCCGTCATCGCCCGCCGCATCGCCGCGCTCGGCCTTCCTACCGCAATCCTGATGGAGGGCGGCTATGCGGTCGATGCGCTTGGCGCCAACACCGCCGCCTTCCTCTCAGGCTTTTGAGGCCTGTGCAGCGCCGCCGCCTGCAGGTAAAATGCGGCCCATGAAAAAGCTCCTCACCCTCGCCGCCCTGCTTGCCGCCGCCTGCTCCTCGGGCGCGCCCGCCGCCGGAACGGTCGCCTTCGACCGGCCGGAGACCAAGAGCGAGCAGATGCTGATCGTCTCGAGCGCCGCCTTCGGCCATGGCGGAGTCATCCCCGGCCGCTACAGCGCCTATGGCGCGAACGAGATGCCGCCGCTCGCCTGGTCGGCGCTGCCGTCGGGGACGAAAAGCCTTGCCCTGCTCGTCGAGGATCCCGATGCGCCGAGGACCCAGCCCTTTGTTCACTGGGTCGCGTGGAACCTCGTCCCGGCGGCGGGCGGGATTCCGCAGGCTCTGTCCGGTGCGACCCAGGGGAAGAACGGCGCCGGGCAGCCCGGCTGGCGCGGTCCGCATCCGTCCGACGGCAAGCCGCATCATTATCATTTCGAGCTGTTCGCCCTGAACGCCCGCCTCGACCTCCCCGCCGACACGGACCGCGACAAGCTGATCGCGGCGATGCAGGGGCACGTGATCGGCAAGGGGCAGATTGTCGGCCTGTTCACGAAGCCCGGTGTCCAGGCACGCTGAGCCTACTTGTTCCCCGGCGAAATGATGGGGCAGCGCTGTCCCCCGGACAGCGCTTTTGGGGCCCCATCATGGGGCCCAGGGGCACCGCCGTAACCTGGGCCCCGGCTTTCGCCGGGGAGCAACTAAGTGCGACTCAAAGCTTCTCGGTCAGCTCCGGGACGATCTTGAACAGGTCGCCGACCAGGCCCAGGTCGGCGACCTGGAAGATGGGCGCGTCCTCGTCCTTGTTGATCGCGACGATCAGCTTCGAATCCTTCATTCCGGCGAGATGCTGGATCGCGCCCGAAATGCCGATCGCGATATAGACTTCGGGGGCGACGATCTTGCCGGTCTGGCCGACCTGATAATCGTTGGGCGCATAGCCGGCATCGACCGCGGCGCGGCTGGCGCCAACGCCGGCGCCGAGCTTGTCGGCGAGCGGTTCGAGAAGCGCGTGGAACTGCTCCGACGAGCCGAAGGCGCGGCCGCCCGAGACGATGATCTTGGCGCTGGTCAGCTCCGGCCGCTCGGAGGCTGCAATCTCGGCGCCGACAAAGCTCGACAGCCCCTGGTCGCCTTTGCCCTGCACCGCCTTCGCGCGCCGCCTTGTCGAAGGCCGTGCCGCGGACGGTCAGCACCTTCTTGGCGTCCGACGACTTGACGGTGGCGATGGCGTTGCCCGCATAGATGGGCCGGGTGAACGTGTCCGGCCCCTCGACCGAGAGGATGTCGCTGACCTGCATCACGTCGAGCAGGGCGGCGACGCGCGGCGCGATGTTCTTGCCGGTCGTGGTCGAGGGGGCGACGAAATAGTCGCAATGGTCGCGGACGAGGTCGACGATGACCGGCGCGACATTCTCGGCCAGCGCGTGGGCGTAAGCCGCATCGTCGGCGACATGGACCCTGGCGACGCCGGCGATCTTCGCCGCCTGCTGCGCGACGCCGTCGACGCCCTGGCCCGCGACGATCGCATGGACCTCGCCGAGCTTCGACGCCGCGGTGACCGCGGACAAGGTGGCGTCCTTCAGCTGGCCGCCCTCATGCTCAACCCAGACGAGCGCAATCATCCCACCACTCCTGCTGTCTTCAGCCGGTCGATCAGCTCGTCGACCGAGGCGACCTTGATCCCGGCCTCGCGCTTCTTGGGCTCGCGGACATTGAGCGTCTGCAGCCGCGGCGCGGCGTCGACGCCGTAATCGCCGGGGCTCTTGGTCGCGAGCGGCTTCGACTTGGCCTTCATGATGTTGGGCAGGCTCGCATAGCGCGGCTCGTTCAAGCGAAGGTCGGTGGTGACGATCGCCGGCAGCTTCAGCTTCACCGTCTCGAGCCCGCCATCGACCTCCCGGGTGACGTTGACGTCATCGCCCGCAACCTCGACCTTCGAGGCGAAGGTGCCCTGGCCCCAGCCGAGCAAAGCCGCCAGCATCTGGCCGGTCTGGTTCGAATCGTCGTCGATCGCCTGCTTGCCGAGGATCACCATGCCCGGCTGCTCCTCCTTCGCGATGGCGGCGAGGATCTTGGCGACCGCAAGCGGCTCGACCTCGTCGTCGGTATGGACGAGGATGGCGCGGTCGGCACCCATGGCGAGCGCGGTGCGCAAAGTCTCCTGCGCCTTGGCCGGGCCGATCGAAACGGCGACGATCTCGGTCGCGACGCCCTTCTCCTTCAAGCGGATCGCCTCCTCGACGGCGATCTCGTCGAAGGGGTTCATGCTCATCTTGACGTTGGCGAGGTCGACGCCGCTGCCGTCCGCCTTGACGCGGGGCTTCACATTGAAATCGATCACCCTCTTCACGGGCACGAGAAGTTTCATCTCCGCTCCTCTTCTGACGTCACCCCGGCGAAGGCCGGAGTCTCAGTGCGGTTCGCGCCGAGATCCCGGCCTGCGCCGGGATGACGTGCCAATCAAAGTCTCAAGCCGCGTCCTTCACTGCGGCGACGATCTTCTTCGCAGCATCGCCGAGATCGTTGGCCGGAACGATGGCGAGGCGGCTGTCGGCGAGGATGCGCTTGCCCTCCTCGACGTTCGTTCCTTCCAGCCGCACGACCAGAGGCACCTTGAGGTCCACCTCGCGCGCGGCGGCGACGATGCCGTCGGCGATGATGTCGCAGCGCATGATCCCGCCGAAGATGTTGACCAATATGCCCTTCACCGACGGGTCGGAGAGGATGATCTTGAACGCCGCCGTCACCTTCTCCTTGGACGCGCCGCCGCCGACGTCGAGGAAGTTGGCCGGCTCGGCGCCGTTCAGCTTGATGATGTCCATCGTCGCCATGGCGAGGCCGGCGCCGTTCACCATGCAGCCGATATTGCCGTCGAGCTTGACGTAGGCGAGATCGTGCTTGGAGGCCTCGACCTCCATCGGATCCTCTTCGGTGACGTCGCGCAGATCCTCGAGATCGGCGTGGCGGAAGGCGGCGTTCGAATCGAAGCTCATCTTCGCGTCGAGCACGACCAGTCTGCCGTCGTCGGTGGCGACCAAGGGATTGATCTCGAGCATCGCGCAGTCGAGCTCGACAAAGGCGTTGTAGAGCTGCTTCGCCAGCGCCTGCGCCTGCTTGTTGAGATCGCCCTCCAGCTTCAGCGCGAAGGCCAAGGCGCGGCCGTGATGCGGCATGAAGCCCTGGGCGGGATCGACGAGGATGGTCGTGATCCGCTCCGGCGTGTCGTGCGCGACCGTCTCGATGTCCATGCCGCCCTCGGTCGAGGCGACCATCGCGATCCGGCCCGAGCCGCGGTCGACGAGCAGGGCCAGATAATATTCCTTCGCGATGTCGACGCCGTCGGTGACGTAGAGGCGGTTGACCTGCTTGCCGTCCGGTCCGGTCTGCACGGTGACGAGCGTATGGCCGAGCATCTCCTCGGCATTGGCGCGGACCTCCTCGACGCTCTTCGCCAGCCGCACGCCGCCCTTGGCGTCGGGGCCCAGCTCCCTGAACTTGCCCTTGCCGCGGCCGCCGGCGTGGATCTGGGCCTTGACCACGTAGAGCGGCCCTGGAAGCTTCTTCGCCGCCTCGACCGCCTCGTCGGGGTTCATCGCCGGGAAGCCGGCGGGAACGGGGATGCCGCGCTTGGCGAGCAGATCCTTGGCCTGATATTCGTGGATGTTCATGGCCGCGGCCTAAAGCACAGCGGCGGGGGGATTCCAAGCCGGGCGGGTCAAGCCTCGGCGGCCGCCATGACCTTACGGCGGTCGAACAGGCCGAGCTCGTCCGCCTCGAAGCGGCCGATCAGGGCGGAATCGAGATCGTAGAGGCCGGCGAGCGGCGCGCAGCCGCGGTCCTCGCGCAGCAGCAGCCGGTTGAAGCCGCGGTAGAATTCCCGCTTCTTCCAGAGCGACGCCGCCTCGGCCTCGAACAGATCGTGCAGGGCCTCGCCGCTGAAGTCGCGCTGGCGGGTGAGGAGCAAGGCGGTGCGGATCGCGTCGGGGAGCGGCGAGCCTGTCGCGGGATGGAAGAAGCCGCCGCGCGCGCCGAGCTTCGCCACCCGCGCGCCGCCGATCCGCCAGTAAGCCGAGAAATCGCCGCCGAGCGCGACGGGGACCGCGACGCTCTCCGCCCGCTCGGCCGCGCCGCCCTTCCAGCCGCGCGCCGAGACGTAATCGGCGATCGCCCGGCCGGCCGCCTCGCTGTCGACGTCCGGGCTCGGCCCATGATCGACATGCTCGACCAGCAGGCGGGTCTCGCCGAACGGAACCAGCGAGAAGAAGGCGCAGGCCTTGCCCTCGCTTAAGGTCGCGTCGACCAGCACCGGCCGGTCCACCCGGTGCGGCGACGAGAAATCGCACAGCCAGCCGAACGAGCGGCGCCAGCCGAGCTCGAGCGTCGTCTGGTGCGCCCAGCTGCGCGCGTCGAGCACGCCGAGGCCGAGGATCGTCTCGCCGCCGTGGAGGAGCAGGCTGGTGTCGCGCACCCCGACGATCTTGTCCTCGATCCTGATCTGCCCGGGCTTCAGCGCCTCGCGCACCGCCGCCTCGATCCGCTCCGGCGTGATGGCGTGGACGGTCAGCTTGAGCTTGCGGCTCTTGCCGGGGAAGGCGGTGTAGACCGAGTCCCAGCTCTCGGCGATCAAAGGCGCGACGAGATCGCGCTCCTCGTCGGTCAGCCCCTTGTCGAACAGCAGGAGGGTGCGGCTGCCGCCGAGTCCCTCGGCCTCGGGCACGAACAGCATCGGCACTTCCGGGCGCAGCCTGGCCATGGCCAAAGCGGCGAGGCTCGCCGAAACGCCCCCGCCCGCGATCAGCAGCCCGTGATTGCGCCCCTTCATGACCCGCGGTCTCTATCGTCTCGACGGCGGTGACGCCATGCCTTCGCGGCGCGGGGGACCGAGCAGCCTCATTTTGGTACTGTTTCCGGGGAGGTGGGGAGGTGGATCCCGGCTCAACTCCTGGGATGACGAAGGAGGTGTGGGCCATCTCCCGCTTCCCTCGCGCGTCGCCGCGCGGTAAGAACGGGGCGTGAACGACGCGCCCGTCCGCAAGATCATCCATGTCGACATGGATGCCTTCTTCGCCTCGGTCGAGCAGCGCGACAATCCGGAGCTGAGGGGCAAGCCCATCGCCGTCGGCGGCGAGAGTGCGCGCGGCGTGGTCGCGGCGGCGAGCTACGAGGCGCGCAAGTTCGGGGTGCGCTCGGCGATGCCGTCGGTGACGGCGAAGCGGCGCTGCCCCGGCCTGATCTTCGTCCGCCCGCGCTTCGACGCCTATCGGGAGGTCTCGCACCAGATCCGCGCCATCTTCCACGATTACACGCCGCACGTGGAGCCTTTGTCGCTCGACGAGGCCTATCTCGACGTGACCGAGGACCTGAAGGGGATCGGCGTCGCCACCACCATCGCCGAGGAGATACGCGCCCGCATCCGCGCCGAGACCGGGCTCACCGCCTCGGCCGGAGTCTCCTACAACAAGTTCATCGCCAAGCTCGCTTCGGACCAGAACAAGCCGGACGGCATCTGCGTCATCCCGCCCTCGAAGGGCGAGGCGTTCGTCGCCACCCTGCCGGTGCGCCGCTTCCACGGCATCGGGCCGAAGACCGCGGAGAAGATGGCGCGGCTCGGCATCGAGACGGGCGCGGACCTCCGCGCCCAGAGCCTCGCCTTCCTCCAGCACCATTTCGGCAGCAGCGGCCCTTATTATCACGACCTCGCCCGGGGCATCTGCCACCGCCAGGTGAAGGCCGACCGGCCCTACAAGTCGGTGAGCGCCGAGGACACCTTCTTCACCGACCTCAGGGAGGCCGAGCCGCTGCTGAGCGAGCTCGACCGGATCGGCCGGACGGTGTGGCGGCGGATCTCGGACAAGGGGCTGGCCGGGCGCACCGTCGTGCTCAAGGTCAAATATCAGGACTTCCAGATCGTCACCCGCTCCAAGTCGCTCGACCGGCGGGTGGAGGGCGAGAGCGAGTTTCTCGAGATCGGCGCGCGCTTGCTGCGCAGCCTGCTGCCCCCGCCCAAGGGCATCCGCCTGCTCGGCCTCGGCCTCTCGAACCTCGACGAGCATGCGGAGGACGCCCCGCAGCCCCTGCTCCTGCCGCTCCCGCTCGACGCAGCTTGAACTGCGCGTCGTTGCCCGCTTAAGGTAGCGCTAACATAGCAGGGAGGATGCGATGCGGGCTTTGCGCTTGCTGGCGGCGCTCGGCGCCTTGGTCTCCGCGGCGCCCGCACCGGCCCAGCCTCCCCCCGCTCCCGCGGCCCATGCGCCCGCCTTTCGCAACTTCCGCGCCGCCATCTACGTGACGGTCGCCGACACGAAGCGCCTCGCCGACCGCGCCACATTCGACCGGCAGTTCGCCCGCGTCTCCTCCCAGTTGCGCTTCGACAAGGTCTATATCGAAGCCTATCGCGACCATCTCTTCGCCACCGACGAGGAGCTGGAGCAGGTCAAATCCTACTTCCGCGAGAAGGGGATCGCGACGTCGGGCGGGATCACGCTGGCGGCGGGCGGCGCCGGCGGCCAGTTCGGCACGTTCGACTATGAAAATCCCGCCGACCGGGCCGAATGCGAGCGGGCGGTGCGGCTGATCGCCCGCCATTTCGACCAAGTCATCTTAGACGACTTCTTCTTCTACAACACGAAGAGCGACGCCGACATCGCCGCCAAGGGCGCGCGCAGCTGGACGCAATACCGGCTCGAGCGGATGCGCCAGATCGCGCGCGAGCTGGTGCTGGCGCCCGCCAGGGCGGCCAATCCGCGCGTCCAGGTGATCATCAAATATCCCAATTGGTACGAGCATTTCCAGGGCACCGGCTTCGATCTCGACCGCGAGGCGCAGATGTTCGACGCCATCTACACCGGCACCGAGACTCGGGACCCGGAGGTGACCGACCAATTGCTCCAGCAATATGAGAGCTACGAGATCTTCCGCTATTTCAGCAACATCCGCCCGGGCGCCAATCTCGGCGGCTGGGTCGACACGTTCAGCACCCGCGCGATCGACCGCTATGCCGAGCAGCTCTGGGACACGATCTTCGCGAAGGCGCCGGAGATCGTCCTCTTCAACTGGTTCCCGATGGCGGAGATGCGCGAGGCCAATGCCGGCGACCGTTCGGCCTGGGCGTCGCGCCGCACCAGCTTCGACTGGGATACGATCCGCCGCCAGTGGCGGTCATCCGGTGCCGACGATCCGGGGCCCGGCTGGGCCCGCGCCGCCGGCGCCGCGCTCGAGATCGCCGACAAGGCGGCGAGCGAGCTCGGCCGCCCGGTCGGCCTCGCCGCCTACAAGCCCTATCAATCGTCGGGCGAGGATTTCCTCCATAATTATCTCGGCAATCTCGGTATCCCGATCGAGCTGTCGCCGGCCTTTCCGGCGGGCGCCGGGACGGTGCTCCTCACAGAAGCCGCGGCGGGCGATCCGGCGATCATGGCGAAGATCAAGGCGAAGCTGCGGGCGGGCGGACGCGTCATCATCACCTCGGGCTTCCTCAGGGCCATGCAGGGCAAGGGGATCGAGGACGTGGTGGAATGGCGCGCGACCGGCAACATCGTCCAGGTCGGCGACTATATCGACGGCTTCGGGGCCGGCAGCGGCTCCAGCCTGAACGTCGCGGGCGCGCCCAGCCGGCTTTTGCTGTTCCCGGAAATCCATTTCTTCACCAACGACAGCTGGCCGATAATCCGCGGCGTCGCTGCGGCCAAGGGCTTCCCGATGGTGCTGATGAACCATTATTCGAGCGGCACCCTCTATCTCTGGACGATGCCGGAGAATCTGGGCGACCTCTACAACCTGCCCCAGCCGATGGTGACGCGGATCAAGGAATATCTGGTCCCCGACGCGCCGGTGCGCATCGACGCCCCGGACCATGTCGCCCTCTTCACCTACGACAATGGCGCCTTCGTCGTTGAGAATTATCGCGGCGACGAAGCAGCGGTGACCCTCTCGCTCGCCGGCACGCCCTCGAGCCTGCGCGAGACGACAACCGGCGCGACGCTGCAGCCTTTGGCGGAGACGCAGCCGGTGGCGCGGCGGGGTCCGCCGCCGCCGGTGCG
>JADMIO012500454.1_pt1 | contig 12338 bp, 8 predicted proteins | sample 8958161 | NCBI WGS metagenome assembly JADMIO01 (sample SAMN16585339, study PRJNA669376) | soil metagenome | isolation source: Crop rotation soil | place: USA: Cullars Rotation, Alabama | collected 2011 | reverse complement strand
CGCGACAACTTGTCCACGTGGAATTCTAAGCTTAGGATCCCAATGTGCTGGAAAGGTTGCCTGCCGCGCCGACGATGGCAACTGGCGCATGGTGCTGCAGACACCTGCCGTGCCGACGGGTGGCATGAGGCCGGCTGCTCCCATGCGCGCGCACCTCGACAAGTATGTTGCTTCCAATCAAAACGGTGCACCGTTGGATGGAGCGCAGCTCGCGAACACGATGAAGGGTGGCTGGCAACCACCGGCCAACCAATAGAACAGCCAGCGCGAGTTCGTTGCAATGCGGAATTCGACCCAGTCACGCCGCTGACACCCCGCACCTCGGCGGCATGGTCTCGGTCGAAAGGTCCCGGCGGCACAACCCTTTCCGTGCCGCCCGGGACCGTCTTTTTCCCTTGTGACCTTGTGCGGCCTCACCCGAGACCAGGCGTTCCCCGAAGGCGGTTATTTTTCCAGATTGCGGCAAGACGGGCGAGCAAGCGGAAAGCGCCTGCTGGTTACCAGCCAACGATTATCTGGATTTCACGACCGTGCTGATCCACGCACCGGACTGAGTCACGCTTGGCGCAACTACCGGCGTAACGGAGGGCGCGACTTCCACCTTGCCCCAGCCATTGTTTGCGACAGCCGCCGGCGGGCCCCGATCGCAGTGGCTTGGAGCCTGTACGAGGCCGGCACCGAACACCGGGCTCCGGCCGCCACCCATCGATTTGATGTTCTTCTGCAGCAACGCCAGTGCGCGTTCTCTTGGAGCAGCCGGGTCGCCGTCGGTCCGCTTATCGGCAGTCGGGTAGCTCAGCGCAACCACTGACGTCACGAACGGAACAGCAAAGGAGGTTCCGGTCTGCAATCCTTCGCGCCGGTTAGGCAGCGCGGTCCAAACATCGACGCCGGGCGCCGCCACGGCGACATACTTGCCGTGATTGGCATATGCATAAGGCGCAAGATTGCGATCCACGGCGGTAACGGCAATCACTTCGCTATAGGCTGCCGGATAGCTGGGAGGCGCCTCGGGACCCTCATTGCCAGCCGCCGCCAAGATCACGGTGCCTCTTTTAGCAAGCTCCCTGATGGCATCGTGAACCAACTGATCAGCCGGGCCAGCGAAGCTCAAGTTGGCAACATCTACCTTCTTCTGCGCCAGCCAATCCAGCGCCTGGACCATCGTCCTGGTATTCGACATGGCGTTGCCGCTGCTATCGGCAAAAAAAGCATCGACAACCACGTACGCCGCATCCGGAACCAACCCGGGCGTCGAACTGCGGGCGGCGCCGGTGAGCAGGGAAAGGACGGCAGTGCCGTGTTGATTGGAGGGTTTCGCGGTTCCAGTCACGAACGTTTTAGGGTCGATACGAGCGCCTTCAAATGCCGGATGGTTCTTGTCGTAACCAGTATCGATGACGCCGATCGTTATTTCGCGGGCGCACGCTGCCAGCTGTGGTTGCCAATTGATGGCGGCCGACGCAAAGCCACGCTGGTTGACATTGTTCCCAGGAACCTGCGGCTTACCGAGTGCGGGAGGCGGGTTGGCCCCCGCCGCTGGGCGTTCCCCCCGCGGTTGTGCGATAGGTGCCATAGATACTGTTGACTGCGTAACCCTCGTCCGGAGAGGCTTGATGAAGGGCGGTAACGCCGCTAAAGGCGTTGAGGTTTTCAGGAGTTTTCAGCCGGGTGAGCGTGTAGCCCAAGCCTTTTAGTTCGATTTGCTCAAGGATGGAGAATTTGAGACTAACCGCTTTGGCCAGGGCAGCCTTGCTTGCGTCGATCGCTAGCACCTCGTTCGGCACGAAGCTGCCCACCGGCGGCAGCTTCCGATCGACCATAGCGCCCAATCCACGGCTCAATTTAAGGGTCTTCGGATCGCCATCGCCACGTCCATCTTCTTTCTTCAGGTTCAGCGCGCCGGCGTTCTTGTCGTCCGCTGCCTTGGGATCCATAGGCCCGCCGAGCCTTTGCATTCCGAAGTCGGTAGTCTTGCTCGTTGTCTCGGCAATGAGAGCTGTAACTTCGGGGAGCTTGGTTTCAATCAGCTGAGTTTTTCCTGGCTCCGCTGATAGTCCCTGCAGCGACACACCCGACGTTTGCTTCTTGGTGTTGGCGGTGGTGTTGGTGGTGGTCGTCACCTTGATCGGCGTGGGGGTGGGAGCTGGAGCCGGCGTTGCCTGCTTCTTGTTCTTTTCGCTGCGAACTCGGTTCAGCTTGGCGTGCAAGTTGTGATAGCGCTCTTGATGTCGCAGATGATGGTTGCCATGCCCATTGTGGTCGTGGCCTCGATGCGCGGCGCGGCTCGCCACCGCGGCCATCATCGCTCTCATGCGTAGCCCGGCCGCTCCGGGCTGCCCCAAGTTGGAATTTTGCTGAGCCACAGAATGCTGATGATGGTTCTGGCGATGCTGCCTGACGCGAGCCATCATTTGCTGCAGCTGCTGACCGCTATTTCCCGCAGCCTGCATTTGCTGCTGCATCTGCTGCCTCAGGACTTGCACCTGTTGTTGGTGCACGACCATCTTTTGCTGGATGGTCTCCAGACGCTTGCGCAGAACATCGGATTGCTGGAGTAGCTGTTGCCGCCGTTGCATAGCCTCGGCCCGCCGAGCCTCGGCCGCGGCCTTGTCCTCAACCGATCGCTGTTGGCGCCCACGCGCATCGGCCGGTGGAATAACGAGGTCTCTTATCGCGTGATGCCAGCTTGAGTGCTCGCTTCGTGTCGAGACGCTCACTACTGCGAGCCCCGCGATGCTCGATGCCGCTATGACTATGCGGCAGAACACACCCGCCCAAGGCAGAAACTCTTGACCACGCACACGCATGAGAACGTCAGGCCCAACCCCGATGCCACCAACGTCTAAGCCTGATTACTCTACTGCAATTGTGACCGGTTGTGGGTGACTCTGGGCCACACCATACACGCTGTGGAAAAAATCCCCCTTTTGGGAGGTTTCGAAAAATTGTGTGCAACACGTCCCGTTTTTAGCCCGGCCGCGGCCAAAAATTGTCGGGCAGGCCTACTCCCATACTCGGAAAAGCACGTATTGGATGCGGCGCGGGCGCTGCAGCGGAGCGTGTCGTATGCACGGCACAGGGCCGTGCGTCCGCTATTTGAATTCGACTTTCAGGACCTGATAGCTGCGTGCGCCGCGCGGCGTCGTGACCTCGGCGCTATCACCCTTCGACTTGCCGATAAGTGCACGCGCTATAGGAGAACTGATCGAGATTTTACCGTCGCGGAGGTTGGCCTCGTCCTCGCCAACAATCATGTATTTCACTTTGTCTCCGGAATCCTCGTCCTCCAAAGTGACGGTCGCTCCGAACTTGATTGAGGTGCCCGAGAGCTTCGCAGGCTCGATCACCTCGGCGCGCGCAATCTTGTCCTCCAGATCGGCGACCCTGGCTTCGTTCAGTCCTTGAGCATCCTTGGCTGCATGATATTCGGCGTTTTCGGATAGATCGCCGTGCTCGCGCGCGTCAGAGATCTGCTGAATGATGCGCGGGCGCTCTTCGGATTTGAGCCGGTGTAGCTCGGCTTCGAGCTTGCGATAACCCTCCACGGTCATCGGCACCTTGTCCATCGGCCTTGCTCACATTTCTTGCGGTCGGCCCGAGCCTAACGCCCGTGCCATTCATCCAGTTTCACTCAGTCTTCTAGGTTTGGCCAGCCCTGATCGGCTGTCTCGCCCACAACATCCTCAGGATGCGTGGCTTATATAGGATTGCAGGGGTGCCACCTCGAGGGTGCCAGCCGCGAGAGCCTTGATGGCCTGGGTCGCTGCCAACGCGCCTGCCAGAGTTGTATAATAGGGGATATGGTAGAGCAAAGCGGTGCGGCGGATATCCTTGGAGTCCGCTAATGCTTTGGCGCCCTCGGTGGTGTTGAAAACGAGGTGTACCTCACCATTCTTCATCAGGTCGACGATATGGGGCCGCCCTTCGAGCACTTTGTTCACCGATTCACACTTGATGCCATGGGCATCCAAAGCGCGCCTGGTGCCGCGCGTCGCAAGAATGCGAAAGCCCATGTCAGCCAGGTCGCGCATGGCGCCGAGCAGGCTCTCCTTGTCCGCATCGCGCACGGATACGAAAACCGCCCCCTTCAGCGGAAGGACATTGCCGGCGCCGATCTGGCTTTTCGCGAACGCCAGCGCATAGTCGCGATCGATCCCCATCACCTCGCCCGTTGAGCGCATCTCTGGGCCAAGAATGGTGTCTACGCCGGGAAACCGCGCAAACGGGAATACGGCCTCCTTCACCGCGACATGCCCGAGCTTCTCCGGCCTGAGGTCGAAAGTGCTGAGCGGCTCGCCGTTCATGATACGCGCCGCGATGCCGGCGATCGGTTTGCCGACAACTTTGGCAACGAAGGGCACCGTGCGTGAAGCGCGCGGATTGACCTCGAGGATGAAGATGTCGCGCCCTTTGACCGCGAATTGCACGTTCATCAGTCCAACCACTTTTAGCGCCAGAGCGATATCTCGGGTTTGCTTCTCCAGGCGCACGATCACCGACGAAGGCAGCGAATGCACTGGAAGCGAGCATGCGCTATCGCCGGAGTGAATGCCGGCTTCCTCGATGTGCTCCATGATGCCGCAAATAAACGTGTCCGTGCCGTCGCACAGACAATCAACGTCGACCTCGATCGCGTCGCTTAGATAGCGGTCGATCAACAATGGCCGCTCAGCCGAGACCGCCAGCTCGGAAGGTTGATCGAGGGTGGCGGACAGCCGCGTGACATACCGCTCAAGGTCGGCGGCATCGCCCAGGATTTCCATGGCGCGGCCCCCCAGCACATACGAAGGCCGGATCACAAGCGGATAACCAAGGGACTCCGCCACTGCGCGCGCCTCCCCGGGCGAGCGCGCGATGCCACTGTCGGGCTGCTTCAATTCCAGTCTGTCGATCAGCGCCTTGAAGCGATCGCGGTCCTCCGCCAAATCAATCGCTTCCGGCGATGTACCCAGGATCGGCACGCCGGCCGCTTCCAAAGCCTTGGCAAGCTTGAGCGGGGTCTGGCCCCCGAACTGCACGATGATGCCGCGGAGAGTGCCTTTAGTCTGTTCTACCCTGATGATTTCCAGCACGTCTTCCGCGGTCAGCGGCTCGAAATACAGCCGGTCGGATGTGTCGTAGTCGGTCGAGACCGTCTCGGGATTGCAATTGATCATGATGGTCTCGATGCCTGTTTTGGAGAGCGCAAAGCAGGCGTGGCAGCAGCAGTAATCGAATTCGATGCCTTGGCCGATGCGATTTGGTCCGCCGCCAAGCACGATGACCTTGTCGCGGCCTGAGGGTTCGGCCTCGTCCACGGGGCGGTCGTTCAATCCGCCTTCGTAGGTCGAATACATGTAGGCGGTGGGGGAAGCGAATTCGGCAGCACAAGTATCAATGCGCTTATAGACCGGGCGCACGTTCAGTGCCTGCCGGCGTTGGCGCACTTCTGCCTCGGTCAATCTTGCGAGCCTCGCCAATCTCGCGTCCGAGAAGCCCATCGCCTTGAGCGCACGCAGCTGCTGGGCGGAGGCTGGAAGCCCATGGGTTTCGACGCGAGCCTCCATATCGATGATTTCCTGGATGCGCGCCAGGAACCAGGGATCGATTTTGCAGAACGCGTGGATTTGTTCGTGATCCACGCCCAGCCGCATTGCCTGGGCTACCTTCAACAGCCTGTCGGGTGTGGGTACGCCCAGCGCGGCGCGGATGACGTTCTTGTCGTCGCCCGCGCCCAGCCCCTCCAGTACGAAATTGTCGAGCCCCGTCAGCCCGGTCTCCAGACCACGCAAGGCCTTCTGCAGGCTCTCGCTGAACGTGCGCCCGATTGCCATCACCTCGCCGACCGATTTCATGGAGGTGGTAAGCGTACGCTCGGCGCCCGGAAACTTCTCAAACGCGAAGCGTGGGATCTTGGTAACGACGTAGTCTATGGTCGGCTCGAAGGAAGCGGGCGTGGCGCCTCCGGTAATATCGTTCTCCAATTCATCCAGCGTGTAGCCGACTGCCAGCTTCGCCGCGACCTTGGCGATCGGGAAGCCGGTCGCCTTCGAGGCCAGGGCGGATGAACGCGACACCCGCGGGTTCATCTCGATGACGACCAGTCGGCCGTCGTCCGGGTTCACGGCGAACTGCACGTTGGAGCCGCCGGTCTCCACCCCGATCTCGCGCAGCACCGCGATCGAAGCGTTGCGCATGATCTGGTATTCCTTGTCGGTGAGCGTCAGCGCCGGCGCCACCGTAATGCTGTCGCCCGTGTGCACACCCATCGGGTCGACGTTCTCTATCGAGCACACGATGATGCAATTGTCCGCCTTGTCGCGGACGACCTCCATTTCGAATTCCTTCCAGCCGAGCACGCTCTCTTCGACCAGCACCTCGGTCGTCGGCGAAGCCTGCAATCCGCGCTCCACGATTTCGCGAAATTCCTCCCGGTTGTAGGCAATGCCGCCGCCGGTGCCGCCGAGGGTGAAGGACGGACGGATAATGGCAGGCAGTCCGACGGCGCTCAGCGCCTCCATGGCCTTGATGATGGCCTGCTGCTGGTAGCGTTTCTGACGCTCGTGTTCGTCGGCAGACCACTGCTTGAGAAATGCGCTGCGCTGCTGCTCCTTCTGGGCCAAAGGGGTTTCGAGACCTTCGATGCGCGCCAGCTCGGCCGCATGATGCGCCCGATCCTGCTTCTTGAGCTCGGTGGCATTGGCCAGCCTCGATTTGGGCGTGGCAAGGCCGATACGCGTCATGGCATCGCGGAACAGTTGCCTATCCTCGGCCATATCGATGGCCTCGGCTTTGGCGCCGATCATTTCCACGCCGAACTTCTGCAGCACGCCCAGCTTGGCCAGGCTCAACGCGGTGTTAAGGGCCGTCTGCCCTCCCATGGTGGGCAGCAGCGCGTCGGGCCGCTCCTTCTCGATGATCTTGGCGACGACCTCGGGCGTGATCGGCTCCACATAGGTAGCGTCCGCCATATCCGGATCGGTCATAATGGTCGCCGGATTGGAATTGACCAGAACGATCCGATAGCCCTCGGCCTTGAGGGCCTTGCATGCCTGGGTGCCGGAGTAGTCGAACTCGCAGGCCTGCCCGATGACGATAGGGCCGGCGCCGATAATGAGGATGGATTTGATGTCTGTGCGCTTCGGCATGAGGCCGCTTCTTATTGCAGTGCAATGCAAATGGCTATAGGCCGCTCATGACCTGAGCATGAGTAGCGCGGAGGCCCGGGACTACCTGTTGCCTTTGCGCAAGCGCGTGCAGGGATCCTCTCGCGGATGCTGCGGCGTGAAAAGAATATAGTCGGCAGCGACCTGTTGGTCGGGGCTGCGCGGCAGGTAGGCGGTTGCATCGGTCTTGCCCTCAACAGCCTCCAATAGCATCACCGAGACCACTTTTCTGCCTGGCGCCATTTGGCGCACGGACCACGGCACGGCGCGATCCGTGCGCACGTGCCCATTACCGGCGAGCAGAAAAGCTCCGCTGTGTTTTTCGGCGGCCCTGACAAGCACCTGCGCTAGATGAGCATCGGTGTAGCGCTGCGCCAGGCTCATGGAGCCGAATGCCGATGCTGGAATCGTGCCGCAATGCGATCCCTCCAGTTCGGTTGCTAGCGCTTCAAGCAAGGGTTGTGGCATCGCCTGGGCCAGCTTGAGACCGGCGGCCTCTCCTGGCTCAGCGATCGAAGGATCCTTCACTAGCGCGCGCATGCGCTCGCGAACAGCGTTTCCCGGAATTATGGGCATGCGCGCTCGTAGGGCCGCATCGAACAGCGGATAGAAGGTGCCTGCCGCCGGCCACCCGCTTTCAGCCCAGTCGAGTTCGCGCAACAGGTCTGGTGCACCCCGCAGCCGTCGGCTTCGCCCGGCTTCGCGATAGAACGCGTCGAGTTGTGTCTGCTGGCTGGTACGGATGTGCTCGAATACGGCGGCGGGACGCAGATCGCGCGTTGGCAGCACGTGATCGAGACGCGGCCAGAGAATATCGCCGCGCACCGCGTGATGCTCGGGATTGTCGTGTACCTCTCCCAGCAGCACGACACCGCCACCACGAATGGTGTCCCACACCTCAAAGATAAGCTGCTGCAGCGCGTTGCGCGCGCAGCCACCACCAGCGACGGCAATAGGCTGCTCACCTTTGAGCACCTGACCGATCAACGGATGCTTCTGCTGACCATGCTGCCAATGGACATCGCGGAAGGCTGAACCGTCATGGCGCGCGCATGGCTCAGCTGCGAAGGCGGCAGATGATGCCAGGGTGAGAAGGAGCAGCGCTGGGGCAGTGGCACAGCGATGCATTAGCGTTCTGATTTGGCCGGCAGCCCCTTCTGCTCACGCATCATGTTGACGAAGCGCGTGAACAAATAGTGGCTGTCCTCAGGGCCGGGCGAAGCCTCAGGATGATATTGCACCGAGAACACCGGCTTGCCCTTCAGGCGCAACCCGCAATTGGAGCCGTCGAACAGCGAAACATGCGTTTCCTCCGCCTCCGCCGGCAGGGTTGTCCGGTCCACGGCAAATCCGTGGTTCATGGACGTGATCTCGACCTTGCCGGTGGTGAAATCCTTCACCGGGTGGTTCGCGCCGTGGTGACCCTGGTGCATCTTGCTGGTCTTGGCGCCTAGCGCGATGCCGAGCATCTGGTGGCCGAGGCAAATGCCGAACACCGGCAATCCCGAAGCGACCAGCTTCTTGATCTCCGGCACGGCATATTCGCCCGTTGCAGCTGGATCACCGGGGCCGTTGGAGAGAAAAACGCCGTCGGGCTTCCGTTCCAGTATCTCCTCCGCGCTGGTCTTGGCGGGCACAACGGTCACCTTGCAGCCGGCGGTCGCCAGGCGGCGCAAGATGTTGCGTTTCAGGCCGTAGTCTATGGCGACCACGTGCAGTTCGGCGTTTTCCTGCCGCCCGTAGCCCTTACCCCAGACCCAGCGCGTCTCGTCCCAGGTATAGCTTTGTCCGGAAGTGACATCGGGCACCAGGTCGAGCCCGAGCAGCCCCGGCCAGGCTTTGGCCTCGGCTTTCAGCTTATCGATTTCGAACTTCGCGGAGGGCTCGTGCGCGATGACGCCATTGGGCATGCCTTTCTCGCGAATGCGTGCCGTAAGGGCACGCGTATCTATGTCGGTCAATCCGATAATGCCGCGCGCTTTCAGCCACTGGTCGAGATGCTCGGCGGCGCGATAATTGGAGGGCTCCGTTATGCTCGCGCGCAGCACGCACCCGCGCACGCCCGAGCGCATCGCCAGGTTGGAGGTCTCCGTATCTTCGCGATTGGTGCCGACGTTGCCGATGTGGGGAAACGTGAAGGTGATGATCTGCCCGGCGTAGGAGGGATCGGTCAGGATCTCCTGATAGCCCGTGATCGCCGTATTGAAGCACACCTCGCCGACCGCCGAACCGGTAGCACCGAGGCCCTGGCCGGCGATCACGGTACCGTCCGCAAGCACAAGCCGGCCGGTGAGCGGCACCTCCGCCCAAGGTTTGGGTGTATCCTTGCTCATGAACATTCTCCGCATTTCCTAGGTAGGGTAGCGAGGGAGTGCGGTCAACGCGGCCTTGCAGCCCGTGCTGGGGCGTCATAAGTCACGCCCGGCAAAGGAGTAACCTAATGCGCGAACGGCTCATGGCCGAAACCAAAGCTGCCCTGAAGGCCCAGGATAAGGCGCGCCTGTCCGCGTTGCGCCTTATCAGCGCGGCTTTGCAGCAGGCCGATATCGCTGCCAAGGCGTCCATTCCCGACCAGGATATTCCGGCGCTGTTGCAGAAGATGATCAAGCAGCGGCGCGAATCGCTCGGCATCTACGAGAAGGCCGGCCGCACCGAGCAAGCCAAACAAGAGGCGATCGAGATCGCGGTTATCGAGGAGTTTCTGCCCAAGCAGATGAGTGAGGCCGACGCCAAGGTCGCTGTTGCCGCCATCGTAAAAGAGGTGGGTGCGACGACGCCCAAGGACATGGGAAAGGTCATGGCTGTCTTGAAAGAGCGCTACGCCGGCCAGATGGACTTCGGTAAGGCCAGCGGGCAGGTGAAGGAATTGCTGAAGTAGCGCTGCCGGTCCGCCTGGGGCCGTGGGCTCATGGTGCTGTGCCTGTGGATATCGGGCGTTGGCATCCATTGGCGAGCGACCAATGCCGTGAATCTCAACGCCCAAGGACCGAATCACATAAGGAAAGTGAGCACCTTTGTGATTCGAGGCCCATGCGCTTTCCGCCATCCCTGCTGGACGAGATCCGTGCCCGGCTGCCCATCAGTCAGGTGGTGTCGCGCAAAGTACCTTTGAAGCGCGCAGGCCGCGAGTTCAAAGGTCTCTCACCCTTCAAGCAGGAGAGGACGCCCTCCTTCACGGTCAACGATCACAAGGGCTTCTACCACTGCTTCGCATCGGGCGAGCACGGCGACATCTTCACCTTTCTGGTCAAGACGGAAGGTCTGACGTTTCCGGAGGCCGTTGAGCGCCTGGCGCAGGAAGCGGGCGTGCCGCTGCCCCAGAGTGGCCCCCGCGACATTCAAGCCGAGGACGCGCGCGCCCGGCAGTATGCGCTTCTTTCGGCGTCGGCCGAATTTTTCGCCAAGCAGCTTAAGGCGCCCATCGGCCAGGATGCCCTGCGCTATCTCGACAGGCGCGGACTGTCGCCCGATGCGGTGGAACAGTTTCGGCTTGGGTACGCGCCCAATAACAAGACGGCGTTGAAAGAGCATCTGGGCAAGGCCGGGTTCTCAACTGCTGAGATGATCGCTGTAGGCATGCTGATCGCGGGCAACGACATCCCGGTGCCCTATGACCGCTTCCGCCATCGCGTGATGTTCCCGATCACCGATATGAAGGGCCGGGTGATCGCCTTTGGTGGGCGGGCGCTCGATCCGGACGCGCCAGCCAAATACCTCAATTCGCCCGAAACGCCTCTCTTCCAGAAGGGCGCGATACTGTTCAACGCCCACTCCGCACGCGGGCCAGCCCACGACAAGAGCCAAATCATTGTGGTGGAAGGCTATATGGACGTTATCGCGTTGGCGGAAGCAGGCTTCCCGCAGACAGTGGCACCCTTGGGGACTGCGCTGACGGAGGAACAGCTCAAACTGCTGTGGCGCATGGCGCCCGAGCCCATCCTGTGCTTCGACGGCGATTCCGCCGGCCGTCGCGCCGCCTACCGCGCCGTGGAGACTGCTCTGCCTAACCTGCTGCCCGGCTACAGCGTGCAGTTCGCTTTTCTTCCAGATGGCCTGGACCCCGACGACTTCGTTCGCCAGCAGGGTACAACCGCATTCCAGGAAATCTTGAATGCGAAGACCCGTCCTCTCATTGACGTGCTGATCGAGCGCGAGGAACAGCGCCCCGCCGTAACGCCAGAGCAGCGAGCATCTCTCGAAGGGAGGCTGAAGGCGCTGATCGCGCGGATCGGCAATCACGGCGTGCGCAGCCATTACGACCGTGAACTGCGCCAGACCCTCTACGAGAAGAACCGCAAGCACGAGCGCGCACTGACGCGAACCGATGGCCGCACGGCGCCTCACCTGGCGGGCAAGCGTCGCGACAATACCCAGCTCGACTGGCGAACCCGCGAGCGTGCCAACGAGCGCGCAAGGCTCGGTGGAGCGCCGCGAGCAGCTCGGAGTGCGGCAACCGTCACTAGGAGCAATGAACTCTCCGAACGGATCGCGGCGGCGCCGCCTCGCGAAGCCCTTCTGCTGGTCACCCTGGTCAATCATCCATGGCTGCTCGAGCAACACTGTGAGCAGGTCGCAGATATGGCTCTGACGGCGCCAGCCCTGGTTCGTCTCCGAGATGCTCTGCTGGAGTTATTGGCTGCCGGAAAGCCCCTTGATTCCGCATCCGTCCGATCCCACCTGACCGCAATCGGGCTCGATAGCGTGGTAGCCGTGGCGGAACGGGCGATCGCGCACAAAAGCGACAAGTTTGCCAATGGCGATGCCGAGGTCGGCGAAGTTGAAGCTGGCTGGCGGCATGCTTTTGATTTGCACGAGACACAAGTGGGACTCAAGTTGGCCCTGCAAGCAGCCGAGCGCGCATGGCGATCAGACCCCGGTGAAGCAAGCTTGGCGCGGATCGTAGAATTGCACGATCAAATCTTGTGCCGGGCCGAATCAGAGTCCACCCGTGATTGAGTCTGTACGTCGTTCAATTGAACGGAAATTGAAATGATTGCCGGCCCGGCACAAGCACACGGGAATAACTTGCCCCACACCTTCGTTGATGCAGCAAAGAAAGACTGGCAAGGCAGACGCGCGTTGTGTATGCCTGCTTTGGGCTCCAGAGGAAGGCGTCACGAGTGCTGGCACTCAGCCTTCGCCCTTAGGGATGTTGAGCCCACCTGTGCAGTTTCTAGCGTGGCGGGACCC
>JADMIO011216436.1_pt1 | contig 12338 bp, 11 predicted proteins | sample 8958161 | NCBI WGS metagenome assembly JADMIO01 (sample SAMN16585339, study PRJNA669376) | soil metagenome | isolation source: Crop rotation soil | place: USA: Cullars Rotation, Alabama | collected 2011 | reverse complement strand
CGATTTTTGCCTAATCCGTTTTTTGTCCCCGAGCTTAAACCGCTCGACGGAACCGACGAGCGAGTGCGCGACTACGTGATGAGCCAGCCCCAGGCGCGGCGCTTCGTCAACGAGATAGTGCGACTGCTTGGCTTTCTCGTGCCGCTCTATCGCCGCGAGGGCAAGAGCTATCTGACGATCGGCCTGGAATGCACCGGCGGACGCCATCGATCGCCAACCCTGGCCGGCGAGCTGGCCGAGCGCCTGGGCCGCACCGGTGTCGCGGTCAACGTACGCCATCACGATATCGCGCGCTGAGCGGCGAACCGCGGATGCGCCGGTTCTCGTCCCGGCGCGCTCTCTGCGCCGAGCGATGAACTCTCACTCATTGCTGCGATCCAGGTCGAAACCGGCCGGCGGCGCGGCTTGTCTAGCTGGCATAGCGACCCGTATCATGTAGCGCCTGCTCGCGCGGACCAACCATGGCGGCCATCAGTCCCATACAAACACCCGGCGATCAGCCCCAGCTCCTGACCCCGATGGCGATCGTCAAGATCGTGATCGTGCTGGTCCTGGTGGTGGGATCGGGATGGCTTCTGTGGATGCATACCGAATGGTTCGAGAATCCCGCGTTGGTCAAGGTCGAGGTCCTCGAGTGGGGCATCTGGGGGCCCGTGGTTTACATGCTCCTCTACGCGGTCGGCCCGTCGTTTCTGGTGCCGGGCGCGGTGATGACGATCGCGGGCGGGCTCGCGTTCGGAACGGTCTGGGGCTCTATCTACTCGCTGGTGGGAGCGGACGCGGGAGCGCTGATCGCGTTTGCGGCGGGGCGATTTCTGGGGCGCTCGTTCGTGGAGCATCTGGTCGGCGAGCGCTTCGAAAGGCTGCTCGGGCATATCGAGCGTCACGGCTTCGAGATAATTTTCTATCTGCGCCTGGTGCCGCTCATTCCTTACAACGCGCTCAACCTGCTGGCCGGCGCCTCGCCGATAACTTTTCGCGACTACTTTTGGGCGAGCATGATCGGGATGGTTCCGGGGACGATCCTGTTCGCGTTCCTGGGCGACGCGCTATGGCATCCGACCTCGCCGCGGTTTTTCGCGGCGCTCGGATCGATCATGATATGCTTTGCCGGCGGCGAACTGGCCCGCCGCCGCGGCTGGTTGCCGAACAGCAACTAGCTTCGCCTGGTGGTGGGCGCGAACGGCGCGCGCGCTACAGGCCCCTGCTCACGTTCCGCTCTGCCAGCTTGCCAGATAGCGCTTCTGTTCGGCCGACAGCCGATCGATCTTGATGCCCATCGCGGCCAGCTTCATGGCCGCGACTTCGTCTTCGATCTTGAGCGGCACATTGTGCACCTTGACCTCGAGTTGCGCGGCCGAGGCCCAGGCCGCCGCCATCGCCTGCGTCGCGAAGCTCATGTCCATCACCTGCGCGGGATGGCCGCCGGCGCAGGCCAGATTCACCAGCCGCCCCTGGCCGAGCAGGTAGAGCTTGCGCCCTGTGCGCAAATGGAAGATCTCGACTTCGCGTTCGGCGTAGCGATCGACGCGGCGGGCGAGCTTGCGCAGCGCGGGCAAATCGATCTCGACGTCGAAGTGGCCCGAATTGCAGATGATCGCGCCGTCCTTCATCACGCTCATGTGATTGGGGCCGATGATCTCCCGGTCGCCGGTGACGGTGACGAAGATGTCGCCCAAGCGCGCCGCATCTGCCATCCGCATTACCTGGTAGCCGTCGAGCGCCGCCTCGAGCGCCCGAATTGGATTGACCTCGGTAATGATCACGTTGGCGCCAAGCCCGCGTGCGCGCGACGCGACGCCGCGCCCGCACCATCCATAGCCGGCCACCACGAACACCGAACCCGCGACCAGCACGCCGGTGGCGCGGATAATGGCATCGAGCGTGGATTGGCCGGTGCCGTACCGGTTGTCGAACAGGTACTTGGTTTGCGCGTCGTTGACAGCGACGACCGGAATACGCAGCGCGCGGTCCTGCTCCATCGCGCGCAGGCGGATGACGCCGGTGGTGGTTTCCTCCATCGAGGCGCGCACCTCGGAAGCCTGGTCGCTAAAATCGGTGTGCAGCAGACTTACCAGGTCGGCGCCGTCGTCCATCGTGATGGTCGGACGGGCTTCGAGCACGGCGCGCAGATGGCTGTAGTAGGTGTCGCGGTCTTCGGCGTGCACGGCGTAGCTGGGGATGCCGTATTCCTTGACCAGCGCCGCGGCGACGTCGTCCTGGGTCGAGAGCGGATTCGACGCGCAGCACAAGACCTCGGCGCCGCCGGCCTTGAGCGTGCGCAGCAGATTGGCGGTCTCGGTGGTGATGTGCAGGCAGGCGCTTAGGCGCTGCCCCCGCAACGGCTTCTCCTTGGCGAAGCGCTCGCGGATGATCCGCAGCACCGGCATCTGCTCGTCGGCCCATTCGATCCGGCGCCGTCCGGCCTCTGCGAGGTCGAGGTCGCGCACGTCATGGGGCAGGGCGCGAGCGCCACGGGCGGCGGCGGACGCCTTACTGCGCTTGCTGGTTTTCGGCTCCATCTGAATCATCTCCAAATTTCAAAGGGCGCGCGGGTACGCCGCGCGCCCAAAGGTTGGCATCCGAGTGCTTGCAAATGACCGGATGGCTATTGTCGTCCGATCAGCGGCTGCCGTCGCGCCCGAAGGCGCTGCGCAACGCATCGACCATATCGGCCTGCTCCCACGGAAAGAGCCCATTGTGTGGCACGCGGCCGAAATGACCGTAAGCGGCGGTGGCCTTGTAGATTGGCCGCTTGAGACCGAGCGTCTTGATGATCCCGGCGGGCCGGAAGTCGAACAGCTCGCGCAGCGCCGAAGACAGCTTCTGGTCCGGCACCGCGCCCGTATCGAAAGTGTCGATCAGGATAGACACCGGCTCGGCCACGCCGATTGCATACGCCACCTGGATCTCGCACTTGCTCGCGAGCCCCGCCGCAACCACGTTCTTGGCCACGTAACGGGCCATGTAGCAGGCCGAGCGATCCACCTTGCTCGGATCCTTGCCCGAGAAAGCGCCGCCGCCATGGCGACCATAGCCGCCGTACGTGTCCACGATTATCTTGCGTCCGGTCAGGCCGCAATCGCCATGGGGGCCGCCGACCACGAAACTGCCGGTCGGGTTGACGTGGATCACGGTATCCTTGGTCAGGAATTGCTTGGGAATGGTCGGCTTGATCAACTCCTCGATCACCGCCTCGCGTACGGTCGCATGGCCGACGTCACGACGATGCTGGGCCGAAACCACCACCGTGCTGACTTCAACCGGACGCCCGCCGACATAACGCACGGTGACCTGGCTCTTGCCGTCCGGTAGCAGGAAATCCGCCTTGCCCTGATGGCGCAGGTTGGCGAGGTTCTCCATCAGGCGGTGAGCGAGCGCAATCGGCAGCGGCATCTGCTCCGGCGTCTCATCGCAAGCGAACCCGAACATCAGGCCCTGGTCGCCGGCCCCCTGCTCCTTGTGCAGGCCCTGGCCCTCGGTGACGCCCTGCGAGATGTCAGGTGACTGGGGCTCGATAGCGGTCAGCACCGCACAACTGTTGCCGTCGAAGCCCGTATCCACGTGGTTGTAGCCAATTTCGAGCGCGGTATCGCGAGCGATACGCACGAAATCCGGATGGGCGCGGCTGGTGATCTCGCCGGCCAGCACTATGAGTCCGGTTTTCACCAGCGACTCGAGCGCCACGCGCGAACCAGGATCTTCGGCGATAAGCGCGTCGAGCACGGCATCCGAGATCTTGTCGCACATTTTGTCCGGATGGCCTTCGGCGACCGATTCCGAGGTGAAGAGAAAATCCTTGAGCGGCATTTAGCGGTATCTCCTTGAGAGGCGTGCCGGTCTTTGCGGGAGCCTGGCGTTAGTCCTCGGCAGGCTTGCCCGGCCCGGCGGCAACAGTAAAAGAGGTCGATGTCGGGTGCTGAGTGAGCGCTCGCCGCACAACGCGGGATAAATGAAGGTATTCCATCAGGGACGAAAGACGAATGACTTGGTATAGCCAACCGCGGACGCCCGATCAAGGCATCGGCCGTCGACCGTCGCGCGTCCCCGGGTCCACGGCAGCTCTCGGCCTTCAGGCTCAGTCTTCGCCAAAGCGCTCCTGGAAGAGGTGTTGAACTGCGTCCAGCGCGGCGCGCGCGTCAGGTCCATCGGCGCGCACCTTGAGGCGCACGCCGATCGCCGCCCCGAGCATCATCAGGCTGATCACGCTGCGCGCGTCGGCCTGGCCGTCTTTGCCGATGATCGTCACCTTGGCTTGGAAGCCGCGCGCGGTTTCGGCCAGCTTGGTGGCGGCGCGCAGATGGAGCCCGAGCCGATTCGCAACCTCCACTGTCCCCTCCAGCACGCTCATCCACCCCACGATAGACGCTGGCGCGGGGCCGGTAAACCGTGCATCGGAGAGCGACGCGGCTGTGGCCTGGCCCTGCCGTGGTCAGCCGTCGGTCTCGGTCTCGCCGATTTGCGCCTCGAACAGGTTGCGCAAGCGGGTTTCGATAGCACTGTCGCGCAGCGTGTGCTCGCGCGCGTTCCAGTCCTTCAGCGGGATCACCGCCTTGGACATGTTGCGATGGCCGCCCGCGCTGCCGATCTCGCCGAACAGCCTACGCACTAGTTCGCCGGCGTTGCGCCGTCCGGTTCCGTGATTGCGCACCGACATCACCAGGTTGCCCTCGAGCTTGCCCGATACTATCACCCACTCGACGCCCTCGAACTGCAGGCAGAAGTCCGCCATCTGCACGATCAGGTCGTCGCGCTCGACGCGCCCCAGATGCAGCAATGCGACGCCATTGTGGACCTCGAACCGGCGCATTGCACGCGCGAGCACGCGAGCGAAGCGCGCCGGCAGTTCAGGCCGATCGATCTGGCGAAGCAAACTGTAGTTGGCGTGCGGATAGAGATGAGTGAAGGCCTGGATGTCGTTGTCGGTGACCCGCCGCTTCAGCATCAGCGTGTCACTGCGGATGCCATAGAGCAGTGCGGTCGCTAGCCGCTCGCTGATCCGTTCGTCGGCGGCGACCAGGTACTCGGTCATGATGGTGGCGGTGGCGCCGTAGCCGGGGCGCACGTCCTGGAAGGCGGCGTTATTCGCCGCGTAGCCCTGGTGATGGTCGATCACGATGTCGGCGCGGCGCAGACGTCCGTTGAAGTAGGGCGGCTGCACGTCGACCATCGCCACGCGATCGAACGCGGCCAGCTCTTCGGTATCCGCCGGCGCGATCTCGATCTCCAGCAGATGCATCATGGTCTTGTTCTCCGGCCGAGTGACCGGAGTGAAGCTGAAGATCGGCGTGGTCAGCTTGTTGCGGCCCAGAAGCGCGCGCAGTGCGATCGCGCTGGACATCGCGTCGGGATCGGGATCGTCCTGCAGCAGGATCGCGACCCGGTCGCCCTCGGACACCAGCGCCCTTAATTCCTTGATCTTGTTCTTTGTCAGATGCTCGTCCATGAAGCAGAAAAAAACTTTGTCCCGAGCCTAAAACAGTTCAACCATAGTGCCAAGTCTTGGCCTCATGCAGACCTGGTTTCGGATGCCGCTGATCTTGGCGTTTTGGGGTAGTATGTGACTCGAAGATTCTACGGGGACAGCCGCAGGCTTGGAGAACTGCTCTACCACGCCCTCCGAAGCCGTATCAACAATATAACCACTGCCCACCCCGTGTCTGCCCACGATGAGCGAGCGAAGTTGCGAAATCTGCCGGCGTTCGATAAACGAATGGTTCTTGCATCTGGCGGTCGAGGACCGTGCGGGGTTCAGCCAAGACGCGTTTATCTGTGCTAATTGCGGTGTCAAACTGCGCCTGGCCTCGGAAAAGAACCGCGATCTTCAGATCGACCCCTGGCTGCACGAGGCGCTCGCCCGTGTTCTCAAGGGTAAAACATAGCCTCCCTGCGGGGTCGTCGCGAGGCGAAGAATCAACGTAAGGAACTCCGGCTGATGGCGCCGCCCGAGCGAACCGAACCCGACCGAAAGGAACTCGACCTGTGGCCGTATGAAGAGGCCCGGCGGCTTGCCGAACGGGTCGCCGACTATCCGCCCGAGCGCGCGGTTATCTTCCAGAGCGGCTTCGGTCCATCGGGTCTGCCGCATCTTGGTACGATGGGCGAGGTGCTGCGCCCGGCCTACGTGCAACACGCCTTCAAGGTCCTCGCCGAAGCCGATCCGGGAAACGCCGCATATCTCCGCCAAAGTCGTCTCATCGTGTTCATCGACGACATGGACGGATTGCGCAAGGTTCCCGAGAGCATCCCCAATCGCGAAGCGACCGCGCCTTTTCTTGGCCAGCCCGTGTCGCGGATTCCCGACCCGTTCGGCGACTGCCATCCAAGTTTTGCCGCGCACATGATCGGACTGCTCGAAGAATTTCTCGCGCCGGTCGAGGTCAGCTACGAGTTGATGCGCTCGAGCGAGATGTACGCAAGCGGCCGCTTCGACGATGCCCTCAGGCTGATCCTCGAAAAGCACGCCGAGATCATCCGGATCGTCGCCCCGACGCTGCGCGAGGAGAACCGCGGCGGATGGTCACCCGTGATGCCGCTTTGTTCCGCATGCGGACAAATCAACTCGACGCTGGTGACGGCGTACCATCCCGAGCGCGCCAGCGTTGAGTTCTCCTGCGAACGCAGCTTCGGCGGTTCGCACGGATGCGGCTTCAGGGGCGAGCAAAGTGTGCTCGGCGGCGGGGCCAAGGTGCAATGGAAGGTCGATTGGGCGCTCCGATGGTACGTGCTGGGAGTGGACTATGAGCTGTACGGCAAGGATCTGATTGATTCGGCGCGGCTCTCGGGCCAGATCGTGCGCCTGCTCGGTGGCCGCCCGCCGCTCGGTTTTCCGTTCGAGATGTACCTCGACGAGGAGGGGCATAAGGTCTCGAAATCGATCGGCCGTGGCGTCGGCGTCGAGCAGTGGCGCCGCTATGCTCCGATAGAGGTGCTCAAGTATTTTCTGATGCTCAATCCGCGGCGCGCCCGCAAGCTTTTTCTGGAATCGATTCCGCAATACACCGACGAATACCTCGACGCCGTGCGCGCGTGGCTCGCGGCGGATGAGGCCGCGCGGCGCAACTCGCCGCTGGAGTTCGTGTTGCAGAGCCAGAGCGCCCGGCGCTTCAACTCAACTCTCAGCTTTGGTCTGGTGATGAATCTGGTCGCGGCTCTCGGCAGCGGCGAGCGCGAGCTTATCTGGCGCTACCTGGTGCACTACGATCCCGGGATCGAGGGCGACGCGGACACCGAGAAGCTCACCCGTGAGCTGATGGATTGTGCGCTGAATTTCTACCGCGATTTTATCGAGCCGGCCAAGTTCGTTTACACTCCGAGCGACGGCGAGCGCGAGCAGCTGCGCGCGCTCAGCGCGTGGCTCGTGGAAAATGGCGAGGCGGGAGCCGAAGAGATCGAAAAGGCTATCTACGAACTGGGGCGCCAGCACTACGACAAGCCCGGCAAGATATTTCCGATGCTCTACCGCGTCATCCTGGGCCAGGAGCGCGGCCCGCGCCTGGGCGCCTTCATCCGCTTGACCACGCCGGCGCGCGTCGCTGAGATCGTCGAGGCCCGACTCGGCTGATTCCGAACCCCGGACCAATATCGGGCAAACGCCGACTCGAGATTTCCTGGCGACGCCGAGTTGAACAGAAATCCCGGCCAAGGAAAATCCAGCCGCCTCAGTTGGGCTGCCAATTGCTGCCGCGGTCCAGCGTTGCGAAATGCGACCCGTCGGTGGTTACGATCTCGGCGACGTCGGCGCTTGCGGCCGAGACGCCGACGAGGTTCTCGTTGGTCGGCGATCTGATTCTTTGCCATCGCTTGCCGTCGGTCGTGAGCAGTATTGTCCCGTCACGCCCCACCGCCCAGCACACCGTGCTCGACACCGCCTGGCCGGCAAACAAATCGTTTCGCACGCCGCTATCCTGTTGCTGCCAGTTTTTGCGGTCCGTCGAGCGAAAAATCTTCCCCGCGGGTTCGAAGGCCCAGTAAACCATGTGGTCTATCGACGAGACCACGATCGAGCGCATCGGCGCCGGCGCACCGGCGCCGGCGCCACCCTTTTGCGGCGGCAGCAGAGAAGCCTGTTTCGAAGGAGCCGCGGGCGAGGGCCTGCTGCGCGCAAGTTTCAGGCGACGCGGCCGACCCGCGGCCGCGCTGGCGGGTCGGCGCGGTTTGGCCGCGATGCTTGCGGTCGAGGCCGGATTTCCGATTGCCGGGACCATCGGGGTCCGCGGCGACAAAGCGGCCAATCGTTCAAAGGCCGGAGCCGCTGCCGCGGGAGGTGATTCCACGGTGGATGCGCTCAGCGCGGCGGCCGAATTAGGAGCCGCAGCCGTCAATCCAGACCCCGCCGTTCCCCCGGACGTAGCGACCGTCGCTTCAGGCGGCCTGACCGAGGCGCCGCCGGGCCATATCTGCGCCATCTCGGCGGTCATCTGCGCCAGGTTATCTCGCCCAAAATACAGCAGGACCGCGGCGGCAACGACCGTCGCAATCGCGGCCGACGCCAGAGACAGAAGAACAATACGCCACACGCCTCTGCTCTCGGGCTCGTCCGCCTGCGCCGGCATACTGTCTGCCCCGAACGGCTGGAGGATCGCGCCGGATGCGGCGTCGAGCGCGGATTTTACCGCGCTGGTGAACTGATCCTCGATTTCCTTGTTTGGCGTCATGAGCAGCCGGCCGCTATGCGGATGGGCGATACCGAACGGAGCACGCCGAATCCTCTAAATGAATTCGGCAAACACCGAGTCCGCGAGTTCCAGGCCGCGCTCGCTAAGATAGACCCGGTCGCCGTCGCGCACCAGCAGTTCGCCCTCGAACAGGCGCGCCGCGCGCGCGCCGAAAACGCGATCGAAGCTCTCGCCGAAGCGCGCTTCAAAGTCGGCGAGCGCGAAGCCGTCGCGCAGGCGCAGATTCAGGAACACGAACTCGCCCCGCGCCCCGGCGGTATCGACGGTCTCGCCGCCTGTCTCCGCAAGACCGGCCTCGAGCGCCCGTTCGACGTAGCGCGCCGGCATCCTCTCGTTCCACCATCGCCTTCCGCCGCCACCACTGCCGCCGCGCGCGAAGCTGTGCGCTCCTGCGCCAAGGCCCAGGTAGCTCTCCAGGCGCCAATAGCTCAGATTGTGACGCGCCTCGTGGCCCGGCGGCGCGTAATTTGAAATCTCGTACATTTTATAGCCGCGCCGCGGCAGTTCCGCGCGCACGGCCGCGAAAAACTCGGCCTGCCGGTCGGAGTCGATTGGCCGGATTCGTCCGCGTTTCATCTCGGTATGGAAAGCGGTGCCTTCCTCGAAGGTCAGATTGTAGGCCGAGATGTGGTCGGGGCCGAGAGCAGCCGCTTCAGCGATGTCGGTGAGCGTCTCGTCGACGCTCTGCCCGGGAACCGCGAAGATGAGATCGAGGTTGAGCCGCTCGAAGCCCGCGCGCTGCGCCAGGCGAACGGCTTCGCGAGTTTGCGCGGCGCCGTGGATACGGCCGAGGAACTTGAGTCGGGCCTCATTGAACGATTGCGCGCCGAAGCTGATTCGATTGATCCCGGCCGCGCGCATCCCGCTGAGCTTGGACGCGTCAACCGTTCCGGGATTCGCCTCCAAAGTTATCTCGGCTCCGGCTTCGATGCCGAACGCGCGCTCTGCTGCGGCCACAACTGCCGCGATCGATTGCGGCTTAAAGAGCGACGGTGTGCCACCGCCGAAAAAGATCGTCTTGATCCGCCGTCCCAGCCATGGCGGTTCGCCCGCGCGACGCTCGACTTCGGCGATCAGCGCGCGGACGTAACCGTCCTCGGGCCAGTTGGCGACCGCATGCGAGTTGAAATCGCAATACGGGCACTTGGATTGACAGTAGGGGATGTGAAAGTAGAGCGAAAAGGCTGTGGCCTGATCGCTATGGTCCTTTCCGGTGAGCATCGCGCGTCGCTTCGGCCTTGGGTCAAACTTTATGCCCGCGACGCGCGTGTTACCATGGGCCGGTCGTCAGACGAGCAAAGCCTCGCGCGATTGCGCCGAGGAGATTCGCTATCGGCGCGGGTATACGCGTCGCAAGAGCCGCAGCGGCGGCCGCGCCCGTCCCGTTACGCTGCAGCGGTGGCCGCCGGTTCCAGAGATAAATGAACATCTCGTATCCGAAATATACCAGCAGCCCGATCAGTGCGACGTCGTCGATGATCACGACAATCTGGCGCACCACGCCATGCGGCAGCAGCCAAATCGCCAGCCGCGCGACGAAAGCGAAAATCACGATCGCAGCGACGACGGCGCTTGCGTGATGAACCAGCAGTTGGATCGCGTCGAGGTTGATCCACTGCTCGATATCGAAACGGTCGGGTGATACCGAATTGCTGACCGCGAACGTAGTCCTGACCTCCCTTGCGGATCATCAGTAGCGGATCATCAGTAGACAGACAGGTTGGAAAGCTTAGATACGCAAGCCAGTCGGCACAAGCAGGCACCCCAGGCATGCGGTGGGCTTGACCGACGTGCTCGGACCGCGATGCTCGATTATCGGGCGCCGCCTGTAAGCGGTCGCGGCGCGCCGGTATACTCTAGCGCGACGCCCCCGGAAGGAGCGCGCTGCAACATCGTAACCGGCTCGAACAAACAGCAAGCGACGCCCGCGCCGCATCCCGCTGCCCATGCGGATTCCGCCGCCGGACGGATGTTGGCCGCGCGACTCGGCCCCAACCTGGCCTGGCTGGTCGCCGCCGGTATCCTGCTGAGCCGCATCGCCGGCCTCATCCGCGAAAGCGTCTTCGCCCACTACCTCGGCAACTCAGACGCCGCCGACGCTTTTAAGGCCGGCATCCGCATCCCCAACATACTGCAGAACCTCTTCGGCGAGGGCGTGCTTTCGGCCTCCTTCATTCCGGTCTACAGCAAGCTGCTGAGCGAGGGCGATGCAGAAACTGCCGAGACACTGGCGTGGAGCGTCGGGGCGCTGCTCGCTCTTGGAGTCTCGATTCTGGTCGCGCTGGGAGTATGGGCCACGCCGTGGCTCATCGCGGCGATCGCCCCGGGATTCACCGGTGCCAAGCGAGACTTGACGGTCAACCTGGTCCGCATCCTGTTCCCCGGCGCCGGCCTATTGGTGTTGTCGGCGTGGTGCCTCGGCGTGCTCAACAGCCATCACCGTTTCTTTGCCTCCTACACCGCACCGGTCGCATGGAACGTCGTGATCATTGCCGCGCTGCTCATCTACGGCCCGCGCCGTTCGCAGGACCGGCTGGTGATCGAACTTGCGTGGAGCGCGGTGATTGGCGCGATCGCGCAGATCGCCGTGCAGGTGCCGCAGACGCTGCGGCTGGTCGGCCGCTTGCGAGTCGATTTCCCCCGTACGCGGACGGCGCTCAGCACCGTGTTTCGCAACCTCACGCCGGTTGTTGCCGGGCGCGGCGCCAGCCAGATTTCCGGCTACGTCGACAACTTGCTCGCGAGCCTGCTGCCGACCGGCGCGGTCGCCGCGCTGAGCTACGCAAGCATCCTCTACCTGCTGCCGATAAGCCTTTTCGGGATGTCGGTGGCGGCAGCCGAGTTGCCGAGCATGTCGCGCGCGGCGGGCACTTTCGAGGAGGTATCGCAGCTTTTGCGTTTGCGCCTGGACGCGGGCCTCCGCCAGATTGCTTTCCTGGTCGTGCCGTCGGCCGCCGCGTTCCTGTTTTTAGGCGACGTCATTTCGGCGCTCATCTTTCAGTCCGGAAGCTTCACCCATCGCGACGCGATCTATGTATGGGCGGTGCTCGCCGGATCGGCGGTGGGAATGCTGGCGGCGACGATGGGCCGGCTGTACAACTCGGCCTTCTACGCGCTGGAGGACACGCGCACGCCGCTGAAGTTCGCGCTGGTGCGGTTCACGCTGACGCTGATCTTCGGCTACCTCTGCGCGATTCCGCTGCCGCCCGCCTTGGGAATCGCCCAGCGCTGGGGCGTGGCCGGTCTGACCGCGTCGGCCGGCGTCGCCGCGTGGGTCGAATTCGCGCTGTTGCGATGGAAGCTCAATTCCCGGATCGGGCGGACCGGGTTGAGACGCGGACTTGTGCTGCGGCTATGGGCGATCGCATTGCTGGCGACCGGCGCCGGATGGGCGGTGAAGCTTGCGATGGGGCATGCGGGGCCGCGCCTGATGGGCTTCGCGGTCCTGCCTGCGTTCGGCGGCGCATATCTCGGGATCGCGTGGTGGATGCGGCTGCCGGAACTCGAGCGCGCAACCAACTATTTAGCTGCGCGGCTTGGATTGAGCGCCCTTAAGCGCTAGCTTGTCGCCGCGCCGCGCCGGCGAGGCGCCCAGGCGCTCGAGGGTCAGAGTCGTGCCGTATCCGGGCAGCAGCGGTGCGAGGGCGACGCGGCCGCCGT
>JADMIO012534209.1_pt1 | contig 12339 bp, 28 predicted proteins | sample 8958161 | NCBI WGS metagenome assembly JADMIO01 (sample SAMN16585339, study PRJNA669376) | soil metagenome | isolation source: Crop rotation soil | place: USA: Cullars Rotation, Alabama | collected 2011 | reverse complement strand
TTTCCTAGCAGGACTCGGGGCTTTAACCCTCGTCATGTTCGCAGCTCTTGGTTTTCACAAATGCGACGGATATTTTGAAAAGAGACGGCTGGCAGTCGAGGCCGTCTTGTCCGCCTGTGAGCCGATATGCGAACCGTTTTTTGTACGCAGTTATAAAAACAATACTTGTATCTGTGACCGCACCCGCGAGAAGAGAAAAATAAAATGAACAAAACCAAAACCTGGATTTGGGCTGATGTGCTTACCAAATGTCCAAATTGCCGAGAAGAAATCCAGTTTAGAGTGAGAGGCGAGGGCAATTACTCCACTTGCTGCGAAGGGTGTGGACGCGATGTACAAGCCCACATAAACATAGAAATCGACGACCTTAGCTCGATAGAATCGGATGACGAATGAAAATCTGGTACGTGGCGGTAGCGCACAATTCGCTGCCCGCAACAAATGCAAATGAAGTGCAATTCGGCGGTCTTCCAGAAATGGTTGAGCTGCACGATTACTTGGAGCTGCGGGCCAAATATGAAGAGCGTGGGGCCGCGATGCGCGAAACTGGCGACATGGTCCGGTCACTTTATGAACCTAAGCTAAAAAAGCTAGAAGTAGAGCTGAAGGGCGAAGTCAGCCTTCGTCAGCACATCGAAGGAAACTTAAACCTTTGCCGTCACGAAAGAAATCTTGCAGATGAATTACTGGTCAAAGCTGGACGGGAAGTAGAGCGCTTACAAATTGCCCTCAAACAATCCGAGCAGATGCGAATCACGTTGAAAGACGATTTGCTTGTGGAGCGCAGCATCGTGCGCGAAAAAGAGAAGGAATTGGCAGATCTCCGTGGTACGCCTGAACCAACGTACGACATAATGCCTGACCAAAAAGGGGAGAAAATATGAAGTATTTAGTTTTACTGCTTGCTCTGACGCTATCGCTTCCAGCTTGCGCTCAAGAAACGCTGAAGTGCTCAAGCGGGGCTATTCTAACCTGTCCAGCACCGGAGCCGGGACCCGGGACAACTTCTCCGACCCAGCCACCGTCAACTGTTCAGCCCATCACCAACGGTGTCACCGTTGATGCTCCGTGGGGTACAAGCCAGATAAACAATATCGTCGCATCCTTGGTGGCCTTTGGTCGCCCGATGACGACTCGGATTGTTTACGACGAATTTGTAGCGGCCACCGAGTACACCGCCTCCACCAAAAAGATTCACGGTGTGTCTTTTGTTGTCGGTGAAATTCTGGATTCTTTTTATATGGGCAAGTACAGCGTCGCGACGCTTAACGCTCGGACGACCGAGTACATCAATGCATTGAAGAGTGACGTTGACGTTTGGGAGTTTGGAAACGAATCGAATGGTGAATGGACCGGCACGATTGCAAACGTGGTCGCCAAAATTAACGGATCTTACGGAATCTTAAAAGCTGCCGGTAAAAAGACGATGCTCACACTTACGCTTTGCACCGAGAAGGCCGCAAACAAATGGGACGCGTGGTCCGCTAATCTGACTCCGGAAATGCGGGCAGGGATCGACTACGTGACGATCAGCTACTATGAGCAGGATTGCTCTTCCGTTAAGCCCAACTTCCAGCAAATCTTCGACAAGCTTGGAACGCTCTATCCGAACGCATGGCTCGCAATGGGCGAGGTTGGTTTGGAGAATGGGACCGTCGCGCAAAAAACCGCGCTCATAAATAAATATTACCGCGATATGAAAATCACGCACCCGCACTACATTCCGTTTTATGCGTGGTGGTATTTCCAAAGTGACATGGTCCCGAGCAGCAAGTCGCTGCACGGTGTGCTGAAGGCTGCGATGCACTAATGGCGAAACGAATCACTGAGCGCGAGCGTTTAAGAAGAAAAGTTATCCGCTATCGAAAATGGTTCCGCGACGCTCAGGCCGAGTACACAACACTTGACGACGGGGAATGGTTTTTCCTACTCCCCCTTGGTAGCAGAAGCCCACGACTTGCGGAGCTTAGGAATGACTTCCTTGTGGATCTTCTAAATTGGGCAGAAGGGCAGCTTTTAAAATGAAACTAGAGCTTGGTTACGAAGAAATGCTGAAGATGGTCGGCGAGATGAAATGCACAAATTACTTACTGTCAAAGCGCATTGAGGCGCTGGAAGAATTGACCAAAGCCCAACACGCACGGCTGGCCGAGGCCTCCCAAGAGCTGCAAGAGCTTGAGAGGCTGAAGGCCAAACTTAAAAAATCCAGACCAAGGGCCGATTGAACCAAGGTAGCAATTGCACGCACACTGCGTGTAATGGAATTGTGTTTTGAGTGCGGATCACCTGCTGAACACGATCACCACGTAGTGCCCCAATCTCTCGGCGGCACGCGAACCATTCCCCTATGCGCCATCTGTCACGATCACATCCACGATCACGGAATCACAACTTCAGAGCTAGTCAAAGCCGGGCAGGCGAGAGCCCGCGCAATGGGCGTTCACATTGGTCGCCCTCGGGCGAAGGCCGATGAGTTAATTTTCGAAAATTACATGGCCGCAAGATTGTCTTACCGAAAAATTGCGAAGAGGCTTGGTCTTGCGAACTCAACCGCGCAAGTTTTGATTGAACGCTGGCGCGAATCATTTCCCAAGGTGCTTGCGTAACTCATCAATCGAATATTGGAAGTCCACATACACCATCGTGTTGCGCAAATCCTTGTGCCCTAGCGCCAACTGCACCAATCGAACATCTTTCGTCCGGCGATAAAGGTTTATCGCAAAAGTATGGCGCAAAGCGTGGAACTTTTTGCCGTTTGGGCGGTAATTCTGCCAGATTTGGTGCAGGCGTTGATATGAAATGGGGAACAACCGGCCCTCTGATTCTAGGCTCTTTAAGGCGATAAAAAGGGCCTTTGGCAGCGGTATTTCACGGTCCCTTGAGCCTTTTAGGCCCCTAATGTAGACGGAAGTATCCGATTCAGCCAAATCTTTGATGTTTACGTTCAAGATCTCTTGCGCCCGGGCTCCGGTGGCCATTGTAAGCTGAATTAGTAGTTGATCGCGGTCTGGGTTGGCAGATGCCACGTTCTTCTCAAGGTGCTCTTGCTCCTCCGGCGATAAAAATTTGTCCCGGGTGAGGGGATTCACTAACCATCCTCCCCATCATTGGTATCTGGCGGTCCCACAGTTATTGAAATGTCCCAACCCTTCTGAGCAAACCGCAAAAGAGAAGAGAAAGTTGTACCCTCCAGCACGATTCGGTTTGTCTCGCCCCTCCCATTGTCAGTTGTGAGCGTTATTCTTTGCGGATCTATCTCCGCGTACACTGAATCACCAATGTAAGTCTTTTTAGATGGCATTACTTGATCTTCCTTTCCGCTTTCGCGATTGCGGCCTTCTGTCGTTGAAAAATAATCGCTAATCCCTGATAAACGTCACCCAGCACAGCAAGCGGTTCCACTCTGGCGAACTGATCTTGCGTTTTACCGGAAGCAAACGCATTGAGAAGCTGCCAGATATGCGTCCACTCCTGCTCGGATTTACACGCCTCATATAAATCGGGTGCCGCCGCAAGCAATGCGCAGTTAGCTTTGGCTTCCTTCTTTGTTGGACCGCCTACTTGGTTTACAATCCACCATTGCCGATTACCATCAATCGTTATGGCTGGCTGCTCGCCGCTTGGATTGGCCACCCAATCACCTTTTGTGTAATTCATCTTTCCTCCTAAAATGACGGGTCCCAATGGTGATTCCTCTCGCCGAGAGTCACCACGCGACCATGTTTTGCTTTTCCGCCTGCCGTTCGCCACACTCCATCCGCCCCAAGGCGAACGTCTATGTCCTCGCCCCGGCCAATTTCAAATTTATAAGACTGTGACTCCGACATTCCATTTTTATCAGTCCGTATCGCCTCGTCATGCCGGATTCGGATATGCTTGGCCGACATCACAGCCACAATTGTCGCGGCTTTACGATCAGTGTAGTAATGATCTGTACAGCCCGTCCCTAGGACTGGCGGTGTAGGTTTGGTTTTATTCACATTTTCTCCAATCTTCAGGGACCGGGTTAAACATAGTGCCGCAATGCGCAGCCTGAACCAGCCTTTGGGATACCTTCACTACAACTTCCCCAAACGCCAACGGATTCTGGCCCACCCAAACGCACAAATACAACAGGACTAGGGCTTTACAGATCTGGCGGAAGGTTCTAAGATTCTCCCATGCCGTCAAAGAAACAAACCCCTGTTGGCTTCTCCCCTTGGCAACAAATAAAGCGTGCGGTTCAGACTTATCTGGAAGCGTCTCCGGCGCCGGGTTCGAATTACTTGCCGCCCGGACCCGCGTGGCAGGGAGTGAACCCAACTCTGGCGGGACCCCTTGCACGCTCGATGCGCGGGGAAGTGGAGCCGGTCGCAGCTCCGAGGTCAACGGGTGTGGTGTATCAGCAAGATGCAATGCCGACTCCCGAGCAGAGACTTGCGATGCAAGCCCGAATAAACGCCGAGCTACAAGCGCGGGATCAACGGAACCGGCTTCTGGACGAACAGCAGCGTTTAGGTCACGGCGACTAATTCCAATCTTTACTTTTTTCATTTAGAACCCCCACCGTCTGCAATTGGCTTTGTCGTAATTACGGATCTCTTCTCCGCACTCGGCGCGCGGGGTCTTGTTGCAATCGGGAATGACAACCTGCTGAACAAAGCTCGCGTTCTCCCGGCACCAAGCAAAGGATGCTTCTAAATCGTCACTATCGGGCCTCGGCGTCATGCAGCCGGTCAGTACAACCGGAGCAAGTAGCGTTAAAACGAAAATGATACCCTGTTTCATTTGTCCTCCATAACTTTCCAAAAATGGTAAGCGTCATGCTTTACCACCTCGACAGTAACTCTCTTAATATCCGGCGGCGGAAGAGTCTCTTGCGTCCAATCCACTGCGCTCGGATCTAATGGCTGCGCTATGGCCATCTCTCTTTTGGTTCCCACCTTAAACTGAGCCGGAGCACCCAACTGCTGAATAAGTTCTTGTTGGGTCAGTCCTCCGGTTTTTCCATAAAGTGCGTCTCGCATTATTCTTCCTTACAGAGCCGGTCAAAGCAGGGCTCACAAGTGCGGCTGATCAACAGTTCCCGTTCACCCGGAGTCAGCTCCGGCATCAGATTTTGAATGTGGCCCTCGCCCGCTTTCCACTTCTCGTAGCCCTCCTGAGGGCAGAGGATGGTGATCGTCTCGCCGCAAAATGTGCAGCGAACATCAACCGGGATTGGATTTACAAAAACTTTTCTAGATCCCATTTTTCACCTCCAGTGTTCCACGTGGAACAAAAAGCCAACTCCCTAAAACAAACCAGCTACCTTGAACAAAAAACCGATCCCGTCAGATTCATTCGGCTTGGGGTCGCGCTCGGTAAACACACGCCCCGCCGCATCTATGGCATCCGCCCACGGGTTATTAAACGTATCGGACGTTAGGCCTGAAACTTTAGGGTTGGGTGTAATATAAAATTTTCCGTCTTGGAATGGGGCGGTTGTGGTTTTGAAAAGAATATAGACAAGTTGAAAACTCTCTATGGGGCGATTAGCGGCGCGTTATTGGGGCGAGGGTCCGTGGAGCCGGGTGCGGCGGGTAGCGCGCAGCCAAGGCTCTAAAAATTTTTTAAAAAAGAACCCGGGCGCCGGGAAGGTAATTATTCCTCGCCCCAGGCCCCCTACCCCCTGGTCAAGTCTCATTTTGAATCGTCTCAGGCCGAAACGTATCAGAATGAGACAGTGCCTAAATACCTGATGAGACGTAGTAATCTCATTATAGTAATCTATTACTATGAAGAATGACTAATGGTTCTAGTAACTTAGGGCTAGAGGTTTGGCTTCATTCCTCAAGCGTAGCCGCGTCGTCGCGAACCGAAGCGTATCAGAATGAGATTTGCACGGGAGCCTAAAGGATCTGCGCGCGGTCGCGGAGACGGTGTCCCGCTGGAATATATTTACGTCGTAAGCTAAAGTTCTTAACGCGTCGTGCCGAAACATATAGCGGTGAGAGTGCCGCACGTAAAAGCGTGCTTCAAAACAAGCCGCACGGCTTGAAAGAGGAATTTGTTTCTATTCTCTGAGGCGTGAATGTTGGTAGCGGCTCAGAGTCTAAAGGACGAAACGCGCGGCCAAATAGTGCAGGCGCGTAGACACGTAAAGCGTGTCCTGATGAGTCCAAATAAATAAGGGGTGACGTATGCAAATGACTAAAGTCGAAGTGCTAAAGGCGCTGAAGCAATGCAATGAAGTGGAGATCCAGACCGGCTTAACGGACCATGATGTGTATTTTTTCAAGGTCACTAAAGCTCAAGCGAAGAAACGCATTTTATTGTGCCCTGATCATTCACGAATAAACGCAGCCCTTCACAATATCGACGGTTTAAAACTTCTTATTATTGGACGGTAATTTATAACTTAGTGCCATTGTCGGGCCTTGTACGGCAGGGAGCATATATGAGCGAAAGAATAACTATGGCCCAATTGGAGTCATGGGTGGAAGCCATTAATCGGGCTTCAGGAACTCCGCAAACCGCATGGACCAAAAAGCCTAACGGCCAATACGTGGCCAACATTGGGAACTATCACTTAGACGGAGCCTACGGCGGTTGGCAATTAGTCCAACACATGAACGAAGGCGGCGGGATTCACGTAATTTCAACGGGCGGTTTTGTTAGTAAACGTGAACTGTATAATCAATTGCGCGCCTTTCATTCAGGGATAGGCGCGGGCCTTGCAGCTAAGAAGAAGAAAGGAAACCGCCATGAATAACCGTTATTGGGTAGACTGTAAGTCTATAAAAACCGGCGAGCGTGGAATCTTCTGCTGCGACGCTGAAAATAAAGCGGACGCACACGCGCAAGCGGCAAAAGCTTTTGATAATGACCTGATCATTTATGGCAGTGAGATTGCGACGGACAAGATGCAAACCCACTACATCATGCATGGCGGGCGATTTCTTACTGTGAATGGACAAACGAAAGGCGGCTCAAAATGAAACGCGAATTTTTAAGAGTCAATGTGTCAGGCGTAAGCACTCCTAAAGGGTGCCGTAAGCCACGACGATATTTGGAGATTCTGACCGATTTGGACAATGAGTCCCAGATTGACGAGGCGGTACTATGCAAACTTGCGCGGGAATACGTAGCCAAAAAGAACAAAGTGGAAACGTGCCGAGTTACGATCCACAAGGCATCAGAAGACGATTACAACGGTGAGCACCCGGCAATGGTCTTTGTAGCTATTCAACCGTTTAAAACCTTTTTGGTGACGTTATGAAGGCTCTATTTATTCTGTTTAGCACGCTCACGCTTGTTAATTGTGCAACACCGAAGCCTGAGCCCGTGCGAATAGTCCAAGAGCCGTCGCGCCGTTACTGCGACGCTAGGACGGGAATCTGCGTGAACTGCATCTATCAACCGATTCGATCATTGTCCGGCGTTATTCTACGCATTGATGAGATCTGCCGGTAAACCATGAGCCCGTGGCACATCGTCACGGGCTTTTAACATTGGAGCTAGTAAATGAACCCATTACAGAGGTCTATCTGTCAGGCGTTACAGTTTTTCGGGCCGTTAAGCGCGGCTCAAATTTCCCAAAGGTTACAAATGCGCGGGCAAGTGGAAAGCGTTACCGACATTCAAACTGAAGCCAAGCTACTAATCCAACTTAGACGCATCCGCTGCACCCAATTAAATGGAATTGAAATCTATGCATCCGAGGAGGGTATATGATCCCGATAATCCAAGAACGTGAAAATGGAATAAGCGTGACCTATGCGCGGTGTTTTGAATGGCGGAACGATCCCGGCGCCGGTTTTTCGTTCGAATGTGATGAGCACGGCACGATTGTGCCTAGTAAGCATGAGTCCGGGCGCGAAAATCTCCGCAAATGTTTAACCGGAGAATATGACGTCATAGATAAAGGCATCGTGACCTATCGCAGCCGGTATTCTTGTCCGGCCATTGGCCGCTGTACGTGTGGCGCCGAAGTAGTCTTGTCACAATCGGATAATGATTGTGAAAAATGCGGCGCTATTTATAACAGTTTTGGTCAACGCTTAGCGCCCCGTGAACATTGGGGCGAAGAAACCGGCGAGTCACTAGCCGATATTTACAATGGGAAGTCGGACGAATGAAGACCTACCCCATTCGCTCAATCTGGCATCGGACGGTAGCGGGCACTGAATTGGCTTACCTAACATGGGATGAGGTATCCGCCGCGCTGGCGGATGCCGGGATCATAGCGCTCATACATGAGCCCGGGTGCCCGCATCCTAAACGCTACGCGTTGGTGCAGCTCGACCGATTCGCCGACAAGCGCGATTTTCGCGCCTATATTCTGAACATATTACGCGCAGCATTTCCGGGCCCAGATAACGCTGCGTAGTATAGGGAATTTCCACGCGGATTTTCCCTTCCCTTTTTCAGAGCACCCGGCTTCCAGGGTGCGAAGGTGCATTTCGTTTCAAACTCCATTCTCCCTATACAATATCTATAAAACATATATAAAATTTACACTGCCCTCACGTTATACATTAATTAATAACTAAATACCCTTTTGAACCTTATTATGCACCCTCAAAACAATTCGTTAGAGTTTTCCATGAGCTTACAACCCGCGTCATTTCCGTTTTTGACCGACTCTTTCGCACCTTGGTGCATTTCGTTTGAACCCACTCCATCATTGCCGCCTCGCACCGGACTTTTCTTTGACTCGACGCCTCCAAAAACTTCCCTTCCTTGATACCGTTTTCTTGCACCTAGGTGCATCTCGACTTGTTCGAAAAACTTCATTTTTGGCACCTTGGGCCGCGCGTTATAAGCGTCATCATGCCATGCGACAAATTCTTCCCAAAGTACCTTCGTATAGCACCTTCCAGCGGGGTCAATTTTGATGTCTTCCACATCCTCTCGCCGCACGGCTTCAAGGAAGCTCTGAATCGGGTCATTTAGGATCTGCCAGTCCTTCAGTTTGGACTTACCAGCATCCGACGCATAGAACACGCCACGTGAATTTAATAAGTCCATAAGGCCCTGCACTGCGAAGTGGATCACGGCCTGCATCCCGGCTTCACGGATTCGATCCACCCGGTGCTTATCGTGCTCGCTCACATCCTTTTGGAAGTGATTGCATGGGATGAACGTCCAACGCCTGCTGTGGGCCATAGAGCCACGGTCCAGCGTCGGCGGCACCGAGTTGGCCCCGAATATATGGACTGCGGGGAATGGCGCGTGTACGGCCTTCTTGAACTTCCTATTGATGAATACGGGGACCCGGTCTTCGATCATCTTGATGATGGAGTCTTCAATGGGCTTAACCACATCCAGATCTGTCACAACATTAATAAGTTTTCCGGCCATGAGTTCCATGTTGAACCCCTTGAAATCGGCGGGCTGAACATGAGAGACGTTCTCACCTGAAACTAAGGCCGTGGCCAATTGAATGAGCGTACTCTTACCGCTGCCGGATTTGCCCACCAATAAAAAGAGCCTCGGGTACATGGGTGCAAGAGCACTTCCAAACATCTGCGCAATAGCCCGGCGTTCGCTTGCCTCGGGCCCAATGATGTTATTAAGAGTCTCTTCGAACAGCTCATTCTTTAAGTCACCGTCAATGCGGTACTCGAAGGGGATCAGGTTGACGCAGTAATCCTCTCTTTGATGCTCCCTGAAATCGAGCTTCCATGCGCCCGCTGCATAATCAATGCATAAAGTGCCGTTCTCGAACGTGATGCGTGACGGGTTGGGTAGGTACAGATTGCGGGTGGCAAAGGGGATGTGAAGGCCAAAGAGTTTTCTCACTTGAACGAAACGCCCCCAATCGCCCAAGTCATCGTGAAGCGTCACTATCTGCTGCATGAAAACTTGCTCATCTGCCTCTGTTGATTGCCTCCAGTATTTGCCGGTCCATAAGAAAATGTCGTCGCCGGATTTGATTAACTTCCCATCCCAATGTGCCCATAGCCGCGCCGCTACTTCTTTTTGCTCAGGTAGAATGGGCTTGCCCGATTTCGTGTAGCTGATTCCCATTGGTGTGATGCCGTTGGCCCAGCTTGTGGTCTTTGGGGTGGAGACGAGACTTAGATGTGATTGTTTCTTGGGGTTTGACCGAGGCTGCAAGGGTACAAGGGCTTTTTGAACCGAGTCGTGGCCAGCCGCTACCCAAATATCCGCATAATCTGTCGATACGTCACCCGGTGGGTAGACAACTGTGCGGCCAGCTTCGAGAAGCCGGTATCCCGCTTCAAGGCCTGGGTTGTGTGGCGCTCGGTTCCCGGCTTCACGCATCTTTGTCTCGGTCGAGCTATCGTTGTCGCACGCGATAACCGCGTCTTTGAATTGCGCTGCGACCTTCTCCAAGTTCGAGAGCGAGAAGGCAACAAGAACTCTACATCCGGTGGCAAGGTGCAGGGCAACGCCGGTAGCGAAGCCTTCACATATATAAGTAAGATCAGTAAAATGGTCCTCAACTATATTTCTCTTCGGGTCAAAACCCAGCCCAAAGAAAAGCCCCTCCACTCGACCGAAGTTGCAGAAAGTTTTGGAGCCGTCGTCGAAGATGGTTTGGAAGTTCCAAATGCTTCCATGCACATCGGACATCGGCACGATGACTGCGGCCCCTGTGTCACTCGGGCGCACGACAACTCCGGCAATCTCGTTTGGAAGATGCTTACGGGCAAGGTATTCTGATTTAATTTCTGGTTTGAGGTCTGGAACTCCATCATACTCTCTTCTCCATCTTTCAAAGATCTCACTGGAATTACGTCGGGAAAGTTCTTGGCGAGTGGACTTCTCTTCGGAAAACCTTTTCTGTGTTTCCTCAAATTCCTGCTGCTCCTCACCGCTAAACCCCTCCGGTTTACAAGTGTAACTTTCCCCTGGTTTTCGCCAATCTCCAAATGTAAAAACCAGTTTTCCACTCGACAATTCCTTGCCGATGTACCAACCCTTATTCCCAAGTGAATCAGAAAATTCGTGAAATTGCCCGTCCAGTTGGTCAGCGCTGAACGCATAGCCGTGCGACTTGATGAATGAATCTATGTCCACCGATTTTCCCCCTAAACCCCGAAACAGACGGCCAGGATACACCGCAAGGGGTGGGGGCTGGTCAAGACCAGCCGACAAATTGTTCGCGCTGCGTCCACTATCCGTAGCATCCTGGCTCCACGGGATCACTAGACAAACATCCGTACTATGATATGGTCGGGGCGCTGTGAACCCAGACCCTATATTGCTGTTTTCCCGGGGGTCAATCTGGCCCCCGGGATTTATAAAAAATCGCCACGGTGCATTTCCCTTGAAACCGTAAACATTCCATGCCAGCTTGAAACTCGCAAATAGGGGCTGGGAGAAATAAATGTTCGACACATTCGATCCACGTTTTTACGCGACCGTGAAGGTCACGCTTGCTTTCGTTAAGATCCAACTTTCGCAAGGCAAGTCGTTATCAGAAATCGAAGACGAAATTTACGCCTCCCACAACAAAGATCTGAAACGCATCATTGATACACTGATGCCGCCGCCAATGCCGGGCGGGATGAGGGTTCATGGTTAAGGATTTGGTGGACGACATTGAAGAGCTTGGGCTGTTCAATGCGCCCATGCAGTCCGCAAAAAACCGAAAGAAAGATCGGTTTGTAGACGGGAAGCATGAACGCCATTGTTACAAGTGCAACGAATTTAAGCCGGTGGACCAGTTTGGATCTACGACTTATTTCAGCCCGGCGACCGGGGTCAAACACCCCAGATACCAGGCCAAGTGCAAAGGGTGTTATGCGAGGGATTATCAAGCTAAGAAGAGGCGCAGCAAATGACCGTACAACAACTTTTTGAATCCGAAAGCATCGACCTGGACGACATTGACGACACCTTCACGGGCGAAGTTGGCGAGAAGGATATAAACTTTATTACTTTAGTTTGGCAAAATGATATAGAAAACATGAATGGTGCAGACCGGGCCCGCGCCGAGCGCATCCTTCAAACTTGCGTAGAGAGGAAATTGGTACAATGAAGTTAGAAACGGGTTGGTGCCTGCTGCTTATTTTTACAATCGCAATGGTCGGGTCACTTGTTGTGGACCATTTTCACAAGGTCATTCCTTAATGCTCGAAATAAAAACACTTGAGCAAGTTGAAAAGGACCATATCTTATTCGCTATGGGCGTTCACGGCGGCGATAAGAAAGTCGTCGCACGGGTTCTCGGCTGCACGGTAAAAACGCTCTACAATAAGCTGGAACAGTACGGCGAGAAGGAAAAGTGGAAGGCCACAAGTGATCATCGCACCGAGAGCTTGAAAAGAGCGCGGCAAGCGCAAAAGGAAAAGCGGGAAAGGGCAGCCAATGAGCCGAGTGTACACAAGCCAGAAGCGTGATGCT
>JADMIO012763439.1_pt1 | contig 12341 bp, 11 predicted proteins | sample 8958161 | NCBI WGS metagenome assembly JADMIO01 (sample SAMN16585339, study PRJNA669376) | soil metagenome | isolation source: Crop rotation soil | place: USA: Cullars Rotation, Alabama | collected 2011 | reverse complement strand
GCGACAACTTGTCCACGTGGAATTCTAAGCTTAGGATCCCAATGTGCTGGAAAGCGTGGACCCAGTGGGAGCAGGCGAGCGCTCCGTTCCGCGCCCGGGTGACCAACAAGATCTGGCTCAAAGACGTGGACAAGGCGATCCGCAGTTATCACCTCGCCGGCCGCCGGATCGACAACGTCCGCCGCCTGCGCAGCGCCGTCGGCGCCTGGTTCGCCGACTCGCAAGGGCTCCCGCCGGACCCGCAAATGGATCCGGTCCGGAACGCCCTCGGCAAGCTCGTGAAGAAGAAGTGGCACGAACTGACGTCCAAGGAGAGGTGCTACCAGCAGGCCGTCTGCATCGCGTACGAGACGAAACTGGGGGCCGCCGACGGCGGGTATCTCGGCGACGCGAACGACGACGCCGGCGACCTGGACGCGCGCTGGACGCAGATGCAGAAGGCGATCGACATCGCCTACCGCGAGTATACGCTGAAGGAGAAGCACAGCGGGCAGGTCGTCCCGGATCATCAGAAGCTGAAGATCTTCATGGCCCCCGAGTTCTATTTCCGCGGCGGTTCGGGGTCGTACGGCATCGAGTTGTGGTTCGAGTTCCTCGAGAAGATCCCCGAATACACTCGCCGGGCCGAGTACAGGGACTGGCTGTTCGTCCTGGGCACGTTCGTTTGCAACGCGAAGGAAGAGCGGCACGACAAGCGCCTCGCGGCGACGCTGGAGAACTACGCGCTGGTGCAAAAAGGCGGGTACGTCGGCCGCGACAACATCCACGACGTGCAGGTCGCCAAGGAGTTCCCGTCCCACATCGACTTTGAGAAGCCGCCGAGCTCCGGGATGGCCAAATGGTACCGCCCGGGGCGGGAGGCGAAGATCGGCGGCAAGCGGACGAGGGGGCTCTCGCCGCCCGGGTCGCGGGAGTTCGACCCGGCGCTGAAGAGCGGGCCGCAGGCGCCGCACCTCGGCAACCTGGCGGAGGCCGTCGAGTCGGGCGCGATGGCCGAGGAGGACGAGACGGCCGCGTTCGGGTGCATCTTCAGCATGGACGGGCTCATCTACGGGCTGGAGGTGTGCCGCGACCATTTTCAGGGCCGGCTGGTCTCGGCCAAGGACGTCCGCGGGGTGAAGATCCACCTGATCCCGTCCTGCGGGGCGTCGATTTGCGACGGCGAGAACGGCGGGTCTGACAACCGCCTCCCCAGGACGATCATCTTCAACGTCGATGCCATTACCGGCAAGTCGGACGTGCGCGCCCCGGACGGCGCACGCGGGAAGAAATTCTTCACGGCCTCCGTGCCGCAGAACCGCACGTACTTCCCGGGCCACGGGCTGATCCGCGGTTACCAGGCCATCGACATCCCGACGTGACAGGGTCGCTGGAGGGCGTCCGCGCGCCGCGCGATGCCTTCCAGCTTCTCCTCCGGACATCTTTCCCAAGGGAGCCGAATATGTGGACCGACATTCCGACCTGGCAGGAGTGGCAAAACGCCAGCGCCGCGTTTCGCCCGCGCGTCACCGCCAAGCCGTGGCTGAAGAAAGTCGATACGTGGATCCGCCGGTATCACTTCACCGGCCGGCCGGTGGACAGCCTCAAACATCTGCGCCAGGCGATCAGCGAATGGAGCGCCGAGCGGTTCGGCAAGCCGCTCGACCCGGCCCAGGACAAGGCCCAGCTGGACCTGGCCGCCGTCGTGAAGAAGAAGTGGAAACAGCTCACCCGGCTGAACCCGGGGTACACCGAGGTCGCGCTGATCGCGTACGAGACCAAGCTATTCGGCCAGAAAGACGTGGACTCGTCCGGCGCGAGCAAGAGCGACAAGGACGACATCAGCGCGCGCTGGGCGCAGATGAAGAAGGCGATCGAGAAGGCCCACCAGGCGTTACCGCGGGAGCACCGGGACAACAAGCACCTGTTGAAGCTGTTCATGGCGCCGGAGTTCTACTTCCGCGGCAAGAGTGGCGCGTACGACATGGCCCAGTTCTTCCCGGAGTTCATCGACAAGGTTCCCGAGTTCACCAAGGCGTACCCGGATTGGCTGTTCGTCCTGGGCACGTTCGTCTGCTCCTGGACGACCGACGAACAGAGAGTCGATCGGACCGATTTTTTGGGCAAACTGTTCAATAAGAAGAAGACGGTCAAGACGGGCGGGACGGTGGAGAACTACGCGCTCGTGCAGAAGGGCGGGTACAGCTCGCGCGACCACATCCACGACGTGCAGGTCGGCAAGGAGTTCCCGTCGCACATCGACTTCAGCCACCCGGGCGACGGGAAGGACTGGTACGCCCAGGACCGCAAGGCGAAGATCCTCGGTGGCGAGATCGGCGCGCAGTCGCCGCCCGGGTCGCGCGAGTTCTCGCCGGAGATGCGCACGGGCAACTTCGGCGGTAAGGACGCTTACATGGGCCCGCTCAAGACCGACGGCTCGGGCGAGTTGGAGGGCACGCTGACGAAGACGACGCTGGAGCACGAGGACGAGTCGGCCGCGTTCGGGTGCGTCTTCACCATGGACGGGATCACGTTCGGGCTGGAGGTGTGCCGCGACCACCTGCTGGGGCGGCTCGTCCACGCGGCCGACCATGCCGCGGTGCAGCTCCAACTCATCCCGTCGTGGGGCGCCTCGATCTCGAAAGACGGCAGCCGGAACCACGTCGTGCCGAACGCGGTCGCTTTCAACGTGGACGGGGCCCGTGGCGACGCAGCCGTCTTCGACCCACGCGGCGCGATCGCCTCGTTCTTCACCAAGCCGCTCACGCAGAACACCAAGTATTTTCCCAAGGACGCGAAGATCGTCGGCTACGGGCCGGTGGCTATCCCCCGCGCCGTTTGACCGCGCCTCACGCAAGTAACCGGCGCGGCGCCGCGAGCGCCGCGCCTCCCTGGGAGGACCGAACCATGTCGTGGACCGACATTCCGACCTTTCGCGAGTGGGAGAAGGCGACCGGCCCGTTCCGCAAACGGATCAGCAGCAAGATCTGGATGAAGGATCTCGACACGTGGATACGCAAGTACCACTTCGCGGGCCGTCCGATCGACAGCCTGCGCCGGATCCGGCGGGCGATCTCGGACTGGAGCGACTAAGGACTGGCGGACAAAACTTGACGAGCCGGAAGCGTAAGCGACGGAAGGATTGAAGCGTCCGTCGCTTACGCTTCCGGCTCGTCGGCGCCCCCGCGTTTTGTCCGCCAGTCCTAAGGGTTCGGCAAGCCGCTCGACCAATAGCAGTTTGCCGTCCGGCTCGACCTGAACACGGTCGTCTGCAAGAAGTGGGACGAGCTGACGCAACACGACAAGGGGTACAAGGAGGTCGTCTGCATCGGGTACGACACGCAGATCAGCGCCAAGCAGGGCGACAAGAGCGACCTCGCCGCGCGCTGGGGGCAGATGCAGACGGCGATCCGCAAGGCGCACACCGCCTGCACCGACCACGTCAGGAGCCGCGCCGAGACGGCGGAGGACAAGCAGCGCCTCAAGATCTTCGTGGCGCCGGAGTTCTACTTCCGCGGCAAGAGCGGCGCGTACGACATGGGAGCGCGCGGCAACTCCGAGGTCCTCGACACCGCCCTCAAGCGGGTGGGGAGCCCCGGTTACGTCGCCATCGACCAGAAGTCCAAGTACTTCCCCAAACAGGGCCACATGACGGGGTACAACCCGGTGGACATCCCGTGACGCGGGCGCCGCGCTCCCGCGTTCGCTGATCAGCAGCGCGGACCGGCCCAGCCCGCGCAACCGTACCTCCAGCCCCTCCGCCAGGACCGCGCGCAGAGCGGCGGGTTTCATGGCCGGCCGGCCGCGGTCTGGACCGAGTTGTATGGCCGGCGCGGCGCCTGGTTCAGGAGCGGCGCGGCGTGAGCCATGCGGGACGCAGTAGGTGCTTACGCTTCCGGATGGACCCAGGGCTTGCGGTACGGCCGGCGCAGCAGTTTGTTCGCCTCCTCGTCGCCCACGATGCGCTGCTGCTTCGCGTCCCACGTCAGCGTCCGATTGAGCCGCAGCGCCAGGTTCGCGAGGATGCAGCTCGCGGTCGAGATGTGCCCCTGCTCGATGTCGGCGACGGGGCGGCCACGCGTGCGGATGGCGGCGAGGAAGTCCTGTATGTGGCGCCGAATCGCCGGCGCGACGTGCCGCTCCAGGTCGCGCTCGGTGCGGTCCTCGGGGTACTTGTCCAGCTCATACACCACGTCGCGATGGATCGCCTTGGCCTTGCCCTTGCCCACCGGGGTGTAGTCGTAGCGCATCACACTCAGTTTGAGGGTGCCGCGGTCGCCGTAGATCGTCGCGCCCCACGGATAATCCGGATCGGGCGCCTGGCCCCAGGTGCGGTGGGTCCAGACGACATTCAAATCCGGGAACTCGAAGGTCGCCGTCTGCGTGTCGGTGATGTTGGCGCGGCTCTTGCGATCCACGAGGATCCCGCCCGCCGAGCTGACGCGCCGCGGCCAGCCCAGGCCCAGGAGCCAGCGCACCATATCTAACATGTGAATGCACATATCTCCCACGATGCCGTTGCCGTACTCCATGAAGGCGCGCCAGCGGCGCGGGTGGACCAGCGAATTGTAGGGCCGCATGGGCGCGGGGCCGGTCCACATCTCGTAGTCCAGTTCCATCGGCGGCTTGGCGTCGGGCGGGTTCTCACGCGCTCGCATGTGGTAGTAGCAGTAGATCTCGACATGCGCGATGCGGCCGAGCAGTCCTTCCTTGATGACGCGGTCGCGCGCTTCGATCAGGTGCGGCGTACTGCGCCGCTGCGTGCCGACCTGCACAACGCGCTTGTGCCGCCGCGCCGCCGCGACCATCGCCTGCCCCTCGACGATGTCCACGCTGATCGGCTTCTGCACCCAGACGTCGGCGCCGGCCTCCAGGGCGGCGATCGTCGGCAGGGCGTGCCAGTGGTCCGGCGTATCGACGAGGACGATATCGTGATCCTTCTGCCGCAGGAGCTCACGATAGTCCCCGTAGAGCCGCGGGCGGCGTTTGGAGCGCTGACGTGCGGCCACCATCTCGGCGGCCTCGGCGAGCATCTTGCGATCGACATCGCACAGCGAAACGACCTCGACCGGAGCGACCTGAATAAGGCGGAACAGATCGCACTTGCCATACCAGCCACAGCCGATCAGCCCGACGCGCGGCGGTTTGGGCTCGCCTGCGGCATGGACGCCCGCTGTGGTGGACAGCGCCAGCCCGGCGGCACCGGTTTGCAGGAAATGACGGCGGTTCATGTGGCACCTCCCCGGAGTTGCGTTCGGACAGTGCCCCTAATCTAACTGCGAACTGGAGCAGCGGCGAGAGGGCGAGGGCCCTGAAGTGTGGTGCGGTCGGGTGCCGCGAGTCGTAAGGACAAGCGGCCTCGCCTGTCCCTGCTGGCCCGTCAACCTGGGTTACCGGGTCCAGCCTGGTCAAAGCTGGCTCAGGAGCGGCCCGACGTGATCCACGGGGCGAGTGACCGCGATGCGGCCCACGCCGCGGAGAACCCGACGTCCCCCGCCGACCTGGCCGATTGCCTCGGCGTCGACCTGCGGATGCTGCTACATGACCGCCCTGGCCGCCCGCTGACCCTGTGCGACGGTTCCCCGATTCAGGCGATCCTGCGCTGACCCCGGTCAGGGTGGGCCACTCAGGGTCTGGAGACGAGGGAGCGCCTTTCGTCTGAGCTCAACGGTCCGGTGGAGACGGCAATCTCGAAGACGGTTCGCGGGATTTCCTTGCCGCGCCAGCAGTAATACTGACCGTCGTTGACAAAGCACTTGTGGCCGAAGCCAGAGCCGGTGAAGGCATCCCAACCTTCGGTCATAACGCCGATCATGCCCCTGGGCACCGGGAACTTGTGGCGCGGCGCCTGGACGATGCCGAGGTGTCGCCCCTTCCAGTCCTCCTTGGCCGTCCCGTTCCACCAGTAGGCTGCATTGGGAGCCCCCGGCTTGCCGTTTTGGAGTTGGTCGCGGGTGAGCGGCAGAATCAGCGCCTCTCCGGTGTCCATGCGGCGCAGGCGCAGGTAGCGGAAGGTGGCCGGCGCGAACTTCAGTGGAATGGCGACCTGCTCGCCCTTGACCCCCTTGGCATCCTTGTCCCACACCGACGGGTCGTCCGAGCGAAACAAAATCCTCCAGCGTGCCGGCGCGGGTTTGGAGTTCTGGTTGTCGGCGGGAGCCTGGCCCCACGCCAGGTTAACAGCGGAAAAAACCAGCACGCCGGCAACTCTCAGGGCCATGGACATCTTTATCACCCCGGATTGGGTACGAAGGGCCTGCATCGTGGTTGCAAGCTACTCTCATTTACTTTCCGGGGTTTGTCAAATCAGCCCTGGGCGTTGGCGACGGCGGCGCAACGGTGCACCATCCCGGAGCTCCATGGTTACCCACGCCCCGCGCACGACTCTGGAGAACGCGCGCTGCGCTAGTGGGTCGTCAATCTTCGATTGACGGGTTCCTGAGTGTAGAACTCGTTCCTTCGCTTGCACTTCAGGCACCTGATACCCGTCAATCGAAGATTGACGACCCACTAGTGGGCCGTTGCAGCTGAACTGTCGGGTGGGACCGGCGTCCCGCCGGTCTTGTTTGGCCCCGGACCAGCGGGAAGTCGGTCCCACCACCCTTACACTTGAGCTGCAACGGACCACTAGCCATTCGGGAAATGCGGCGCTTTCTGCCCGAGGAGGGCCACCCCGCTGCTCAACAGGCTCGGCAGGCGGAGGGCGAACCAGAGGCGGTTCAAGTGCGTCGCCAGGCGGCGCGGCCAATCGTTCGGGAAGCGGTTCAAATCCCAGAGCTCCGTCGCGAACTTGCGCTGCACGCGCACCCCGTGCATTTGCAATTCTTGCCCCAACCGGCGCAGGTTTGTGACCCGGCTCAGCGGTGCCTGGCCCTCCCGCTCGACCCAGAACTCCAGACCGCCGGGCGTCCGCTCCAGCCGCGACTCGCCGCGGCGCACCAGGCGCACCAGGCGCACCAGCAGCGACTCGACGGAGCGGTGATTGCTTTCAAGGATGACGAGTTTTCCCCCGGGCCGCAGCACCCGACACAGGTCCGCGACCGCGCGCTCCCACTGGGGAATGTGCATCAACACGCCCCGGCAATGGATGGCGTCGAAGTGGCAAGCTGGGAAATCGAGTTGATCGAGCGAACCGCGAATGAAGCGCACGCGCGAGCCGAGTCCCCGCGCCTGTGCCCGCTCCGCCGCTCGCTGCACCGTGTACGGCGACAGATCCACGCCAACACAGCGGTGACCCAGTTCGGCCAGCCGAAAGGTGTGTTCACCCGTGCCGCAACCCGCGTCGAGGATCAGGCTGCCGGCCGGGAGCGCGAGCCAGCGCGCCACTCGTTTCAGAATCTGATCGTTGAGCGCCTGTTGCAGAGCGCTTCGCCGATAGACGGACGACCAGGTGTCGTGGACCTCGTTGCCCTGAAACGCCTTCTCGACCTTGTCGATGGTGAGCATGTGGGTGGGCCCGTGCTTCCTTGCCGGTTCACGCCGCTCCGGGGCTCCATTCCCCAGGCCGTCGTAGCTGCCCTGTTATACTCCGTTCTCCCGTCTCTCGCTACGCGAGTCAGCCGGCCCTGAGGGAGCAGGTGGTGTGGAGAATGGTTGGTGACTGGTGAGGAGAAGGCCCGCTCGCAGGAGCTACTTCCTTTGCGGAGATCCGCAAACATCCCCGCTCAAAAGCGGGGCGGGGATTTTGTGGATCCCTTATTGAGCTGGGAGGTAGTCCCGTCCACGGCGTAACGCCGCAGCTGTCGCTATCTCCTGCGAACGGGTCAAGAACATTCTATGACCCCGTGCGGGCCAGGTGCCAGGTCGGTAGTGTTGTGCAGGCGCAAGAGGTTGTGTCGCCTGGGCGGCGTTGCCGTGAGGCATTGGCACGACAACCCCGCTGGCGTTTTTCGCGAGCGCTCGTTACCGTGAGAACGTGTGGTGCGCATGAAGGAGCGTGACGAAACCGAGAGGGCCCTGCGTTGGACCTGGCGCTTGATACCATCCACCTGGGTGATTGCCTCGCCCAGCTGCAGCAACTTCCCGCTGGCGTGATCGATCTCGCCTTTGCCGATCCACCCTTCAACATCGGGTACGATTACGACGTCTATCACGATCAGCGCGATTACCATGCCTATGTGGACTGGACACGGCGCTGGATGGGCGCTGCGGCACGCGCACTGAAAGCAGATGGAACCTTCTGGGTCGCCATAGGCGATGAATACGCCGCTGAGGTGAAGCTGATCGCGCAGAACGATCTGAAACTCACCTGTCGCAGCTGGGTCATCTGGTACTACACGTTCGGCGTCAACTGCAAGAAGAAGTTCAGCCGCTCGCACGCGCACCTGTTCCACTTCATCAAGGACCCCCAGCGGTTCACGTTCAACGACGCCGAGATCCGCGTGCCCTCGGCGCGGCAACTCGTCTACGCGGACGCACGCGCCAATCCGGCCGGGCGCTTGCCTGATGACACCTGGATCCTGCGCCCGCAGGATGTGCCCAACGGATTTGCCCCCGATCACGATACGTGGTACTTCCCTCGCGTGGCGGGCACGTTCAAGGAGCGCGCCGGCTTCCACGGCTGCCAGATGCCCGAGCGGTTGCTGGGGCGCATCATCGCGTGCTGCTCGAACCCGGGCGAGATCGTCCTCGATCCCTTTGCCGGCAGTGGGACGACGCTGGCGGTGGCGAAGAAGCTGGGACGCCGCTGGCTGGGGTTCGAATTGTCGGAGAACTATGCGGCGCAGGCGATGGCACGCATCGAGAAGGCGCAGGCGGGACAGACGCTGGAGGGAGCGGCAGAACCCCTGCGCAGTGCCCCCACCACGGCGGCGGGTCGCCAGCGGCGCACCTACAAGCAGGCCGAGTGAGCGGCGTGGCATGAGTCCGCCCGCCGGAATCAGAAGCGGCGCGGTGTGAGCCCGCGGGTGAAGCGAGCACCGGTGGGCTCACGCCGCGCCGCTCCTGATTCTGCGCACACATCCCGCTCGACGCCAGTCTGGCTTTTCCCTTGACTGGGTCCAAACCCACCCAGATAGTGACCTTGTTCCGCGACAGTGATCGGTGCGCGCGATCAGCGGTGAGCGCGCCAACCGTCTGGAAACCCACTGCCCGGGGTTTCTTCCTCACCGCGCGCCCAAACTTGCCGCCGACGGTTTCTCTTCTTACAGGACGCAGCCATGCTCGGTCCGGTCGATCCGGCGACCCTGGAACGATACCGCGCTTACCTTCGCGTGCTGGCCCAGCTGCACCTGGATCCGCGGCTGCGGGCCAAGCTCGACCCGTCCGACGTGGTTCAGCAAGCCCTGCTCCAGGCGTATCAGGGGCTGGACCAGTTCCGTGGTCAGAGCGAGGGCGAACTGGCCGCCTGGCTGCGGCGAATCCTTGCCCGGTGCCTCACGAACGCCGTGCGCGACCTCGGCCGAGCCCGGCGCAACGCCGCACGAGAGCGCTCGCTGGAAGCGGCCCTGGACGCCTCCTCGGCCCGCCTGGGGGCCTGGCTGGCGGCGGAGCAGTCCTCGCCCAGCGAGCAGGTCCAGCGGCAAGAGGACGCGCTGCGTCTGGCCGAGGCGCTGGAGCAACTGCCGGAGGCGCAGCGCGAGGCGCTGGTCCTGCAACACTGGCAGGGCTGGTCGCTGGCCGCAATCGGCGAGCACCTGGGACGCACGTCTGCCGCGGTGGGTGGCCTGATCAAGCGCGGCCTGAAACGGCTGCGCGAACTTCTCGGTGACGAGGAACGTGCCCATGACCCTCACTCCTGACGAACTGCCCGCGCGGCCGGACCGGGTTGACGAGGTGATCGCCGCCTACCTGGAGGCAGAGCAGACGGGCCGGGCGCCTGACGAGAAGGAACTGCTCGCCCGTCACCCGGACCTGGCTGACCAACTACGATCCTTCTTCGCCAACCGGGAGTATTTCCAGCACCTGGCCGAGCCCCTTGCCCCTGCCGCGACCCCCGCACCCCAGGCGCCCGGCACCCCAACCCTGGTTTTCGATGAATCGTCCGCTCCGGCACACGGGACGACGGTGCGCTACTTTGGTGACTACGAGTTGCTGGCGGAGATTGCGCGGGGCGGGATGGGTGTCGTGTACAGGGCACGGCAGATCAGTTTGAATCGGCACGTTGCCCTGAAGATGATCCTTGCTGGCCAGTTGGCCTCGACGCAGGAGGTGGAGCGCTTTCACCGAGAGGCGGAGGCGGCGGCGAACCTCGACCACCCGAACATCGTGCCCATCTATGAGGTTGGTGAACACGAAGGGCAGCACTTCTTCAGCATGAAGCTGGTCGAGGGACGGAGTCTCGCTGAGGACGTTTCGCGCAAAGACGCAAAGAGCGCCAAGCCCGAGGAACAGCCTCCTGACTTTTCTTGGCGCTCTTTGCGTCTTTGCGCGAAACTCCTGGCGACGGTCGCGCGGGCGGTGGATTACGCGCACCAGCGCGGTATCCTGCACCGCGACCTGAAGCCCGCGAATATCCTGCTCGACAAGGAAGGTCAGCCGCACGTGAGCGACTTCGGGCTGGCCAAGCGCATCCAGGGGGGCAAGGGATTGACTCAGTCCGGGGCGATCGTCGGAACGCCGAGCTACATGGCGCCCGAGCAGGCACGGGGCGAGAAGGGGTTGAGCATCGCCGCGGACGTCTACAGCCTGGGGGCCATTCTGTACGAGGTGCTGACAGGGCGCCCACCGTTCCGCGCCGAGTCGCCGATGGCGACTTTGCTCGACGTGCTGGGCAAGGAGCCAGAGGTCCCGCAGCGGCTGAACCCGGCGGTGGGCCGCGATCTGGAGACGATCTGCCTGAAGTGCCTGGACAAGGAGCCGAGCAAGCGCTATTCCTCGGCGGCGGCGTTGGCGGATGACCTGGAGCGCTACCTGCGGTACGAACCGATCCTGGGGCGACCAGTGGGCCTCGCTGGCCGCTTGGGGCGCTGGTGTCGCCGCAACCCCATGGTGGCGACGATGACCACGCTGGCGATCTTCGCCCTGGGGGCGGTCGGCAACATCGCCATCGTGGCGGCAATTCGAGACGGCGAACAAGCCGTACGGATCGCTCAACAGGAATTGAAGAACGAAAGGCAACAGCGCAAACACGAACAGGAAGAACAGGCGAAGGATCGAGAGCGGTTGCGCGGTTCGCTGATCGAACAGGCGCGGGCAGAGCGCAGGGCGGGCAAGCGCTGGGAATCCTTGCGATCGCTAACCCAGGCGTTGCAGATCCGAGCGGATGATGCGCTGCGTCTGGAGACGACGGCCACCATCGTTCGCCCCGGGCTGCGCCTGCTTCCGGACCATCTTGCTCTCGACTCGTTCAGTGCCATGTTCGGAGGGATCACCACTGCTCCACAACGGAGCGCGGACGGGAAGTACCTGGCCATTGTTCTTCAGGACAGGGGATTGTCACTCATGCCTGCAGGCATCAAGGTGGTCGAGTGGCCATCCGGCAAATTGCTTCGCACAAAAAGTGGTCCTTACTTGCCGATCGCGTTTCGGCCGGGAACAACCCAACTCGCAATGGTCGATTCTCGCAGCGAGACTGGGGTGATTCTCTGGGAGGCGGGCACGGACACGGAGGTCGCGAGGTATCCCGGCTGGACCGCCGCCTTCAGCACGGACGGCAGCTTTCTGCTCACCCGGGGGAAGGACCGTGTGTACCACGACAGGAAGCAGAAAAAGGGCGTCCCCGGCAAGAGTGTTGTTCGCGTCTGGGATCTCGCCAGCGGACGCGAGGAGAAATCGCCCTCGCAGGGAACCTTCCAGGCCTTCCTTTCGGGGCACGAAGTACTGCTCCTGCATGAGGGCCGCTACCACGTCTGGGACTGTCGAGCGGGACAGGATCGCTTGGCCGCGCCCGAAGCTCTGAAAGCGCTAGGATATTCCGCGCCGGCAAAGCTTGCCGCCCTGCGTGGCCGCCTGGCAAACGAGCCCCAGGAGGCGCTGCAGGTGTGGGATCTGACCACGGGCAAGCGTGTGGGGGCCGTTACCGGCTTGCGCGAACTCCCGGAGACCGTGGCGATCAGTCCCAACGGTCATTATCTTGCTTTCGATGACCCGGCCGCACAGGGCGAATCTCTGCGCGTGTGGGACCTGCGCGCGGGTCGGTTCAGCAGCCGACTGAGGGCGCCCCGCGGGCTGGAATGCTCCAATACGGCTTACTCCTCCGGTGTGCTTACCCAACGAGCCGACCACAGCAAATGGTTTAGCCCTGATGGCGGACTGCTGGCGCGATTTGCCTCCGGTGGAGGACAATCAATGCTCTGCGTCTGGGATACCACGAGCGGTGACGTGCTGGCCACCATACCGCGCGTGAGCGATCACTGGTGGAGCAGAGCTTTCCAGCACAGTGGGATCCGAAGCTTGGAATTCACGTGACTTGAAGTCGCGGC
>JADMIO011367306.1_pt1 | contig 12343 bp, 10 predicted proteins | sample 8958161 | NCBI WGS metagenome assembly JADMIO01 (sample SAMN16585339, study PRJNA669376) | soil metagenome | isolation source: Crop rotation soil | place: USA: Cullars Rotation, Alabama | collected 2011 | reverse complement strand
CGCGCCAAGTGAGCGTCAAGTTGATGAGCGAGGAGCTGCGCCCGACGCTGGTCGTGATGAGTTCCGCCATTTGGGCCGGTGGAATGTCGAGACCTCGACGGTTGCACAATTGACTGAGCGTTTTGACCGACGTAACCATTTCAGCGCCGGTCGCGGCGCCAAGTGGATCGAACGAGCTATAGCCCCCCGTGCTTGGGAGGCCTGTGTAAATGATCGCCGCCTTGATGACGCCCGTATGTTTGCCAAACTGCCACGACGCGAGCGCCGCCAGGCCGCCACTGACGAGTCCAATGACAACCAACAGCAGCCAGCGTTTTCGCAATGTCGAAAACAGGACCGCTGCGCCGTCCGGCCCGTTCGAATCCGGGGAACCCGGCTCGGAGTCGTAATAGGAAGCGGATGCGGTCGGACCGCGCCGTGAGATGATGAGGTCTTGTGCTGCCAAAAAACGAGTTCCTCAAATTGCAGACCACCCCGCCTGCGCCGGGAGGCAACATGCGGTAACTATCGCGAAAGGTGCAGAAAAGTGAAGGATTTCGAGGGGCCGCCGAGCGTTCTCGAAATCCCAAGGCACGGGGCCGCGCGGTTTCGCGCTTCCGAGGTCAAGATTCAAGATAGCTGGGAACTGTCCGGCCTTCAACGAAATTGGTGGGTAGAGCAGCTAATAAGTCGCGTTGTGCCTTGAATTTGCGACTTTGTGGACAGCTTCCATCGTGACGTCCATCGCTGATTGATTAGCAGGCGCGAATAGGTTCCTACTCAAAACCGTGGCCGTCCGTCTTTATCAATTTGATAGCGAGACGAGCGGTAGTATTCGTGCCGGCGATAGCTCCAACATGGCGATTTGCGGTGAATTCCGAGGTCCGGAAAGCGCGGCTCAGATGTGCGTGCTAGATTCGTACCGATAAATTCCGCCAATTACTTGACACTTGAATTTTTCAAACGACAATCCACTTATCGCGACGTAAATCCTCAGTACGTAACGATATTGGTTTCGCCAAGCGTGTTGCGGGCCGGCGGGAAATCTTGGCGAGACTCTTTCGCGGTGGCCTTACCGGGTAAAGCATCTTTTGATGCCCCTGGAGATTTTGTATGACCTCATTGGCGGGAGCGGTTCAGGCAGTCGACGCCGCGGAACTGCTTGAATCGTTGCGAGCGAACGGCAACCACGGGCTCGTCGTCGAGCTCGGTTCGACGAGTGAGTTGTTAGCTCCGCCGTCGACCAAGGTTGTTCCGGATCGACAGTTTGACCGCGTTGAACCGACGCTTCGGGACGCGGTAAGTATTCCATCCGTCAGCGCGGTCTATTTATTTGCGAAGCGCGCTACGGACATCGTGGGAAGCGCTTTGATTCTCCTGCTGCTCTCGCCGCTCGTCGCGGTGATTGCCGCGTTGATCAAGTTATCCGATGGCGGGCCGGCTTTGTATCCGCACACGCGCGTCGGCAAATGGGGCCGCGAATTCCGCTGCCTGAAGTTTCGCACGATGGTTATGAATGCCGACCACCTCAAACCAGAAATCGCACATCTGAACACGCACGAGGATGATCGCACGTTCAAGGTGCCGGACGACCCGCGGGTTACGCGAATTGGCCGGTTGCTTCGCCGTACGAGTCTCGACGAGGTGCCGCAACTGTGGAATGTGTTCCGAGGGAGCATGAGCCTCGTGGGCCCGCGTCCACCGGTTGTGCAGGAGGTTGAGCGCTACGATTTGGACGATATGCAGCGCCTGATGGTCAAGCCAGGGCTGACTTGCATTTGGCAGGTTTCCGGGCGAAGCCGGTTGCCATTTCCGAAGCAACTCGAAATGGATATGGCCTATATCCAGAGCCGCAGCTACTGGCTCGATTTGAAATTGATGCTCAAGACGCTACCTGCTGTCTTCTCGGCTGACGGCGCCTATTAGGCGCAATCGTTCTCTCAGCGAATCCTGCGAATTAGATTGGGAGATCGTCACCAGCGTTGGCCGTCAATTTCCATGTCTGTCGAGACCTCGAACCTGTTTGGCATCGGGCTGCATCGGGTGACGATGCAGCAGACGATCGCTCTGTTGTTGCAATGGATGCTTGAGAATCAGCCATGCCGGTACGTGGTGACGCCAAATGTCGATCACGTCGTGAAGTTACAGTCAGATCCGAGGATGCGGGCCGCTTATCAGGGCGCGGACCTGACGGTGGCGGATGGATGGCCGCTTGTGGCTGCTTCGCGATGGCTGGGGCCCCCGCTGCCGGAGCGGGTGGCGGGATCGGACCTGGTGCCGTCACTGATCGCCGCGGGTCAGGAGATTCCGGAATTTCGAGTTTTCCTGCTGGGGGCAGCCGCTGGCGTTGGTGTGCGAGCTGCCGAGCGAATTCGATCGCGCTGGCCCGGTGTGAATGTTTGCGGAGTGGCTAGTCCGCGATTTGGCTTCGATACCGATTCGAAGGAAAGTGGCGAGGTCATTGAAGCTATCAATTCGTCAGCGCCCCATTTGCTGGTTGTGGGCTTGGGCGCGCCGAGGCAGGAGATCTGGCTTCGTGAGTATGCGGAGCGGCTTAACGCACGTGTGGCAATTGCCGCAGGAGCGACGATCGATTTTTTGGCGGGCGTGCAACGCCGCGCGCCGCGTTGGATTCAGTCGGTGCGGATGGAATGGCTGTTTCGATTGATGACAGACCCCACGCGGTTAGCTGGCCGGTATGCGCGAGACGTCGTGGTGTTTCCACAACTGGTGGCGGCAGAATGGTGGCGCATTCGCGGCGAAAGCCGCACTCCGAGCTTAGATTCGAGACAATGATGATGGCGGCGTCCGCTTATCGACCCATCATGTTACGAATCGACTCGATCAACGTGTCGATTTCCAAGGCAATGTTGTCGGAATGTTCATTTAGCTGTTCAAGGGCGCTAGGGTCAGGTTCGAAGGATTCAAATCGTTCCAATACGGAACCTAGTTTCAGCCGCGAGAGTCGGATGCGCTGAATCAACAACAACTTGTCAGGAACGTTTTCAAGCATCTTTGCAATTTCGCTTACGGGGTTGCCGCTAGGCGCTTGAATTGAGGTAATCAGTTGCTTCACGTACGGTTTCTAAGGTGTGTCAAATCGGAATGCATTTGCCACGGTGTAGCGGAGGGGCGCCGCATCAACCAGCCGCAGATTCAGCCAACACGGGGACTAATGGCGGCGGTATCACCAGCCGTCTCGCTACTTTATTAACCGCAAACCAACCCTTCGACCCGACTGGCCAGTCAATGAATTCTTGTACTGAGCACGTTCTTCGGAGAAAATAGGGAATGGTCCAGTCGAGGCGAAAGGTTTCATGTCAAACTCCGTGAGCGAATGGCTGGTGGGGTTGCAGGCTGGTGACGATAGCGCCGTCAGCCAGCTATGGAAGCGTTATGCCGGTGAATTGGTAAATTTGGCCCGCCAGAACCTCGGCAATGAGCCTAAGGTCATCGCCGATGAGGAGGATGTTGCCCAAAGCGTGTTCCGCAGCATTTGTCGGGGAGCAGCCGCCGGTCGATTTGCCGACCTGAAGTCGCGCGACGAATTGTGGTGGCTGCTGCTGGCGATTACGAAGCAGAAGGCCGTCAACCACATCCGTCGCGAACGGGCCAAAAAGCGGGGAGCGGGCCGAGTCCAGGCGGAGTCGCAGATGTCGGCCGCCGCCGAGGGTAGCGGCATGTTTCGCTTGGACGACTTGGCCGGCCAGCAGCCAACGCCAGAATTTATTGTTGCGCTCGATGAGCAGTGCAACCGACTGCTCAACTTATTGCCTGACGAGCAGCTACGGCAGATCGCAATCTTCCGAGTCGAAGGGTACACTGTTGCCGAGATTGCTGGCAAGCTGAAAATCAGCACTCGCGCAGTAGAGCGAAAGCTGCAACTGATTCGCACGGAATGGTCTGACGAGTTGTCCAAGTTGAATGGATGGTCATGAGCCACGATTCGCGCGTCACTAGCGAAGCGTCACCCGACCGTCGGATCGACAAGATTTGTGATGCGTACGAGGCTGTCTGGTCGAAGGGAGGGCGGCCGCAAATTAACGACTTCCTAGCTCAATGCGAGGAGGTCTATCGAGCGGAACTTTTTTACGAGCTCTTGTTAGTCGAGCTTGAATTCCGGCGTAGTCAGGGCGAGCGCCCCACGTTGGACGAATACTTGCGAGACTTCCCGCAGTTTGCTCAGCAAATCGAAGCGGCTGATTTTCATAGCGGGGGCTTGGCGTTCGCGACGACGACCGGCACAGACGACGTTACGCTGGCAAATCGCATTCATCAGCCGGGCAGCCGAATCGACCATTTCGAGCTGGTCGAGCGGCTTGGCGCCGGCGCCATGGGCGAAGTCTGGAAGGCTCAGGACACTCGGTTGCGCCGTTTTGTAGCGCTTAAACTTCCGCGCGCGGAAACGCTTACTGAGGCCGATTTGCGCCGTTTCTTACGGGAAGGCCAGGCGGCTGCCCAACTGCGTCATCCTCGGCTGGCGGCGGTCCATCAAGTTGGACGCGAAGGAAAAACCGTATTCATCGTCGCGGACTACGTCGATGGGGACAACCTGAAGACGTATCTTGCCGCGCATTCGCTGAGTCATGCGGAGATGGCGGAACTGTGCGCTGAAGTGGCCGAGGCGTTGCACCATGCGCACGAATTGGAAATCGTGCACCGCGACCTGAAGCCAGCCAATATTATTGTGGATCGAGCGAGCAAGCCGCACGTGATCGATTTCGGTCTGGCCAAATGGTCGAACGATGACCGCGACCTGACGCTGCATGGCGAGCTGTTGGGGACTCCGGCCTATATGTCGCCGGAGCAAGCCGATGGCGCTTCGGCTAATCTCGATCGTCGTACAGACGTGTATTCGCTGGGCGTGATTCTTTATGAAATGCTCACCGGCAGCTGCCCGTTCACCGGCGATCGCGGATCAGTAATCCACCAGATACTGGCCCGTGAGCCGGTGCCGCCGCGTACGCGGGAGCGGCAGATTCCGCGCGATCTGGATACGATCTGCGTCAAAGCATTGGAGAAAGATCCCGACCGACGTTACGCCACGCTGCAGGAAATGTCTGTCGATCTGCGACGCTTCGCTCGCGGCGAGCCAATTCTTGCCCGCCGTGCAGGCCCGCTGGAAAAAAGCTGGCGGTGGACACGGCGGCATCCAGGGATTTCCGTAGCGGCCGTTTTGCTGGTGGCTGCTATCGCGGCGGCGGGTGCCGTTACCAATGCATTTTACGTGAAGAGCGACCGATTGGGAAAACAGCCGATCGTTGTTAACTCTGTTCCACCCGGCGCTCACGTTCTGCTAGTGCCAGTCGATCCGCTTACGGGCGAACCGAATCGAGACCCTAGTAGCTTCATTGAAGGAACGGCGCCGCTCAGCGCCTTGGTAAAACCTGGCGACTATTTGGTCGAAGCTCTTCTTCCGTCCGAAGTTTCACAACTCTTTGGTGAAAAGCATATTAACATCCCCGTCGGTCACGTGAACGGCGAGTCTCGAAAGAGCTGGAACCGGAAATCCGGTTTCGATAAGGACTCGTTCCGATTCGGCGTCAGGCTGTTTGAGGAAAAGGCGGTGACGGCGAACATGGCCCTCGTATTAATTCCGGAAAAACTGCGGCGGATGAACCCGCTGCTTCCCGAGCGACTATACGTCGATCCCGTTGAAACGAAGCCGGGCGATTCACCAACCGAGCCTCAGCTTCAGAACGCGGAGGCTACTCTTGAAAGGATGGGAAAGCGATTGCCGACCGCGGCCGAATACGACGCCATCATCGAAGCGCTCAAAGATCCCGAGGTTGGAATGGTCGCGAACGGCAAGTGGGCTGATTTCGCTGACCTGCCTGCCGGCCTGCCTGAGTGGACGTCCACAGGATACCGCTCGACGAGTTTAGACCGCGGCTTCTCCACCGAAGCATTTAAAAACTATCAGATACTTTGCGGGAATGGCGGAACCGACAACCGGTCGGGCGTAACTCGAATGCCAGACGGAAAGTTGGTCGCGCCGACAGACTCGCGCTCGCCGTTAATTGGCTACCGCGGCGTGCGCAGTGGCGCGCCGCGGTTTATGAAGCCTTAACTGTGATGTTTACTTCAGCCACACGTTTAAGACGCGGTCTTTCGAGCCATCGTGAAAATTAACGCGAATCATCTGGCCGCCAGCCTCACTTGGTATCGCTCGTTCCGCGTTCGCATGATTCAGTTCCCAATCGACAGCCTTATCGCTGGGGTTAAGTTTTTCGGTCTGGAAGCATAGCCACATTTCGCCGGCCGGCGAAGGATTGGACTGAGGTGTGATTTTTACGCCGATGGCGTAGACGTCGTCGGTCGCGGTCTTGCTGATTTTATACTTGGGAATTTTGATGTATTTGTGATTCCCTCGATTGGCAACGCGCAGGCCCGAATCGATCTTATCCTTAGCCTTCTGCCAGGTAGTCAGGGTACTGTCTCCATGATGAGGAACAGGAGTTTTTCCATATCCCCGCACCAAATGTTCGCAGTTGTCGTCTGGGCAAGTTTCGGGAAACTCACTTGAATCTGTATCGGGAACTCCGAACCAGGTTCCACTGTAATGCTCGACGTTCACCGGGTCGCCACATCCGTCGGGCCAGTGCTGGCCTCCGTAAAGATCGGGGCCTATCGCAGGCCCCGGCGCGTCCCAGATCATGTCTTCGATGCAAAATCGCTCATCCGGACTAAAACTGCGACCACAGCTTGAGTTCTTGCATGCAGGGTGCGACACACAGCACGCACGTCGGCGCCCTAACAATCGAGCGCCGAACGTCGGCTCACCGGCGACAATGAAGAACACAAACACCACAACAAAGATTCGACGTAGCATATTTTTCCCTTCAAAGTAGTGAATCGAAGAAGCCTCAATCAACAAAATCCGGTTCATCGTCCCGCGTCGCCAGCGATTTCAGGACCTTGCTCTCCATCGAATCCGCGGCAGCATGAACCGATCCATCACAGTACAGCAGATGCACCCGCCCAGGGTGCGGCGAAATCAGCTGGTTGTTGGCACCGCCATCGAAGAAAACGCCTGGCAGCGAATAACGACGTTCGTTCAACTGGTATCGCACGGTCGTCACGTTGTGCGTATATGCAAGGGGGTCGACAAGGTCCGGTGGCGTGAACAAACTTCGTGTGCCGGCCAGCCAGCCTTTTCCTCCACCGGAAGCAACCGTATAGGCCCCGCCGCTATCTGTGTAGGCAAAATCCGATTGTTCACCTACCAGCAGCGTCTTCGACATCCCATCCTGGATCTGTCGCGGGCTGACGACTTCGTTTTGAATCAATGCGCCCCCGGCCGAGATCCGGCCGTTGAGCGCCGCCGGGTCGATCCGCTTTTCACCAAAGCCGCCGTCGTCGGCTGCACCCGAAATTCCTGAATACGACGGTATCGCGATCTTGTATTTGGTCACATTCGCGAATTGAGCGATTGGACTCGATGGGCAACGCCAGAAATCCGGTGAGTACCCGTCGACCAGGTCGCCGTTGTGAGCATTAAGTGCGATCCACCCGACGTTGGCGCCCTTCCGGTCGAGCTCATCCGACATCGCGGATTCGCCCATGAAGCCAATCGTGTCGGCCCACCAGGAAACATCAAACATCACCGATGGTCCGCCCACCTTCGGTTCAAAGCGGGCCTTGGCGCCCATCGGAAAGTGACCGCGAACAGTCACGTAATTCGACAATCCGATACCGGTCTGGCGCAGGTTGTTGATGCAGGAGTTTGCGCGGGCCGCCTCGCGGGCAGATTGTATTGCCGGAATTATGATCGCCGCCATCATGCCGATGACCGCGATCACGACGATCAATTCGATTAATGTTGACGCGCGCCGCGTTGCCATCGCGCTTTGCTCCAGACAAGAAGGACAAGCCAAATGACCGCGCTCAAACTGCCAGGCTCTGGAATAGTCGCAGCCAACGGGCTGCTTCTCCCCATCGCCTTTCGCCATACAGTATAGTCAGCCCCGTCGACGATGCCGTCGTGATTTCCATCGGCGTAGAGGAACGGTGGCTCGCTGTGACCAAACGCTTTTCGCCACTCGATGTAGTCGTTCTGGTCAATCTTGCCGTTACGATTGTAATCGCCAGCCAATGGTTCGATCGCCGTTACGCCGGTCACATGGATATGCGGAACAAGTGAACTACTTCCGGAATATCCATCAAGTCCAGCATTTGCAGTAGCCGGTCGGTCGGCTGTTAGTTTCGGTTCAGTCGGATCCGGATCACCGGGGCCAGGAAACGTGCCCTGATCCCACGTGAGTGAAAACTGCATGATCGCAGTATTGCCCGACCATTCCGTTCCATTAACTCTAAGTCGTTTCGGAGTCATGTTGTATTGAGTGTAATACAAGTAGCTGATTGCAAACTCGTCGACGGGTGGAGCATTCGGTCCGCCCGATTTGTAGTTGTTCCTTACGACTACATCGTATTCGTCGGCCTCAACTTCTATGTGTGAATTCTCGAAGGCGACGTCGAGTGAGTACCCGCCTGAAATCGATTGATGATATATCCGCTCGCCGGGAGCGCCATTGTCCCCAGCGGTAGTCGTGTCATAGGCAAAGGTGCCGGTGAGTGGTCGCGACGTTGTGAGGGGCGCGCCAAACCAGGTTGGAGTACCCCCGAGTGGTACCTCTAATGTTCCTGTAAATTGATAACCAACCCGTTCGGCGCGCGCCATCGAGTTTATGAGCGACGTGCTGATGAAGGCGACTAATAAGAGACGGCCAAATGTCATTTCCTAATCCTTCGATTCGGCTCGACACTAACAGCTGTTGCCAATTCAGGGACTATTTTCTTCGTTCGCGTGGTCAGTACGGCGCACGTGGTGATGTGCAAATACTATGAGCAGGCGGTTGTCTCTAGCGGAACGGTGGTTGTTGCTGCCTCTCTTCGTTACTGGGTGTCGCCGCTTGCGAAGGATTCGTCACGTCAGGACGGCCGGCAGCCTCCGTCTGCTGTCCCGGCCAAACCCCAAATCCCGCCGCGGGGGAATGGCCAACCCTCCCACGATGTCACGTGACGAAAACGCCGTCAATACTTTTTTGAGATCCTTACGGCGTTTTAAGAGCGATTGGGCGAATTTCCGTGCCCGCTGAGCTGAATCTTTGTCCGTGGTAGAAGCAAGCCCCTAGTGCGACGATGCCAGAACGCGATCGAGGTGGAAACCCATAGCTGCCGACGATCTGACCTATACCGCCGGGCTGATGGGGATTGTGATTTGTGGCGAGATGGTCGTAGCGCTTTGTGCTTACAGGCAACCGAAGCGAACGCTAGAGCCGCACGCAGTAACTTTTTGTTCCCAATTCGACGCGTTCACGAGCGTGGAACTTGAGCCGGTCGAATTTAAGCCGCGGTCGCCGTGCGGCGCCACCAAATGGCGCCACCGGCCGTTAGCGCGAGCGCCGACCAGACGACAAGGCTGAGCGGTTCGGGAACTGTGCCCGCATCGCGAAGCTCGGTATTATCAAACGCGAGCGTAGAAAACTGGTTAAAATCGAACCATCCGTATTGGTTGCCACCAACGCCTGCGATTGCGTCGCCTGGATCACTGAGTTTCCAAGAATTCACCAAAGTGTGTCCAGCACCATAGATGCTCAAGTCGACCGCCAACACACCGCCATCGTCGTAGAAGTGGTGTTCGAATGTGTACCAGCCGGTCGTGGAAATCGCAATCGGACCGCGTCCAGGATTCTGTGGGTACGCGCTCGTAGGCTGACTGTTATTACTTGCACTGATCACGAAGCGATTTGTGCCGGCACCGGGAGCAGTAGCGTCTGTTGCATCATAAAATCCACCATTAAAGATGAAGTCGCGCAGTTCGGTGCCGGCTGAGTTTCCAATGGCAGAGTCATAGTCAAAGCGCGTATTATTCGCCCAACCGCCGCCGACGTTCAGGAAAATGTCGGTTGAGGTCCAGTATTCCTTGAAGGCTGTAGGAACTCCATAGCCGGCGCCGAAGTTCTCGCCGCCCCAGTCTGTAGCCGCTCTCGAGTTATTCTCTGCGTGAAAGCCACCGCTTGCGGATATGACGCCGTTCGTGCCAGATGCAACTCGCACAGCGTCAAAAGTCCCACCGTACACATCCCAACCGGCGGTGTCGGTTTCGAAGCCGTTGGAGAATAGCACCGACGCACTAGCCGACGACGCTGAGATCAAAATATATGTCGCCGCGACTGCGACCGTCATTTGCAAACTGCCCCACGAAGAACGAACGCTCATTGTTGCCTAGCCCCAAGATGTAAGTTGACCCGGATTTGTCCATTGGAATAGGACCTCTAATTGCGAACCTACTAGCTTATTTGCTCTGGTTCTGGACGCAACAGTTTTGTGTGAAGTTTCCCGTTATTTTCGGGAACAATTGGCGCGGTGCGACTATATAGACACCCCGATAATGCGGCTCACCGTAAATTCGTACGGTAGGTTGTGGATTGAGCAGACAAAATGTCGGCTCGGCTAGATCGCCGGCGGAGATTCTTGGACGCCAACAGCCTGCAATGCGCACCGCATGTAGCCGAGCGCAAACGCCATCCCGGCGTGCCAAGGTGCGTCGCAGTTCATCTGCGGCGTGTGGTCAGGAATCAATACACCGCGGAAGTTGTTGCCTTTCAAGATTCGTAGCACTCGTATCATGTCGATGTCGCCGTCGTCTACGAATGTTTCGCGATAATGCGGGACCTTTCCGTGGACATTACGAAAGTGGACGTAGGCCAATTTACCCTGGCTGCTGTATCTCTCGGTGGCGTCGTACACATTTCCTTCGGTCATCTCGGCGAGTGTGCCAAGACAAAACTCCAGAGCGTTTGCCGGACTGATGTGGGAATCGAGAAGATGCTGGTACATGTGCGGTTGATACACGAGGCGGGGTTGTCCGCGCATTGTTGGCATGGGAGGGTCGTCCGGATGGGCTGCTAGCACCACGCCTGCTTTTTCGGCCACCGGCAAGACTTCGTCCAGGAACTCGAATAGTCGCTGCCAGAGAACGTCGTGCGTAGGCGCGGACTCGATACCGGCAGCATCTGGGTCGTAGATCATGTTCCACGCCATACCGCGGGGCATCGGTGTGTCGAACGGGGCGTCCATTCCAACGGAGACGGCGTCGCCGCGTGCCCATGGCGCTTTCACGCGCCCGCAAACACCGGCAATGCTGAAGTTGTATCCGATGATTGGAATTCCAGCCTCGCCGACGTGGCGGATGATTGTCTTGATGTTTTCGAAGTGCTCGCGTTTTCGCGGCCCGTCGAGAAGAACGTCGTACCAGTGGGCTGGATCAAAGTTTTCGATCGCCTCGAGTTCGAGACCAAATGCGTTTACTTCGCGGCGAAGCGATACCAATTCTTCGACCGTCCACAATTGATCGGGATCGCCGGCGCGGCCCCAACCGGTATCGGCACCGGTCGGTTGATCGTGTGTGCCTGAGCGGTCCGATTGAAAGTAGTCGACGAGATGGGCAACGATGTGTGTGGCGCCGGCTTGTCGCGCGAACTGAAAGTTCTCGCGAGCGAGCATGTGACTGTATAATCCGAGACCGAGTTTCATAGCTTTTCGTTCATCCGGCGGCGACGGGCCTCATGTTGAAAGTTGCGAAGTTTGCTTAAGTCACAGAAAGCGAGATGGACTGCACGTCTTGTGAGTTCGGCCCCACCATTAGGACGAATTCACCGGGCTCGACGACGTATTCCATGTCAATATTCCAGAACGCCAGGCGATCAGGTGTAACGGGAAGTGAGACGGTTGTAGTTTCCCCGGGCCGCAATGTGACTCGCTGAAATCCCTTGAGTTCCCTCACGGGGCGCGTGACGCTGCTTACGACGTCGCGGATATAGAGTTGCACAGTCTCATCGCCGGCGCGGTCGCCTCGATTTGTAACCTCGATCTGAATTACCGTCGATTCACCTTTAGAAATGGACGACTTTTCCAACCTTGGTTTGCCAAACTCAAATTGGGTATAGCTGAGGCCATAGCCGAAAGGAAAGAGCGGCGACACGTCATCGAACAAATAGCCGCGTCGGGCGGACGGCTTGAAGTTGTAGTAGGCAGGCACATGGCCGACGGAACGGGGAATCGTGATCGGTAATTTCCCGCCTGGATTAATGTCACCAAAAAGCGCTTCGGCTACGGCAGTGCCGCTTTCTTGGCCGAGGTACCAGCACTCGAATATCACGGGCACCTTTTCCACAAGATTTCGAAACGCGAGGGGGCGTCCGTTGAAGACGACCGCAATGATCGGCTTGCCGAGTGCAGCGAGTGCGTCGATCAATTCGTTTTGCTGGCCGACCAGTTCCAGGTTTGCGCGGTCGCCAAGGTGATTCAACATCCAGGCTTCGCGCGATGTTTGTTCGTTGCCGCCGACCGCCAGCACGAT